>Ga0307982_1003804_pt1 | contig 11999 bp, 10 predicted proteins | sample OrgLakmetagen989_FD_201847 | JGI IMG/M metagenome (GOLD analysis project Ga0307982, IMG submission 201847) | Saline water microbial communities from Organic Lake, Antarctica - #989 | ecosystem: Environmental > Aquatic > Non-marine Saline and Alkaline > Saline | place: Antarctica: Organic Lake... | reverse complement strand
CACTGGACGGCAGTCCGAATAGTGACGTCGTGACGTTGTTGTTCTTACCACTTCCGCTGAGATTCATCTCAGGACAGAGGAATAGACGTTATACGGGGCGCCAAAACCTATTAACGACTGTGTATAAACTAGGAATACACGCTAAAGGCGTGTTTAGTGGTAGAACTAATGTGGAACTATAAGTCTGCCTCTAGGGCAGATGCGGGCAAGTAGGAATGACAGAAGGAGAGGTTGACGGGAAAATATTCGGTTGTAGGTACAGAGGTACCGAAGGTCATGCGACACGTGGCCCGTTGTACCAAGGGGAAACACCTCGGTATGCACGTGCAGTCTAAACTCCAACAAATCTACGCACGTACAAGGCGTATTCTTTCCTCCCATTTAGCAAGGTAACTCTCAGTGCTAAAAGTTGCGTGTGGTGAAGAATGCGTACAAATCGGCACAGCATCGGCGTAGTATTTCATGTAGCCTAATGAAGAGCACCGTAGATAGCGTGCTGGCATTTAGCAAAGTGAAAGCCTAGCAACTGCGGGCACGCTACGAGGCGGTCAACCTGAAGCGCTAAGGCAAAGATTTACAAGGGCAGAGGCGTGCGCAAAAGCAATAACAGAGGGAAGCGCTGAACTCAGCACGAGATCGGCATAGCATCGCATGCAGCCTACCAACAAAGACCTCCACAAACAGCCTGCTAGCATCTTTGCCGTAGCAATAACGGGCACAATTTAGGGTAGTCAACCTGAGCACACCAAAAGAGTGCCATGGCCAGCTGAAGAGGCGGTCCCTGAAGCTATAGCCATTGATTTGGGCCTGAAGGTGTACAAATTGAGGCCGTGAGAGCATGCCCAATTCTGACGTTATAAGTCCTCGTTTATCGCAGGATAATGGACCTAGGCGCACCCCACCCCCCGTAACAATATTGTATATCTGAACATTACCTAACGCGCTATCGATGCACAATCCGATGAAAGCTTCGCCAAAGACTCGTTCGGGGCGTCTCTAAAACGCACGAAAAATGGTGAAAATCGTGGCGTGGTTTCGGCACCTTTCCAAAACCGTTTGGGCTAAAAATGCCGTAGCGCGCACTGGAGCAAGGCCAATCACATGTGGGCGAGTTTCTGGGCGCGCCGACCGACAGTGGCTAACACAAAGTGAAGTCGTGGCGCGAGGTGTTTCTGGCGCTTCCAGCATAAAACTGATTTGTCACCACACTCAACTTTTAGCACTGAGAGTTACCTTACTAAATGGGAGGAAAGAATACGCCTTGTACGTGCGTAGATTTACGAACGATGGGGAGTGCCGTTTTTCTGCTTTTTCTAGTAGACTAGCCAACTAGCACTTGATAAAAAAACTTGCTGTGTGGCTGTGCAGCGGTATCGCCGTGGTCAGGAGCCGAGTCACAAGTCAGCGAAGCTGCCTCCAGGCTCTTTGTAGTCAAGCGTTTAACAGGAAGATGTCGGATGCGCAGCCACAATTGAAGGTGCAAACATGCCACACGCTTCATTGTTGTGAAACATCATCAATCATCAACACAAAAGATATGTCTGCGCACGTGCTAAGTAATAACTCAAGGAAGGCATATTGCTGAGAATCCTCAGCCCTAGAATGGCATTTTAGTCAAGATATCTTTAAAAGTGCTATTTAAATTGAAGTTCGGGTCGAAGCATATAGACACGTAGCCAAACGCGCACCATTTCAGGGAACTTGCCAGGATACCCACGCTAAAATGGGGAAGGATTGTTGAGATGCAGTTTATCCTACGTTTGATGAGTGTGAAGATGTTAATCAAGCTGCTCTCTAATTCCAGGTTAATGACCGAGTCGCCATTAGTGTACCGGGCGGTACTGTCCAGGGCGTCATTCTCAGCAAGTCTGGCATGCGCATTCGTGTCATGGGCGACGACGGGAAGTCCCGGTGGTCTGAAGTGAAAAATGTTGTCTCTGTTCTAGGGGATGAAAGCTGCTCGGAAGACGTGAAGTCGGCAGCCCTTCCATCGCCTCTTCTCCCTTCGGCAAGTAGCTCGGCCCACGCAACGACGAACAAGCCCGTAAATCGGCGAATGGAACCTCCGAGGCCGACCAGGCGCCGAACCTCAGTTACAGCAGCTCTTGATTCGGCGAAGACGATGTACGCTGGATCGGCAAACTCGCAAAGTGAAAGTTCAGCCTCTCCAACTGCACCTGTGAATCCGGCGGACTCTGAAAGCCAGGAAGGCCTAAACGCAGTTCCCATGCGTTTGCGACGGAAGAGCATGCTGGCCTCAAATGCTGGACTTATGAAAGCTCTGGCTTCACCCGATTCCGAGGCACGAGAGCGCGCAGACAAGCAAGCCAAGGCAGATGCACTGGCTGAAGTGGCGCGCAAAGAAATGATTGAAGCTGAGACAGTTTCAGATGCATCGGAAACTACTTTGGCGCTTGATTCTACTAGTAATGGCACTGATTTAGAGGACGCTGAGGCCGAAGCCGCTGCAGCTGCAGCTTTAGCGGCATTTTCGGGGGCTTCAGCGGCAGCGAAACCTAACGACGAGAAAGTGGCAACACCAAATGAAGTGCCTGCTCGACTTCGGCGTAAGAGCATGCTGGCCTCAAATGCTGGACTTATGAAAGCTCTGGCTTCACCCGATTCCGAGGCACGAGAGCGCGCCGACCAACAAGCCAAGGCAGATGCACTGGCCGACATTGCGCGTGAGGAGGCGAAGGCTGAAGAAATATTCAAGCAATCGTCAACTGGCGAAGTTCCAGCTCGCCTACGAAGGAAGTCCATTTTGGCGTCCAATGACGGACTGTTCAAAGCTCTTCAAGCGCCGAACAGCTTGAAAGTGCTCCGAGGATCCGATTTCGAAGGTGCCGCCGGTGCGCCTGGTATGGAATTGTTTCGTTGCCGCAATCGCAAACTTAAGCGCGCTGCTCCTAACGACCCAACTTTAAGTGGGCGTTTGTATTCGAAAGATTGCTATCTTGTCATCGTCACTTCACCTGCTGGTGAAGGAAGGAAGGGAAACGTCTGGCGTATTATGACTTGGACTGGGAAAGAGGCCGGCATGATTCTATCCGGCTTCTGCGGCAGCATGGCAACAAAACTGAACAATCTCCTTGCTTCCAGCTCGAATCCACGGGATATTACCATGGACCATTGCCTCAGTGGAAGCGAATCTGATGAATTTCGGGCAGCCCTTGGTGGGTCATTGACTCATATCGACGGTGTCTGCGAAGTCCAAGATGACACTCCAAAGGTTCTTGTTGAGAAGAAACCTGTCCGGCTCATGATGATTGTGGAAGGCATAGTCGTCCGTGTTGCAGCTCATATTGATTCTCTCAAATCTGATCGAACGTTCGTGCTTGATGCAGTCGGCAGTGTTTATTCGTGGACGGGTTCCAAAGCTTCTCGCATTGAGAGGGCAGTCGTCGAGGAATTGACTCGCCGTATTATCAAGAAAGAGTACAAGGTTGAAAATGAAAATAAGAGAATAACTCCAATTCATATCAGTGAAAATGATTCCGGACCCGAAGTTGACGCCTTCACTCAAGTACTGTCTGAGAAAGGGCAAAGTTATTGGGTTGATACTGAGAAGGCAACAGAGTACACGTTGAGGGCAAGGCTGTACAAAGTGGTTGAGAATAACCTGGAAGCCGTTGGATTTGAGACATCTCAGGAATGGCTCAATGGTTCGACTGCTGACCGTGGATGCCGGCTTAGCATTGGGTATCTCGAGCACGGTTGCGTTTTTGTAGTAGATTGTTTCTCTGAACTCTTCATTTGGCTTGGACGTGGACACACTAAGTCAGATGAACTAAAGGCAAAGAATCTGTGCAAGTCTTTTTGCTCAGAAACGAGCCGCCCCGATTGGATCAAGACACCAGTGATTGTGAAGGACCGAATGGAGACTGTTGTTTTTCGCGAGCGTTTTTATGGTTGGACTGATGACGATCTTGAGATTCACTCAAACCTAAAGTACAAGCACGACAAAGAAAAGAGTTCAGTTGCAATGCGGCCAATCACCGGAGAGGTGATGCGCATGATTTCAGGAGGCGTTGGCTCCATTGAAGCTGAGCACGATAAGAGCGACCAATGCCTCAAGGGCGACGTTGAACTGATGGGCGACAATACCCGTGGCCTGAAATTGTCGCTCGCTGAAGACCAAGAAGCAGTCCTCCGTGTATTTCAAACTGGCGAAGATGGGTTGTTGCATGCCCTTGAACCAGAGCAGTTCGGTATCTTCAGTTCCTCTGAAATGTACGTTATTGTCTATTCGTGTAAAATGGGTTCTTTGAATGTCGTGTATACATGGGAAGGAAAGACGGCTTCTTTGAGCGCAAGAACGGCGACTGGGCTCCGAGTACAAACTCTCATGAACGACTTGAAAGCTGCTAATGGCACAGAAACAGTTGGCGCACAGCATCAAATCTACGTGCAACAAAATGCTGAACCACCTCTTCTTGTCGCAATCTTCCACTCACGATCTATCCCGTTAATCGTGTACCGAAGCAGGTAAGGACCTAAGACATGCGCCTTGTGCCTACTTGAGTATATCTAAAGTACTTTCATTCATGTATTCATGATGTTTTTTGTATCCTTGATAGGCCCAAAGGTGGCTACATGCGGAAGGATGACGGATTGTCTCTGTGTGGTTCCGACTTATCTGGTGGCGAGATTCGCATTTTTCAAGTTCACGGAAATGGTAAAAAGTGCATCGCCTTTCTAACTATATTTTGACTTTCATGCTGATCTCACTTTTTCAAACAACTTCTTCGCGTTCATTTGACAGAGCGAAAGCTGTGTGTCATTGAGCAACCTGTCGACACAATTCGTTCCACTGGACTGAGTGCTTGCGACTGCTACGTGATATTGCGAAGGCAATCATCGAGTACTAGTCCTCCTGGGAATGCTTCTTTGCCAACTGACTTTTGCCGATTAGGAGCTGTGTGTATCCTTAAATGGATAGGGCAAGAATCAAGTGCTCAACACCGTGCACTTGCTGTCCGAGTTGCATCCATGAGTACCCTACCTACGATTTGTGATTTTGCGGAGCCATCGTCGCCAGTAAGCGACCTCAACGAATTGTCGCACATATGTCCGTTGCTAGACATCAGCCCGTCTTCAATTCCTCCGTTACCACCGACTACTCGCCCAATCCGCCTGTTCAATGTGTCGCACGCAAAACGACAAGTTGGCGCCATGTTCGTCGAAGAAATTGGCGGTGGCTACTTCAACCAAGACGACCTGTTTGAACGGGGTACATTCATTCTCGACAGCGGTTCAACGCATCTTTGGGTTTGGTTTGGCGACGGCGCGTTGAGTAAAGATGAGTGTGAGTTGGTGATTCGCGTCGCGGTCCGACTGTCTCGGCACATCAAAGAAATGAAGTATTACACTCCTGTAGACCTCTTAAGAACTCAAAACGCTGTCACGAGTTTAAACAAAGTTTCGAAAGGTGGCGGAAGAGAGGCCGTCGAATGCCCTCCAATAACCGTTGAGCTCTGCGAGAGCGGCCGAGAGCCTGCCAATTTCAAAGCTTGCTTCTTTGGATGGCAAGACACCAAAGCCAAAGACAAGTACGTCAAAATGTATCAGAAGTACTTGGCAGAAAACCTTGAGGAACCTGCCAGCGACGATGAAGCGGCCAAGACTCGCAGAGCCCAAGAGCAACAACAGGCATCGGATCGTAGCGAATCGGCTATGGGCGCGTCCACTGAAAATGACGCTAAATCAGAGCAGCTCAAACGCTTGAGCTTCTACGCTAGCAGCGGCGCCAAGCCTAAAGCGCTCGGAAACGGGCGAGCTGGTGGGAGGGGCTCGATGGGCCGCGGAGGTGGCGGGCGTGGCTCAGGCGGAGCTCTCGCGAAGAAAGTGGCTGGGCGCACCTTGACGATCGAAGAGCGCCTCGGGGGCGTAACCAAAGCCGGCCGGCGCGGCTCCATTCACATGGCCAACGCGTCGCAGCCCCTGAAGTTCAACCAAGACACGGTGAGCTTGAGCAGCGTTATGGCCCAACTGCACGCAAAGGAGTTGAACTGGGTCGTGTACGGATACACTAGCAAACAAGAACTTTCGCTCCTGGGCAGCGGTAAGGACGGCCTCACTGGCGCAGTGGGTGTGCTGAATGAGACTACCGTTGCCTATGCTACTGTGCGCTTCGAAGCTGCTGAATTGGCAATGCATGGTGTCGACAGCAGCACAGATCGTTACTTGCTGGTGCAATGGGTTCCCGCTTCCTCTAGTCCACTAGTGCGCGGGGCTGTGAATGCGCACCGCGCTGCTGTGCACGAGGTATTCTCGCCACATCACCTTCAAGTGAATGCTGATGACAAGGGTGACCTCGAGCTGAGTGCCGTCATTGACCAATTCAAAAACGCGCGCATTCAAACGTGATTAATTTACATCTGCACCAATCGCCGTTATTCCGTTGCCCATTAGCTATTAGCCGTGCCCTCTTACTTGGCTCCTGAATCTTCATCAGGAAGGATAGAGACATCACAGAACCACTATTAACCGCCGACTATTATTCCGGAAGGCCGCCATAATAGATAATAAAGTTTTGCTCCGGGCGTTTAAAAAGAGGAGAAACGAGAAATGGTGCTGGCCTTGTAGCTCAAACTCAAACACGCGAATTTCTTTAGCATATAAGTATTTCGCATTATCCTTTTTTATGTGTTATGTTTTATGTTGTGTTGCTAGTTGCTATTACTATACCTTGCGTTGCGCTGTTGCGTGTTAAAGTTACAGTTACAGTGTTAGTACCTTTTTACGCTGCTACTATTACTGTTACTATTAGAATTAGCGAATTAGCTATTAGTGTAGTGTGTAGTACGCAGTACCTATTTTGCTAATGCTTTAAATTTCTTGATCTAGGCCATCCAACCTGGAGCAATATGTCGCGAAAGTTTCCCATATCCCAGTGTAGTGAGTCCGTGGAACAAATGAAGAAGGGGGAAATGTGCTTTTGTCTTTTGGCTCTTGGATAGTACAAAACCAATGCAGATTACAGAGCCATCATCATCATCACAGCAGGCTCAGATACAACAAACAATAAACAGCTGCAAGCAACTTAGGAGCATGCATCGTACATATATAGCTTTGAAGAAAAACGAGAATGCCTCAAACCGCTTGCTGTGCAGCAAAGTATTTCGCCATGGCTGCACGGCGCTCAGCTCGGGTCATGGGCTGCTCAGCTGAAGACACCACTTGGCCATAGGAGGGCACCCTCTGTTCAGGCGCGGAAGGGGCACTCGCCACGGGCACCTCTGCCGAAGGACCCAACCGTGGGTCTTCTGGAGGGATTACTGGTTCTGCAGCATAGCGAGCTACCCGCGGCGGCGGCATGCCTGGCTCGGTGCCGGTGTCCTCGGCGCTCATCGTCGACTTCGCGTCAGCGCTTGTTTCCACACCAGGTGCTGTGTGGTCATAGAAAGTGCGAATAGCGTCGAGACGCGAGCGCTTGTTTGCTGTTGCACTGTCACTAGTTGCAGCATGCGCACCGAAGCTCCAAGCTGGTAACGCATTCGCGCCAGCATGTGGCTGCGGGTAAGCGGATGATTGGGGCATTTGGTTGAACCCAAGCTGACTTAATGCAGCCATACTTGGAGCACTCTGCGAATGATCCTCTGCTGCAGACAAGCTGGAGATTTCGGTCTCAGATGAATGACCAATGTCAATTACAGCGTTCCCGTGCCAAGCATTCAGCGCTTGTACCATGGCAGCCTGCCTTTCGGCACGTGTGGATGCCACTGGCAGCACCTCAGCGAGAGATGGGACAGCACCCAAGCTGCTAGCTGCTTCCATCCCTGATGCAGCTTCTTCTGTCGACACGCGTGGCTTGATACGCAAGCACGCCAAGTAGCCTTCAGGAATTGCGCTTGCGCGCACTTCACAAGCAAGGTCTCGGCGTGTGCCACCACCACCGTCTGTGCCATGCGAGTTGTTCGTCAGCGTGCGAAGGCTCCACTGCCTCGCAAGGAGGTCATCAACAATGGCACGAGCAGACGAAGCATCCGACAGTGGGCCTTTTAAGAGAGTCAAGTTGCACCCACAAACTTCGCTTGAACTATTGTAGCCGCAAAAATCGAGCCACTGAAGAGAATTCATAAAGACCGAAGAATTTAGAAAATGATAAAAAGCTACGTAAGTGACAGGAGATGTAAGTAAAAAGCAGTATGTTCGTTATGACTTTTATCATCGGCAATGATTCGCAAGCATTTGCAGTGAAAATACCTTCTGGTTTACTGCGAGCACCCTGAACGGAGCTGCTGCTTCGGTGAGAACTGCAGCTTCGTCGAAGTGCTCGAGGCAGTAAGTGTCACCGCCAGCAACCTTCGGAAGAGCACCGCGATTTGCTGCGGAACCTTGAGTCTCTGGGTTTGCTGACTCAAGGCTTGCAATACTCATTGTGCGCATTGCGCTGAGATTTTCCGCCGAAGTCGGTCGCGAAAAGCCCGTGACGGTCATATCGCTAAAAGCAGTTCAGGAAAGTACGCACGATGTCAAAAGGGAATTGTCATTTATGCACCAGCTAAGAAATTACGCCTCCTTAAAGCGCGAATGATCATGAAATGAAACGTCTTGAACCAAGATGGAAGAGATGTGTATGCGCTGACGCTCACGTTGAAGGTCTGTTGGATTTGGGCGCGGCGGGGTGGGTGATAAATCAATCACAGCGTTTAAGCCATTCAACTTTGAACGAAAACTCGATAAGCCATCAACATTTCTGGGAACAATCTTCACGCCTCCACAGGAGGGAAGTACAAGTTACTTGACCCCTGAACTGTCCACTTCTCCCCTTGTGTACTGTATCTGACCTGTAATCTTCCAGGCCGTGTAATCTAAGTTACTTCCTCCCATTCAACCACCAAAACTGAATCCCGCCGCAACCAAGTGGACTGCTTGTTTAAAGACCCCCGATCGGAGCAAAGCCTTTGTGTAAGGAGAGCTTGGCCCAATCGAGCGTGGGCCCCAACGAAATCTTGACAACGGCGTTCGTCCGTTCGTCCGTATTTAACGTGTAGACCAATATTAGATTGAATTTAATTAGATTAGATTATACACACCCCAATTGCGATGGAACATCAACAAATAGCAAATCACTGCGTATTGATGAATTCCCCAGGACAAGTCTGACTGGGGTGAGTGATCATCTTTACTCTCATGAACAGGACAATTCACCAATGTATTTATAATAAGTTCCAGAGGCTAAGTTGAATTACTAGTCCCAGAGAGGCTCAGCTCAATCGCCCGGCGGGCGAGGAAACCCATAAGAAGAGGTATAGCGCATATCGACCTCCTTTGTTGAATTAGCCATGAATCATGCATACATATCCTAAATGTTTTATGGGTACCCTGAGATGACATAAGGTCGGACATTAAAGAAGGCTCTAAAGCGCGAAAAGGCTTCCGGTCAATTACAGGGAATGGCGTGCCATATCAGTAGATAGGTCGGAGTGAAGATCGCGGACGTACTCGAGGCCTATTTCTCCTTCCGAGAATTGATACTGAAGGGTCTATGGGAGTAAAGATGACCATTGCATTAGCAAAAGGACTCTCAGCCCAGCCCAGTCAGACTTGTTCGGGAGAGGCTGAATTAAGTTGCCGTATTAGAAATGATAAGCAGGATACTTACAAGGACTCCCATTCTTCATTGAATATTACCACCGGAGGATGAAGAAATCTTTATACCTAAGATCTTCTGCATGGCCTTGCATCTGAGAGCACAGGGGACGGGGGCGGGGGACCTAAGCATCCAGGATATCACTAAATAGGTACTTCTAGCCACTTGTCACTGCACTGCAGCACCCATACATCATTTTGAACCCGCGTATGCATCATGATCCAGAGGCATATAGTAAGCGCTCGTCGAACTGCATGACTCGCAACGGGATATGCAGGGCTGACTTATCCTCTTGACTTTTGGAATTAATAACAAATGCACCGAAGGGCTGGACTTGAAACGTGGCGTTTGATGGAAGATATATGGGTTTAGCTCTTTGATAGGGAGGGACCGCTAGGCCACAAGCGGTCCGCTTGCATGTTGTTGTTTGCATTTTTTTTAAGGGGGGGGCTTTTCTATTCACTGCCACTCCGCGAACGAGGAAGGAGTTCCTGCCCCGTCAAAGCCTTTTATGGCTCAGGGGCAGAACAATAGGCGCCTTGCGCGCTGAAAGGCACACTTTGACCTCTGCCGAGTGGACCTCGTGTTCCGCATGTCACGAGTTTCTTTGCTCGCGCGCCTTCCTCTTTATTGTTCTGCGGAGTGCGCAACACCCACAAATTCCTCGCTTTTTGCAAATTTTCCGAGGAATTTGGCCAATGCCCCTCTCCCTCTCCCTCCTGAATCATTCCCCACTTGCTTCGTTTGCGCAACGCACGCGCATTCCCACTTCTGCCCGCAGCATTGGCTTCTGTGCCATTTGGGTTTGTATTAGTGCGAGTTCGAGTTCGAGTTCGAAAATTTTTGGTCATAGGTTATAGCTAATATCTTGTACGACTTCTTGCTCCTCTGTTCATTGTACCTTGTAGTCGAAATGGGAAAAATATGAGGGCATAAAATATATTTCAACATCGCCGCTACTATTCATTATTTTCAGGCCATTTCTATCCTCAACAAAAACCTTCTTCTCCACTGATATGCCTTCAAGTTCGTCTACATCGAATGGACCCAGCTCATTACCACTCGCGCTGCCATAAAGCATACTTTTTCACCAACAGCAACTTATAACGCACCGAAGCGTCTCCTTCCAACAAAGATGTCGTTGATCGAATTGTTGACTCATTTGTCTCGCGCTCCCGGATCTTGCTCGTTTTTTATTTGCATCAGTAATTCCTTCATCTAAAATTAGAGAGGGGATGGGAGTAGGAAGGAATAAGCAGAAGGACCAATTGCCCTTATAATTCTCAAGCAAAGAATTTCGTGATGGTTGAAAGTAATGGCCTTCTCCGCGTGGAAGAACGCTAAGTATGACGACATGCCTCACGACTCATGCAGGTTGTCACATGAGGGCGTAGGTTTGCGGGATCTTAATTATGACGCATTATTCTCTGCAGTAAAACACATTCCTACACCTGAGCGATGCCATCTTCCGTCTGGCCGAGGTCTCCTGCCGTTACCACGCTCTGTGCCGCACTCGATGAACTTTTCGGGGGCAAGTGACCATTCGCTTGTGGCCTTCCGGTACTGCTGCTGGACGATGGTTTGCGGGAACGTAGAGGAGCAACGGTACCAACACCTTTATTGGCGGGAGGTTCAGCAGTGCGCGGGAAAACGATCGGCATGGGGTCTGACTCGTTGGCTGCCTCTGCGTGGACACGACGGCTCAGAGCACGGAGGCGCTGCAGAATTGAATGAGGAAAGATGACGCAGAAAGTGAACGTGAAGATATCACGACGAGAGTGGCAAATAGTATGGTCCTGCTGACCCAAGACGCAAGAACATACAACGAAGCACATTCGAAAGCTTCCTACGTACAAACACCGTCTTCTGAGATTGATGTGGTTTCATCTTTGCTCACGTGTCGCTCTTCGTCGAGTTGTGCGGGGCCGCGGCTGCCCAGTTCGCCAGCCAGCGCATCAATTTCAGCGGCAGCAAAAGCTAACAGCGAGCGCACGCGCGTTTTTCGCTCCCCATACGTGCCTGCTACTCTTGAGCGCCAATACCTATTGTGAAACAGAAGAAAAAGATGTGAGATCTGATAAAAGCGATGTTGACAGCAATAACTACGGCTTCATAATCAACCATATGCGGAGCGTTAGTCGTGTGACAAATACACTGCAAGATACAAAGCATTAAAGTTTTCCAGAGACGATTAATCAAATAACAAGATCTGTACGCACTGGGTGACTCTGCGCCGTTCTTGCAATACCGCGTCCCCAATGCTGCCTTCTGCCACTCGCAGAGCTTCTTTTGCGCTCGCCAGCCGCTGCGCAGACTCGGCCTGCGCACGGTGCCACTTTTGACTCGCCGCTTCTCGCTCGGCGTCGTGCTGCCTCTGAGCTACCCGCAGTTGCCGCTCCAA
>Ga0307982_1003803_pt1 | contig 12000 bp, 3 predicted proteins | sample OrgLakmetagen989_FD_201847 | JGI IMG/M metagenome (GOLD analysis project Ga0307982, IMG submission 201847) | Saline water microbial communities from Organic Lake, Antarctica - #989 | ecosystem: Environmental > Aquatic > Non-marine Saline and Alkaline > Saline | place: Antarctica: Organic Lake... | reverse complement strand
CACATTCATGCATGTGTATACCTTTTGGATAACGTTCCTGTGGCCCCCCGTCGCAACAAAGCGCTTGCCCTGGGCGACGGCCCCCGCCAGCGGGGCTCGAAGGGTGCCAGCAGCGGAGATGGAGATGCCCAAGGCGACGAGGACCCAGATCACATAGCAGGCAGCTGTGGCACTCTAGACGCCCCAACTGCCATGGAAACACGGGCGTACTTTGTGCTGCAGACCACGGAGTACGACGACCAGGAGTTCGACAACCAGTCCATCCGATCGGAGGCGGTGAAGCAGTGGGGGGCAGTGCCCGCCCAGCACCTGGGCAGCGCAGCATGGGCCCAGCAGCTGGCCCTGGGGGGCCTCCTGCCCCACCACCACCCCGCCAACACCCCTCTTCCCATCCACCTGGCCCCCCCTGGCTTGCCCGCTGCAGCTGACGGGGTGCACCTGGAGGGGGATGAGGGGGGGGCTCAGCCCGGCGCTGCAGCCGGCAGCGCCCTGTCTTGGCTCCTGCTTGTCAGCTCCCAGCTGAACGCGGCGCTGGAGGTGGCCAGCGATGGTGTGCGTGCTCCCTCCACCGCTGGGCGCATCAACGCGTTCCGCAGCCTGCTGGGAGCGCTGGCTCTGCCACGGGTGGTGGAGCAGACTTGCTCCGTGAATTACTCCGCCAAAGACGGCTTCAGTGCAGCCATCACACTTGCTGGCAGTGACATAGTCTCCTTGCAGCAAAGCAACAGCGGCGGCGGCGGCGGCGGCAGCGGCATTGTCTCCAAGTGCGCCTTGTTCCCTGGGGTGTTGTGTCTGCAGGTGAGGGCGGCAGACGGGGCCCTGCTGGCCACACACTTCAAGGGCGCCATTGCACACGCATTGGAAAACGCACAGCCCGAGCAGCTGCTGTCCCTGGGCTTCACGCTGTCTGTTCCCCAGGGGCTGCCGGGTCTCAAGGCGTCGTCTGCAGGCCACGGGGCTGGGGCGTCGGGGGGGGGTGAGGCGGTGCCTGTGGTGGCAGGGGGCGTGCAGCCTGGGGCTGCCAGCGCGACAAAGGCCATTGTGCATGGCGTGCTGCCCCTGCCTGCCTCTGCTCAAGGTGGCGAGGCGCAACACGAGCCCATGAGCGACCTGGCGCCGCTATCGCGCCTGGACATTATAAGCATGCGGCAGCAGGCAGAGCTGGCAGCCACGGGCACTGAAGATCAGTGTGCACTGCCTGTGGCACAGCGCCGTGCCCAGGAGGCGGCCCTTGCGGCAGACAACCCCAGCTTGAACGGCGCCGAGGCTGTGCTGCGCTCTTCACTTTCCTTCAGGGAGCACACGACCCAGGTGGCCACAGCAGCAGTGCAGAGCTCCTTGTCGCTGCTGGGGCACGCTGGGGCCATGGTGCGCTCTCTGCGCAGCGGAAGCGGCGCGGGCTTGGCGGCGGACACCTTCAAGCAGGAGTGGCACATGGCGCTGACGCTGGTGGGGGGGACGCTGCAGGCTGCAGTGGAGAGCCTGTCCAGCGCCATCGTGGGGTGCCCTGTTGACGCACACCACACCGCTGCGGCCCTGAGGCTGACACGAGCGGCACTGTATGCCCTGCCGAGCATGGATCTGTGGCAGCTGGTGGTGAGCGACTGCACCACGGCGCTGGGGCACGTGGGCAGCATTGCCGACCTGGAGGGGAAGCAGGCGTCCCCCCCCCACGATGCAAGCCTGCCCCAGGGCGCCAATGTCGTGGCGGCGGCGTTCTTCGCCACCCTCCCCGCGCTGCAGCTGCGGGCGCTGGCGCTGCGGTGCCTGGCCTTTGTGCAGCAGGGGCAGCTCACCCCGGCACTGAACGACGCCAAGGCTGCTGCAGACCTGGTGCTTGTGCCCAGCGTGGCCAAGCCCTCCGGCAATGCAGCCCCAGGCACTCAGTGGTTCACCCAGGAACTGCAGTGGGACAACCCCAGCGACATCGCTGCAGTGGTGACACGGCTGCAAGAGTGCTGCGCGGCGGTGAAAGCGGCTCCAACTGGCGCCTCGGCCTCGTTAGTGCAGCTGGCGACAGACACCTGGTCGCAGTGGTGTCGCATGCGACCATCACCCGAGCTGCTGCTGCAAGCGGTGCTGTGCATACAGGCCCGTTGCGCCAGCAGCAGCATGCAAGCACTTGTGCAGCGCGCGAGACGCACCACACTGGGTGTATCTGCAGGGCTCTCCCTCATGCTGACGTGGAGCCACACGGAGTCCACAAGCGCCGGGGAGATGCCGGCCCGGGACGGGTACTGGCACACCGCTACCGCTGTGAAGGGGAAGGTGTTTGTGTACGGCGGCTTCAGCGGCACAGTGCCCTGCAAGGAACTGCTGGTGTTCAACGCTGCCACGGCGAGCTGGGTGGACCTCACGCGTCTGCCCACGCACCCTGTCGGCCCCGTGTACTTCCACACGGCGTCCGCTGTACGCGACAAGGTGTACGTGCTGGGGGGGTGGGGCAGCACCAGCCCTAGCATGCGCAATGCAGTGTGGTGTCTGGACACAGGCACCCTGCAGTGGAGCAGTCAAAACATGCGTGTGTGTGGATCCATGCTGGACATGCCCATGTTGAAGTTCCCATCTGCGGACGCCCCTGCAGAGGAGGTGCAGGGGGGTCTCGCGGGGCAAGGAGGGCTGGAGGACCACGAAGCCGCTGAGACCATCACGCCCTCAGCACCCACTGATCGCATCTCGCACTCGGCCACCAGCATCAGCGACCGGCATGTGGTGGTGTTTGGGGGCATGCACGGCGCCGCAGGGGCCTCGGGGGAAAGCGGGGGCAGTGTGTACTGCGACACGTGGGTGCTGGACACAGAAGCGCAGACCTGGCAGCAGGTGAGCACGTGGGGTGAGGGCCCTGCGCCGCGCTTTGGCCACACGGCGCTTCTGTGGGACCCAGCAGGCGTGGTGCCTGTTGCTGACGACGATGGCGCCCCCGTGTCGCGCCCAGGCATGACACGGGGGGAGCTCATGGCAGCCTGCCCCGCCCTGCAGCAAGCCTGCAATAGCGTGCAGGATGACTTGCGTGCGCAAGCAGCAGTAGACTCCTTCTTGCAGTCGGGGGAGGCGGCTGCGGCGCTGCGGGGCACGGCAGCCCCCCCCTCCGCTTGGCAGTGGAGGGGGTGCTCCCTGGACAACGGCGTGCCGTCTCTCCCCGGGGCAGATGCGCCGTGGATGCAGCCGGCTGAGCTGTGTGGCCCTGACGCCGCGCAGCTCATGCGGGTGCCCCTGGGCTGCTGCGGCACATTGATGCAGTGGGGGCTACCACCCGTGGTGCCCTCCCACACACTGGGCCCCGACCCCCCCGCGCCCGAGGGCGAGGGCACGCAGGAGGAGGCAGCGACCCAAGCAGACACAGGGGGGCACAACACGTACCTGGTGCCCCGCAGTGTGTGCGGTCGCGTGCCTGCTGCCGCCGCCCGGCAGGCCGCCATGGCCATGGAGGTGCCTCTCCAGGGGCTCCCCCAGGACATGCCGGGGCTGGCACATGTGCCACGCACAGCCACTGAGGCAGCTGCAGCTGTGGGCGCCTCCAAGGGGCCCTACCTCATTGTGCACGGGGGTAAGTGCAACCCCGTGACTGTGGAGTGGACAGCGGTGCCCACGCTGCACGTGCTGGACTTGGGCAGCTGGACGTGGCTGCCTGTGCAGGTGCAGGGAGAGCTGCTGGAGGCCACTATCCACTTCGCATCGGCTGTGGTGGGCGATGTGATGCTGGTGGCAGGTGCAGGGGATCCCCGTCGCGTGTACCTGTCCCTGTCCGCCCTACACCTGCCCACAATGGCGTGGCACAAGGTGCGCTCGGCTGGAGCGGCGCCCAGGCAGGTGTGTGGGCACTCATTGACGGTGCTGCCTGCCACTGATACCGACAGCAGTGGTCCAGAGTGGCCCCATGTCTGGTGGAGTGACAGCTCCAGCTTCGGCTATGGGAGTCTGGAGGGGCTGCTGCTGCTTGGGGGCATGAGCAAGGGGGGTGCAGGGGGGGTACCAAAGGCCCACCTGCATACATCACTTCGCAAGTTGGATGTGGGGCCACTGCTGCGTGTGAGCGGCACTGCGGCTGCCGCTGGCCACGTCAGCTTCAGCGCACTGGGGGCCGCGGAGGCTGCAGCAGAGGCTGCCGCTGCGGAAATGCTGCAGGCGGAAGTCAGCGCAAGCAAGGCCAGCGACGCCAGCAAGGGCAGCAAGCGCCGCCGCCGGGCCCGTCGCCGTGCCAAGAGCGGTGGCGGCGCGGCAGCTGAGGCTGAGCAGGCCGACCCCAGCAGGGGCGGGCACGCCAGCAGCGGAGGGGCTGACAGCTTGGGGCCCCTTCCAGACAGCACTGGGTCTGAAGTGTCCCTCCCTGGCGGTGGCGGCAGCACCGATGGTACAGATGCCGACGCTGGGGACAGCGAGCGGGACAGCGCCACAGGCGCCGCTGGCGATGAAGATGCCGCCCGCACCGACAGCGGCAGCGAGGAGGAGGACTTTGGGGACATGACCTTCGAGGAGCTGCTGCAGCGCGAGAAGCAACGGGACGCCAAGCGGCTCAAGCCCCCCGCCCACAACGCCAGGACACGCACGCCTGGCAAGGGGGGCGGCCCCGTGCCAGGGGGGGGTGCAGCTCCCCCCTGCTCTGCCCAGGAGCCCAGCGCCCTAGCTGCAGCCCTGGGGGCAAGCCCCGCCCCCGGCTCCTCCATGGGGGGCATCAGTGGCCTGGGTGCCGCCTTGCGCTCGGGGGCTGTGGCTGGAGCAGGGGGGTTCCTGTCCAGCTTGGGGTCGGCACCTTGGGGCGGCGGGGGGGGGCTTGGCGCCCCTGGGGGGGGCTCAATGGGCACCTCCACGGGACTGGGCAGCCCTGACTTTCTCTCAACCGCACTGGGGGGCGGATTCAGCGGCGGCGGCGGCCTCTTTGGCTTCCCCACCATGGGCCTTGCCCCCCCCCCTGCACGCCCCGCCCCCCGCTCCCTGCATTCCGTGGGCAGCGCGTCCTCCTTGGGGTCATCCCTGGGCAGCCCTCACCCAAGACAGAGCTCCCCAGACAACCGCGAGTGACACAGGGTGCAGATGGACCATGAATGAATTAAGAACACGCATGCTGCAACACGCATGCTGTCGCTACGAAGCGGCTGCTCCTCCGGAGGGGTCCCCCCTGGCGGGGTCTGGGGGCGTGTTGTCGTACGCCTGCACCCTCTCTTCCAGCAGGGGTGGCGGCATGGGCACGTGGCGCTCCAGAGCCTTGGCCATGGCCTGTACCGCTGCCCGCGCCGTGCGGTCTGTGTCCCCCAGTTTGTAACGGGCGCAGCCCAGGCGGATCTCTTGTACCACCCGGTCCAGTTGGGCGCTGTATGCGTGCCAGTTAGCGTATGCACTGCGTGTGACGTCTGCTTGTGTGGCGATGTGCAGGAGGTCTTTGGAGACGACCTCCACCTCGTCTGCTGCATGCTTCACTGCTGTCTGCAGCTGCTCGTTGCTGAAATCCTGGAAGCCCTCCAGCACAGCAATCAAGCGGCTCACAGCGTCCGCCACTGCAGCATTGTCCACATCAAACTGCGAGGCGATGTCTGCAAATCGCTCCTGCAGTTGTCCATCCAGTGAGGCCACCTTGTCTTGCACCGCTGCCGCCGCTGCCAGCATGCTGTCGCCGCAGGCACACAGCTTACGCGTGGCGCGTCTGTAGGCAGCCTGCAGGGCACCGATCTGCCCTGTCTCCGCCCACTTCCAGGACGGGGCGCCGGGGCCTTCACGCGTATCGTATGGCTGGCGCCCCGCGTCTGACGCCTGTCGCTGGGAGGGGGCCCGCCGGGGCGTGTCGACCCCGGCGCCCGCCTGGGCGGTCTCCAGCTGCCGCTGCAGGGACTCAATTTCCGCAGAAGCTGCCAGCAAATCTGCCCTTGCAGCGTCCCTCTCTGTGACGGTCTCCTCCTGCAGAGTGGCACCGGTGTCCTGCCGGGCGGCAGCCAGAGACGCCTCTGCTGCCGCTGCCCGCTCCTCTGCAGCGGAACACCGCACAACTGCAGCTTGGTGCTCCCCCTTGAGCTGGGCTGCCTCCTCCTGCAGCTGTTGCACCCTGCGCTTGCTGCTGTCGGCGGTGCTGCCTGCTTCCTCCTGTGCCTTATGCAGGGCAGCAAGCTCTGCCCGCGCCGACTTGTGGGCTTCTGTCATTCGACGGGCGGTCTCATGCACCCTGTTTTTGGCTGCCTCCAGATCGGAACACTGCTTTTTCGCTGCTGACAGCTCCTCTTGTAGCTGTAACACCTGCTCGCTGAGTTGTGCCGCCTTGTCTGCTCGACCCCCAGCTGCCCTCGCCTCAGCCTCAGCCAGTGTCAGGCGCTGCTGCAGGCTGCTGCTGGCGCCCTGGCTGTCGCGCAGACTGGCCTTTTGAGTAGCCAGTTGCTCCTGCAGCTCATCCACGGTACGCTGTAGGGCGGCCTTGGATGCTGCTTGTTCTGCGCAACGCGCCTTGTGTTCTTCCACGGCTTCGCCAAGTGCAACCGCCCGTCGTTTAAGTGCGGAGTTAGTGTCCAGGGAGGCGTCCAACTGTTTCTGCACTGCCACCATGCGGCGCTTAAAGGAGCCAGCTTGCGCTGCGGCATCTGCCACCTCTCGCTTTGCCTTTTTGGAGGCGTGGTTGTGTTCCGCCGCGGCCGCTTCGGCCTCGCGCTGCGCTGCTCGCAGGCGCTGCTGCAGCAGCTCCACTTCATCCTGCAGGCCTGCACGGGCACCGGCACGGCCCTGTGTGCTGGCGTCGCGGGAAGACACTTCCGCCCGCAGTGCCGCCAGCTCTGCTGCAGTGGCGTCGTGTTTGGATTTGGTGCGTGTGAGCTTGTCTCGGGTGGCTTGCAGAGAAGCCAGCTGTGCGGCTTGTTCCGACAGCTCGCTCTGCTGTTCCGACACCACGGTGTCCCTTGCAGCAACTTGTGCCCGCAGCGCGTCAACCTCTGCCGCTAGGGCGGACACGGTACCGGCTGCGTTGGCTGTGTGGCTGGCGGCACCGGGGACGACTGGCAAAGAGGTGCCGGCCCAGCTGGGGCGGTGGCTGGCGCCCCCAGGCCCTGCAGAGCCAAGCGGCCCAGAGGCAGAGGGGGGCTGCAGGGCGCGTTGCACAGCTGCGTCCTTCTTGGCTGCCTGCACCGCCCGCAGCTTCTTGGCCATGCGTTTCATGGATGCCTCCTGCTCCGCCAGGCGCAGGGAGAGCTGCTCCCGAGTCACGGGGCGAAACCGAGTGGGCCCACCAACTGTCTTGCGAATGACAAGCTCATCCACTTGCTGTGTATCCATACCAGTGCTCTCTGCCAGGGTGCGTTTCAAGACGTCAGAGACCATCTCCTGCTGGCGCAGCTCCCGGGCCAGTTGCTGAATGTACTGGCTGCAATTGGCAGTTGCCATGAGTTTCAGGACGAGCCTCAACACAAGCTTGTGATGAAAAAATCATTCGAATTGACCTACCTGCGTTTGTTTTCTCGCTGAGCTCCTTGTAACACAGCCACTTGGGACTTCAAAGCGGTGATGCTATCCATGAGTGTTTTCACCTTGGCTTGGTGCATTGCATTGAGAGCCCGCATTTGAACTGTGAGGTGACAATGCACGAACTGTGTATAGCAAAGGATATAATCTCGCAGTGACTCACCATCCGCATGTTCTTCGTACTGCTGCATGGTGTACAGTCAGGCCCGAGCAAGCGCGGAAAGCAACCGTTGAAAACCAATTTGAGCGCCCGTCAGGCTTGCCAAATCGACCCGTGTGTGGCAATTGAACAGGCTGTGTACGTCAATTATGAACTTATGTACGCAAATGTTTCTGTCGCTTATGTTGGCATTGGTCTTCTGCTGCAGCAGTCGTGGGGGAAGGTGGCAAAGTAAACTGCACTGCACAGCCGGCACTGGAGACGTCTGATGAAGCCTTCCTGAGTGCTGACAATTGGCAAGCAGGCATGAATACTGTAGTGAATTGTGAAATCATCATTACCAGGCAGGGCAAGAGCTGCGTGCGCTGTAGCTGTCGTGCACAGCCCGAAGATTGCACGCCCCTACCCATGTCCAGTGGAATTCCACATTCCAACCGGTGGCCACTGCTACTGCAACACATCGCACTGCGCCGGCAGCGCGTTGCAGTCACACATGCTGCCCCACATCACATGTCGCCTGCCCTCCCTGCTGTATGCTTGCTGCATTGGGGCGCCCGTCTCTTTGAAGGTGGCGTCCAACACCAGACTGTCGCAGCTGGGCAGCAGCGTCACCTCGCACCAGGTGTGCTGGTCTGCCTCCCACAGCACCCCTGCTCCCCTGGATGCGCCCACTTTACCGGGGCGCGGCATGACGGACCCCCCCCTGAACTTCACATCCCACCCCAGCTTCCCGGCAAACGCCAGCAGGAGTGCCGCGGTCACACTGGCCTGCGTGTGGCAGTGTCCCTGCCCAAAGTGCGCCAGGCGGCCCACATCCGGCAGGCGACAGCGGCCCACCTGCATGCCGTCATTGGGGATGTGGGTACAGTTCATGGCGACAGCTATCGCCGCTGCCGCCGCCGCCTGCGCCGCTGTGCCGCGCTGCACGGCGACGCTGCGGGCATCATGAGGCACGGCTGCAGCGACGGCACTGTCACTGTCACTGTCACTGACACCTGTCTCACTCACTTCCTGCCACATGTTGGCTATGTCTGGCAGCAGATGTGCCACTGACGCTGCGCACCTCGCCAGCAGCCCCCGCATGAGTAGGCTGGCGTACTTGCACTCCACGCCGTCCTCGAACACAAAGCCACCACGAACAGAAGTGCGGAAATCGGTGGCGCAATTCAGTGTGATGAGTTCGTCTAGGGGCACTTTGACACAGTGGGCAGCACTGGGGCTGCCAAGGCTCACGGTGGCCTGCGCTGCTGACTGGTGCACGGTCTGCACCCAAGCCTTGTGCGTCACCGTCAGCATGCCGCCGTCAGCGGCATTCAGAGGCGCCAGGAATGCTTGCTCTGGGGACTGCAGGTCAATGCACACCAGCGCCCGCACGAGCACCTGGCGCCCGGATGGGAAGCGAGGCCAAGCGGCTACTGCCGCGGTGGAGGGCAGGCTGACGCCACCCCACAGGCCACACTGCTCAAGCTCGGCTGCGCTGCTATCAGGCGCGATCAGCGGAAGGGAAGACAGCAGCGCCACTGCCTGGGGCTTGCTGCTGCCTGAGGTAAGATAGCTCTCCAGCACAGCGGGCAGCTGCCCCCTGCCGTGCAGATCCAGCAGCACACGCACCGCCCAGCGTGCGCTGCGGTCGTCTTCTCCAGCCAGGGGACGAAATACGGCCATATCCAGGGCAGCGTGCCCAGCTTGGGCAGCTTCTGACGCAGCTGCAGCTGCAGCTTGTGCGGCCCTGGTGGGCCCACCCCGCACCATGCCCAGGGCGCTTTGGTCCAGCAGCAGCTGCATGAGGGGGCAGTCATCGCAGGCAGCCACCAAGCCGCAGTCCCCTTCTGGAAAGCCCTGGCCCGCGGGGGGGGCGTGCATCCACAGCTCATCCACTGCATCGCTCAGCTTACTGTCGGATTCATCCCCAGTTGGAATTTCCTTCGTGGGGCTGTCGTCGTACTTTGACTCTGCGGCCGCCGCCGCCGCCCCGCGGCTTTGTGGGGGCCCCTTGGAACCGGCTTGAGGGGGGGGCATACTTGGCTCTCCGAATGCGTCACATGTACGCTGCACCAGCTGTGCCTGCACGTCATCACCTCCGCCTAGCCCTGCTTTGAAGAATGATGCCTTGAGTTTCACAAGTGTGGCTTTGGGCAGGGCTCGAGCCAGCTTGGCGCCCACGGCCACAGGGTGATTCTGGTCCACTGTCAGCCACAGCACCTGCACAGGGATGCTCACGGCATTCAGTGGCGCAAAGTCGCTGGTCCAGTTGGCGTGGAAGACACTGAGGGCTCTCACTAAGCGCTGTTTGGGGGGGGTGCAGGCCAGCCCCAGACACAGGGTGCCCCCGAAGTCAAAGCCATATGCGACGGCCCGCCGTCGTGGTATGACGCCAAACGCTGCGAGCAGCTCGCATATGGCGGGCAGGGGTCCCCCCTGCACATTCATTTTCTCTGTGCGTCCACTGCACTTCTTCAACAGGCCTGACTCATGGGTGCCGAAGCCGGGCAGGTCCGGCATCACCACGGAGTATCCTGCAGCGTACAGCGCCGAGCCCATGCCCTGCATGTCCAGGCCACTGCAGGAGGAGCCGTACGCATGCATCAGCAGGGCCACTTGAGTGGAAGCCTGGCCGGGCTGGGGGGGTTCGCCTGTAACTACGGGGGGGGCTTGCAATGCGTACCAGACGCTCAAGTCCCCGGCACATGTGCTGACCACAGTACGCTGCATGGGGAACTCACTGCTGTGGATGTCTTTCATGAGTTGTGTCGCTTCAGCTGCTGCTGCCCCCCCCTCCAGCGCCACCTCGTGTGTGGCCACATCTACCTCAGCCCTCAAGGCGGCGCCCTGAGGGGGGGCGTACAGCGCAGATGCCAGGCGGGTGCGCAGCTTGCGGACCACCTGCCCGAAGCGCAGCGTGCGCAGGGTGAAGCCCGCGTCTGCCTCTGCGGGGCTGCACGTGCACAGGATGGCTGTGCGGGAGTTACCCCCCAGTGCGTTGCTGAGCAGCTTGGTGAGCGTGGACTCCCGGAAGGGCACATGGGAGGCGCCGCGGGCCAGGGCAGATATGACAGACCGTAGAGTGAGTAGGCTGAGGTTGATGTTCTTGGTCTCCTGCGCGTTCGTGGTTGAAGGTGCTGCCGCCAGCAGCTCCGCCCCCGCCAGGTCCACCAGGGTGAACTGGCTTACGCGCAGGGAGCCGTCCCAACACTGAGAGGCCAGGCGCAGACGCAGCAAGCAATGAGATCGACTGCTTGCATCATGCTTGTACGATGAGCCGGTGGTGCGTCGGCGCGATCCGCGTAGGATGAGCCTTTGCACGGCGTCCACGTCACTAACAGGTACTTCGGACAGGCCAACAACGTCAAAAGCGCCGGATCCACATGCAGCAACGGTTGGAGGCGCAGTGGCAATTCCGCCACCAAGTAGATCAGAAACTGTTTCATTGTAAATTTCGAAGAAGGACACGCTGAGTGCAAAGCGCATGCATTTGTTGTTGGCGGCGTGTTGGAAGGCAGCATTTGCAGACATCAATGCGCGGGGAATGATGCCTGCAGAAGGATCGGCCCCGGAATGGTTTGAGATGATTCCTTGGGTTTGTGGACCCAATAATGAGTATGTTTTGCCAGAACCTGCGGCAGGTGTTCAGTCTCAATCTGGTTGCAAAGAAGCCAAAAAGAAAACTCTGCTGCAGCAACTGCCACTCCCTCACCTGTTTGACCGAATGCAAAGATGGTTGCATTTGAACCTGCGAGCCAAGCACGAACCAATGGTTCAAAATTTGCTTCATACACGTCAGCGGTTGAATCTGTGTGGCTGTGTGCCCGGTGAAATGAATACGACTGGGAATTGGCCAGCACAGTTGTGGCATCTGCACAACCAGCGTTGCCGCCATTTTCAGCCACGTGCAACGGCCTAAAACGCACAACAACCTGCACTGGCACCTTTTTTGACATTTTCGGTGTAATTGGACGGAAAATTAGACCGCAAAGACCGTAAATGAAGCTGTCCAGAGGTGTATGAGAGTATGAGAATCTACTCTCGCTGGGGAAATCTCCTGCCTGCGGACAGGCTTATGAAGGAGGGTGGTTTCCCACTGGCCAGGAGCAGCGCCTAGGAACTTTTATTGTGTATATATATGCTGTTTGTAGAAATGATTGTAAGGGCCATGGTTTAGGGTCGTACTCAACTGTGTCAAGAACAGATGCGGACCCGCTTGCCAACTCGATACCCTGGGGGACAGCACGAAAACGTGCGTCCTTTTTGCCGCATGAGCTTACCATAGTCGGGGGAGGGGTCTGCTGCGGTGAGCTTACCACAGTCGGGGGGGGGGTCTGCTGCGGTACTGACCATCACACATATGAACAGGTGTTCCGTGGGCTTCGCAGAACACAGTAGAAATGGCATAAATTGAAGGAGTGGGCGAA
>Ga0307982_1003802_pt1 | contig 12002 bp, 10 predicted proteins | sample OrgLakmetagen989_FD_201847 | JGI IMG/M metagenome (GOLD analysis project Ga0307982, IMG submission 201847) | Saline water microbial communities from Organic Lake, Antarctica - #989 | ecosystem: Environmental > Aquatic > Non-marine Saline and Alkaline > Saline | place: Antarctica: Organic Lake... | reverse complement strand
TCATGAGACACCCGCACTTGCTTTGTTTGCGCAACGCACGCGCATTCCCACTTCTGCCCGCAGCATTGGCTTCTGTGTCATTTGGGTTTGTATTAGTTCGAGTTCGAGTTCGATAACAAAGAAAAACAAGCACACAGTAGTCACAGAGGCACCAAAAAAAGTACATGTGCTGCTTTCGCGCTAGCAAATTTGCTCCAGAAGGCCAATTCAGGCTCCAGCTGGCGTCTTTCCTGCGAAACTATGTTTTTAACGAGTCGGCGGGACTGAGTGCCGGCCACGTCGCACGTATGCCCCCGAGTCATTTTTTTTTTCAATCATGTTTATAACTATGCTTTTTTTCTGAGCCCCCCCGAGGGGGAATGGATTTAGTAACTAACAGGCAGGGTGCCATCTAAGCGGCGTCTACAGAGCCCCCCGGGCCGGACTGGAAGCCCGGCTCGGGGCTAGCCCTTATAACTATGTTTTTATGTCGCAAACGAACGCCACGAACTGGGCACGAAGCACCCTTATGGGCACTTCCACATCGAGAACGACGGCCCGCATCGCGAATATCACAAGAAACAACTTGCTCAGGATCCCGAGTGCGCAATTACATAGATAAGTGATTCGCCAATTCCGAGAATAAGGTCAGTCCTGCGGGGAGCTCTCAGGCGTTTAGACTGCTCTGACAAAACAACAAAAATTATTTGTTTTCAAACCTCTGCGCAATTTTCATAATCTGCACCAATCACGATTAGCGTTTTGCAGTTACGCGCAATTTTCATAATCTGCACCAATCACGATTAGCGTTTTGCAGTTACGCATTTATATCTCGACCACCAAGGCCACTCCGATTTCCTGGGGATCGTGGATCGTGGCCGTGGGGAGCGAGATATTTATCTTTTATGCCCGAATGAGAGGAAGCTAAAGGGCAAATCGCAGAGCTTGACTATACTAGGGATACTCAAGAAGAGACAGCCAACTCATTATTTGTGCTCGCTGTTCTCTGGATATAACTAAGCGAAAGCGAAAGCGAGCGATTATCTGGTGTCCGCTTGTTCTAAACTCTCTATGGATAGCATAAGACTTCGATCGTTATCGGCGATACTCACCTGTTGAAAATTTGCCAATATGGCGAACCGAAGATCGACTTCTTGGACCAAGGCCTGCCTTACGAACTGCTTCACCGCGAATGAAGTAAGGCGCTCATAGCAGAATGGGTTTCAGTCCCTTCGCAACTGAAGCTACTGTCTTATCAATTACTGAAGTCAACCTGAAGTATATTCAACTGAAGCGCTTATCATTTTCCATCCTGAATCTGTTTATTTCCGAGGCAGTCGTCTGTTGCCTTCGTGTTATATCACTCCTTCAATCACTGCTTTCGGTGTGTATGTGTACTTTCGCAGGTGGTTGGCTTTTGCCATGCAGGGTGGGGGCGCATGGTCATTTTTACGACGATGTTGTTCCTGTCTACGGCACTCCTATTGCTCGCGAGTGCGTCAGCGGGCTGTGAACCGAATGATGTTAATCCTGACGCGGTGCGTGCTTGTGTTCTGTTGCATTCTTCTGCTTCCTACTACTTGCTAGGAATGGCTCACCATGTGCCTTTAGTAACGAGAGGCTTTACGAGGCTGAGATTCAAAGCGCATGAACGGATGCTATGACTCCTTTGCTAGAATTCCTCTTTAATCGGGCGCACCTGTAATTCTCCCCTTTATTTTGTGCTGCTTTCTTCAGTTGTGCGACAAGGCCATGCAGGGCGGTCTCCGCCCGTCCTCGCTCATGGCTCTCATCAACATGTGCGGTTCTTTTGCTGCTGCCGCGCTGATGCCGCTCCTTGGGGCCGTGGTGAGCACATTTGGTGGTCTTCCGCGGTTTCTTCTTCTTATGTGTCTATTTCTTCTTCTATCAGTACTCAGCTTACTGCATTCATCATTTTGATTCCTCCCTCTTTTACTGCATCTCTCACTCACGGCTTCACTGATCTTTATATTTCGCTGCACTATATTAGGTGGACCGCACCCCTTACCGGCGCACCTATGCGCTGTGGGCTTGCTACTTACTGCTGGCTGTGAACTTAGCACAAGGTGCAGTAGGGCCTTCAACGTGGATCGTGGTTGCGGGGCTCTCCGTTTTTAGCACCCTTTTCTTCCTCGCGCTGCAAACAGCGCAATTGGCGTATTTGCCCGAACTGAGCCGAGACCACGTGGAAGTGTCTCGAGTGGCAGGGAAAGCCAGGGCGGTTGAGCTTTTGGGCGTGTGCGTACTGATCGCCGTGACCATTGTCATGAGCGCGGTGGTGCAGAAACTCTCGGGGGCTTTTAGCGACAGTGACAGCAGCAGCCACAGCGGCGGCGGAGTAGCCGGGAGCACGGGTGGCGGTGGCAGCGCCGCGGATTTAGAAGTGGCCGTGCTGCGGGCGCGAGTAGGGCAAGTGTGCGGAGTGCTCATGGCGGCGCCTTCCCTGCTCTTTGCCTGGCACATGTGCTTGGGCGACCGTGCGCCCGCAGCCCTACGGTTGAGCGCAGCTGCCGACGGCGCAGATGGAGGTGTTGGGAGAAGACTTGAAGGCGGTGACACGGATAACGACGACGATGATGACGACAACTGCGACACGACAGACGCTAGTGACGCCTACCAGCACCACGAGCGCGACCACAACCAGAGGAGAAGCGGCAGCAGCAGCAGCAGCAGCAGCAGCGATAAGTTTGCCACTGCTTCACCAGTCTCCCCTGGCGGTGCGGCGGCTGCGCTGGCGGTTGCCGCTGTGACTGGCAGTGGCAGTGGCAGCAGTATGAACGGTGGGTACACTAGCGGTGGCTCTCATCATCATCATCATCATCGTCGTCATCACCACTCGTGCCTCGGGCTATGGTCCATTGGAGTGCGCGCGCTCGCGACCACCTGCCGGTAAGGTTGCATAGCACCGCAGCAGTTCTCTCTGTCGCTCGTTCGCTCTGCCTGTGTCTTGACTTCTTCAACGTTTATGATTTATTTAACGTTCATCTGAATACAATTTTTTTTTTGTGCTCGCTAATTTTTTAAAAAAAAATCATGAATGCGTGGCAATTGCGGTGCTCTGTTGAATTAAGACAACGATGCAACTGTTCCGGTTTCCGTGTTTTTCCTCTATTATCAGGCGCCTCAGCACGACTTACCCGATGGTGTTGTGGTACCTATTGGCGTTTGCGTTCTGGGAAGCGGCGAATTCGAGTCTCGTTGCGCTGTCCACTTCGTTCCTGATCTTCGAGCTCGGGTTTTCGTCGCAGCAGGTTTGTCGGCGTGTTTTTTTTTGCAATTAAGCTTCCACGTTTTCGCCGATTCTGGATGCGTATGCATCTGCCGTTCTCGGCAATGAAGCTTCTATTTTGCATATGTGGCCACACATGTCTGTGCCGCCCAACCGTTCTCTGAACCTGCCTTCACCCTGAACACAATATTCCATGAATGTCTACACGAACTTTGCTTTACGTTCCGGTCTAAATCTTGTTTCTTTCCTTGTCTGCTTCGAATTCTTCCATTGCTTTATGTGTACGTACAGGTGATTCCTTTCCTTTTGCTCGCGATTGTGTTTGCGATTCCGGCCGCGGCGATCAGTGGCCGCATTACCTCGCGTTTTGGGGTGCGCAAAGCTCTGTTAGCTTGCCTCATTTTCAGCGTGGTGAACTTCAGTCTATTTTCTTTGCTCGTCCGAACGATGGTATGGTTTGAAGTGTCGGTCAATTATTTGAAGGAGCTTTTCGAGTGTTTTTGCTGCAATCGATCAGATAGCAGGCGTGTTACGGTGCTATTCTCTCGCTCAATGGAAAAGAATATGCATTTTTGCGTACGCATTTTCTTGTTCTTAATTTGATAGCGTCGTTCATCTTTGGCCTCTCTGAACGCTCTCCCTTGTTTTGTTCTTCGTCACACGAATCAACGCACACCAAAACGTCATCGCAGCCCCTGGCGCTCTTTTTCGGCGCGCTCTTTGGGGTGCAAAACGGGTGGATCAGCCCGCTGCAGCGCTACGCGTTCGCCACCATCATTCCCGGCGGGCAGGAGGCCGAGCTCTTTGGCGTGTTTGCCTTCGCGGGGCAGGTAGGCGGGTGTGTTGGGCGTGTGTGTGTTTACGCGTGTGCGGTCGGCGTCTGTGTATTTGTAGTGTGGGTGTCGTTGGCCTGTGTGTTTGCAATGCGTGCGTGCTTGCCCTGGCTATCACATGGGAATTGCTCATGAACATGGTTTGACAAGATGCATGGACATCCTAGAGTTGCGAATAGCGATGCTCGACGGCTCAATGTACGCGTGCGCCTGCGCAGGTGGTGGGGTGGGTGCCTCCGTTGATTTTCATTTTGGCCAACGAGTCGGGCAACAACAACGAAGAAGACGGGCGGTTGCGACGCGCCATGCTAGCGCCGCTGTTCTGTTATGTGACTGGCCTTGTAGTGCTTTACGCTACGGTGAGAAATAGCATAATGGCACATTGCAAGCATAAGTGAACAATAATGCTCAATAACTTGCCGTCAGTTTAATGACTCTTTTTTTTTTTTCGCCTGTGCTTCATATGCCACGATGCTAGTCTATTCTATTCTATTCTATTTTACTCTATACTACATGTTTTACAGGTGGACTTCAGCAAAGCGGTGGAGGCAGTCTTACCCACTTTGAAACTCCGCGCCGGGCCCGCTTTCGACAACGAGGCCAAAGTATTACCCGCCGACTTCATTGGCATCGAGCTCCCCAAACCCATCGACGCAGGAGACGTGATGATCAGCGCGAGAACGGATTCGGGAGGAGATGAGACGGAAGGAGACGACTCAAGCAGAAGCGCCGCGGACGCAGTGGTATAGAGAGCAGAAACATAAATCGCGGTGTTGCGAAGAATCGTCCTTGTTGTCGTTTGTCGTCTGTGTCATTTGTTAAAGTGAGATGTGCGGGTGAAAAGAAATTGAAAATTGAAGTTGCGCTCAGATTAGGCGTAAGCCATGAGCCTAGTGCCTCAGGCATGTGGGGTGGGTGCTTTAAACTCCCTAACCGCAATCGGCGGGCGGCTGGTGAGATACGAGGAGCCCGCAGCAGCAGCATGGCCATGAGAAAACGAATATCGTCGTCCATTAAATTTTTGTTGTTGTTATTGTTGACTGCTAGCTGACGATGCCTTAGTAGTTGCTACGTATGTTGCGTGTATTACAAAACGAAAAATGGTTTCTTTGAAAATACGAAGGGCGAAGAGTGGGTCTACGTAACACGTCAGCTATCAATCTGCATCTCCAACTGTTTTTCTTCGGAATTGTTTCTTTTTGCCGCCGCCGCCGCCAGATGCGCCGTTGCCACGCTTCTTGAACAAGCCCCCACTGCCACCGCTGCTGCTGCTGTTGTCTCCTCCTTGGCCTTCTGTTGTTGAGGTTACAAGAGGAGCAGGCGATAGCACTGCCGGTGGTGCCAACGCAGGTACAGGAGCTCCACTGCTGTTGCAGTTCTTGTCTTCGATGTCGTTATCGTTCACTTCAGCCCACCCTCCGACACTGGCGGCAGCTGCCCATCGACTGCTGTGGCTGGCGTTGCCACTGTTGCTGCTCGGAGGCGGCGGAGGAGGATGAGCACGCGCAGATGACTTGTTGAGGCCCGCGGCAGCCATTTTCGCTAGTTCAGCGGCCAGGCTACCGCCACTACTGCTGCTAGTAGTAGTCGTGTTGTTGATGCTGCTGCGGGGAGGAGGCGGTGGTGCGTACTTTTGTTTGGAGGCAGCCCATGCGCCCTGTATAAATATAGAGACACCCACAATCGCACGCACATTCGAGTAATGTAAACGTGAGTACACGTAAGAACAAGAAACACTGGCACTACTTTCTGCTCAGTCTCAACATTTTTACCCTTCCCCTCAAAACATGAGTTGAATAAACGACTGGAGTAGAGTGACAATACACACGGATCAGCGTGTGCACGTATAGCATATCTATCAATCTATCTATCATCCTCGCCGCCATCTCCCACCGTCGTTGGCACCGCCCATGCGTTTCCATTGGCGTTGCGATTCACTCCACCAAGGGAAGGCACTACCGCTGGAGCTTCTACCCCAACTCCCTTCCCATCGTCTTCTTCATTTCCATGAACACCACCGCTATTTGTAGAGGCGGGATCTAGCACGACGCCCTTGTACTTCCCCGAACCCCAGGGGTCGTAGCTTTAAGAAGGAAGAAAGATGTCAAGAATACACGTGCAAAGACACGTAAGTGTGCGCGCAAGCATGTAGCGTACATACTAACAGTATTCAGGGGAGATCAACGGATGTACAAACATTTTAAAATGAGAGAGAGAGAGACAAAGAGAGAGCGAAAGAGCGAGAGAGCAAGCGAGATGGGTTAAGTAACGCGTGAGTGAGAGTGCGTAACGCGTGAGTGAGCTCAGCTCCCTTTCAAAAAAGAGCGATCTCTTACGAGGAAAGGGCGTCATCGCCGTCGGCGTGCTCTCTTCGCTCCATTTCGCGCCTCCGCTCTTCTCGCTCTTGTTCTTGGGCTTTCCTCTGCGCGGCCGCACTCGCCTGTGGTAATTTACGATCATATCATATTGGAGCAGTTTTGATTTGATTAGCATGGGTCAATTATGATTCTGATTAGTTTCTTGTCTCAAATTGGCAAGAGAATTCCACAGCCACCATGCCACCAAAACAATCGAACACGCAGTGGCGCAAAATCCGCACACGTATGACTGCGAAGGAAAGAACCGACTATTTGCTAATGAACGAACATTTCTTGTACCTGTTGGCGTTGCTTTGCTTTGCGAGCCTCTTCCCTGGCGGCCTCTTCCGCATCGTCCGTCACTTTTACGGCCACCGTCTGCCACCCCCCAAACCTGCGCGTTTACATGTGCGTACATGTGCGTGCGCGAACACGAGCGTGCGCACGCGCGGGCAAGGGTGAGCACGTGACTGTTTGCAAGTGCGAAAGTGTGTATCTATAGCAGGTAGACAGGTGACTGGAATTTGATATCAGTTTTGTGGACTAAGTGGACTGACTTCTCTGAGTAGAAAGGGCATATTCAGAGATATTTGCATTGGTGCTGTACAATCCATAAAGTGATCGAAGGAGGTGGGTAGGAGCAAACATGTGATATATTACCCAGTGTCAGGATCTGGCGGCGGCGGCGTGCCTCGTCCTTCTTCCTCGTCGTCCTCTCCATCTTTGCCAAGCCCCTCCCCCAACTGCTGCTGCCTCTTCTTCGTCTTCTTGTCGAGCTTCGCGGCCCGTGCTTCGTCCTTGGCGGCGCTGTTCTCCTGCCACTCTCCTTGCTCGTTTAACGCGATCAAACGGAACTGGTCTGCGGCGAGGTTGGTTATGGTGGTTGGCGCTGCTTCTTGTGACGGTGCTCCTCCTCCTGATGCAGCTCCAGCTGAGGCTCCTGCAGACGAGGAAGAAGGGCCGTAGTGACCCGCCATAGAGCGCGGCACGTAATTCGCTCCGCCGCTACCACCACCACCGCTAGCAGCAGCACCAGTAGTAGTGGTAGTGGTAGTGGTGGCGCCAGGAGGGAAGTACGAGCAGGTGAAGGTGCGGCGCACAATGGAAGTGTGCGCCACCGCGTGCTCTTGCACCCCCACAATGACGCAATCCACCCAAGTCTCGAGGCTTTCCACCCACACTTGCGCTTCCACCCCGCGCCGGAGCTTCTCCACGTGTCGCTTGCCGTCCAAATAAGTGACTCCACCCATCGTATACACGCCTGCGTCGTCGTCGTCGTCGTCACCGCCACCACCTGCTCCCTCCGGCATGGGTGGCGGTGCGCCGCAGCGGTGGCACTGCGACTTGGACGCAAAGTTCATGGCCCCGCAGCTCGAACAGTCCCAGTCCCCCTCTTTGCGCGGCCGCGGGGGCGGGGGCGGTGGCGGGCGCCGGCTGTTCCCTGTAGGTGGTGGGGGAAATCCGCTGCCCACGCCAAAGGCCGCCCCTGCCCCGTGGCCTTGCAAGCCCCCTGAGCTCGCGGCTTGCGAATAGCGCACTGCGCCTGGTGATGATGGTGATGCAACGGTGGAAGTGATAAGGACGCAGCCATCAGGAACCATAGGGATTTGTTTACATTGGGCTATTGATATGTTGGGTTTGGGCGAGCTAAGTAGGAATAGGACACCGCCGCGACCTCGAACAGTTCACCCCAAATATACGCAGACTTCGCTGAAAAAGAAAGAATTACCTAGACTTTAAACTCACCCGAGGACATATCTTGCTCGACGGCTGCAGCAGCCGCAGCCTCGAGCTCTTTGAGTTGGCGTTGCAAATCTGCATCGCCTTTTGCGACACCCTAGTTAATAAGTATGCAATGAGAATGGCAAGGTAATAATGCTTTAAAATACGAAGGAAAAAGAGCACACCCGATGGACAATACTGAAATATCAAGCTCCATAAATCTCCATGAGCAAAGAGAAGTCGCTCGCGCAAAACTTATCGTGAACAAAATTCAGCGTAGTTAGTCTACTTGCTAGCTAGGGCTAGGGTGCAAGCAAATTCGGTAAACCTGTTTGGCCTGGCGCTGTTCCGTTTTAAAAGCTTGAATGTTTTCCACGTGCCGTTTGCCCATCTCGTGATTCTTGATCGACATGCGGTCACCCTGCATCCAGCACTGTCACGAACAACAATTTGCAGAGCACGTTGCGCAATGAGGAGAGAGCAATTCATGTTGCTCTACAATATTGGGGTCTAAGCAAACGACAAAGGCTACGAAGACAGACATAAGTTGCGTTGATACCTTGCAGTACTTGCACCAATTCTTCGCATTTGAAACCCAAAACTCCGTCATTGTTGAGGCGTAGTGCTACTCAAGCTTGTTCGTGGTGGCGTGGCGGTAGCAAAAGCAGCCTCTCCTGCATTGGCATCGATCGATAGGCCGACCGGCAGATCGGCAACTGTATTTATAATAAGACAAGCTAAAACATCATATTAGAGCAAAGCAATCCGTTTTTGTCAACTCGGTTCTCCGATTTCTCGTTAGATTAGCACGTGGAACGTGGAACATAGCAACATGGCGAAGAGTTGTGCATCGCGTGCCACAAAGTCGCAACAGCAAGCTCATGGCACACGATCGCAAGAGTGTAGAAAAGATGCAATGCGATAGGTTTAATGATTTTAAAATATGTACGTAGCTCTCGCACTGCTGGTTGCATCATATCACTTTTCTTGGCTCCTGTATAGTAGGTCATGTTCCTAGCTCGGCGCTCCTCGAGACTCGTTACAAGGCCTGACGTACTTGCAACCTAGCGCTGCTGAAGGAGAGCAAAGCTAGGTTTTTACTAGAAATTTACTATGGACTTTGATTCTACGGACGAGAGCAGTTCGCCCGAGTTGCCTCCTGTACCAGCGCCTTGGGGGCCTCGGCGCAGTGAAGCTCTCAATCAAATGCAGCCCAACGGGTGCCATCCCGCTAGCAGCAACAACAACAGCTGGGGTCTACCGAGCTCCCCGAGTAACCATTCGCCAACGCTCATCACTGACGCTGCACGCGAAGTTGGCGTTGCTGCTCGTGCTGAAGTCCAGCGCTTGCTTGCAGCTGGTGCGGATCCGAACTCACGCTGCCCCGTGTATGGATTCACGCCCCTGATTGCGGCGGTCTGGCGTAAGGTGCGAAGCGCGTGTATGTTGTGTGCCTAAATAGCTATCATGAAGGTATTTTAGGGTAGATAATGTCAAGGAGAGGGAGTCGTAAGGATAAATGATCTTACATGCATGTCCCTAGGCTCATCGCATTCATTTTTGACATTCGTTGTAAGCCGCCTTTCTTTCCTCACTACGCAAAAAGTCACTATTTAATGCGATCATTGGCATGTTCACCGATAGGACCGCTTCCTCGTAGATTTGGTCATCTCGCACCCAGCGTGCGACGTCAACCGGGTAAGTCTTGCATTTAAGCTCGTGAATTCTTTACATGGTATCGTATGCTGATCTCACTTTGCATACATTACTGCGATTTTTCGTCCGCGTGCTTCTTCCTTGAATCGTCTATCCTCCCCATTGAAATGAAGTCACCGTAACAATGATGGTTAGTTCACATTGGTGCAATATCTGCCCTTTTGCGTGTTATCTAGGTGGGCGTTGGTGGTATGACGCCTCTGATGTACGCAGCTCTCGGGAACAGAACACCACCACCAACATCATCAAATTATCACTCCCAGAACAGTCGTCACGCACACGACAGTCAACGGCACCGAGATAAAGCTAATTTTGGGCATCGTTCAAAAGAGGCGGGAAACCTGTTAGAAAATGGTCAAGACGATAGAAACCATGACGTTGGCAACGAAAAAGAAGAAGAAGATGAAGATCTCGTGGCGGTACTGTTGCGAGCGCCAGGCTGCGATCGCGCTTTATTCAACGACAATGGTCACAACGCGTACGACTTGGCGTTTGCCAGGGGTCACTCCGAAGCTTGCGTGTTGCTACGGTACAACCCAGCGGTGCAATCGGCGCCTCTGTTGGCTGCACAAGGTCATTGCGAAGCCATTGAGGCACTGGTGCGACAAGGAGTGCCTCCCAATGGCCCTCTCAAACCGACGCTTCACTCGCCGCAGACTTATTCAGCGCTCCCTTATTCGCCATCTTCTTCAGTGCCCTCTTATTCGCCGGCAGCACAGTCGTCGCCTCATTCACCGCCTCATCCCCGGCTGAGGACCCCGTCTACACCTGAAAAAGAGGAGCCAACGGTTGAGGCGAACGCTTCTGCAGTGCAACCTTCGCACGACTCGCCATATCGCACCTCACCGGACTGGTCTAATCGTTCAGCAGCAACCGTGACAGCGGTTGCATACAGTGGCTCGCGTGCACCCATGCAACAGTCAGTCATTTCGAGCACCTTCCACTCTCCGTCATCTTCTATCACGCCGGGGGCCTCTCTTTCTCCAATGCCAACTCCTACGAAGCATTCACCTCCTTCGCAAATCACACCACCTTCGTCGTCATCGTCCCGGCAATCAACATTGAGTCAGCCGTCGCTGGATCTTTTACGGAAACACCTTGGCCAATCAAGTAAGAGCGGTACGAGTAGCAACACCAGCCGTAGCAGTACGGCGAATTCCAGCAACAGTGGATCTACGATATCGACTCCCGACAGCCACAGCAGAGCTACCTCGCTTACACCGGGAAGCAGAAGCACAATCAATGATGGTAGCGGCGTGAAAAGTCCACTCGTTAGTGATAGTGCATTGCCACACAATGCTAGCCCTGTTCCTCGAGTTTTGTTTCGAGACGGCAACCAAGGTACTGCTGACTCGTACGAATGTGCACATAACAACATTTGTTTCATCTATTCACGTTTCTATGTTCGCAAGTCAGCGAGTTCCTCACGCTTCGTCGTCTTTTGATTTTGCATGTATACGTACTCTTTTGTGGCAGAAAATGACTCAAGGATAGGAACAACTCAAGCAGGACGAGGAGGAGAAGGAGATGAAGAAGGTTCTTCAGTGGTGCATTCCAATACAACCCCCACCAGAAACGTAAATCTCAGCCCTTCTAGCGATCCCGACGTCAGCCCCACCCCCAGTAAAAACAGTACTAGGAGTAAAACCAGCAGCACGACCAGCAGCAACAGCAGTCCCAACAGCAGAAGCGTGAGCAGCAACCGCAGCAGCAACCACGAACGCAACGACAATGAGAGCCATCGTGTGCTTCGCCGCCGAGTTTCCACCAGCCAAACTCGCCCCGGTGAGCGTTCACCTCCTCATCTCCGCGCACGCTCTCCTATGCGCCCTACCACCTCCATCGCCGCTACGACAGCCAAGATGATGCCGACTGCTCCTACTTCCCCTGCTTCTCCTACTTCGTACATATATCCTTCTCCGGGAATTCCTAGTGCTGTGTATCCTTCCTCTCAAGTTCCAAGGGCTTCAGCGGCAGCAGGAGCGGTGCTATCGCTATCACCAGGAATTATCTCAAGTGTTGATGCACCTTCTAAACCCTCACCCGGGTTTTCTCCGGGCTCATTTCCACAGAATTCGATGCCATCACCACGATCTCCACACCAACATCAACTTCAGCCACACCAACATCAAAAGGAAGTGCTGC
>Ga0307982_1003800_pt1 | contig 12010 bp, 10 predicted proteins | sample OrgLakmetagen989_FD_201847 | JGI IMG/M metagenome (GOLD analysis project Ga0307982, IMG submission 201847) | Saline water microbial communities from Organic Lake, Antarctica - #989 | ecosystem: Environmental > Aquatic > Non-marine Saline and Alkaline > Saline | place: Antarctica: Organic Lake... | reverse complement strand
GAGAAAATGTTCTGGGAGGGATTTCAGAAATGGTCTATCAGCTGATCAGCTGACTGACTGATTATTTTCCAAAATTCTGGCCCGGAATTTATACGCAAGATATCCAATTTTTGAAAATCTTTTTTTTTGTTGCTGTTGCGGAGAGTTGTTGACACGCTGGCTGGGAGCATAGAACCGAGATCCAAGCAGAACGAATTGAACTCCGTGCGAGCCTCATAGAGACATACTCAAAGGATGTTTTCGTCTCGTATCCTTCGCTCCGCCCTCGTTGTTGCAGACCACGCGGGATCGAAGCTCCAAGCAGGAACTCTTTCTGCGATTACAGCCGGAGCCTCGTTCGGGTATCTCTGTCATATACATGCGTGCTATATTTTGCAGCATGCTTGCTTGAAAAACCCTGCCTGAAAACTCTGACAGGCTTAAGTCTAAAAAGAATTACTTATGATATATTTTTTTAATTCTATACTCTGTTCTGTTCCTTGCGCACTCTGATTTCATTTCAGGAAAGTGACTGTTTTGGTCGCAGGAACGGATTGTGGCGCAGCAGCCGAGCAAGCATCCAAAGTAGCAAATGTTGACAAGGTGCTTTGCTGCGACGAAGCTGGACTTGGTAACGGTCTTGCCGAAAACATGAGTAAGGCTGTGGCAGCGGCAGTTGCAGCTGGAGGTTGGAATTCTTTTCTGCATATAGTCGAACAGAAGTCTTCCTGCATCGCGTCAGCTCCCTAATTTGCCAATTCAATATTGATGACTTTAATGTGATTTTACCAATAAATCGCTCTTGCTGCTTCCTTTAGATTACACTCACGTGGTGGCTGCCTCAAGCAACGCGGCCAAGAATTTCCTTCCTCGCCTCGGTGCCCAGCTGGACATCGCTCCCATCACTGACGTGCTCAGCATCGTCGACAAGGACACCTTTGTGCGGCCCATGTACGCGGGCAATGCGCTCGCAACAGTGCAAGCGAGTGGTGCACTCAAACTGTTGTCGGTGCGAGCTACTGCTTTTGACAAGGCTGCAGAGGGCAGTGGCAGCGCGCCTGTGGAGGCGTTTGCAGCTGGCGACTCGGATGCGAAGCTCTCCTCCTTTGTAAGCGAAGCCGTGAGCACCTCCGCGCGCCCTGACCTGACGGCTGCTGGCGTCGTTGTTGCCGGTGGCCGTGGCATGAAGAGCGGCGAAAACTTTGGAATGCTCGAAAATTTGGCCGACAAGCTCGGAGGCGCTGTTGGGGCTTCGCGCGCGGCTGTGGATGCCGGGTTCGTCCCCAACGACTACCAAGTGGGCCAAACCGGGAAAGTGGTGGCTCCTGACCTCTACATCGCAGTGGGCATTTCAGGTGCAATTCAGCATTTGTCTGGCATGAAGGACAGCAAGACGATCGTGGCAATCAACAAAGATGCTGAAGCCCCTATCTTCCAAGTCTCGGACTACGGCCTCGTAGCCGACCTGTTCACTGCCGTACCAGAGCTGCAATCCAAAGTTTAATGGGTAATTGGTCCCTAACTCCCCCTTTTCTCATTTAAAGTGAAACACCATGCGCGCGCCAATTTTGAAATCATGTACCGCTTAGGCGCCTGTGTTTGTTCTCTTGTTATATCTAGTCTAGTCTAGTCTAGTTAATACTCCCCAAATACAAAGAAACACCCCTGTGGCATATAGAAACAGAAAAGTGTAACATTCAGAACAAGTCTGATTGGGCTGAGTGTCCTTCAAGTGCCCTTTTGCATAAAGCAATCGTAATCTTTTACTCTCGTGGTGTCCTTCAGCCATCAGGCATCAGGAGGTTTGGGATTGGAGTGAGTCAGCTGTCTCCACTTTGAGCTGTCCTTTGCAATGGCAAACCACTCATCGAACTCCTTGGAAATGCCCTTACGTTTGAGCGCGTTCTCCAACGCTCTAACCCAAGTCATCTTTGGACAACCGACCGGTTATAGCTGTCGATGTCAAGGAGGCCCAAGCGATGAATAAGACTCGAGGTAGTGATGTGGTGGCGGAAGGTATGATGTAAATTCACACGGCACATTGAGCGAGCACACTTGTTACATCGCCATGAAAAGTTTCTGATAACTCATAATATTTCAGATGCCAGATGCCAGATGCCAGATGCCAGGCTTTCAGGCTTACGAATTTAGCTAGCTCCGTGGGCCCGGGTCCGTGGGCCCAATCCCAATAGATATGGTCTATCGGACTGACCACTGACCTCCCACACCCACCAAGCCACGTGCTTAAATGAATTGTATTTAGTTTTTTCTGCTGGGTTCTTTGTTCTTGTCTTTAAGTTTGAATTTCCTCGCGAAGGGCGACGGGCCGGAGATGGTAAATGGTAGTCATTACCAACACCAGTCAGCAGTCAGCAGGCAGAGGCAGAGGCAGAGGCAGATTACAGAGACCATACACCAGACACCGGACATCAGACATCAGACATCAGGCACTGGCACAGGAAGATGTAGATGTAGCAAAGGGCTAGGTTCCGATTTACGATTTACGGTGGCGGTCCGAAACATTGAAATCTCCTTAACATTTGAAACATCCGGAATTGCAGTTCGAAAAATGGGAATGCTCCTACTCCGAAACATAGTCCGAAACCGACACATCATTTTTCCGTAACTTCCAAAACTGCGGTCAAAAACATTACAATTTCGCCGTGTTTCGCACCCTAGGTACAAGGCACGATGTGGATATGGACGAAACGAGTGGAATTCGAACTCGGGCAATCAGAAAGCCAGATGACACAGACGCAAAATCCTTAGACAAAGGTGTATGCGAATGCGATGCGCGCAAGTCAAAACCATAAATAGGAAGTGTGTAGAAGCCAGGGACGAAAAAGGGGAAGTAAAGCAGGGGGTCGTAGATAAAAAGTAGCAGAAGTGGGTTCAAAAAATCAAGAGAAAATGTTATTGAAATAATTCCATGGCCAATCCGGCCTGTGTGCTTGTGAAGGCCTTCTAGTCTAGTTAATACTCCCCAAATACAAAGAAACACCCCTGTAAAATACAGTAGCAGAAAAGTGTAACCTTCAGAACAAGTCTGACTGGACTGAGTGTCCTTGTTGCATAATACAATTGTGACCATATACTCCCAAGTTGTCCATAAGCCATCAGGCATCAGGAGGTTCTGGTTTGGAGCGAGTCTGCTGTCTCCACTTCGGCCTATCCTTCGCAATGGCAATCCACTCCTAAATTCTTTGGAAATGCCTTCACTGGCGAGCGCATTCTCCAGCGTCCTACCCCACGTCATCTGTGGGCAACCGGCCGGCCGGGAATGTGCTACCCAACTTGTCAACAAATGCCGTGGTGCCCGGCTCATGGGCATACGAGCAACGTGGCCAGCCCAACGAAGAAGCCGATTGTGATAGTAGCTGGTGATTTCAAGAAGATTCAAACGACGAAAAAGACTCGCGGTAATGATATGGTGGCGAAAGGTATGATGAAGGTTCACGCGGCACATTGAGCGAGCACACCGGTTATGGAAACTTCGAAGGCGCTTGGCCTTCCTTTCAGTATAAGTTGTTTTGATTCATCTGTCTGCCTGTTGGCCTTCTAATTCCAGCCCCTCGGGGCATGTGTCAAATAATTATACCACACTCCTAGTTTCTATTTAGGCAGGTATACTCATAAGGCATATGCCCGCGCCCCAGCGCCCATAACAATATCATTAGTAAACCAGACTAGCCCCCCGCAGAGGAGAGAGCCCTTTTTGCATTCAAACTTTTTGTTTACGTCAGCGCTGGCTCCACAGGGTCAGAAATATCAGATTAAGTAGAATAGGATAATTCGGCGCACATCCGATGCCAAAACGGACATGGAACTCTACCCTGATTTTAATTGTAATGTTTAATTTGATTTTGATTATCTTGAGGCCAACTTCCACAATTCACTTCAAGTGGCAGAACCGGCACTGCACTTAGGATGAATAAACCAGGCGATTATCAGTATTTGGGGGACAAGTACGCATGCTGAAAGTGCCCTCCTCGTCTTGAAGTTTTAAGGCCGGGCGCGTGAAAAAATTGAGGAAGAAGAAGCGCAATGAGCAGCAACCCGCAGCGCTGTTGTTTGCGAACAAGCAATATGAAGCAGCGTTTACGAATTTCCTCGCCTAAAGAGGTGCTATAACCTTCGGGATAATTTCTCTTCAGCTGGAAATCGAAATTCTATCTGCACTTATATGTGTTGTTTCTCGTCTTTTCTGTTTCTTCTCATTTTGGCCCTACGCCTAACTGCTATTTCTGGCGCATAACGTGCTCGGCTGTCCTACGCGGCCCGCACCGCATCTCCAGCTGTGCTGCAGGCCAGGAAGGGAACTGGACTTAGTGAGCAGGGTGCCATTTCACTCGCGTCAGCAGAGCCCCCCCCCCCCCGGACCGGGCTTATAGCTAGGCTTGTAGTTAGCATAAATAGCTACGTAACTGTTTGTATCTCGAGGTTGCTCATTTAAAAGGGACATTGATTCGAGATGTGAACATCCAAGCAAGCCACTGCAACAGCACTCCTCATCATTCGTAAACCTACCTCCTGGGGTCCTACACGGGGCCCTACCCGAGGTCCTAAGGTAACCGTAGGACCCCGGGACGTAGATCTACGAATGATGAGGAGTGCTGCAACAGAGAGCCAGAAGTGGGTGGCTGATGTGAATAAGAAAATGGGGTGGGGTGAACCATTACCCCTTAAGGGGGAGCAGAGGAACCTTGAGATGCGGAAAATAACTCTGTAGACGCCGATTAGATGGCACCCTGTCTGTTAGTTACTAAATCCAGTCCCCCCTCGGGGGGGGCTCAGAAAAATAAGTTACAGAACTAAATTTATACAGCGGCTATCTTTTCACCTCTACGGCTGCTCTTTATATTTTGTTGATGTATGTGAGAGGTGCTGAGTTATTGAGGAATTTCCCCTTAGTGGGGAAGGTTCGACTTCCATCAACATATTTTACTGGCCTTCTGATATAATCTAAGTATTTTATTTTAGTATAGATTGCGTTGTGTTCATTATATTGCCTATCAGCCTTCTAATTCCAGCCCAGGAGGCACGTGTCATAATCCCCTCTTATTGCTAAGTGCACCTAAGTAAGCTATGCCAGAAGTGGCGAGGCGCAAAGCGCAGGCCTCTACCGCGCTGCTGGGGTAGTATACTCCTAATGTACTAGGACCAGAAATAAGTGGAGGCCAGAGTCCCCCGGGTTTGCTGGTGCATTATATCCCGTGTGTCTTGGAGCTGGCACTCTTTCCAGCTCGACCTCTGGCGGGCTGCATCGAGAATTTAAACATATCGCAAATAACCTCACTGACCTAATTGAGGACTAGTGTTCGTCCATTTCGAGCGCAGAACCGGTTATGCTGGCGCTCTTTCCAGCTCGACCTCAAGTGGGGTGCATCCAGAATTTATACATACCCCAGATAGCTATACTGACCTAATTGAGCACTAGCGTTAGCTCGATTCGAGTGCAGAACTGAACCGGTTGTCTGCGTATTGCAGTGTCGATTTTCTGTACAGGATACAAGAGGTGGATAGAAATTTCTTGCTCTATTTGCGCTCAAAATTGCTTTCGTTTGTCTTTATTTTGTTATAGGAGAGCACAAATCTGTTACTCAGTGGACTGCGGCCGCTTTGGCAACTACAGTGAGGTGATATCTCAACACCAATATAAGGCCAATTCCCTAGTAGCTTCACGTGGTACAGAAATTCTCATTTCCAAGTGTAGAAAAGCGAAATTGGGCCAAAAATTTTACTTCTTCGCGCCTCCCCCGAGGAGAGGACTGGTATTAGTATTTGCACAGGGAGGAGTGCCATTTTTAGGCGGCAGCACAAGACTTTTTCCTAAGCTTATACAGGGGTTAGTTTCAGTTGCCGACCATGTTGCGGCGCGGGTCATATCTCGAGAACGCCGAGGTAGAATTGTCTCAAACTTTCACATCATCGAAAGCATGCCTTGATTATCCGGCCACTTGATTGATCCAGTTTATCTCGACCACGGCCAACTTCTACAGCTAGTCTAGTCCCGAGCCCCGCTTGTAGAAACTGGGTCCGATCTTAGCGCGTTCTGCAGAGTTGTCACCACGTTTACCACCATGGCGCGCGCTACTCAGAGAGCTGCGAAGTCTATGGTGGCGCATTAAAAATGTCTTGAATCAATTGAAAATCTGCGGCAATTTTCTTTTTCGCGAGCATCGTTCCACTCTCACTAAGTTGATGGTGTTGACCTTGAAGACACGTTGTTTTTCCTCTCATTTGCGTCGCTTCGCACATCGGCGCTATCTCGAGAATGCTTCGGTAGAATTGTCTCAAAATTTGAAGAGTTCATCTATATGGCAATATCATCCGGCTGTTTGGTACATCCCGGTTAACTTATCGTTCTTCACTCCTTACGCTAGCTCGGAACTTGACGACAGTGTGGTTAAAAAGTGTAGCTGTTCGACAACTACCAATACCCCCTGTAACTTCTTCCACTTTTTCACTCCTTTTCTTCTCTCTTCTCTCTGCAGCCGAGCCAGCCCCTGCTTCAGTAGAAAACGCACACAGCGGCAAAGTTGATTGCCTTCTTACGGCCCACTAGATAGCTTGGGGTTATTTGCACTTAGCCACCAGCAAGCTAGACCAGCTTGGGAAATAATTAAGGCTGCCCAGTGCAAGGAAAATACCATACATTCTATTATCACCAACTAGTCGGTTTAGAAGTACTTCGCAGTGCGAGTAGTTGAGTATCTACTTGAGAACTACGTTATCGCGCGTCCCAGTAAACTTGTGGCCTTTTAATTTCCTGGCACAATTCTCAGCCAAGCACGTACTAGTGCGTTGTTGACGCGTTTCTTTCGAGTTTGCTATTTGAGACGATGGCTGCTGAGCTAGAAGATGATGCTGTCGATTTCGCCGCTGACCTCGAGCGGTTTGCTGAGGACGAGTTCATTCAACAAGCGCTCGGAGATGGGGTTGATTTACAAGGTTATAGCAAACAAATCGAACAGGAGCTTCGACAGGTAGAAGCGGCATCCGTTCGTGATTACGTCGATCAGAGCGCGGAAGTTGCGGACTTGCACGGCCAAATGCAATCTTGCGACGCCATCCTCAGCAAAATGCAAGAAGCGCTCCTAGGCTTCCAGGTGCGTGTTTTTTTCGCAGCTGCACTTGATTTCGTTACCATGTACCTTAATTGTTGATGCTGTGCATAGCCTGACTGTGAAGGCGTGCTCATCGTCGCCTAACCTTTGGTAGGCGGACCTGGTCGGTATCTCCGATGAGATCAAGCACCTCCAGGAGGAATCCCTCACGATGAACGTCAAGCTTCGGAACCGTCGAGCCGTCGAGACTGGCTTGAAAGATTTCTTGGTTCGATTTACGCTTTTCCTTTCTCAAATTCACGTTCATATAATCGAACTTCAGCCTAACACTACCTATTGCTCGCTGCCACTGTCAGATCCTCTTTTGACCACTATCTCTGCTTCTGAAGGGACGGGCTCTTGACTGACCTCTGTCTATTATAACCTCACTCATTGTGCCAATTGTAGGGCAAAGTGGTGATCCCACCCGAGCTCGTGACCACGGTGTGCGGTGGGGAGGTGAACGACGCCTATTTGGACTACGTGGTGCTGCTCAAGACCCGTCTGGAGTACGCGCAAGAGGTGCAGAGCGGCAACCTGGCTCAAACCGCAGCGGGCCAGGAGCTCTTGCCTGACCTTGAGAGACTTCGCGTGCGCGCGGTGTCCAAGGTGTATTTGAGCTCCAGTCTATGTCCCTTTCCGACTCCCAATATCATTTTCTATACGCAAGCTAGCTTCTGTGCGTAGAAGAGCAGATGGTGATGAGAAGAGCGCAGTGCTATTCCCAACACCTCCCTGACCCCATGACACCCTTATTCAACATTCCTTGCACAATAGGCACGGGAGTATATGCTCTACAAGATTGGAGAGCTGAGGAAGCCCAAGACTAACGTGCAAATGATTCAGAAGATGGGCCTCCTCAAGTACCACCACCTCATGGCGTTTTTGATGACGTCAGCACCGGAAGTGGCGCAGGAGATTCGCACCACCTACATGAACTCCATGGGCCGCACGCTCCACACCTTGTTTCGAGCTTACTTCGCCCAGCTCACCAAATTGACCGTGGAGGTGGCCACCAAGAGCGACTTGATCGCCCAGCTCGACGAGGGCCCTGCGTCGAGGCTCGGCGGAGCGAGCAGCTTCACGGGGGGGGCGTCAAGAGCGGCGCCCGAGCGGGGGGCCAAGGGGGTCGATGCCTTCGCACTAGGCAGCCGGGACGGCATTTTAAATGAAGTCGACCGCGAGCCCATCTTGGTGCACGTCGCGCTGGCAGAGGGCGCCACGTACCCTTACGAAGCCATTTTTCGGTCGGTGACCAAGCATCTGATGGACGCCGCTACCAACGAGTACTTGTTCGGCATGGACTTCTTCCAAGACCGGTCCTTCGACACTTTCAACCAAATCTTCAGTCGGAGTGTGTCCCTGTGCCTTGAAAACCTGGAGAACTACTTGTTTGGCTGCTGGGATGCCGTAGGCCTCTTGTTGCTCATCAAGCTCACCCACGCGCAGCGGAACGTGATGCAGCGGCGGCGCGTGCCCGTGCTCGACTCCTTTTTCGACCGCATCAACATGCTCCTGTGGCCGAGGCTCAAGTTAGTCCTCGACGCGCACCTCAAGTCGGTGGAAGGCGCGAGCGCCTCGAAACTTGGCGCCACCTCGACCTCCACTCACTTCGTCACGAAACGCTTCGCCGAATTTGCCGCTTCGATTCTCACCCTCCACGGTGGCATGGAGTCCTTAGGGATTGCGGGCGGCGGCGAAGAAATGCTCTTGAAAGACATGACTAAGCTGCGGCTCAGCTTCTTAGCCCTTCAGCGCCGCTTGTCCGAGGAACTGCCAGGCTCCAAGCAGAGGTTAGTTTTTCAGATCAACAATTGCGACGCAGTGCTCGCGATCTACGGAGAGCGTGGGATCGTGGGCGACGAGTGCTCGCAGTTTGAAGAACTTTTGGCGGCCCACCGAGGCCTTTTCGTAGAAGAAGAATTGTTGAGCGGGTTTGGGGCTTTGATTGCGTTTGTGCAGCAGGCCGAAGCCTTAGGTGACGAGCCAGCAGACCCAGCCGTGGTAGAGACACTGGTCCGCGAATTTGCAGGCAGTTGGAAAGGGGGCATTGAAGCCATCTACCAATCGGTGATTCAAAGCTTCGGCAATTTCCGGAATGGCATGGACATCTTGAAACAGGTTTTGACCCAGCTCCTCCTTTACTACACGCGATTTCAGGAATGCATCAAGAAAACGTGGGGCCGTCGACTGCCGCCTTTTGCAAAAGATATCGTGTCCACCGCGACAATCTTGGCCGAGATCAAGAAGTACAGCCGGGCGATTTAGATACACACTCTTGAATCGACTCGCGGATCTTCCATCTTCTTCTGCACTTATGCATACTATCTACTACCAGTACCGGGTAAATCTAATTCCATTTCCATTTGCCATTTGAGTAGCCGCTGTCTGTATCTGTATTGCCTTCTCGCTTCTTCGCTTCTGCTATGCCTCATAAATACCAACACGCAAGACGCAAGACAAGCCCAAAAGCCCGTCTCCGTTTCCACCTCGATTGGCCTTGGGGTAGGGGGAATTCTAAAGAAATTTCTTAGAATTCAAAATCACCCCCTGGGCCCGGATTGAAGTAGGAGGAATTCTAAAGGTCTACAGGGTAGGGTTTTGTGGAGCAATCTACTTTTGTGGTATTTCATCACTCGATGAGTCATTTCAGGCAGTTGACTTGACTCTAGGCCCCACAAAGAAACGACCGACGTATTTTCTCCAAAATATAGGCCAAATACGCTGCTACGTATCGGCTTTTGTGCTGACGTCATCACAAACACGTCATCAAATATACGCCTATATACGGCGCTTGCCATGAATTTACTGGAAATGCGCCCTAATATGACGTATTTGTGGTATTGACGTATTGATTGACGTATTTGTGTCAAATTTTTGACGTATTTTTGTAAGGCCTATCGCGAAGTGCATCATCCATCATAGTACAGTAGTTCATAGTGCTCTTCGTCGTATCAAAGTGCCATCGCTATTCAACGAAGCATTGTTCATGCTTGCCAGAAGCACGTTTGCCCTAACTATGCTTCTAAGCTCGCTGCGTGGATCCACTGGTTTAGCTCTGAACCTGCGCCGTCTGCCTCGACTCTCTCCTTCTACGCGTAGGCTGAGTGTGGACCCGAACGCGGCAGGTGAAACTTCAGCTAGAACCAAAGCGACTGATTCCAAAGCCCTCGGTCGAGTCACTAAAATTAAGGCTGATGGCTCGGCTATTCTTGAGGTATGGGCTGCTACATTGACCATTGTGCGAACAGATGTGCGGTTGTATCGCTATTGTTGCTATCATGAGGCATGATGATGTTTGTCCTCATAAGTTGAATTTGCATTTCTTGTGCATCTCAGGCCCTTGATTCGGCGCAAATGACGGCTAATGCTGGCCAGCTCATTAATTTGCAGGGCGGCAAGCACAAAGCTTACATCACGTGGGCGCGACCTCCCATTTACTTTTGCCAGCTCTTAGTAGATCCTACCACTGGCGCACTGCCTACGGTACACCACGGACACCACTATTATCAGGATTTGACACGCTATCTAGAGCCTCACAGAAAGTTATACGGAGAGCGCAAACTAGCGATCACAATATTGATGTACGACATTGGAAGCAAAGAAACTTTTCACGTTGCCTCTTGAGTACTTTTCTCCGTTAACGATCCAGGTGGAAGGCGACTGTGACGCCGAGTTACCAGCTGACGACGCCACTGACTGTTTGTCCATTACCGTGGGGCAGCCGAAGCTGGGGCGCATGTTTGACTACATGGATACGCCTCTCGACGGGTTAGGCCCCTTCACCGCTGGCTTAAGCGCTGGTGCGCCGGAAGCCCAGGGCAAGGATGGCGAGGAGTTGGTGCGGAAGCTGCCGGTGTTCAACGCAGAGCCTACTAAGGGGAGCACCACCAGTCTGCACCGGAGTCTGCTGACGGGCATCACGGCCGTAGATGCGCTGACGCCTATAGGCCGTGGCCAAACCATGCTGGTGAGCAATCATACGTGCATATTCGCGCGATGCCATGAGCATATGTCCCTTGGTTGCTGCGTCTTTCTCTTTCATCGACTCAAATCCTTCTTCCTCTTCTTTTGTCCTTTGTGATGACAACGTTTACCAATGTGTTGATAATGTGCCCTCGTCAAGGTGGTGGGCGGCGCTGGCGTCGGGCGCACGGAGCTGTGCTTGGATGCGGTGCTCGGCCAGGCTCAGAAAGGCGTGCCCTGCGTATGGGCATGCCTGCACGGGCAGGGGAGCACCATCCGTGCCGCGCTCGAAGCCAGGGGGTGTTTGTCCAACACCGCCATCGTCGACGCCCCAGTGGGAAGCACCGCAGCGGCGCAGTTTGCCACGGCAGCGGCCGCACTCTCAGTGGCAGAAGGATTTCGCAACGACGGCGGTGAGGCTTCGTTTATTGTGCGTGTGCTAAGGGGCCTTGATGACTTCGTTGCCGCCCTTCATGAAGAGCTGTTTACATCATGTTCGTGGCACACCCATGCCTGTAAAAAATCTCCCTAATTGCAGGCGGTATGAATAAAACGTCTTTCTTCATCTCTATCGTGTCTATTCAGGTGACGCTCTTGTGGTAATCGACGACCTCAGCCCTCTGGCGGAGTTTTGGGATGGCACTACATTGGAGTTGCTCGACCAATACGGCAAGGACCGGGCCGATATGGGCGGCGACTCGGAAATGCGGGGCTTTTACTCCAGCCTCTTGCAGGTGCGTGTCGCGCGTGCGTTTGTAGGAAAGAGTTCTTGGCAATGCTACCTACTGCTTCGTAGTTTCTTTCTTCGTCTTGATTTATTCGCTTGTAGCCCTTCGAGTCGCTCTACTTCCTTCCTGTCTCATTCGCCGCCACCTTCCTCTCTTGTAGCGCAACGCGCAGCTCAGCCAGCTTTGGGGGGGAGGCTCCACCACCTCTCTCATCACCATGGACCAAGACGC
>Ga0307982_1003798_pt1 | contig 12013 bp, 9 predicted proteins | sample OrgLakmetagen989_FD_201847 | JGI IMG/M metagenome (GOLD analysis project Ga0307982, IMG submission 201847) | Saline water microbial communities from Organic Lake, Antarctica - #989 | ecosystem: Environmental > Aquatic > Non-marine Saline and Alkaline > Saline | place: Antarctica: Organic Lake... | reverse complement strand
CTCTGCTCTGCTTGGCTAATAACTGGGCCCATAACCTGTGGGAAGGTAAACTTGACTGGGTGGGTTCGTACAAAGTTTAGCAATGCAGTGCGGGCCCTGGCGGCCCGTTTGGTGTGACTTCAACACATTTTGGTGACAACCCGCCGGTTGTGTGTTTCGGTGTTTGGTCTTTTGTTGGGTAAATAAACTCTGTTGTGTATATATTAGTGCTCTCTCTGGCAGCACCCTTGTGTATAGAGTAATTATTCTCTTGGAACTTTCCGAAGTTCCTTTGATTGTGCTCGTTGCTCGATATGTGCGCATCCAGCTCGAACTCGAACTCGAACTAATACAAACCCAAATGACACAGAAGCCAATGCTGCGGGCAGAAGTGGGAATGCGCGTGCGTTGCGCAAACAAAGCAAGTGCGGAGTGTATCATGAGGGGCCCTGCGAGCGTGGTGCTCATTAGTTGGTAGACGATGTCGGCCGCAATTAGGAATCGCATTCCGACAATAAATCGCTATACTGCGTAGATAGTGGTGTCCTCTGATTGGCTAATATGTCTCTCTTGACGGCACGCACCGCCAATTGCTCTGCTCTGCTTGGATAATAAATCGCTATACTACGTAGATGGTGGTGTCCTCTGATTGGCTAATATATCGCTATAGTACGTAGATATGTAGACGTCGTAGACCGCACAAAACTTCGTTGATCGTGGCGCGGCGCTCCCCGCGCCGCTGCAGTAAAAGTAAGTAAGTGTCTAACTTACTTAGGACCTTGTGCACGCATGCATCTCGAGCGCCATCCTCAAATCATTGATTGAACAGTTCGAGTATCGATACATCCTTGCCATCGACTTCATGCCCATTAAACTTTGGCTTCTGTAGCGCCCACAATTTAGTTAGCAGATTTAATCCTAAGTTTTAGCCATAAATGGTCATAGCGTAATATCGTGATTGTAATAAAACCGCAGCAATGGCGGCGATTGAGGATAGAAAGGATGAAGACAGCGACAGCGACCAAGAAGGCTTTTTCATGGCTGACTTTTTCACGAAAGATTTAGATATCGAAGACATTTTCACCTACACATACGGCGAGGGCGATGAAGAACTAACCTTGCGGCTCAAGGGCGTCGCACGCGAATTCGGTCAAACTGTGCTAGGTTCAGGCGATGGCACCGGCTTAACAGTGTGGCGCGGCGCCCAGGAGCTCAACGAGTACCTTTGGGCCCGGCGCGCATGCCTAGTGTCTGGCCGGCGTGTTCTAGAACTAGGCGCTGGCCTCGGTCTTGTGGGCTTGCTGGTTGCGAATTTAAAGCCCGTCCTCAATGTTGTCACTGACGGCGACGACGATTGTATGAAACGCCTTCACGATAATTTCGTTGATAATGGCTTTAATCCAGCGCCATTGGCACTCGTATCATCAGAACCAGCATCAGGAGAATCAGCAAAAGCGACATCATTAGAAGCAGGTGCTGCAACGGTGCCAACAGAAGGGACACTGGCAGAGGGCATTCACGGGCCATGGCTCTTCACGCAGAAGAACAAAGAGACAGCAGATCAAAATAGTCGCGTATCGACAGTAGTTGCCAAAATGCGTTGGAATGAAGACGAGGACTTAGCTAACGCACGCCACTTTGCGAGCTTATCTGAGGGCGTAAAGCCTGAGCTTGGAACAAATGGCGTCGCTCTTCCAGACTCTGCACGCTCCGAAGCAGCGGGAACATACGACTTGATTTTAGCCGCAGATGTCGTGTACCAGGTAAATTTACTTGACATAATTCACCTGCATTCGAAGTACAGCTATTCTTACACGATACTAGTATACTCGCAAATCAGGAATTCGACAGTCGTCATGCTTGCGTGACAGCCCCCCCTCTGAATCCTTCGTTTCCTCATTTTGCGCCCCTTGTACCCTGCCGCTACGAATACTTGCATACAGGCTGAAGCAGTGGTACCTCTTGTGGCGACGGTGGCAACCCTGCTGGAGCGCTCTACGACAGCAGTTTGGGTTTTGTCGTTCGCGCGGCGGAACGTGCCAGTGCAGCTGGTCATCGACGAAGCAGCCACTCGCGGGTGCGTGCACAGCACTGATGTCGATTGGCCCTCTGGTCTTCCTCTCTTCTGTTATTTCTTGCCAATGAAAATCCTTACAGATGTTCAACACTATTTCGTTGTCTTGCTTTTTCTCTGCATCTTCGTGATATGTATTACTGTACATTGTAGCTTAAGCTGCGAGAAAGCACCCGGTTTCGAATGCGCGACTTCAGGCGAAAACATATACGAATTTCGATGGCTGGACATTGATGATGGAAACTAAGTTGATCACGAGCTATTTGAAGAAATTGGTGCTGCGGGCAGGAGCAAAAGGTTGCCTGGTGACGCGCGAAGAGGTGGTGCTATATAGCTGTATTCAAATTCCTTTGAAAAATGCTTTACACCAGTGGACCAGTGGTTGGAGTGCCGAATCCCGGAGAAAGAGGAAGCCAAGCTGCCAAGACAAAAAAAGAACCTTCCTGTTAGTAACTAAATCCAGTCCCCCCTCGGAGGGGGGCTCAGAAAAAAGTAAGGCGGCTCACTTGCTATAAGCTGCTATATATATAGCAAGTAGGGCTTTTGAATTTTTATGGGCTAGAGCGCATTACTATACTACAGGGCAATAGGTAACTATAATTCGTCGTATTTGGCACTTGCGCCTCCGGAGATTATAATATACAAATTTCAAGTCGCAAGTCGCAAAATCTACCTCGTGCTTGTGTGCGCCGAACGCCCAACGAAGGCCGAACTCCCGCGGCGGGTTGTATCTAAATCGCAGTGACGCAGAGAGATAGCTAACGATAGAAGTCTTTTTTTCCTCATCTCGCCTCTAAGCTAGTAAATCGTTGCTTTGTTGATATTCCCATCTCGCTTCTTGTTTGCCTTAGGAGTTAAACGAAAAGAAACTGTCCGTCATAATCGTTTCAGGCCTACAAACTTCAGAGAACAACATACAGAAATGATTCCAGTTATTCCCGGCTGAGGCGGCTGGCGTCGGTGAACCCTTTCACAGCTATGCTGTACGATTGGTTCACCACGTCCACACCGACCACGCGCGCAGCATTGTCCAGCTTGTACAACACTTCGTCGTGCTTCTGGATGGGGCCGTCTTGGGAGCCCAGTGGGCGCGACAAGTGCTCAGCGGTCGTTTCCACGTCGTACTCAAAGCCATACACCCCATCGTCGCGCACCTCAACAACTTTCACCGTCCGAGCTCCGCCGACTTCGTTGGCGCGCCGGTACTGCACGAAATCCCCTACCGCAAATGTCGGTGGAGGCGAGCTTCGCTTCGGGGGCTCTGGCGGGGGCATAGACGGGTGTGAAGACGGGTGCGTTGGCGGGGGCATATCTTCAGTAGCGGGGTATTTGCGAGGAGGATAAACGGATTCATGCGTTGTCGCCGCCGCCGCCGCCGCTGCGTTTGCATTCGCGTAGCCTGGCGGCGACGAGGGAGAAGCAAACGGCGGTTTAGGCAGCGGGTTTCTGGCACTGCTGTGTGCAGGAGCAGGGGTAGAAGGCGCGGGTTGCTCCATCGTGCGTTTGAAAGCTGCATTTGCAGCTTGGCTAGCGGCAAGGAGCTGTCGCACGCCTGCGTGCCGCCGGTGCGTTGAGTCGAGGAGGTCACCGCAGGCCGCCTCTACGGAGGCCAGCTCTTGCAGGGCAGCTGTTGCGCGGTCCTGCAACGCAACTAGAGGGTCATTCGCGGGGCTTGTCATGGGGAGCCTGCCACCTTCCTTTCTCGCTGGCGTGGTTGTGCTACTCATAGGCGGCGTCGCGGGTGTTGGCGGAGCGCTTCGGGATGATGCCTCGCTCCTTGATGCACTTCGGGACACGTTCACTCCACCCACGCCCCTTTGGCCGCTCCCGTGCGCGTTGGCTGGGGAGGCAGAGGGTGCCGATGGCAGAAATTCACATATTCTACGCAGTGCCTCAACGAAGTCCGGGCGCGCGGCTCTTGCCGCGTCGAGCATTAATTTACCGAACGGCCCACGCTCGTTAGCTGCATGAGGCAAGAAGTCGGACAAGGTGAGCTCCTCAACGTCCCGCACCACGCAGCCGTCTACATTGCGAATCGTCATTCCATAAGCTACATCTGATGCAAATGCCACGGCAACTCCATGCGGAGGTGCGCGCCCGTCGCGTAGCCTGAGCAATGCCTGTTGGATGCACATTGAAAGGAAATCACATACGCATTCGACGCAGAACGCTGCAAAGATACATTTAAATGGCATAAAAACATACTTTAATCAGCGCCAGAAATTCCGTGCTGTTAAGACGGTCGTTCTTGTCCAAATCGAAGGTCTGGAATACGGAGGCTAGGGTCGCATTGCTCAGGCGTGCAGCCATCGTGCGTGCTCCCCAGATCAAACACTGAAGTGTAAACGCAACAAAAACGAACGAGCAAGCAAGCAACCCCAATATACAGCAAAACAGGGTTGTAGTCTAGACTCTAGAGGACACAGAAGTCTTCAAACTTAAACCCACGGTTTATATTATTTTAACAGGAAATTATCAGAAGATTCGCAGATTCGGTGAGCTTTCGCGCCTTCGTAGAAGGAATCAATCGCGGCGGTCCTAGCGATTTTGAATCGCTCAAGTTCCGTGGACACAACAAGACCATGGCATCTTCTCCAGACCAGGTAAAAGCTTGATCTATGTAGGTTGAATCTAAATATCAATGTTTATAATCTCATCCGGTGATGATTGCCTGTCTGACAAGCCTCTATCCCCAAACTTCTTTTCTGCCCAGAAGAATCAGCGTGCAAACACTGGCTTACCCGAGGTAAGAAATTAGTGACCAGAACATTATTTCAATATAAATTACTTAAAGAATTCGTTAATGAGCGATTGCCTGGGTGTGACTTGACTACCCATGGCAGCAACGCTGCGTGCGTATCTTTTTCTTTGCTGTGTTTGACTGCGTGCGTTTCAACTTCTTCTGGTTGTGCGTACTTTGATGTTTGCCTCTTGGCGCTTCAGATGCCCAAGGCATCGCTGGAATTGGCGACCGGCCAGCGATTCGAAGGATTTTCATTTGGGGCGAAAGCTCCAGCAGCAGGAGAGGTGAAGATACTATTAGTCGCTCTCTTGTTTTCAACTTTCGAGCGAGGCTGTGGGTGACGGTTGTTTCCTAATCGAGGTTGTGCCTTATTTGTATAACTTTGGCGCACCGAAGGCGCGGGATGCGCGAAGAGGAAGTTCGGATTAATGCTTACAGTAATACCTTTTATTCCTCCTTTTTCGTCTCGCCTGGATGTGGAAACGATGGTGTTCCTTTGAGGATTGTGACTTCTCCCTTTTTCTTTGCTTCAGCGTTACGTGACTCCTTCACTTCCTTCTCGTGTTTCCTCCTTTCATTTAGGTGGTCTTCAACACCGGCATGGTGGGCTACCCAGAAGCGCTGACCGACCCGTCCTACAAGGGCCAAATCTTGGTGCTCACCTTCCCGCTGGTGGGCAACTACGGCGTGCCTTCCAAGCAAGAAACGGACGAGCTGGGCCTGCCCCGGTACTTCGAAAGCGACGGCCTCCACATTGCCGCCCTGGTGGTCGCGTGCGCGTCCTTCGACCACAGGTAAGCAGGCAGAGAAATAAGAGGAATGGTTGCACTCGAAAAGGAGGGCTCTAAAAGGAAAAATCATTTTGCGGGCCTGTGTGCCCTGCTCTTGATGCTTGCCCCCCAAGAGCTTTGTAAGGCGCATCGATCAATTTAATATCTATAATTTCTAGCTTCCATTAATTCACTCTTCTTCTTCTTCTTCTTTGTTCTTTTATCACGGTTTCTCTTTGGTTGCTCTTTCCCGGTCTACTGCCACTCCCTGCTTACTCCCATACTATTCTACCCTTGCTCTCCTTGGTGACTACTTCTACGATGGGATGACGTCACCCTAGCCACTGGGCGTCGATGGCGTCGTTGGGCGAATGGCTGGCAGAGCACAACATCCCAGGCTTGTGCGGAGTGGACACCCGCGCTATTACCAAGGTGATCGATACGAGCAAGTGGTGGTGGTTATGACAGCGAGGGGCCGGAATTGGAAGCGAGGGAGCGAGATTCAGTGTTTGTTCTGTCCTACTCAGCTCACGTGATTTGTTAGGTAAAGAGTTTTCGGCAGGCACGATCTCTCCTTCTCACTATACCACCTGCAGTCCTTACGCCCTCTCCTTTTTCCCTCTACTTGCAGATCATTCGGGAAACGGGCGCGGTCCTGGGCCGGGTCAACTACCAGAACGAGTCCTTGTCGTTTGCCAACCCCAACGAGATCAACCTGGTGGCCGCCGTCTCCACCAAGACCATCAAAGTGTTCGGGAAAGGCCAGTCGCCCAAGATCCTCATGCTGGACTGCGGCATAAAGTACAACATCATTCGCTACTTCGTGAACGTGCAAAAGGTAAGCAAGCAAGCAAGCGAGCAAACTTCTGTTGGATGCCTGCATTCAAAAGCTCAAATCGCAGTGGGTGTTATCCCTTCTCTCTGTTACGAGTGCTTTCATAACCCAACGCCTTGTCTTCGTCACATTCCTACCGTCATCCTCACCATCTAGGTGGAGTGCACGGTGGTCCCGTTCAACTACGACCTGGAAGCGAACCCAGAAGGCCTGGAGTACGACGGCATTTTCCTGTCCAACGGCCCGGGCGACCCCACCATGGTATATAGCTTCGCCCCGCTGGAATCGTTTGAAATGAGTAAAGCAACAGTTGTTCCCGATTAGTGAAAACAAAAAGATATCAAAACCGATGCGGAGCATTCACCCTCTCGCCTGTCCTCTCTTTCACTCAATCTGCGCCTTCTCTCTGTACCGCGACTCCAAATCGAAAAGGTGCCGGAAGCCGTGGCCAGCGTGCGATGGGCCATCACAAGGCCTCAGGGGCCGGATCTCAAGCCCGTGTTCGGGATTTGCATGGGCAACCAGCTCATGGCCCTCGCCGCGGGGGCCAAAACCTACAAGATGAAGTACGGCAACCGGGGCGCCAACCAGCCGTGCATCGACCTGCGCACGGGCCGCTGCTACATCACCCCCCAGAACCACGGGTTCGCAGTGGTCGGGGATTCGCTGCCCAAGCCCCACTGGAAGTCCTTCTTCATCAACGCCAACGATTTCTCCAACGAAGGGGTGATCCACGCGTCCAAGCCCTTCTTTTCCGTGCAGTTTCACCCGGAAGCTGCTTCGGGGCCAACCGACACCGCGTTCCTGTTCCAAATGTTCGTGGACATGGTCAAGGGCGCGCCTCGGCCTCAAGAACTGATCGACCCCGCGGTCTACCTGCCTGCGCAGTCGCCGGTGCGCAAGGTGCTCGTGCTGGGCAGTGGGGGCCTGTCGATTGGCCAAGCGGGGGAGTTCGATTACTCGGGCTCGCAGGCCATCAAAGCTTTGAAGGAAGAAGGCCTGGAGGTGGTGCTCATCAACCCCAACATTGCCACCGTACAAACCTCTCAAGGATTGGGCGGAAAAGCGCACCCCTGCGCGGACTCGGTGTACTTCTTGCCAGTGACTGCCGAGTCGGCCCTGCGAGTGATCGAAAAGGAGAAACCCGACTCGATCATCGTGTCGATGGGCGGGCAAACGGCCCTCAACGTGGGCGTGAAACTGTTTGAAGCCGGCGATCTGGCGAAGCACAACGTGCGCGTCCTGGGCACTCAAATTCCCGTGATCATTGCCACCGAAGACCGCGAAATCTTCAGCACGAAACTGGCGGAGATTGACGAGACCCTGGCGTTGAGCTACCCGGCTTCGACCGTAGACGAAGCCTGCGAAGGGGCGGCCAAGATTGGGTACCCGGTGCTGGTCCGCGCTGCTTTTGCTCTCGGTGGGCTCGGGAGTGGGTTCGCCGACAACGAAACGGAACTCCGGGATTTGGCCGAGAAAGCCTTCAGCGTGAGCGACCAAATTCTGATCGACCAAGATTTGCGGGGCTGGAAGGAAGTGGAGTACGAGGTGGTCAGGGACTCGCGGGACAACTGCATCACCGTTTGCAACATGGAAAACTTCGACCCTTTGGGGGTGCACACGGGGGACTCCATCGTGGTGGCGCCCTCGCAGACCTTGAGCAACCGCGAGTACTTCAAGCTGCGGCAAACGGCTCTAAAAGTGGTGCGGCATTTGGGCATCGTCGGAGAATGCAACATTCAGTACGCGCTCAATCCCGAGTCCGAGCAATACTGCATCATTGAAGTGAATGCCCGGCTGTCGCGTTCCTCCGCCCTCGCGTCGAAAGCGACGGGGTACCCATTGGCGTATGTAGCAGCCAAGCTCAGCTTGGGCAAAGATTTGGTTTCGATTCGCAATTCGGTGACCAAGACCACCACCGCGTGCTTTGAGCCCTCGCTCGACTACTGCGTGGTCAAAATGCCGCGGTGGGACTTGCACAAGTTCCCTCGAGTGAGCCGTCGCTTGGGCTCCAGCATGCTTTCCGTCGGGGAGGTGATGGCGATTGGGCGGTCCTTTGAAGAGGCAATGCAAAAGGCGGTGCGGATGGTGTCGCCCGGCAGTTTAGGCCTGGAAGGCAACCATGCAGACGACCTGGGCGCCCCCGCTTTCGAAGAGCAGCTGCGGCGCCCCACGGACAAGCGGCTGTGGCAAGTGCAGGCCGCGTTCGAAGCGGGGTGGCCCATGGAGCGGCTGCACGCCTTGACCCGCATCGACCGGTGGTTCTTGGGGAAGCTCAAGAACATTGCGTCGCTGCGCGCGTACTGCCAGGGGCTGGCTTTACAGGGCGGGAGCAGCGGCGGGCTGCAGGGCTTGGACAGGGCGGGGATGCTGCAGCTCAAGCAACATGGGTTCGCGGACGTGCAAATTGCCCGCTACTTGACGCGCCCTGCTTCTCCTTCTTCGACGGCGAACGGTGGTGCTGCCTCTCTGCCACCTCCTGCAGCGTCACCTGCTCCTCCTCCTGGTGCTACGGGCAGCAGCAACGGCGGAAGGTTGGCGACGTTGCCTGCGCCTAGTGCCGTTTTGAGCGAGGCCGTGGTGCGGCGACGGCGCTTGCAGCTGGGAGTGACTCCCGTCGTGAAGCAAATCGACACGTTGGCAGCCGAGTTCCCGTGCAGCACCAACTACCTGTACATGACGTACCACGGCACCGAATCGGACGTGGCGGCCAGCCAGGACGGGGTGATGGTGCTCGGGTGCGGCGCCTACTGCATCGGGTCCTCTGTAGAGTTCGATTGGTCGGCTGGTGAGTTATGGACAGGGAAAAAATATGGGCGCACCTAAGAGCACGTCATCACAAGTTATATATATATATATGTATATATTGAGAGGGTGATGGGTGTTCCTTTTCTTTTTGCCTCGTGTACCCATTTTTCAAGTCTACCTTGAAATTCTTTCAATTCGTTGATTCATTTTTCTCTCATATATACTCAATCAATCTGATTTTTCCTCTTTCTATCATTTTCGCGCAGTCTCTGCGGTGCGCACTATTCGCAACGCGGGGTTCAAAGCCATCGTCGTCAACTACAACCCGGAGACGGTGTCCACCGACTACGACGAGTGCGACCGTTTGTACTTCGAAGAGCTGAGCCACGAGCGGGTGCTCGACGTCTACGAGCACGAGTGCGCGTCGGGGGTGATCGTCTCGGTGGGGGGGCAAATCGCACAAAACGTGAGCTTGTCCCTCAAAGGCAGTGGGGTGCGGATCTTGGGCACCGACCCCGAAGACATTGACCGCGCCGAAGACCGGCACAAGTTCAGCGCCATGCTCGACTCTATTGGCGTGGACCAACCAGCGTGGCGGGAGTTGGCCACGGTGGACGACGCCCTGCAGTTTGCGGAAACCGTGGCGTTCCCAGTCCTGGTGCGGCCTTCCTTCGTGCTCAGTGGAGCGGCCATGAATGTGGCGGCGAACGCGTCTCAGCTGAAAGCGTACCTGCGGGACGCCACTGCTGTGAGTGGCGACAAGCCCGTAGTGGTGTCCAAATTCGTGACCAACGCGAAGGAGATTGAGTTCGACGCCGTAGCGTGTGGGGGCAAGATCTTGAACTACGCCATTTCGGAGCACGTGGAAAATGCCGGGGTGCACTCGGGTGACGCCACGCTGGTCCTGCCAGCCCAGAAGCTGTACCAAGAAACCGTGCGCCGGATCAAGAAGATTGGCCAAGCCATTGCGGCCGCGCTGAAAATCACGGGCCCGTTCAACGTGCAGCTGATGGCGAAAGCGAACGCGATCAAGGTGATTGAGTGCAACTTGCGGGCCAGCCGCACCTTTCCGTTCATTTCCAAGACGTTGAACGCCAACTTCATCGTGTTGGCCACCAAGGCCATGCTGGGTTTGCCGGTGAAGCCCTACAGCATAAGTTTGGGCGACATCGACTACGTGGGCGTGAAGTGCGCCATGTTCTCGTTCACCCGGCTGCGCGGCGCGGACCCAGTCCTTGGCGTGGAGATGGCCTCCACCGGCGAGGTATCTTAACACGTGTGATATATGCGCTATTTGTGATGAGAGAGGAAACTCCGAACCTAAACAGTAGTCTCCCAAAGAGACGTCATAATTGCGTCCACCTCGTTTGTATTTCGTGTGCCTTGAAAAGGTGGCGTGCTTTGGGGACAACGTCCACGAGGCTTACCGCTTGGCGCTTGAATCGGCGGGCTTCAATTTGCCGGCGCGCGGCGCGAAAGTCCTCGTCTCCATCGCCAAATCGGACAGTGACGCCACCCTCGACCGCCGCTACGAGTTCGCTGAGTCGATGCGCACCTTGCAGGAGCTTGGGTTTGTGCTCTATGGGACCCCGGGGACTGCGGACTACTACACCAAGCTGGGGATTCAAATCGAAGCCGTCAGCAAGCCGGACGACGCAGCGGAGGTGGCCGCTGGTGGGGGCGTGGGAGGCCTTCTGCGCCCGTCGGGCCCCTCCGAGGGAGATCTGGCAAAAGCAGTGCAAGCAGCAGGGGCTGCCGCCGCCGGCTCCACCCGCCGGAACTGCATCGACATGATCAAGAACGACGAGTTTGGGCTGGTCATCAACGTGCCCGAAGGGTCCCGGCGGCCCCTCGACACGGTTTCCAACGGCTACTTGATCCGGCGCACCACGGTGGACTTTGGGGTGGCCCTCCTGACCAACGTGAAAACCGCCCGCATGTACGTAGAAGCGGAAGCCCGCCACCGCGAAGCACTCGCTGCGGGGCCGCTGCCACCGCCCAAGACCATGGGCGACTTCTACAAGCAAGGCATCGAGTTCTGAGGACCACCAATCAAGAAGGTACTAAGTAGCACTGTTGTCAGTTCAGCACGCAGCAACAAAGCAAATCCGTCCACGCGAAGAAAGACTGGCGAAACAAACAAGGCTTGTGCCGATGTAATCAAAAGAAGGGAAGAGCAAAGGACAATTTTCTCAGAGTCATGGCACAAACAAAAATTCATACACACGGAACTTTTTTTTCGCTCTTCGCTCTCGAAAGTCCCCTCTCAAGTCAATTGTTTTCTTTACTTCTCCATCAAGGGCAGATTTCAGTCGCCTCAAATGTGGGAATGATAAATGATGGAAAGCCAAAGTCAAGGCTATTGTTCTGCTCTTCCTATTTCCCATCTCCCATCCCCATCCACACATGTATATCACAGCACATTACGCTCCTTCAAAGAATCGCCAAAGGCAAATTACTAATTCTTCAATCACCAGCACCGCGAATATTCCGCCTGGCATTTCGATAACTCCAGTGAGTCCGAGAGCACACCCCAGTGGGGCTGGGGCTTAAATTCAAATTACAAATTAGCACTTATTTTAAGCCACATGTAGATCAATTTAGACAAAAATAAACACCAACCCTGTCACGGCGGATATGGTAAATGCTACCATTACCAATACAAAAGCTCTCCATTATTTCTTACCTAATTTAAGATGCGTAGCATTCATATGATTTTATTGGGGATTCATTGGAAATTGTGGGTGGTATGGGTTGTGGTATGGGTTATGGTGTTATGCTGGGGTGCGAAATACGGCCGAAAAGAAATGTTTCGGACCGTAATTTCGGATGTTACGGAAAATAAATGTTTCGGACCGTAATTT
>Ga0307982_1003797_pt1 | contig 12018 bp, 17 predicted proteins | sample OrgLakmetagen989_FD_201847 | JGI IMG/M metagenome (GOLD analysis project Ga0307982, IMG submission 201847) | Saline water microbial communities from Organic Lake, Antarctica - #989 | ecosystem: Environmental > Aquatic > Non-marine Saline and Alkaline > Saline | place: Antarctica: Organic Lake... | reverse complement strand
CGCTTTCTGGCTGGTACGATCTCTCTCAATGCCTATATGTACACCTTCTGTCGCGCATATACTAACAGGGACACCTGCATCCGCCCTCAAAGATACTCGTTCTCTTCTTTCATGTTTTACTTGACATTTTTCGTTATCCTTTTCAATAATCTACTGACTTTCCACCTACCTCACTTTAAACAGGTGCTTAGCGTTTACCGGAAAGTTGGTATCATCTCGGTGGCAGAGTTTGGCCGTGACTTCGCGCGCAGACGCCCTTCAGGTAGCGCATGAGTTAGGAGGCGCCAACTCGCCGCTGAGCAGTGGCAGTGGTGGAGTTACCAAGTCCACCACTCACCTCGTCGTGTGCGGTGGGAAGAAGGGTGGTGGGATCCCAGTGACCACAAGTGCCAAAGCCAAGAAAGCTGTGGGCCTTGGAGTGGAAGTCCTCAGCGAAGAAGAATTTTTGGTGGCCTTACTTGGGCCCGAGAAACATCAGGAAGATGCTTGAGGAATCGTTGTCAATGAGCAATGAGAGAAACCCCCCGTTGAAGTGCAACTGCCAGCTAATTCAAAATGTATGCCTATTCATACATTTAGGACTTTGCCATTTAGATTAGATTAGACTTTTTTTTCTTTTTTTTCTCTTCTTAAAAATTAATTGGCTGGTGATTTTTTAAATCCTCCTTTGAGAAGCGCGTTCAATTATCATCTTGAATCCCAAAAGGTTTCCCGTTTCGTGGAGCTCAAGGTGCAAAAGCGAACAGTAGAAGTAGCGCAAGGGCTCGGGGGCGTTCTGAGTTAGACCTGAATATGCTGCCACAACAAGAATACAGAAAGCACTAGAATCGTTAAAACAACGCAGGTATATAAACCGATATTTTTTTTTTGTAATCTCAAAAAGGTATTTGCCATTTCTTTGTATTCCGAGCTACTTTCGCTTTCGCCTGACTTTTCCATTGCCAGTTCCAAGCACGGGCTTTCCTCTTAAATGCCGAGGCAACAAGCCTCCGTGGTTCAGCAGAAAACAGCGCCAATGGTCCGCGGCATCGGTTAAACCTAGCCATAATGATTGCGCACAAAAGAGCAAATAAGGCACTGATTAGATATACAAAAAAAATTGAACAAATGATGAAGTTTAATTCAAATCTCTCGTTCCGTCAAAACGTAAGTTGAGTGCATCATGGTAATCCTCGCGCAAGAGCCCTCGTCAACTCGCTATTTACCTTTTAGCCATTCTCGGAAGCCTGGGTCAGCTTTCAGTTCTTCCACCAATTCGGCGGAAAGGTGCACCCACTGCATACACGCATCCCGGTACGCTTCCTCCTCCGCGACGGTCATGTAAATCACGAAGCCGTTTTCACAGTCAAAAGTAGCTTCCGGTACTCCGTTCTCGTCTGTGGCACTTCGAGCACCATCACCAGTGCCTGCAGCCTCCGATCTAGCGTCAAACTTGTCGATGCATTCTTTCAGCAAGTCAAAGGCAGCCGCCATTTCAATGAACAGTTCGGTAGCGGCCACTTTGCCAAATTCTGAATGGTCTGGGTGCAGGTGCTGGCATTGGCGCAGGTAGGCTTGCTTGAGTTGCTTTGCAGAGAAAGACGGGGGCAAGTCAAGCAGAGCGTGGGCGCGGGTTACTTCATCCGAGCTGCAGCTGCGTCTTGAAGAGTGTTGCGGAAAAACTGCTGGCCATCTGCCGTTGAGTCCAATGCGCGGCGAGAACAACTTATCAATCAACTGGGGCATAGCAGGCAGTCCATATCGAGTACTATAGCTGCTGGATGGAGCCCTGAAGTGTTGATCTAAGCAGCCCAAATGACTTAAGCTAGAAGTTCTAGCCGCTCCAGATAGCTCCGCATGGCACATGGGAGCGCTTTGACGAACAAAGTGGGCAGGACGCATTACCCGATTAGCAACGTACATGATGTACTGTATGTTGTAATACCTTGCAAAAAGTAGGCGTCGACACAAATTCAGGCCTGGGATCCCGTCTGAAAGCTAGGTCGAATGACCGACTGCTAACTAGTTGAGCAAACTGCAATGCTAAAAACTACAGCTACGCTAAGGTTAGTAGCTCCTGGCGGACAGCTGCCAGGTGCCGAGCGCGAATGCCGAGGTTTGAGTGCGTGTTGTTTGTCGTGTCTTGTTCTGATGATGATGACGACGATGACGACGATGAGCTGCGAGAAAAAGTGGTGTTTGTACTCGTACATTATATTAGAGACAGTTTAAAGTTCGTTGGTTTGGTAACTGGCGCGGCGGAACTGGAGCAACTGGAGCATGCTGAAGTTGAGTAGCTCTTCTCCGTTTCAGATTTTTGAGCTCATCGGCAGCATTGAAGGTTGCAGCACTCTAGGCAGCGTGCAGCTTAGCACTTATTAGTTCTCATTTAGACTCATGGAGCTAGAGCCTACATCTCCATGTCGGCTGGTGTCTCGGTTCGAGAGCATGAACGCAGGCAAACGACCAACACAGGTTGGATTACAGTTTGGATTATACATACAAAAATTACTTGCACCACGAAGTCCTAATATGTCTACGCTCCGTGCGGGCGTATATGATTTCAGGAGGACGCCATGTTTTTACTAGACAAATATGGGCCGGACCAGGCGTTCACGCTAGCTGCCCTGTTCGATGGCCACGGCGGGCGCGGCACTGTCGATTTCGTCTCCCACGCGATGCCAAGAAACCTGGCAGTGATTCTTCAAAACCCCGAAGCTCAAGCTGACATCGAGCGAGCCTTGCGAGCTTCTTTTTTGTTAACGGACGTGCAGACGGCAAAATTCGTGAAGGACACGAGCGGTTCCACCGCAGTGTGCTGCATGGCGACGCGAGATGTAGATCGGGACGGGGCCCTCACGCTGGTGCTTGCAAATTGCGGAGATTCGCGTGCTGTGCTCTGCCGGAACGGGTTCGTCATTATCTTTATAGTTCATCTTCTCGAAATGAGCATGACATTTCAATAGCTAGCTACAGAAGACTGAAATCATGAAATTGAGCCAACAGTGCTCCTTGAAAATTAGTTTTTGTTACGACCTGTCCTCACCTAAACGCTTTTAAATATTCCTGTCTATTACAGCCTTGCGGAACGTTTAACTTACGATCATAAAGCTGAAGATTTATCAGAGCAGTGCCGTATTACAGAAATGGTAAGCATAACTTTTGATTCACCAAGCATCAATGTGTACCTTCTCGTACGCATATATCATTGTATTAGTATTTTCTCGGTGCTTCTCCATGTTTATCCATGATACAAATCTCGCTGATGATTCTTTTTCTTTTGTCTTCGTATAACTACCGTACGAGGGCGGCTTCATGCACGGCGACCGCACTTTAGGCGTGCTCGCAGTGGCCCGTAGCTTTGGGGACCATGCCTTCAAAAAGTAAGCCGAGAAACGCTCGGGTTGCCACCGCCATTCTTCAAGCACGAGTGATTTCCTTTCATTTATACATTGTTAGTCCTCGTAATTTCTCTATTGCTATCTTTCTCCTTCATCGGTGCCCAGATACGTGACGGCAGACCCCTATTTGAACACCGTTGCTTTAGAGCCCGGCGCCGACGCGCCCTTCCTTATCATGTGCTGCGATGGGGTTTGGGACGTGATGAGCGACGAGGAAGCAGTCAGCCTCGTAGAGAAAGCGAGACAAAGTGGCGACGACGAGAAAGACGCCGCGAAATGGCTGGTGAAAGAAGCGTTGCAGCGCGGTAGCTCGGACAACCTTTCTGCCATGGTGCTCTTCTTCTGAGGAATGGAGTAGAGAACCTCTTGCGCGCGTTGATTATTCACATTTTCGCCGAATGTTTTCATCATGCCTAATGATGTTTAGTTGTGCGTTTCGTTTCTTTTTTTTGGTTAGCGTGTTGCGGAACATAGAAACCGGCTGTGTAGAACCTCGCTTCCACATTTACATTATGCAATCCGTTGACCATTTGATTTTGAGGTGTATGATAAAGCTTAAGGGTTAAGGCTGGACTCCGCCGAACTCGGCCTTGATATATAATATTGAAATTTTTATTTCATGCATTTGGCTATTCTTGGGTGGCTGGTATTTCCATGTGGGATTTGTAGTGGCTTATCGGTGTACTAACTGTACTAGTATGAAAAATTGAACGGCGAATGGCGAAAATCTAAGCGGCTCCTCTTCTCCTCTACCGCTCTATGAGCACTCAGTCCCGCCGACTTGTTCGGAGGAAAGACGCCAGTTGGAGCCTGAATTAGCCTTCTGGAGCAAATTTTCTAGCGCAAAAGCAGCACATGTGCATTCTTTTTTGGTGCCTCTGTGACTACTGTGCACTTGTTTTTCTTTGTTATTGGGAGAGTATTAACTAGACTAGACTATGAGTGATGAGTCTGCGCCTGCCCAGGCCGCCTGCGCTTACGGCAAAACGACTGCCAAATGCAGTCTTTACACTTTTAGCACCGAAAGCAAGCCCCGTCGAGTCAGTAGCGGAAATTATGAAACATAAAGTTAAATTTGAAGTGTGATTTCTACAAGAAATCGAGGGGGAGGGGGGGGCTGGTTCTAGACGGCAAGGTTTTTCTCTCCTGCCTGTCTGCCTGTTGCCTAAGAAACTAAGAAGGCGCAGGAAGCAGCCTCAGAAATTAGGGAGCTCGCCGTTTTTTAGCTTCCTTAATGCCCGCAACTGACTGCGAATGACTGATCAGCACTGTAGCCTTAAGTGGTGACGACTGACGACTACTTCAGCCGAATTCATCCTGCTGTTCCCTAAAAGGGGGGAAGTCCGGATTGTGATAGTGGTGAAGAACGTGCAAGAAAATGTCTCGCATCTCTTCTTCTTGGTTCTTGCATCTTGCATCTTCTATCTTCTTGTTCTTGTTGCTCGCATCTTCTTCCTTGCATCTCGAATCGAGATAACTTTCGTCTTCGCAAGGTGAAATCCATTGGCATCCACTCGAAGTGCGCGCTTCATTTCGTCAAGAAAAGGTATGGCATAGACTCATTGACGTGTTTCTACTTGCAACGAAGTCAATAACTTGTACTCTGTACCAGGCTACCAGGGAGTAACTCTGGCAACTTTTTTTTTTTAAACTGCGAGAAGACATCAGAAAAAAATGAAATTAGTAATATCTTTCGTCTATGATTCAGGTTGACTGGTGATCAACAATGTTATTAAGGCTCGCAACTGCCACTACTTTGATCGCCACTGGATCTTTCCACTTCCAATTTGCATATGGGTGGCACATGGAGCACCACGTCGAATGTGCCACACAGACTCTTTGCAATGGCAAGCTTTGCGCTAATACGTGCGTACCCGGCACCGCAGTCACGGATGAATGGGTCGATTCAGCCTTAGTATACCAGAGAAGTCTACAAAAGCCTCAAATATTTGCAAAATCAATGTTCCCGGGTACGCACAACTCTGCTATAAGCGAAGCTTACGGGTACGGGATCGAGAAGTACGTTATTTCTGCACTTCACGGATATGACCCTGCGACAATGAACGACTCCGACGACGTTGGCGAGGTATTGCACAATTACGATTGATATGCATATGTTAATAATTGATTTCTTGGTAATGCCGATGTCTAAGTGCTCGCGTTGTGCCCTCAATTCAATTTGAATAGGGTGTTTGCCAGCACTTATCTCTGCTCGATCAGCTGCAGATGGGGAATCGTCACCTCGAAATTGACGTGTGGTGGATGCCGGCCACAAGAAATGGAACGAATTCGTCTTCTTACACTGTTGAAGAAATCGTACCCGGAGAACTGGTCGTCTGCCACTCTCCTGTGCCGCAATACCCATTCGGAGAGGTGAATACAAGCATTCGATGTACACTTTTACGCCATATTCGAACTTGATTGCACATGTCTGAACAACGACTGAAACATTCAATTGATGAGTAGGTTAATCGTTTAGCAGCATCGGCAGGCCTGGAACTGGATTGGGACCCAGCAAAGCTATCTTGTCTCGAAACTTCGCGCCCTTTTACCGAAGCATTGCTTGAGGTAATAACCTGGCTTGAAGGTAGTAACGACGATGCCTCGAAAGAAGGAGAAGTGGTAGTGTTGTTCATGGACACCAAGTATTTGCCAGGCCATGCCACAGACTCAGTCAACCAAGCCATTATTGACATCGTCGGCGATTGGTTGTGGACACCAGCTGACGGAAATCCCATGAATGTGACATTGCAAGATTTCAAGGCACGTGGCAAAAATATCATCATTGAAGGCAACGGTATAGCCTGGACCAGAGGGACTTTAACTCCTCAGCAAGTGTTCTTTCCCACGTTTTGGTCCGAATATCAGTTCGGCGAGACGGCCATGAGCGAATTTCCTGACTGTTCCATCAATGGAGACCGAAGCTGGTAAGATTTCTTATGTGAATATATACTATGATCACAACAAAAACTTGTTGGTGTTCGTTCCAACCCCACTATATGAGCAGGTGGGGCAAGACATGGGCGCGATCCCTTGGCGCGCCATTGGGACTTGCGACGGAGGGTATGGCCCGCTGCGGGATCCCATTGTCGGCCAGCAACTACGTCAATCCTCGCGATATGGAGGTATGCAGGCCGAAGTGTTTTATTATAATTTCCCCCCCACTTTTGCCCAGGTATTTTTTTTACGGGAAATGTTTTGTGGTGCAGGCCTATGTCTGGAGCTGGGCGCGCAATGAGCCCAAGATGAATGGAAGTGCGAAAAGCAGTGGATGGTGCGCGAGTCTGTCTTCAAACTCTCGCTGGGTAAGCCGCACATGCACGGATTTACTCTTCGTCGCATGTGGCTTGGAACCAGATGCTTCAGGTGATGATGGTACAATGCAGAATGTGAATGGAGACAGTGATGAAAATTGGACCATTTCTTTATCGGCAATTGCTGGAAGTGATTTGGCCAATGCTGACTGCCCGACTGGTTACGCTGCTATACCACCTCGCAATGGTTATGCCAACACACGACTCTGGGCCGCGGCCCTCGGTCAAAGCTTGTGGCTAAATGCTCCGGTTGCCTACTCATAAGGACTTAAATAATATAGTCATGGCAAATTACGTCATTCCTTCTCGTCGGTCTAGATATTATGCACTCTTCAACAGCAGTTAGAACTTTTAATTAGTTCCATGTTTCTATCGTTAAATTCATACTGATAAAAGCAAAATGACACAGGAGCCAATGCTGCAGACAGAAGTGTACGCGCATGCGATGTGCGCAAGTCAAATCGTAAATAGAAACTGACTGTATAGAGTGCAGGAAATGTGGGACTTCTGCCCCTCCTATCAAAAGTGGAAACTGTACGCGAAATAAACTTTGGGCACATCTTAGGTATCTTATGTGTTTGTTTCATATTGCATTGTATTAGCATTGTAGAGAGTACGCTATTACTCCGTCTCGTGGGCACGCCGAGCCAAAAATTTCTGTTTCTCCTCTGGTGTAACCCTGGTGTCGCACCGGGGTAGCAGTCGTAATAAGTTCGTATTCTTCTAATGGATGTTTAAATGAGCGCGGTTCGATTTCGATACAAGTGAGACTTCGAAGCCGACTATCACATTACTTCTTCCAACACAGGCGTTCTCTTGTCTAATTTGTATCATATATCATAGATATTTGAGTTCGCTCGCCTAAACAAAATTGAATTCTGGTATTAGCATCGAATATGTTGAATCACTCGAGAGTTCTGGGTTTTGCCCCACAAAGCAAGACCATAATCGAGGGCGCACGCATTTTAGAGAAATAATTTCATGATGGGCCAAGAAGGTGATTCTCTTAAATATTACAAAGCATCATGCGATAGGAGATTTATGTACAATGAACCTCATTTGTAAGAGGGGAATACGACTGTATTACTGTGGTATATGTAGTGCAGTTTCAATGGGATTCAGAATACATGTAAATTCTATATTTTAAGCACATGTACAGCATTGTGTAACGCCTTGCAAACAGGTAGTTTACTCGGGGTCACGACAATGAACAACTCGGATATCCGCATAAGTACGCGGGAAACACACCACGTCGTCACGGGGTCACCTTTTGACACCACTGCACTTTCAAAGGTTGTGGCTCGAAGTGTACTCAATCTTTCTCATTCGAGTGTGTCCATGCACGGATGCTCTAAAAGAACTTCTTATGTGATCGTTACTGTTTGTTTTTTATCCCTAACTGTAGGAAAGAGCAGGATCGCACGCGCATCTTCCTCCCAAGCCAATCGAGCTCTCGGCTTTCACTCTTCAAAGGGTGACCGAAAAGAAAGCTGCTTCCAACTACACTCGCAAGTGCTCTGGTACTGGGGGTGGCAACAATTCGCGATCGTCACAGCTATCACCAAGTGAAAATGAATTGCTACAGCTTTCGACAAAGAAGAGCATGAAAAACAAAGTTCAAATTGTCCCAGCGTTAATGAAACGGCCAAATCCGCCGAACACAGAGTTTCGCCGATATTATGAGCGTGGGGACTTGCCTGTCTCGATAGAACACGGCGGAATCAAGAATCGTGTTCACTGGAAGGTAGACCTTGAAAAACTTGACTTCCACCACTACTTGCCCATTTTCTTTGATGGGTTGCGCGAAGTCGAGGTTCCTTACAGCGTCCTCGCGGAGAAGGTATGCCAGTGTCTTTGATCATCACACTTTCAATAAAGGCGAGTATAATATCGTGTTGTGTACTTTGGTTTTTGTGTTAGGGCGCCAATGACATGTTAAATGCCGGCTGGAAAAAGGTCTTGCCCGTTGTGCCTCAGTTGATATTACCGATAAAGACTGCCTTGAATACGCGAAATAAGTCAGTCATTGTTAAAGTTCTTAAGATACTTAGACAATTAGCTTTCTGTGATGCAGTTAGTGGTGCGCCTCTCATCGGCCAGGCTTTGGTGCCGTACTACCGACAAATTCTTCCCATCATGAACATATTTATCAGTCGAAATGGTAATGATCTTGCACGTCAATTTGTTTGTCCAGCACTTTTAATCATCTCCAATGACTTGACTCAGATAACATCGGCGATCGCATCGACTACGCACAAAAGAACAACGAAAATCTTGGTGACCTCATCACGGAGACTCTCGAGGCGCTAGAAACTCATGGCGGCTCGGATGCATTCATTAATATCAAATACCTCATTCCAACTTATGAGAGCTCGTTGCTTCAAGGTGCATAAAAAAACCTTCCGTGCACATATAAGAAGACTCTTCGGATATTTCGCAGACAAACGACTAGGGAAATCGCGGGCTTAGCAAGAAAGCGTAAAGTTAGAGGCATTGTCAGAACATAGATACCTAGATTAAGAATATTAATGTGTTTTCATTTGACTCCGCGTTGAATAGTTTAGACAAATTAGTGTATTAAAACAGCATCGATATATTTCGATACACAAACGTAATGAATCCGCCGACATTCTAACTGTGTTGCCGGTGTGGTATTCCTTTAAAAAAATAAAATAATCGATTAATGTTGTTTTGTGTCATGCTGATGATGAGTGGAAAAAAAAAATAGATCTCTTTTACTATAACGTGTGGTAAAATAATTAGTGCGACTTCATCGAGGTGTTTACGAAATCGAAAGCGCTATTTTCTGCATCCATCTTTTTCGTCCCTCGTCTGCGGAACTTTTTGGTTTTATCATCGCGAATTGGTAAGCCCAATGTCAACGAGTGCATTTGGTTTTATCATCATGCGTTTGTGAACTCAGTGCTACTGAAGGGGGCATTCATAACGAAACACATTTATGGTCGAACCCAAGTGTCCCTTGGATCGTAGGTGCATTATTTGTTCTGTGAAGTCCGTCCCAAAGCGAGGTTCGTCGTTCGTAGTTCTGCCGATCTCACCAAGCGCTTGAAATTCTTTACGCGAGTTCTAACAAGTACTCGTTAGTACCTGCTCTTAATCACGGGAACCTGTAAGCTTTCTTATGTGCGACATACTGTTCTTACAAAATTATTGCCAGTGTGCACCAACAAGAAGCAGCAAGCTCCGTCTAAAGCCTCAATCCTCATTTGGAAGTAGTACTCACAGGGTTTGTCCCTGTAAAAATCTGAAGTTTGAATCTTTAGAAATGGAAATCGCTGTTTTGTGTCAAAAGAAAAAAAAGAAAAAAGAATCAACAATGGTGAGCCCTTTGGATCTCTCTCTGCAATGTTCCACTGCGATGACAACCCCTTGCCCAGCAAACACATCCACTGTGGTAAATTCATTAACTACTCTGCTCCTTTCTATCTGAATTGTGACAGTCTGCGTGGGCCGATCAAATGGAAGATGCGCCTTTGCCGGATGCGCCTCCTCAAGAAGCAGCGGCACCAATCTCAACGGGCGCCACCGGGCCACCTAAGTTGAAGCTGGCGCCGCGCGGCTCCACTTCGGGTGCTGTCGGCTTGAACTCCAGTGTGCCCTCAGCAGCAGGTGGAGGGAGTGCCAAGAGCAACCCGTTCGGAGCGGCCAAGCCGAGGGAGGTAACGCTCCAGGCCAAGGGCGTCGACGTCATCGCAGAGGAGGCAAAAGTGGAGGCGAAGTTGAAGGCCGCGAGGCCGCTGCGCTTCACCAAGGCTCAGCAAGAAGAAGTGGATGCATTGCAGGTGAGGACATGCGACTTTCTCGCCTGATTGATTCGTGATGAGTAGATTGAGAAACAGAATGTGTGCGCGGTATCTTACAATACTTTTTCGGCAAGGGGGCACTCGGCATGCACTCTGCTGAATGCAAAAAATGTAGCTTGAGATGTAATCAAGCTTAGATTCCTACATTTACCTTGTTTACCATGAGCTAAAGTTTGTTTGAATGTTTTCACAACTTAACCTCGTAAACACGATTGCATGCTGTCGTATCTTATTATCCGTATTTTAGTCGGAACTGGATACGGCAAAAGCCGAACTTGAGGCAACTGCTGAAGGTGCAGCGGCTAAAGAAGTACTGGCAGGCACTGTGGCGGCTAAGCAGCAAGCCATGGATGACATGGTTGCTAAGTTCAAGGTATGAAGTTACCTTCTCGATTACGAGCCGTGCCACTAATTTGTACCATATTTATTTTTCTTTCCCTCGTTGTATTCTTCCAACATGTATGCTGTTGTTGATCATTTTTAAACCTAGGAAATGGCGGCAGCAGCCAAGGAAGCTGCGCCCTCCCGCACTGGCGGCAAAGGCGACGAAGGTGGGGGCAAAGGTGGCAGTGGTGCTCCGAAGCGGTTTGAACGCCCCTCGGAGAGGCGAGCGCGGCTGGAAGCTGAAGGCGGCGGCGGAAGTGAGTGCTGTTTTAATACTGAATAGAGATGGAGGAGGTCCCATCTGTAGTCCACACACACGGGCGCTTTGGGATGTTCTCACGTAGACAGGTAGTGCGTCTATGTAGGCTAGCGCTTCGTGCAATGCGGTTGATATTTCTGCTGTCTGTCTTCTTATGCTACAGAGGGGGGTCGCCACGGCGGCGGCGGCGGATACGACCGTCAAGACGGCGACTTTTCGTCGTTCGGTTCGCGCCGCAGCGGTGGCGGTGGCAGCTACGGTGGCGGTGGGCGCCAGCACGAGTCTCGTCCCGGAGATTGGGTGTGCGTAGGCTGCCAGGCCAACAACTTTGCTTCCCGCAACTCTTGCTTCAAGTGCAACGAGCCTCGGGCTGATGTGGGTGGTGGTGATGGCTACGGCGGCGGTGGCTATGGCGGTGCGTTTTACCTAAGAACGCATTTTTATGAATGCGGATATGTGTTATACGAAGCAGCTTCTCTTGACACGTGTGTACAATGAATAGTGCATTCGTCGTACAATTTCGCTTTGTTCTACAGGTGGCCGCGGCGGCGGCGGGTATGACCGTCAAGACGGTGACTTCTCTTCCTTCTCTGGCGGTGGGCGCCAGCACGAGTCTCGTCCCGGAGATTGGATGTGCGTAGGCTGCCAGGCCAATAACTTTGCTTCCCGCAACTCTTGCTTCAAGTGCAACGAGCCTCGGGCTGACGTGGGTGGTGGTGATGGCTACAGTGGCGGTGGCTATGGCGGTGCGTTCTTACAATTCGACCTGCCATTAAGTTCGTGTAGATAACAGGCGTTTTACCCCTTATCATAAGTATGGTATGCTTGTATCACTCGTTAATAAAAATGCGCTTTTT
>Ga0307982_1003795_pt1 | contig 12020 bp, 13 predicted proteins | sample OrgLakmetagen989_FD_201847 | JGI IMG/M metagenome (GOLD analysis project Ga0307982, IMG submission 201847) | Saline water microbial communities from Organic Lake, Antarctica - #989 | ecosystem: Environmental > Aquatic > Non-marine Saline and Alkaline > Saline | place: Antarctica: Organic Lake... | reverse complement strand
AACTCTGCAATCCCATGATTTTTCTTCACTTCTGACTTCCTGCACCTGCTTGTTTTGCTTCATATTAGGTCCAATTCGATTTGCCCGCGACCGTTGGCGTCTCGTTTGAGCCTCACCTTGACGCTCTGCCTCCTTCTTCGTCGTCATCGTCGTCGTCGTCTCAGCAAGAGTCGAGTGCGGCTGCGACCACCACTACTACTTCGAGTGCGCGATCGTCTACAGGGGGCGCCGATAGAGTTCGCTTTCGGCAAAACGTTCGCATCGCCGAGGCAGAGGTCCCTAAATGAATGCAGCTTGATGCACACACTCACATCACATTGAATCAAGATAGTGCTTCTTGCATTTCCTTCTTTCCTCTAGCAACTTGCCATCGTACACTTTTCTTCTTTTTTTTTGCACGAGCATAATCTTTGCCTTCACTATTCTCGTATATATGTGTCTTTTACATTATATTAGGTCACAGCGGTGGTGGAAGCGGCTTCAGCCACAGCAGTGCTCACAGCGGCGGAATTAGCTGCTGCTCTACGAGAGGAAGCCCTCGCGTCTTCTTCTTCTTCTGGCTCTGCTTCTTTCTCTTCTTCGTCGCGCCATCATCACGACCACGACGACGAAAGCAGCAGCTCCAACGGCTATGTGGTCGACGAGTACGACGACGCGCACACTTCTGGCTCCGAGTCCGGTCGCGGCTCCTTCGCGGAAGAGGGCCCCCCTGTAGCCTGGGAGCCGGGCGAGCAGCCACCCGACGACCTAGGCGGCGACGACGACGACTCGTGGCAACTCCTGCAGCAGCAACAACAAGGGCAGCAACATCCACAACCTGGTGGTGGTGATAACAATGACGAGGTGTCCTTAACTGGTGAGGCAGCAGTAGCTGCAGTTGGAATGGCCGCTGCCGCTGCTCCTGCTGTCCCCTCCATTACTTCTTCGGCTTCAATGCCAGCACCTCCTCGAGCGCTGTCTCCGCGGCGCACGCCCAGCGTGCCTGACCCTCTGCCTTCCTTCGTGCGGAGTGAGGTGGCACACGATGGCTACTGCCAAGAGGAGGAGGTTCAGGCTACACTGCCAGCGTCTACTAGCAGTAGTGCTCGGTCGGTGACTCACTTACGCCCTCGCGGCAACGGTGGCAGTAGCAGCAGCAATGTGCGCACCGTTTCCACGAAACATCTTCGCAAAGTCGCTACTACCACTGCTCCTCCTCCTCCGAAGTCTCCCAGCAAACAACAGCCACAAACACAAGCATCATCTTCAAAGGACAGCCCTCCTAAGACACGCCGCAAGCAGCTCTTGCCTCATCCGGACTCCGCGGCGTCCAAAGCAGCTGCAACTAACATAATCAGGAACAAGAACACTGCCACTGCTGATGATGTGAGTGTGTCGAGGGCAGTGGGAAAGGCACATGTAGAAGGCGAAGCAGAAGGCGAAGGCGAAGAAGAAGAAGTAGAAGGTGTAGAAGTGGAGGTGTCTCAGCCCTTGTCGCCGCCACCGCCGACTCCGCCATCCCCGCCTCGCTCAAGTTCTGCCTCGAATGGTGTTGCTGGTGGCAAAGCAGCAACAGCAATAAGAACCACGCAATCCGCGAAAACGGTTACCAAGCAAAGGGCCAACAGCACTCGTCCTACGTCGCCTCCCTCCTCTTCTTCTCTGTCTACTTCAACCACGAGTGCTAGTAGTAGGACTTCTCCGGTGTCCCAGGAGAGTGGCAAATCGGAACAATGGCCGCCCAGTGCGACTTACGGGAAATTAGCGCATGCCTTGAGTCGAGGCCTCCCGCCCTCGTCTCACAAAACTGCTGCTTCTTCCTCGCCTTCGCCTTCCTCGTCTGCTGGAACAAGCTCTGTTGCCAAAGAGTCTCGCGCTGAAGCCATGTGCGATTTTTTTCTTTGAATATCCTACTTTTTTGTTTCTTTCCACCCTTCTCTCTGTTTCTTGTGTCAGTGTATTGATTTATCTGTCATGCACTAATTGAACTTGCGCCTATTTTTTTCCTTTTCATACCAGTGGGCGTATCTCGTTGTACGAGTGCCTTCTCGTTGCATATTTGTATCCACCTTTCTAACAATATTGAACATCAATTAATGTGTAGGTATGCCGCAGGACGTTCTAAGCTTCGCGCTGAAAAAGCCCAACAACAACAACACGACGAAGCGCCTTTGTCTCCTCGGAGCACTCAAGCATCGCCTCGTCGACTAGCTCGTGTTTCGTCTGCCACTGCCAAGCCTACAGGCGATGCTAGCGCTGCTACGATAACCGAAGCATCCGATTCGTCGAAACCTGCCACGACATTGACGCACTCAACCAAACGAGCGATCACTGCTAGTAGCAACTCTGTTCTCAACAGTAGCAGTAATTGTGGCACGAGTGTGAGTGCACAGGCATCTGCCTCTGATTCAGCAGCAGCAGCACCTGAAGAAGAAGGAGGAGCAAGTGGTATGACGAGCAACACTATTACGACGGAGTTGCCTGAGCCGCCTCGATCTCCGACTGCCGGCGCGTCGTACGCTCAAATGTGCGTGTTTAAAGCCACGCAGTTGCCCTGTTTTCTTACACTTTGTTATCACTGCACTATCTCTTCAGCAGGCTTGAATCCCTTTTTCCCTTGAATTCTAAACATTTGACCGCGACTTTCTATTCTAGGTGCAATTTGGTCGCGTCAGGTCAGTTGCCTCCTCGCCAGCCTTCGCCCAGGCTACTGGCACGCCGCAATGCTTCTCCAGCAGCGCACGCTCAATCATCCTCTTCAGATCCTGCAGATCCTGCTGCCACTTCGTCGTCGTCGTCGTCATCATCATCATCTCGGTCGGCGTCACCTCGATCGGTTCCTTTGTCGTCGGCAGCGCTAGCGGCCAAAGCACGTGCAGCGTACACCTCACCTCGCCGAGGGAGCAAGGCTACAGACAGCGGTGCGAGTGGTGGCGTGGGCGCACCTTCGTCGGCTTCTTCTTCTTCTTCTTCTCCTCGTGCGGCAGCAGCCTTCAAGCCTACGTCATCATCTTCCTCCTTGATGCTGGGCAGTGGACCCGCTCCGCCTCGGCGCCTGAAGACCAAAGTTACCACACCGCAGCAGCAGGCCACTAGTTCTTCAAGCACGAATGGCGCCGCCACAAGTACCGTGCGTGCTGACCGCTCCCCCGAAGCCATCACTGCAGAGGCAGAAGGAGTACTGAGCTACCAGCGCAGTTACACCGCCCTGCTGGCTGCGCCACAGCCTCGGGCTTTGCTCCTTGCATCCGGCAACAACCAGAGCTCTACTGGTGCTTCATCTTCATCTTCCTCAAATTTTTCGGTCAAGAAAGGCAGTGCTCTAGGCCGCGACAGCACGCCGCCTCCGGGTCCTCGTCGAGCAACAGCAGCAACAAGCGGCAGTGTGTCGAGTAGTGCATTAGGAGGCGGCAAGCAACGCCCTGCCTCGGCGCCTCGCCTCGCGCGGAACCCCAACTCCTATGTAGCCTCGGTGCAAAATCAACACAAAAACATTCTGAGGCCAGACCACGCGTCTCCTGCTCCACCTAATAACACGTCACCTGCGCCCGAGTCATCGACACCATCGTCATCTACCTCATCTACATCAGCTGCTGCAGCAGTTACAGCAGTGAAGAATGCGCGAGCAGGATCCCCGCGGGTGCGCGGCGACACTCCACAGCGACGGGCTGCAGCGGCCGAGAAACACTTAGCTCGCATGCAGGTATGATAAGCTGAGATTTATTGTATGCACACTTCACATGTAGACGCACATATTTGTCACCTTACTTCGCACGCGTAAGTAGAGAAAAAAGCATGCTCTTATCCATGGCTTCATCTCGGAGAAATTTACGTGATGCAAATTTTGCGTAGTGTGCTCTCTAGCTAACGTTTATGCCTTTTCATTGCGATGCATTCAAATAAACAGGCAGTGCGCGATGCCCGCAATACGAAAAACATCCACTCCTACGATACCGCCTGAGTTGGCCATACATCAACAGTTCCACATTGGCCGTCGCGCCCAGCTCTGGCTCTAGCCGACGAGGCAGATAAATACCGTACTTAATGGAACGCGCTGAAAGAGCCGTAGCGGCGGCGAAATGCGCGAGCAAAGAAACGAATGCAACGCCGCAAATGAGACCGGGCCTCTTGACCGCCTTATTGACTTTGTAGCTATACTTAGCACCTTTCTTCTTTTCTTTTGCTATAATAAACTGGGCTTAGCTGATATCCGTAATTTCTTCACCTCGAGTAGCAAACGGGAAACTGCTAAAGTGCATCGTTTTTGGTGCTGGAGGTGGAGGTGTCAGTGTCAGAGGTGCCGTGCCCAACAGATGTCAGGCCCCTGTAAAATCGCTGGGTGTGTCGATTCCTTCATCGAAAATCGAACCCAAAGATCGACTTCCCGGACTTCTCGTTCTACTGTCTAGCCTTTGTGCCCGGCCGCCGTAGCTCCCTGAGGCGCCGCTTGCGTCCGCTATATTTAGAATGCCCAGGGGAATGGTTCGTGTGATTTGCTGGGCGCTCTTTGCATTCGGAGTGGACGGCGGTGCGCGTAAGTTCACTAGGTAGTCCATCTTGGTCGTGGCCGCTCGGTATATTTGTTACTTGTGCGCGAGTCACTTCAGTGCTACTTCAAAAGCGCCGTTCAAATGGTGGCGAATGTATACTATTTTGCTCTAGCTCTCGCTGTTATTTTCTTAGCGTCCTAATGGCTACTACAGATATTGCACTCTGACTCACGATTGCGTGAGTACTGTCTATCTCTCTTCATTATCAAATCAAACTTTATGATGCATGATCCTAGTGAAGGACAGCATAGATCACGCGAAGAAGCTTCAAGGTGGAGTAGAGAAAGCTGACAAACGTGCGAGAACAGAAGACCCAAAGTTCAGGAATGACTTAGGAGAGATGCACGAGTGGTGGTGAGTGCACTTTCAAGGAAACTCTTTGCATTCGTCAGAGGCGAATAGTGAGTAGACCATTGCGAATGGATTTATCACCAAGTTCATTAGCGACGGTTGCGCACTCAGACAGTGCTATGATCATAGTTGCCTATAATTCATCTCTCGTTTGTCGCTAGGTGTGACTTGAAGCCAGAAAGTAGAATGTGTGCTGTGATTAAGTGGCGGAAAAATCTGACCGGGAAAAACGGCGAAAGACTGCCACCTCCAAAGGTGAACAAAAGCGAATCCAGTGAATGCAGTCTGAAAACAAATAATTCTCTGTGTTTGTTGACATCTTCACTCTCAGGACGCGCAGCCTCCCCAGAAGCCGGACTTCGAAGAAATTCACGCGATGCACGTGGGGTGGTGCGAGGGCATGGGTGCAGAACTGCCGGCGGACTTGAAAGCGCAGCGCGAGAAGTCTGGCCCTTGCATGGTTGGTGTTTTTGCGGAAGAAGAACCAGAAGAATTTGACAAATAAATAACTTGTTGTCTAGATTGAAGGCTTTGAGGCACCGAGAAATAATTTGAGAGATTGAACCTCGACTCCACCCGTGTCTTCAGCCATGGCGTTTACATATCTATTTGTTTCTCTTATCCCAATGCTTTTTTTGCCTGCATTTATGTGCATTACATGTATATGATATGCCAGATGATGAAGCGCAACCCTCGGCTGCAGAAGCTTCAAGAACACCTCGCTTCGCACAAGCGCGGTTAGTGGAGGCGGGGGGGGGGCTATTTGCTACATTCGAGCACAGCGCTTTCTCTATCCACGTGGCTTCTCAAGCACATTTGGCCAGTATGCTTATTTGATGATAACTTCGCAAGGAAGTTTTTCTTCTTCAAACTTGTGCGACGTCGTAAAATTGATGTATGATTCACCGATATCATGCTTCAGGTCCTGGCCCTTCCGGCACGTCTGGCGATCGCCATCAGCATCAAATGGCGTCTCCTTCAGGCGCAATCCCGCTGAGCTTTTCCGTGGGGCAGCAGAATACATAGTTACATAGTGGCGGGCTCGGATATGCTAAGGACAATCCATTTGCCTGGACTAGGTTGAATTGCTACTTGCGTCGGATCTTAATTAGCTGATAATAGATGGATTTTTTTCGGCTGGGCTCGCAAGGCCCCTTATCTTTTTAGTATTGGCTCTATTTATCTCTGCGGCGTGCATGATTCTTGAACACTGCCAGGTTTCAATAACCCAACACCCAACCAACTGAGCTAAGTTCTTGAAACCCGACAAACACACCGAGAAATAGACTTGGCTTTCAGAATTGAATGTCAAGGAACTGATTCGTCTGTTTCTGTATATAATTTCTTATTCGACTACGACTACGGACTACGTGCATGCTGTGACGAGTGGCGATATAACAGATAACAGTGGCCGGCTTATATGCTTTTGTTCGGAAAGTTTTCAAAAGCCGATGAAAAGTCCCGTCTCAGAGCGACCGCTTCAGAATTATCCATAGAAGAACAACAAACGCCAGTTCCAATAGCCAATAGGAATCCGAAATAAAATGGATGAAATGCGAGATTCGGAAATTCGGAAATTAAGCCGAAGCGGCCGCGTATGGCAATTCCATATACCACTTGGCCTGGGGACTGTAGCTGTGCATGCAGCTGCCTAAATTTGACAATTCTTTACATAGAAACCAGTAGCGGTCGTCCCCTCGGGGATGACGCGAAAATGGTTATCACAATTATGTTTGACAACTCAAAATGGAGCACGACGACGCTGCGGAGCGGAGGCGCAGAGCAGCGAGCACCACAGACTGAGAATTTAGTTATGGGCGTGGTTCCCTTGCTAAATGAGATAACAAAACCGTGCCAGTTATTTCGGTTCCCGAAAGTTCCCGCAGTGCTGCGAAAAAGTCCCCGTCCGTGAAATCTCAACCTGAGAAATCACACACTACAGGGACGTCAAAAATCTCAGTCTGTCCTGTAGAACACTTCGGGGTGTTTGCAACTGTTTGCTGCACCAATCAACATTCGGGTACTGTAATTCTTCAGATGCACCAATCGGCATGCAGAATATGGCAATGCTACAGAGAAGATACTGTATCCCCTTCCTTTTTTTTCCTCCTTCTTCTTCTTCTCTTCGCTTCCCGTGTAGTAGTAAGAACATGCAAGATGGAACGGACCCTGGCTCAAGCTTCCAAGCCTGTACACGCGCCGAAAAGGTTTGCAGTTATAGTGCTGCCTGTTGCTAGAAACGAAGAGTCGGATTCGCAGACCAACGGCACAGCAGGTAGCCTGAACGATCGTTGGATCGTGTCTAACTAGGAACTAGCTTGGGAACTATCGAATCTTGGAATGCACAATGAAACAATTGTAGCCATCAGGAACCATGCTAGCAATCAAAAGGAATTCAGTGTGCCAAAATGATATATATTATGGAGTGATGCTTTTCTTACTTATATATTTTTTGCTTCCGACTCGGCAAAAGGTTCGACAATTTTGGGCCGGAAGCTTGCACAGTTCTACACGGTCTATCACTTCGCAGTGATTCGCGTGTCTGACCGTAAAGAACTTCACTTTGCGGCACGATATTCTGAACTACGAAATTGGTGCATAATCAAACATTTATCAAATTTTATGCATCCCTTTCGATACCTGACCTATGCCATTCATTAGGCAAGTGACAGTAAGCTATCGTGAGCTTATGGGGATTGTCCGACTTTACAGGTACTTGGAATTGAAACATCATGGCGCACTCGCTGACGAGTCAATAGGCGTTCTTTTTCCTTCCAAGCAAACGGCGATCGCCGCCGTAGCAGCTTTCTTTGGTAACGCGGCATCCTACAATGCATGCTTCTATTCATGCATCCTACAATTGTTCTTCACGATATGCACTTTGTGTCTGGTTCATAACAGGTGCAAAGACTCAGAACAACGACCAAAATAACTCGTCAAGATATAATGCATCTTCCACGAGACGCAGTTTGTCTCCTACGCGCTCCCGCTCCGTCGGCATTTTACCTCGTCGGTTCATGTCACCATCTCGAGATGTCTCACAGAAGTATGACTCTTCACCATCAGCTTCTAGAGTCCGACAAGCCAACCATTCGAGTCCGTTTGCAGCAACTCCTGAGATTCCTTTAGCTTTGAAGGATCAAAGACTTAGCGCTTGCAGCAGCAGCTCGGACGTTATCGCTACAGATAGTGGTGTTGACAGCGACTGTGGTAATAGTAGTAGTAGTTATAGTCAAGGCGGTGGCAAGAGAAGGTCAGGTGGTAGAGGACGGAATGGAGGAATGGTTCACGGTAGTGACGGCATCAATCATAGGGACGATGATACTAGCAATGCTGATCATACCAGTCGATATGATCTCAGCGACGAGAAAGATGGCACCCTTGCAGACGAAAGCCTCGACCAGCAGCGACGCCATTCCTTGGGTGCTTGGTTGAATGCTGTCTTGATAGCTTACCCCAACTTCTTACGAGATCCTGCTGCATCCAATTTCTTGACTGCCAAGGTAAGGCACTTGTTTGCTTCTTACTTTTGATTATTCTTTTATATGACTTTGCTTCTCGATTGTACGCTCACGCATGATTTGTCTCTTCGTGGGCTTCTTTCAATTAGCGATGTTCGAGTCCGGCGGAGAACGCTGCACGAGCAGCTGCCCAATCAGCAGCAGCCTCTCTGGCTGCTTCCTTCGCCTTTGAGCAGGACGACTTGCGGCAGTTGGTTACTGGAAATGGGCCAGGTCCTCTGGATGGTTTAAAGGACGCCGACGACAGCGTCGATGTCGACGACAATAAACAGGATTTTGGATCATATTCAGAGTCAGATATTGGAAGCTTCCGAGATACAGGCTTAAGAGGGCTAGCATCTTCGTTTGAAGCGGCAGCAGCCAAAGCTAGGCACCAGGTGACTGAATCGTAGAGAGCAAGCTGATTGAGCCCCTCAAAACTAGGCCCCTCTTCAGTGCATCTTTCAATTGTATTCGCTGTCCACTTTTGAATAACCCTTAGTGTACGATTTTTGGAATCAAAATTATGCGATTGCTTATGATTCCTTGACACTCCCAGTCAATCCAATCTACTTAAAACTTCAAAGACATCGTTCTTAAGCTCTATGTCTCTCTATTAGGCGGAGACATGGACACTTTACGTCGACAATGTCGTAAACAATGTTCGGCGAGGTGTGGACACAGGCGCCTGCGTGTTTGATTGGCCGATGGAGTCTACAACAGATACGTCTCCGTTTTACTCTACCAACCCCAGTAGAGAAGAGTTCAAGAAGAAGAGCAACCTTCAATTCAATGATAACCCTGAAGGCGAGGTCTGCGGTGGAGATGGGCGGGAAACTTCATTACTGGGGATCGACCGCCCAACTCTTGAAGATATGAGAAACCCCATAGCCTCCGCCGAGAGCCATCCGTCCACAACTGCAGCCCAAGACGTCAATAAGCAAGCTGCAGCTACCCATCGAATGTCCTCTTTGGCAGCGCTGCCAGCCTTTTCCCAAGACATGGGGTGCTTTTTGATCAAACTAGAGGATTTAGAGCTTGAGGCAAAGCCATTTGCGGCAGGCGGGAGTGGGCGGGTACGTGGAGTGTTTACAGAGAGGTTTGGATGTACGGAAGGTGTGGGCTGGTGAATTGGTACAATTTCTCGGTTTGAAAAGTGTTTGACATAGTTGAGGATAGGCTTACATCTAGGCCACATGGTAACTTGTGAACATTTGGCAGGTTTATCGAGGCGCTTACGGAGGCTCTCCAGTGGCTGCCAAGGTGGTTTTCTCTCAAGAAAATGACGAGTCAAGGGACGAATTTGACCGAGAATTCACAGCGCTTGCAACCCTGCATCATCCAAATGTGGTGGCATTCTTCGGCGTGGTCAGTGCATGAAGTATTTCTAGGAAGAATTCAGATCAAATAATAATGAAAGATATTTGCACGTGCTTTAAGGTTACTTGCCTTCTACGTGCTTCATTTGTAGGCTCGCGATCTTATGCTGGGCGTGTTGTACACGGTGACTGAATTTTGCTCGGGTGGAAATTTGGCGGATCTCCTCGCAAAAAGCACGTACAACTCACGCATTGCTCCGGAAGATGCAGGAGTTGCAGGAGTTTCAGCCCAGGGAAACTTGGTTTGGTCTCCACAACTCATGAACGACATCGTCGAGGGCTTGTTTTCAGCGGTATAATGATGTTGCAGCTACCGTGAGAGCAATAACAAGAAAATGGCGCAACCAGCAGTAGTCTGGTTGTATGCGTGGCGCATTCATTTGACATAGTTGGCAGGCTTCATTGCTGATTCCATCATGTGCTTTTTCCTACCAGGTGAGCTACATGCATGCCAACGGCCGCGCTCATCGCGACTTGAAACCTATGAATGTGCTCTTGACAGCGACTGGACAGGTCTCCATTAGGCATCGTCTTGATGTCTACTAGGGTTAGCTTACCCTTAATTATATCTATGAATGCTAACCTTTCGATCAAATTATCTAACTTATCAACGTATTCGTTGAAGGTAAAACTGTGCGACATGGGGATTTGCACCGATTGTGACCGGGGTAATGGTCATCATAGACTGACGTCAAAAGCGTGGTCTACTGACCATGATGACGACGACGAAATGGTATTGATCCGATCGCCCATTGAATCATCCTCTGTTTATTCATTTGGTTCTTTCATGGAATCTCGTTACAAGTTTCAGTATCATTCCTTGCCCTAATCGGTTAGAATAACCTTGTTTCTCGGCATATTACCAGCGATTGACCCATCAACTCCATTATATGCCATTTCTGATTTCATTCATTATTTAGTTTACTCGAGGCGTTGGAACCTTGCCGTATATGCCACCGGAAACTCTTGCAGAAAGCAACACTCATCACAGTGCTACGCCGTATGATCCCAGAGCCTGGGATGCCTATTCTCTTGGCGTCATGCTTTGGGAGCTTTGGTACTGCGAGCCACCTTGGGAAGGGCGCCCATTTCATCAAGTAGGCTTAACGATCATTGCTACAAGCATGCTGCAGAAGACACAAGGGAAAAAATTAAGTGTTTGAATTTTCAGGTCGCAATGCAGTTAATTCCTTTAGAATTTTGCCTTCACCTTTAAGAATTTCACTCACCACACTGATTGTTCTCCTTCTCTATGTCACAGATTGTTCGAAAGGTGTCAACCGGGAAAAGACCGTCGCCTCTATCGCAGCAAAAGAGAGGTCGAAACCGCGTAAAGACTCGTGCTAAGGCTGATGACGACGATTTTAAGCGTGCGCTCAGCCCTGCACGAATCTTGAGCCCTGTTCCGCAGTCAACGCCGCCATCGAAGGCGATTCCTGAGCCCTCTACCCGCCAGTTGCCAGCTCCGCTCGAGTCCCTCTGGACATCTTTGTGGGCTCAGGCCCCGAACGATCGCCCCACCGTTGCAGATGCATCCACCACGTTTAAGCGTACTGTTTCTCCTTTCCTCAAGAGTAATGGTGATCATGACGACGGTCACAACGACGCCGAGAACGTTCGTGATCCTTGGGCTCGGTTCACGGTAGACCTAGGCAGCTCAAATCCTCTCCTCTTTAATGACGAAGACGAGGTCGTCCACGGAAATGCGACAAAGACTCATGCAGAATCCACTGTGTTTGAGAATGAAGATGGAGGTGCCAATGGAATATCCAAGCATGTTGAATACGCAGAGGCCGATAACGAAGTGGACAACGCTTCTACGATATCGGAGATAAATATCAGTATCGCTGAAGAGTCCTCCAACCAACCCAACGTTCATGACAATCACTCAGGAGTTGCCCAAGGAGCAGACCGAGAATCAACATCGAAGGATCCATTTCCTTCTCCAGATGGACCACACGCCGTAGAGGCCTTTCTGACTGAAGAGTGCAGCCTAAAACCAGCACAAATCGCCGCTTTACGGGATAAATACGAGACTTTGGCAGCGCTTCTCGTGGCAATGCCTGAGCTCGATGATGACGCTGTAACTGCACAGGTTTTACAGAATACTCAATTTCATGGTGTCCTTACTTATATTTCCATTTACTTTCAAGTGTTCATATTCTTTCTTTCTTTCTTTCTTTCTTTCTTTCTTTCTTTCTTTCTTTCTTTCTTTCTTTGTTTCTTTCTTTCTTTCTTTCTTTCTTTCTTTCTTTCTTGTT
>Ga0307982_1003794_pt1 | contig 12020 bp, 5 predicted proteins | sample OrgLakmetagen989_FD_201847 | JGI IMG/M metagenome (GOLD analysis project Ga0307982, IMG submission 201847) | Saline water microbial communities from Organic Lake, Antarctica - #989 | ecosystem: Environmental > Aquatic > Non-marine Saline and Alkaline > Saline | place: Antarctica: Organic Lake... | reverse complement strand
TCAGCAAGCTGCTGCGACTGGAGGACCAGCTGGAAGACGCACAGATGATGGAGAGAGGAGCTGAATGAATTTGACTCTCCCCGCCCATTTGAGCCGTGCCGGCTCAAATAGCCTCCTGCACTGCCTGGCGAACAACACCGTACCACTGACCCGCCGAGCGCACACCCAGCCGCTTCAAACTCACCCGCACATCCGCGTGGTCCCACAGCTCGCTGGCCCTGTCGGACAAGCCAGTGGCCACCGGGGTGTCCAAGACCTCACCCAGTCGCTGTCCGCTTGGCAGCGCCGCGACGATGTCTGCCAGCAGCTGGCAGTCTACCCCTGCGTACTGCCCTTCGGTGAACCAACGCACTAAGCGCCGCACACCGTCTTTCACAGTGAGCTTGCGGGCAAGGATCTCTTGCACATAGGGGAAGCGGGCCGCGTTCAGCCGCTCGTTGGTGGTGACGCCCTGTGCGGCGTTCTTGAGCTGTTCGAGCAGCAGCGCTGTTGTGAAGATGATGAAGAACACATCAACGAAGGTGCAAGCTGCAGTCACGTAGCCCTTCGCAGTGAATATGGACTTGAGCGCAAGCATAGCCCCCCACTCCTTCCGCATGTAGACTTCCACAAGGCATGGCACAATGGTGAGTAAGTGCAGCAGCTGCACCATCACAAACACCACGAAAGCCCGGTGGTTTGTGGCGGAGACCGGTCCACCTGTCCAAACACAATAATGGTCAAAAGCTGGGATGCAAGAGCCAGTGGAGTGCTTTGAGCGCTGTGGTTTTATGACTCCACACGTTACACAGTCAGCTGTCCCTGGGCCGTGCAAGAGTAGCTGGATGGCCCATATGTGTAGACGGCGAGATTTCTCGGAGGAGCTGTGCTCAGCGTTATCTTCACAGTTTGGCATCAGTCCCCTGCTGCGAGACACAAGCCATAGATACCCTAAAATGCACAGAAATAGAGTCAAGTACATGAAGAAAAGCTGCTGTCTGAGATCGGCGACTGCACAGTAAGAGTGTGCAGAGGCGCGTGGGACTATGGTAACGTTCATGAAAATGCACTTACTGTCTACAGCAATCAGTACGTAGGCTGCTGCATGTAGACCCACCATCATCAAGGTATACATCAGAATGAAAAGCCAGGATTTCTTTGCCAGCTTATCTGTCGTAGAATCCGTATGCTTTGCCGGCGAGACATGCGCAGACTCGCTGTGCGATTCATAGGCAATATCAGCAACACGAGCAGAAGTGGCTGGCTCGCCGCCTTCACTGCAATGCTTGCAGGATGAATTGTTCATACCAAGGCGGTCTGCTTTATCTTGCTGCTCCTTGATGAAGGATGAGCTGGCCTGTAGAAGTGACTCGTCTGACACAGCCAGCTTCGGCTGCACGCTGCGTCTGACTGCTCCACCACGCTTGCCGTCTTCCTCCCTGCAGTTGCTTGCACTTATGAAGAATGTATTGTCCACAGAGTGCAAGCCGCTTCCACCACTACCATCCAGCCACACAAAGTCATCATCAGCCATTGCCAGAGCACATTTGATGCGTGAATGGAAAGCCAAAAAGCAAGGAGATTTGTCGCCAAGCCGGCTGAAATTCTTCAGCGAACAGCGCAGTTCAGTCACACCGAAGACTGGTCTCCACATACCATAGATTCGCTTTTGTGATTGGTATGCATTTTAGCGTCTCCTTGCAAGCAAGGTCCGCAGCCCATTGACCCCACACACGGGGGTGTGTGCAGGACGGTGAAACTACCGCAGTGAGCGTTGCCGCCGCACTCGAAGCGTCAAAAGTGGTGAACTGTTCCTTTCGGATGCTGCGGTCGACAGCAGTTGGGGGCTATGAAGCTGCCACCAGGCCGCTTTTGTCGTAGATCGTATGTGAGCCAACCCACATCTCGCGCTGGTCGGCAAGCTCTCACCTGGGAGCCCCCCGCGTTTTGCAGGGGCCCGAAGCAGCCCAGAAATGATCTGCCCAGGCAGTAGGAGTGGCCTGCTAGGAGTGGAGTGCACCATTTCGGCACATGGCGAGCTGGTGCGGACGGTGTGCCCGTCCATTCCATGCAAGAGATCCCACCACGCTGCTCATGCCGGGCTTGGCAGTGTCAGCCCAACGACATTCCAGATGCATTGCAGCAATGTCATCAGTTTGCTGAACAGTTCACTTGCTCCACGCACTACGCTGTACTACTGCATGCCTCGCCACTCCCCCTGGGAGCCCAGCGCTGCTTCAATCCAGCCTTCAGGACAGCGCCATCAGCGATCATGCCCCCACGCACACGGTCAGCCGCTTCTCATACTGCACATGCACAGCCCCCCTCGCCGCATGCCTATCCACAGACACATGCGCCTCCCACGCACCCACACCCCCCGGCGCCACGCATGACACCACATTGCCCTCCACACGCAGCACACGGCAGATGACCTTCTCGTTTCTGCCCCCCAGCTCTCGCAGCGCCACCGACACGCACACTGGCGATGACAGCTGCACATCCAAATGCAGTTGCAATACACCCCCTTCTCGGGGTAGCGCGTTGCCCCCGCTGCCATACTGCACAGCCAGCACGCTGAAGTGCAGCGATGCAGGCGCATCCAGCAGCAGCACCAGCGCAGACGCCATCGGCGCACTCACTCGACTCCCATGCAGCAGCAGCGGCACGCTGGGTGCTGCAGGCAGCACCACCAGCACCGACTGCCACTGTCCACAGTGCAGACCTGCTTCGTCCCCAGATGTGCCTGCGGGGTCACCGGCCCCTGCTCCTGCCTGCACATGCTGCATGTACCCCCCCCGCCCACCCGAGGGGGACAGCCACGGGTGCGCCTGCCAGTGCCTGCTGTGCATGCTGGCATTGCTGCAGCTGCGCACTGCCCCCATGTGCAGCGCCTGGTCAGCAGCAGCCACGTGCCCATTGCGCTGCATGAAGCGTTGCAGCAGGCCAAGGGGGGGCAGCACGCTGGCAGTAGCAGGCCAGCCCCCCCCTGCGGAGCTGCGTACCGCCCCCCCCACGCCAGCGTGCACCTCCTGCCAGGATGCTCCCATATCACTGCTGCTGCTGCCTGGCGCTCCTGCCCATGGCGGCAGCGAGGCGCCTGGACTGCTCCCCTCCTGCGGACACAGGCGAGGCACAGGCAGCCCTGGCCCAGTTATGGCGTACATCAGAGCCACCTGCGGCTGTGGAGCATGCTTAGATGGCTGCAGGCATGACCAGATGTCGGCGTTGGCATGTGTGACGCTGGTGTGCTGTACCTGCGTCGAGTTAGATCGCAGCCCCAGACGCCCGTTGCCCCCGTTGCCCATGCACCACAGGGAGCCTGACGCTGCCGTGATGACGCACGCGCCACCCCAGCCTGCATGAATGCTTGCTACAGCACCATCGCCCCAGGCACCTGGCTGCACCATCTGAGGAAGCAGCAAATCTGGCAACACTACTCCGGTTTGTCCAGTCAAGCCGCTCATGTCAACATCGCCCCAGCAGTTCACAGCACCGGTGTTTAGAAGAACACAGGTCGACCTGGTACCACAGTTGACAGCCACAATGTGCACACTGGCGTTCCTGTCGCCCCATACCTCTGACGCCACTTGGACAGGCAGCGAGTGGTCAACAGTGCTGTTCTGTCCCAGCTGCCCGCCCACCCCCAGTCCCCAGCACCAAAGAGACCCATCTGCTAGCAGTGCACAAGCATGCCCTCCTCCTGCATGGACACTGGCCAGTGAAATCCCCTCAGCAGTGTCGTTCCTACCCCAAGTCCCCGCCATGACTTGCACTGGGCTGCTGGCAAACTCAGTCGTTAGCCTCTCAACACCCAGATGCCTGTGGAAGTTGGCACCCCAAGTCCATACTGTTGAATCATCAAGCAATACAATACCCGATGCCTCAGTGGTGTCCATGCATACAGCGGCCTGCATGCCTGGGGCCCGCCCCCATGCCTCAGGCGCCACCTGGTGCGGCAGGGACTGATCTGCCTCGTCCCCAGATCCTAGCCTGCCACGAGCTCCATAGCCCCAGCACCTAACCGTGCCATCCTCGATTAGCGCGCATGTACCCTCAGCTTGAGTGCTGACACTGAGCGCACGCACTTGCCCCCCCCCTAGCCCCCAGCGGTTCGCCCACACTTGCACAGGCACCACCACACTGTCAACCGTGCTGCCCACACCAAGTTGTCCACGACCATTCGCACCCCAGCACCACAGCGAGGCATCAGACATCACACTGCACGCATGTGAGGCTTCCACCTTCACTTTTATCGCCTCAACGCCCCTTTCCTCCCATGCCGGCACTTGCACCTTCACTGGCACCCATGGATCACGAGCTGGGTCAGGGGGGACACCAAGCAAGCCGGGGCCGCCTGAACCCCAGCACCATAGGCTACCATCACCCAGGGCTGCGCATGAGTGCTTCTTTCCCACGGACACGGAGCGCACAGGCTGCGCAGCTGAGCTGGCTTGCTCAGCAGCGAGCGCAGCGTAATTGCTCACCGCATCGGGTAGCTTGGCTCGTACTGGCAGCTCTGAGGTTGAAGTTTCACCGAGTCCCAGCTGCCCACTACTTCCCAGGCCCCAACACCACACAGCCCCGTGTGCAGCCATCACGCAAGTGGAGCCATATCCAGCATGAATGCTGGATATCGTTTCTCTCACCAGCGCATTCTCACCATTTGTCGATTGGTTAGTAGTCAACGCTTTACGCGGTAAAAATGACCATGTTGGTTCGGGAATTTGCAAGGCCGTTTGCCCCAGAGTATCTCCCCAGCACCACACTTCTCTTGCTGCAGTCAGGGCACACGTATGCCGGAAGCCCGCCACAAGAGATACCACACCATCTGGGGCACCAGACACCACCAATGGCCAAGGTTGGTTTGTATTGGGGAAGGCTTCCAACCCGAGTTGCCCTTGTCCAATCTGACCCCAGCACCACACAGTCCCATTGCTCTGTAAGGCACACGTGTGACCCCCCCCACAAGCAACATCCACCATCGGCATCTCGCCATGTAGGCTGCCCCACACTGCAGGCTGCACTCGCACTGGACTGTGCATGTTTTCAAGGCTGCCTATGCCGAGCTGGCCTGCAGCGTTGTGCCCCCAGCACCACAGCGAGCCGTCCTGCGGTATTGCACAAGCATGGAAAGAGAAACCACTCAGCACACTGATGCCTGTCTGAGTACCCCCATGATCCCACCGAGAGCTATTCACGCGCTTGGGGGCAGACCAGTCGGAGTTGTACCCCAAGCCCAGCTGGCCCCGGTGATTCTCACCCCACGCCCACAGACTGCCGTCCTCCAGCACCGCGAAGGACGCATACGCCAGCATCTGAATTTGCACGATGGGGATGCTCCTCCCTGCCGTGATCACAAGGCAGGGAGGCTCCAGTGTGGAGTTGCGGTTGACACCAATCTGACCATTCGTGTTTGCACCCCAACAGTACAGCGAGCCCCCTGCAAACAACCCACAGGTGTGATGCGCCCCTGCACTGAGCTGCATAATACTTGCTGTTGCATTACCAGGGCCCTTGTCCCAAGACTCGAAGGGGATTCGCACTGGCAAGCGTGTGTTGCTCGAAGATGGAAGGGCAATGTGGCTGCGCAAGCTGCCCCAGCACCACAGGGACCCGTCACACAGCATGGCACATGCCATGAAGTGTCCCATGGCCAAGAACCGGTGCTCACAGTCCACATCAGCTAGTCGTGGCACACCGCCAACTCCAATGGTCCCCCCCCCTGAGCCCCCGGACGACCTCGCATGCAGCACCAGTAACACGTCTTCAGCCCCTGCTGCCGGTGACCAGCTGGGCATACCCATCCCGTGCACATTCCCCAAGCATGCCACGTTGCCATGAGACCCCCCGCAGTACACAGACACCGAGCACGAGCCGAGCTCCTCGCCTGCAGCGGTGCCATTTGCAGCAAGCCACCCGCAGGATGCCATCCCGTGAGACAGACGCCAGCGTAGCCCCCCCAGCGTCGCATTGCCCACCGCAATTACATCTCCAGTGCTCCATATCAAGTCATACGCCGGCAGTGCCGCCAGGCTGACGCCCCCCAGGTGCACATCCAGCCGCAGCCACCGACGCATTCACAGAGCGCACATCAGGCACACCCGGTGACGCAGCTGACACAGCAGAGCCATTGCCGCTGACCAGTGTAATGTTCCGCACTGTCGACAGTGCGCCCTCGTGTGGCATGTGGGATAGCCACAGGGCGTCGCGCTGCGGCGTGCCGGGGGGCAGAGCAGGGTCATACGCCACCTGCTGTGGGGAGGCGGGGGTGGCTTGCAGCACTCTGGAGGCCGACACACGCACCGACGGCAGCATGAGCGTTAGTGAGCTGGTGTTCACATGGCTTGATGCTGCTGCTGTGCCCAGGGCCAGGAAGCTCAGCAGGGCCAGCAGCTGCGGCAAAAGACTGGCGGGTCGCCTGCTGACTGCAGCCCAGCTTACGCGCTTGTGTTTGTCTGGTGCCGGCTGTGCATGTGCAGCTGCATGACATCTCAGCCGCATAGTACAATAATGTGATGTTGCAGTGGAAGATTGCATCAGCTGCATTTCCTGAAGCGTATTTCTGGTCAGGCACCATTGCTGCTGCCCAGCAGCAGCCTGCCTTGCAACGTCAGTGTGCATTTCATGCACTGCGGGCCGGATAGCCCAGTCGTCTCTACGCACGTATGAGGATCGCTTTATATGATGAGTGCACATCGATGACTGTGGCCTGTGTGCCTGCTGTGCCGCTAAACGTCGCCCTGCAGCTCGTTTGGTTTGCTTCGTCGTGAAATGCATTGCCTTTCCCATGATTGGCGAGAGAGTGTACAGGTCGGCCACAGCACGAAGTGCGTATGGAAGCGCGAATTCGCACAGACGCCTGCAATAATTTCCCAGCCAAAGGGCAGTATGCAAAGCTAGTTCTGTCAGCGCAGGAGGTCTCTCAGAGCCTGCCCAGGGGTGGGCAATGATGAGTCCGGGTTGCTGTGCCCCCAGAGACTAGACGACGTGCACTTGCATCCTGCAATTTGACAATCATGAATATTTGGTGATTGATTCATGGGCTGTGCCCTCACCACAGTGGGCAAAATTATGTCTTGAGAGGGCGACACGGGGGGGCCGACAGGGGGGGGGGAGCATACAGCCCACGACCTTCAGAGTGTGAGGCCCCTACACCAGATAAGCACCGCAAAGGCGGTGTGGCGGCTGGAAGGCGGCACATCCTGAGTAATTTTGTGAAGAACGGGACAAGAGTCTGAGCTAAGCACACTCCAGTGGGGAAAGTGCGCGAGATTATATTCCACCTGCGGACACTTTCGTGCGCGGGAAAAAGCGCATTCCAAACATTTTTGCCACTTCTTTTCGCACAGTGTGCACACAGGCTTCACCAGAGGGTTGGGATCAAACAGGGGGGGGGCGGGCCAAGAGCCCAGACCACCCGGACCCGGACGGGCCATGTGACAGAGCTAGGACTAATTTATGTCGCCGAGATACTAACTCAGCTCGGATCTTGTCCCTAACATAATCCCAGAAGAGTTAAAAGAGGCCATTTGTTCACTGGCCTATTGTAAGGAGACTGGAGAGGTGAGCTCTGTGGTCGTCGTGTACAAGGGGGTCTCAACCATGTGCAGTATCGTGTTGGCACCTACAGAATTCTTGGCTGCACCTGTGTAAATCTGGTATGACCTGTGTGAAGCTTTTTTGCATAAATTGCCCTTTCCAGCGTTGGGGGCTTTGCTGCCCTGCAATACATTCTAGTGGCTGTGTCAGCCTGTTAGAATTTCGCACCATCGTCCGCCACCAACGCAACACGGACACACATATGGCTGCATCAACTGCATCAGATAGTACCAATGTGCAAGTAGCTGTTCGTGTTCGCCCTTTCAACAGCAGGGAGCTGGCTGTACGTAGCCTGCACAATGACGCCTGGTCAATACTCATCCAAACACTCGCCTGCAGCTCGACTGCAACAGCGTTGTCGATGTAGATGGCAAGACAGTGTTTATATCTGATCCTCAAAGTGGGAAGAAGCGCGAATTCGTGTTCGATTTCTGCTACGACGAGAACGTACGTTGGATCAACGCATCTCGAGAAAGCTCTTGCGCAAAGGATACTTCTGCAGACTGAGCAAGAGTCTCTATATGATGATCTGGCCAAACCCATCGTCACCAAGTCCCTTCAGGGTTTTAATGGCACTGTTTTTGCATATGGTCAAACTGGATCTGGAAAGTCGTGGAGCATGATGGGCAGTGAAGATGAACCTGGGGTAATTCCTCGACTCAATGATGATATTTTTTTGGAAGTGAGCAAGCTCAAAGAAGCCAGTGAAAGTAAAGAAATCATGATGACAGTAGCATACCTTGAGATATACAATGAGGTAATCAAGGACTTGCTGAATCCGTCAGACAAGAAGCTTGAAGTTCGTCAGCATCCAAAACTTGGGATCTATGTTCAGGGGCTGGCAGAGCTAGTAGTTGAATCGTCTGAAGACGTTGTCAAGTACATTGAATCAGGCAATCGGGTTCGCAAAGTGGCATCCACCAATATGAACGCCCGGTCCTCTAGAAGTCATAGCTGTTTTATCCTGAAGATCAAACAGAAAGACGTTGAGAAAATCAGTGAGGACCAGCAGCGCACCACAGAACTGTCAGCAAAAATCAACTTGGTTGATTTGGCTGGTAGTGAGCGTCAAGGTAAAACGGGGGCAACTGGAACTCGTTTGAAGGAGGGAGCTGCGATCAACAAGTCTTTGTCAACTCTGGGACAAGTGATCAACTCCCTCGCAAAAGGCGACAAGCACATCCCGTATCGAGACTCAAAACTGACTCGTCTGCTTCAAGAGAGCCTTGGTGGAAACTCAGTCACCATGATGATTGCTGCTCTTTCCCCGGCAGACAACAACTTCGACGAGACCTTGTCAACGCTGCGATATGCGAGTAACGCGAAGCAGATCAAGAACGCGTCCAAGAAGAACGAAGACGTCACACAACAGGTGATCCGAGAGCTAAGAAACGAAATTGCACAGCTTCGGGCAGCGCTAGCTGAAGCGGAAGCCTTGAAGCAGGGGGGAGAAGACACTGCAAATCCAGAAGCAGACGAAAGGTACAGAGAAATGGAAGAGAAGCTGCGAGCCCTGAAAGAGGCCCAGACTCAAGACTGGGAAAAGCAAAAAAACCTGAGTGAACTTTACGAGAAAGAGAGAGAACGCAACCTGATGGACGAGTCAAAGATCAAAAGTGTGATGCAAACAATCAAGACTGAGAAAATGGAAACCATGAAACTCATAGCTGCAATCAGCAAGCGCAAGCAGAAGCACAAGAAGCACTACGACAAGCAAAAGCAAAATGTAGCTGATTTACGAAAGCTCATGGCATCTCAGCTCGAGGAGTATAATGAACTCTTCGAGGATGGTGGCGAGGAAGGCCCCCATGCTGAGCGCCTGCAAAAGCTGCTTGACAACCTGGAAGCGGAACAAGACGAGCTCGGTGCAGCAGAGGAGATGCTGGCTACCTCCAAGAAGAACCTCAAAGATGTTTTGAAGGAAGAAAAGGCTGCCCGTGAGCAAGCCGCTGCCCAAACCTTGCTGCTGGAGGAGGATGCAGAGCTTCGCGAAAAAATCAAACTTGAAGAGCGTCGACAACTTGAAGAAGAGAACAGACAATTGTTGGCACAGGCTATGGAAGAGCAAAAAGCAAAATTGGAGGCTGACACCGACGCCCAAATGCAGCAATTGCTTGCGAAATACTCAGCAGAAGCTGGAGGTGAAGCCATGAAGGACTTGGAGGAGCGCCTAATTCAAAGCGAGAAGGACAAAAAAATGATGGAGATTGCATTGTCAGAGACAAAGCAGAGGGCAGCGGCAAAGCTGAGAGAGCTCCAAGACACGCATGCGTCAGCAATGTTGGAACACAAAACCATTGAGTTGAAAATGTTCCGAGCTGCCTTGTCGGGATTCGAGCAAGAGCGAGAGGTCTTGCGTGAGCAGGCTGAAAGAATGCACGAGCAGCTTGTTGCTGCAGCTGAAGATGCTGACGACACCTCCAAGCGAAACTCTGAGCTTCTTGTGATGGTGCGAAGCCTTGGCGGGCGGGTGCCTGAGGGGTGGGGCTGAGCCAAAGCAAGTGTGCGTGAAATGCAACTCAAGCAAATACATCATTACCTCAAGGCGAAGGTGGGGGCCCTGCTGCCCATGCCACCCCGTCTACATTTGCTGCAGCACTTGAGGATGGTGCCGCCGAGTACAGCCGTGCCTCCACCGCCAGCAGCTCCATGAGCACGTCAAATGCCTTCTCATGATGTCCGATGATGGTCATCACGCGGTCTGGTGCAGCCCCAGGGGGCGCGTTTGCAAGTGCGTCGTAAGCCAGCAGGAATTTCTCAAAGCCCAATTCGTCCTCAAGCCACTGCCGCATGGACTCCGCCTTGTGCATGGGGGTGTCTGAGGAGCGCACCTCCACCAAATTCCGCACGCCTGTGTTCACTGGCGCACCATGCGCAGTCACCAAGTGGGCAGCTGCATTGCCCCGGGCAGCTCTGTCGCGGGGGGGCCGCTGGGCACCTGCCCCCACTCGATCAGCCTTGTCGGGGGTGGCGGCGTCTGCAGCGCCGCCAGGCAAGGCGCCCATGGCCTGCGCAATGGCTTCAGCGTCCGCCTCCAGCTCGGCATCCTCGGCATCGGAGTCTGTGTCCAGCCACTCGTCGTCCTCTGCAGGTGCCCCCTCGGCCACTTTCCCCTGGGCTGCAGCGGCCTTCAGGGCGCCTGCGAGGCCCCCCTTGGCACCTGTGGCGTGCAGCGTGGCATGCAGGTCTACTAGCATGCTAACGTACTCCAGCTCCTGCTTGGCAGCTGAGGCCTGCTCCTCTGCAGCCAGCAGCTCGGATGCCGCAGGTGACGAGGAGGGCCCCCCCTCACCCCCCTCGTCATCGTCATCACTGTCCTCGTGCTTGCTACTACGGGGCTGGTCGTGCTGCTCTTGGTGTGGGCTGAAGGACAAACGCACCTCAGAGGACCCCCTGTCGTGCACAGAGACACCGCTTGGGGCCCCTGGTCTGGCCAGCCCCCTGGCAGGGGGGGGCTCCTGGGCGTGGCGCAGTCGCTGAATCCGCTCACTGTCAGCTTCTCGGCGCGCTGCAAGGGCCTCACGCTGCTGTGCTCGGGCGACCCGGCGCGACTCCGTGTCTGGTGAGTGCTCCTCCCGCGAGGAGGCCAGGACTTCCTTGGGGGCCCGGTGCACCTGCAGCGTTGGAGAGCCCTTGGAGGACGGCCGCACAGCCTGCGCCGTCTCAAATGACTCGCGGTCGGACGCAAAGTGCCGCATTTCCCTAGCTGCGCGCTGGGCAGGGCTCTGCGGGGCGGCATAGCGTGCCACGTGCCGCCCCCCTGGGGTGAGGGGGACACTGGGAGCAGCAGCAAAGCCGCCCCCCCCTAGCTTTGCGTGCTCCTCTTCAATGTCTGTGTGCACAGTGGAGGGGGGGGGGTGAGCCTGCGGCTCAAACACCACCGCGAGGGGGGCTGGCTTCTCTGAGGCCATGCGCCGTCGGTCCTGCGCGATCTTGCGTCGCATCTCCTCCCGCTGGGCCTCCCGCTGGGCAGCCTTGGCGGCGCGACTTTCCGCAGAGTCCGCCTCCACGGTGGCGTGGGAGCTTCTGCTCTTGCTGCTTGTGGGCTTCTTGGGGGCCTTATCCCGCCCAGGCTGGGGGGGCACTCCGCTGTAGGAGGGCTGTGCGGAGCGCCCAGCGGCACCCCGCCCTGCAGCTTTTGCTGCTGGACTGGCTTCTGCCCCTGCGGCGCTGCGCACCCTTGCCTGAAGCGCCGCTCGTGACTCCACATGGGCGTTGGACAGAGATTGCCTGGAGCCGTCTGAGCGCGATGAGGGGGGGTCGTGAGACGCCATGCGCCCCCCTGCCTGCGCCGCCTGCACTGACTGCAGCGCTGCCGCCACCGCATTCCCCACATTGCGCTGCATGGTGCCTGCATGCTCCAGCACTGCAGCGCGTTTTAGCTGTGCGGTTTCGCCCCCCAATCGCTGTCGGGCTTTCTCTGCTGCAGCTGTGTTGAGCAT
>Ga0307982_1003793_pt1 | contig 12020 bp, 15 predicted proteins | sample OrgLakmetagen989_FD_201847 | JGI IMG/M metagenome (GOLD analysis project Ga0307982, IMG submission 201847) | Saline water microbial communities from Organic Lake, Antarctica - #989 | ecosystem: Environmental > Aquatic > Non-marine Saline and Alkaline > Saline | place: Antarctica: Organic Lake... | reverse complement strand
TTCCGTCGAGGAGACCACCACTGTATGTTCAGGTGGTTGTCAAAAGGTCACGAGAGGACAAAATTTAGTAGAACGAGGCGAAGATTGCTAAATACCCGGTTTGTCGCCAAAAAAGGAATCGGTCACAAACCCGATATTTAGATTAACGCGAGACAGCATTCAAGTTACTCCATATATGGGCGGCCACTACTGTAGTACTACACCTCACACAAGCACGTGTATCTACCTTGGTCGGTGCCGTCGATGTGCGCAATCGCCAAGACCGAGTGGCCCCGGTAAGCAGTGTGATGACGTAAGCTCACCCCCGGCCGTGGCCCTCGCACTGCTGTGGCCCCGCCGCCTTTTGGTTTAAAAGAAGTGAGAAGGATTTCCAAAAAAGCTAACAAATTGAAGATTTCCAACGGCAACAATTGAAGACTCGTAGTTGTATGATGCAAATCTATAGCAATGCTATACTTAGGTGGACACCGATGTTGATACTCAAGCGATGCATTATTGTTTCAGATGGCTTTCAATCACCGTCTAAGAGTGGCAACAACAGCGCCCCCACGTCTTCGCCTCCGTGATCTCTCGCTTCCGCGGCAGCTCTTTCGGCTTGCTCCAACTCCTCCGCCAGTAACGCAGCAGCACGCGCTGCTTTGGTCATAGGAAAACTGCTCTTGCTGCTGCTGCTGGTTTGGTTCTGAGACGAAGAGGGAGAAGGAGGCCCAGAATCGTTCACGGAAGCCGGAAGCGTGAAGAGCATCACCGACTCGCCACCTAATGAGACGCGATTTTAGATGGCAAAGATATATGAGGCAAATGAAGTATCACAGCACGCATGCAACGTGCATGAAAAAATATTAGCGGCTGACTGAGGCATGTGTCGCATGCTATCTACTGTATGGACTGCACACATTTACCTTGGAAGAGAATGGCGAGGCGATTCACCGGATGAGGCAAGAGCTGCACATGTTCCACTGCTTTTACACCGTCCACAATCTGAGCAGACAGTGACGTGCACACAAAAACAAGCAGCCAACGAATGCACACAGCGTATTAGAAAAACACAAGCAACAGACCAACGAAATAAGCCAGACGAAGGATATCTTGGTTGCTACACTTTATAGCGCCAAGTGTAGACCACCGCTATGAACGACCATAATCCCACCCTAAGACAACAAGATAACAACTACACCTACCGTAGTTGCGACGCGGCCGTACACAGGAGGTGGCAGTCCCTGAGTTCCAGACACCAGCGAAGCAGGAGCAGCAGCTCCACCACTGTTTTTCCTAGCCCCACTGCCACCGTGCTTCTTTTTCGCGTTAGGTCGTCGGCCGCTGCTGCTACTACCAGCACCCGGCACCAGTGCATCTGGATCAGTAGCCCCACCACCACCACCCCTACCGCTCCCCGAGATATCCATGTTGATGACGAACGAAGAAAAGTCGCTCCACCGCAGGTAGCCGTCGCCGCGCGTTTCCATGAGGCGAAACAAGTCGGACGCTTCGGCCGCCACCGCAGTAGGCGGGCGGGCAGCACCAGACGAAGGAGAGCTTGACGACGAGAAACTTTCCACTTCGACTCTTTGCAGCAGTTTCACGAATTCAGCCATGTTGACAGAACCTACGATGAGAAACGAAGAGACAAGAGTAAGAACCAAAAAGCGTTTTGCGCACTCACGGGCTGAAGTAAAGCGGAGAAACTATTTGTTATTTCAGCAATCGACCGTTGCCTTTTTAAAAGCAGCGCGTGTAGTTTCACAGACGATCGTAAAGTCCAAATGCAGTGTTCATTGTTGTCTTTGAGAGGATTCCTATGTGCTGTTTACTAGTTATCAAATCGACCAGCCAAAGATAAGGTCTCAGGGGCAAATCGTGAATAAACTTTGCTCGAAGTAACACCTTCATTATCATCCGATTGGCCGCCTTCCGACTTCGCTACAGGTTTTACTACAGTCGACGACGCACTCTTCCCCCACCGCCCTAGCTTCGGAGCGGGGTCGCCGTGGTGATTGAAACTGCTTTGCAAATCATCCATTTCCACAGAAGACATGAGTCGCACGACCACATCTGCAGGCTCCATACCTTATTTGTAGTCTAGATCAAATAGAGCTGGTTTATTACATTCACTTATTGAATATGCAACGCCATTTTCACTCAACAGTTCAGTGTCGACGTGAACCCCGAAAGGAGGAGATTCCCCAATTACAGGGAGGAAACATAAAATGAAAACAATTTTCGTCGCCGATTTCTCCGAATTCGTTTAACGGGAAGCTGCCATAGAAGCTACGAAGGCGTAGTTCGGCTAGGCTCATTGACAAAGGAAGGCTATATTGAAGCCGGCATAGCCATGGATTTGGACCTTTTTGGAGCGTTCGAATCAGGCGAGACAATTGACGAGGTAGCACCTGCTGAAAATGTTCCTAGTAAGAAGCGAGGTGCGGCTGATATTGAGGCAGCTCCAGCAGCGGCCAAACTCAAACCTTCTGCAGATAGCTGTGTTGAGGGTAGCAATGGAGGCGATGGGGACGCTAGTGCTAGCGCAGAAGCAGGAGCGGCGGCAGCGGTGGAACCTGTACCTCGTGCCGCAAGTGGTGTCACTCACACTCAGGTAAGACAAACAAGAGAAAATGTTTGTGGTCGACGAAGGCTAAGGTGCAACCTGATTTGAATATTATATTCACAATGGATATGGAAGTATTTCCGAATCATTTCTAAACTAGCATTGCTTGGTATATCTAGTACGCTTCTGGATTCATATTTGCCTGGCTCATTCTTTATTCGGGTATAGGTCCGCAAGATGGAATGGTCAGGGCGCAGCGTGACGACTTTCTCCGCGCTCCCAGAGGGTTATGTGCCGGTAGTCGACGAAGGTGTCTGCCAAACGATGCCCGAAGACCCCGCCAAAGTGTACCCTTTCGAGCTTGACCCGTTCCAAAAGCAGTCGATTGCGTACATTGAGCGCAACGAATCCGTTCTCGTGTCGGCGCACACCTCGGCGGGAAAGACAGTGGTGGCGGAATACGCTGTCGCCCGCTCTTTGAAGAAGAAACAGCGCGTGATTTACACCTCGCCAATCAAAGCGCTGTCCAACCAGAAATTTCGTGACATGCAGGAGGAGTTTGGAGTGGACGAGGTGGGGCTGATGACGGGTGACGTCACCATCAACCCGGGGGCTACGTGCCTCATCATGACCACCGAAATTTTACGGTCCATGCTGTACCGCGGCAGCGAAGTGATGCGGGAAGTGGCCTGGGTGATTTACGACGAAATTCACTACATGCGCGACAAAGAGCGCGGAGTGGTGTGGGAAGAGTCCATCATTTTGCTGCCGCACAAGGTCCGCTTCGTGTTTCTGTCCGCTACCATCCCCAACGCGCGGGAGTTTGTGGGGTGGATTGCTGCCATGCACCACCAAGCGTGCCACGTGGTGTACACCGAGTACCGCCCCACGCCGCTGCAGCACTACATTTTCCCGGCGGGCGGAGACGGTCTGCATTTGGTGGTGGACGACAAAGGGGTCTTTCGGGAAGACAATTTCCAACACGCAATGGCGAAACTGCAACAGAACACGCCCGAGGAAAACATCGTGCTGGGCCAAAAAGGAGGCAAAGGTGGAAAAGGCGGAAAAGGTGGAAAAGGAGCTAAAGGGGGGGATAACGGGCAATCCGACTTGGCAAAAATCGTAAACCTGGTGATGGAGCGTCGTTTTGACCCCGTGATTGTGTTTTCGTTCGCCAAACGCGAGTGCGAAGCCAACGCTTTGCAAATGAGCAAGCAAGATTTCAACGATGAGGAAGAAAAGGACCTAGTAGGGGAAGTCTTTGCCAACGCCATTGCTGCCTTGTCAGATGACGACAAAACTTTACCGCAAGTGGAAAACCTCTTGCCCATTTTGAAGCGCGGCATTGGAATTCACCACGGCGGCCTCTTGCCGATCTTGAAAGAAGTCATTGAAATTCTGTTTCAGGAAGGCTTGTTAAAGTGTTTGTTTGCCACTGAAACTTTCAGCATTGGTCTGAACATGCCTGCCCATACTGTAGTGTTCACGGCATGCCGTAAATTTGACGGCAAAGACTTCCGGTGGATCAGCGCAGGCGAATACATTCAGATGGCGGGGCGTGCGGGGCGGCGTGGCAAAGACGACAAAGGGATCGTAATTCAAATGCTGGACGAAAAAATGGAACCCTCGGTCTGCAAGGGCATTCTCTATGGCCAGCCGGACGAATTGTATTCCTCGTACCACGTGAGCTACAACATGTTATTGAACATGCTCCGAGTAGAAGGGGCCGACCCGCATTTCTTGGTGCAGTCCAGCTTCCACCAATACCAGCAAGAAGCGGGCGCGCCCGCACTCGAAGCCAAAGCAGCAGAGCTCGTAGAGCAAGAAGATGCCCTAGAAGTAGGCACCCCTGAGGAGGAAGCGCAGCTGAAAGCCCATTTTCTGATTGGCGAACAGCTGAGCAAGTGCCAGGCAGACTTGCGGGCCCTCAAAATGCAGCCCGAAAACGTGTTGCCGTTCCTCGCCGCCGGCCGGCTGGTGTGGGTGGTGGTGCAAGGGACGAGGCCCGCGAAAGACACGTCAGCGTCCGCCGTGGACGAGATTGCCGTCGAAGCGGGTGGAGTAGGGGGCGGGGGCGGCGGGAGCGGGAGTGCGAGCGTGAGCCAAAAGCGAATCGGTGGGAAGCAGCTGGCGGGCACTGAAGACGAGACGTTTGAAGACGATTTCGGCTGGGGAGCTGTGGTGGATTTCAAAGCGCCCAAAAAAGGGGGCCTGTCGGTTGCCGATGCGGCGGACATTTTCGTGGAAGTGGCGCTGAGTTGCCGCAAGGATGCAACACCGGACAGCAGCAGCAGTGACAACAGCAGAGGCAGCGGCAGCAGCAGCAGTGGCAGCAGTAAAGGTGGGCCCAAAGGCGAGCCTCGGCCGGTGGTAGATCCAACGCAAGCCGAAGTGCGCGTGATCCGCGTAGCCCTCACCGCCTTGAAGGACGTGAGTGCGGTGCGCATTCATTTGCCGCGTGACTTGACTTCGCCCGAATCCCGGACAGGTGTCTCCAAAACCATTGGAGAAGTGTCGCGGCGCCTGGCCAAAGTAAACATGCATCCGTTGGACCCGGTCACAGACATGAAAGTTGTGGGTAGCGACCTCGACGCACTGCTGGAGAGGAAGGCCTTACTGGAGAAGCGCCGTGTAGAGAGCCCAGTGACCCAATGGCCCGATCATGACGAGAAACTGGCGCGCTACGCCGAGAAACACGCCTTGAGCGAGTCGGCAAAAGCGCTGCGCAAAGCCGCCAAACAGGCCACCGCCCCCGCGATGAAGGACGCGATGAAGCGGATGCAGCGTGTCTTGAAGCGCTTGGGCCATGTGCACCCCTCTACGGGGGTGATCGAGACCAAGGGGCGGGTGGCCTGCGAAGTCAACACCGCGGACGAGCTTCTGGTGACGGAACTGGTGTTTACAGGGGCCTTCATCGAATTGCCAGACGCCGAAACTGCGGCCCTGCTCAGCTGCTTGGTTAGTGAATTCAAACATGTCTTTTTGTCTATTTAACCTCAGTGTCTTCATATCCTCTTTGGTCAATTTCTTCGGCTGTTTGATTATTGTGGTTTGTTTTTTTTATCACTTTTTTTAAATGGGTATGCCTCTAACAATATGCCAGGTGCACGGAGAGCGGCGAAAGGAAGAAGGCCCGCCAACTTTACCGAACAATTTGCAGGCCCCGTACCGCGCTCTCTTGGACACTGCCAAGGTAAAGTTGTTTTTCTTGCACGAGACAAACATTTGCATCGCGTGCGCCTCTGGCATTATCATCCTTTCTCCTTAAGTTTTATCTTTCGGCAAAAAAAAAACACTTCTTTATGTGAGCTCCCTTTTCATCACTATCATACTTACTCTTGAAATCCCCATCTTCCATGTTTTTTTGTGTCTTCGTCACCGCAGGTGGTTGTGGGAGCCATGGTGGATTGCAAAGTGGAAGACGCAGACGCTGAGGAGTACCTCAACGGGCTCAATCCCGACCTCATGGAAGTGGTTTACGGGTGGTGCAACGGCGCCAAGTGAGTGGAGATTTACAAAAAATACACTACATTAGAGCGTGAAGGAGGGGAGTTTAGAAACATGAGTAAATTAGCTTCTGTGCAGTTTATCTTCGCTTTGCTGTATCGCTGTAACCACATCGGTTACTGTAGTTCGATTAATGGACTATAAACTAACCCTCCCTTCATTTTTCATTTTTCTATTCGGCTCAGATTTGTGGACGTTGTGAAGCTCACGTCGACTTACGAAGGCACCGTCATTCGCGTGATTCGGCGCTTGGAAGAGCTCCTCAGGCAGCTGGCCTCTGCTTCCTTCGTGATTGGCAACGCAGCACTCAAAGAGAAGTTTGAGCGCTGTGCGGCTTCTCTGCGCCGCGACATCGTCTTCGCTGCCAGCCTTTACCTTTAATCGCAGAGCCAATCAAGTAAACGAATTCAGAAGAAGTAAGGTTCGAAAGTTGCGGAATTAGATAGAAAAGAGAAATATTTGGTGCAAGGGAGGCTATGGAGCCGTGAGCACCCATAGCGCCCGTACGGATCACGGAACACGGGCTTTTTAGCCTTCTATAAACATTCCTTCCCCGCTTTGCTCACTACTTTTTTTCTAGGATACGATTTGCGCTGTAAATTAGAAATTGCGCGTAAATTACGCGGGGAAGCCGGGGAAGTAATTTTATCAATTAGGCGCAAGTTCCGTCACAAAAAAACGCCCATGAACTAGTTTCGTCACCGTATTGTACTTCCGGCTCTTCCGGGTGTAACTCATAAGCATCAGCACAGCCACTGCTCACTGTTCGTAGGCTTTTTAGAACAGCACCCATGCAAAAAAGGCGTACCACTTCCCTCTGGGCAGAGACCACGCCCGGCACAGAGGCAGAAAGGCAGTGAGCTAGTCAAGCAGGAAGTAAGGAAGTCATTTCGAATTCCCACGGGAAATTCCGCTGAAATTCCGCAGAAAGGAGTAATTATACCATTCAGACGTGATTTCCGCGACGGAAATTTAGTAGCGCCTTAATGACCACGGCACGGAAAACTCGCGGAAAACCCGCGAAAATACCGCCATCGCGCGGAAATTCCGCGGAAACAGGAATCGCAACCCTGCTTGGGAAGGGCAAAGCACTACTAAAGAATATAGAGCTCCTGCCTTTTAAACGGCTTCTACCTCGTGTATAGCACACGTAAATTACGCGTAAATTACGGAAGGTAAACATTAAGCTCGAGGCGTGTAATTTGTTATTTATAATTTATGCATGTACGTCAATCGCACCCGCACCCAGGCCTTTATTACCTTACTAGTAACCAGGTGCGTGTGATACGGAGCAGGAGCAGTAGCGCAATATCCTCAGCTGTATCATAATTTTTACCCCTTAATATTTTATGGCAAAGGCAAAGGCAATGGCGACAATGACTCCACCGGGCCTTGGATTTCGGAATTCCAAAAAGGTCCCGGGAAGTCATTATGCGCCTAAGCACGAAAGATCACCACCATGCAACCTAGGCTGGCTTGTAAAGTGAAGATCCATTGAAATTGACCCCATTAGTGGTTACATTTCGTAGTTCGTAGTCGAAGTCGAAGGCGAAAGCAAAAAAGGAGGCATTGTTATACGCAAGAGGGCACTTAGCCCTGCCAAATGAACCCTGAATACCAGTTTGAAGAATCATTGGTACACTCATCTACGCGCAGTCTTGTAATGCTTACTAATTTGGCTTCTTGTAAATGCGCTGGTATTCCGATACGAGCTTGTTGCATCGGATTTGAAACTTTTGTTTTGATTGAGTTTCAGGGTCTGCATTTAAATCTGGAGTAGGGTAGAGGGTCACCCGGTCCGCCTCTCCAACTGCTTCTCTGATCACCGCACGCACCCAAGCGCGTGCCTCAGGCGCAATGTCCTGTGTCGCCATGTGCAACGACTCTGTACGTGTCATCGTATTTCTGAGGTACTCGAAGGTATCACTCAAACAATCGGATGGCAAATCCAGAAAGGGCTTCACAGTAGTGTGCTGAAATATGAAAGCATCTCGCGCCCAAGCAATAACAGCGGTGCGTGCGGCATCAGGAGCCCATAAGAATGAAGGGTCGCGTTGGTATTTTCGCAGTGGCAATGCTGCTGTTAAAGAAGTGGAACCCCCTGCAGCAGGTGCAGGGAGGGTAGGATGCTCCGCAATCACGGTACGTAGAAGAGCAGTCGGGTCCATCTTGAGTGCAGATAGAATACTGGCATGGTGCTTGAGGATTTTGTAACATTGGCGGCAATTTCCCGAGGCCAGCTTGAGAGGAGTTGAGTACCCGAATGACCCGAAAGAATAAGCGTTTATATCTGCGCCGGCCGTAATGAGTGTTTTTACCGTTGCAACATCAGATCCGCACCTGTCTTCCATCACTGCATAGTGGAGAGGAGGACAATCTTCCTGCAAACAACGAAGAGAACATTCATAAAAAGAACGGAAACAGGAAACAGTCAAAAATACATTTTGCTTTCCTTTTCAAACGACGTGAGCGTTAATAGAAGGAAGAGGGCGTAAGAAGTAACAACTTTAGGATTGTTGGAAAAAACGAAGCTATAGCTGAGATACGACGGGCTCAAAGCGCAAAGAAGCAGTGAGATTTGCACAGACATAAGTTTTAACAAGTTCTCGACACCTCATAATAGCCCCTAACTTCGTCGAGGGCCTCCTCAAGGTCAGAATTGTCTGGTGAATCAAATTCTTCGATGGCGTCCCAGCACGCGTCTGAGCCATGGAGTAAAGCCACGCGACAAGCCGCCAACTGCGATGCCGCCTTTCGATTATTTTCACTCAATAATTCGGCATCCTTTTGATCTTCTTGCTGGATCGGCGGCGTAGTAGCAGCGATTCCTTCTGCACCAGCACTTGTGCTCGACGACGTCAAGCTGCAATGCGAGCCAGGGTCCTCTCCGTGTTTTCTCTTTTTTGAACTCTTACAAGCCTTCGATGCCATGTGCAACCTAATAACGCAGTTGGAGCGTCAGGTCAGGCATGTTTTAAAAATAATGAGGATGCTCTAAGCTCAAGATGTACTTTCAACCCGGAAGAGCACACAGGAGGTGGTCTTCACACGTTGTTCTTTGTGCGGTACTGAAAAGACTTGACACATATTTCCTACGAGACTGTGAGCGACCTGTTCAGAAACTCGAACTCGAAATCGAACCTTACATCATTGTGACTATCTTCAAAACCAAATGGTACAAAGGCTAATACTGCGGACATGAGAAGGCAAGAGCTTAGTGCAAACAAAGCTCGAGGCGGAGGATTTGTGGGTTTTGTGAAGTCCGCGGACCAATAAAGAGAAAAAAACGCTGGCATAACTCGAGACTTGAGTAACATAGAGTTCGAAAAGCAGGGGTCGAAATATAGCGCACATGGCAGGGCGCTTAATGTTCTAGAGCCGTGGTATAGGCCGGGAGTTTATGATGACTTCCATCATCTACTATATGCAAGGTGGATCCCCGAGAGAAAGACAAAAAGCAGAAGGGCTATTTCAAATGAAACAGGAGCTAAATGTAGTCCTCCTACCACATACTTATTGCATTCGAATGGGGCTGGTATATCAGAGTTACTGATAAAATGCCCGATTACTGGCGGCAACGGTACTAGCTATTCTGCTTGATTAAAATTTAAATTTGAGAAATAGAAAAATTAATGATTTATAATTGCAAAGCATGTTCGCTACCATAAAAGACTAAAAGACATCCATCTGAAACGTAATCGTATTCGGAAGAGGCCAGATGTTGGGAAGTGAAGAGAAATTATAATTACAAGTACGTTTTTGAAGCCTGCGTGCTGTGGCGACCTGCGTATTCTCACTTCAAGCTTTCGCTTTAGCATTTGTTTTCATTTAGAAGAAACACTGTAAGCAAGTGCGAACTTGCTGAATCTAATAGTCGTTGTCGTCGTCGTCTTCGATGCGAGCCCGAAATGATTCCAGGGCCAAGCTTACGATGAATCGTTTGTCATGAGCTGTTCTAGGGCCAAAAAAGGCCCGATGCATCGAAGCTTCGGAAGACTTCTAAATATGCAGAAGTCAGAGAAGATAAAGATAAAGATTTCTTCGATGCCGACCACTCAATATACATTTAAGATATTTCTACATAAAAAGTTAGAATAAGACTCACCCTGTCCGCTTCTCAAACTGCTTCTCTGATCACCGCGCGCACCCAAGCGCGTGCCTCAGGCGCAATGTCCTGTGTCGCCATATGCAGCGACTCTGTACGCGTCATCGTATATCTGAAGTACTCGAAGATGTCGCCCACACAATCAGCGGGCAAATCCACAAAGGGTTTCACAGTAGTATGCATAAATATGAAAGCATCTCGCGCCCAAGTGACAACTTTAGCTCGAGCGGGGGCTGGGGCCCACATGAATGAGGGGCTACGCTGGAAATCATGCAGTAGCAGCACTGCCGACGATGATGTGGAATTCACTGCAGGCACAGGGAGGGTGGGGTGTTCCGCAACTATGGTATGAAGAAGTGCGGCCGGCTCATTTTTAAGAACAGAAAGGACTTCTGCGTGGAGTTCAAGCAGAGCGCGGCATTCACCAGAAGCCAGCTGCAAGGGCGTTAAGAACTCCCATTCATCGTCCACATCTGCACCGGCTCTAATGAGTGTTCGCGCCGTCGTAAAATCTGCTTGCATCACTGCTTCGTGGAGAGGAGGACAATCTAGTTCCTGCGACGAGCAGGAGGTTGAATAGAAATTGTCTGAACAAATAGTATACGACGATAACACTCCTCGATGTTTAGAGTACAGAATGAGGCTACAGTTAGACATAACTCGTACGTTTTCATAGGGTGAGTGTGAGAGATATCTTTAAGATTGTGTAATTAAAAACGCCGGAACAACCATTCAAGGCGCAGAATTTGATGCGGATTCTTCAGTGATGTCATTATAAGATGAGTTCATGATGATGCCTTTATACCTCGTAGTCTTCGACTATTTCAAGGGCCTTCTTGAGGGCAGGATCTGCTGCGGACGTCTTGAACTCTCGAAGGGCAATGCTACAAGTTTTCCCACCACGGAGTAAAGCAACACGAATTGCTGCCAAATCAGCTGCTGCATCTCGATTCTTGTCACTCAAGAATTCGGCATCCTCTTGATCTTGTTGCGAAGAAATCGTGTTATCTGCGACTGCTCCCTCAGCACTTGAACTTGACGAAGAAAGCAAGCCAAGTGAAGAAGGCCTCTTGTGCATCTCCTCTTGACTCTTTTTCTTTTTTGAAAGTTTGCGAGCCTTTGGCTCCATTCAGAACCTGGCGTTGTATGATAAGTTTAGGCCTGCTGTAAACCTCTGAAGATAATGCAATGGTTATACTGGCAATTAAAGATTACTGCCGTGGGCATCTTATCTTTCAAGAAGGTTGAAGAAAAGTGACGCTAATCATGGGGGAGAGTTCAATCATCACACCTCGAAGTTGCCACGCGTTCTCTCTTCGTGTGGCAAATGAAGGCGTACTACAGATGTAGTATGAATTAAAAGACTCGACGTCGTTCTTTTACGAACCTTCATGGCAGCTGAATCCACATGTAACCGTGACGTTGAAAGTCGAAGACGACGACAATGACGAAGGCAAAAGAGCAAGGGTTTGCGAGTAATATTTGAAAAGACTATCATTGAACATTGTCATTGTCCATGTACAAGTTCTGCTGCATGGCCATTATTGGGATCTGAACATTTTTGGTGCGCCCGTGCGAATAATACTTCATTTTTTTTCGAGGGATTGTTGATGTACTATATCTGAGCCGTTGAATGAATTATCATCATCGTTCTATCACCAGCTGACCAACTACATCGATCGATGAGAGAGAGACCTTCAGATATTACACTGAGATCTCATGGTTCTTATATCGCTTTTTGTGAACAACAAGTTCAGGTGCCCGCGCGATGCGCGGATTCGGAGCAATGTGTTTGCTGCGGAGGCGTAGGTGCGTGTTCTTAGCACCTCCGTTCACGGCCTTGAGATGCCCGTGGGTGAGTGC
>Ga0307982_1003792_pt1 | contig 12022 bp, 11 predicted proteins | sample OrgLakmetagen989_FD_201847 | JGI IMG/M metagenome (GOLD analysis project Ga0307982, IMG submission 201847) | Saline water microbial communities from Organic Lake, Antarctica - #989 | ecosystem: Environmental > Aquatic > Non-marine Saline and Alkaline > Saline | place: Antarctica: Organic Lake... | reverse complement strand
AAAAGAAAATTGAGATAGAAGAGGAGCTCTAGAAATATGCTTTGGCAAGGGATCTAAAGTTCTGAACTTGTATGCCTTATATGCTCATCGCTTTCATGTCTTTTAGCCTAGTTTGATTGCTTGCTTTCGCGTTATTCATACCTCAGTGCTGCACTAATGGCCATTGTTTCGCAATTCAGTGCATGTAAACGCCGTAGTGTGGTTCTTGTTCTGTGGTTCTTGTCCTGTGGTTCTTGTCCTGTTGTTCTTGTCCTGTGGTTCTTGTTCTGTTGTTCTTGTCCTGTGGTTCTTGTTCTGTTGTTCTTGTTCTGTTATTCTTATCCTGTGGTTCTTGTCCTGTGGTTCTTCTTCTCCTTCTCATTCTCCTTCTTGTCCTGTTCCAGCCCTCTGTCGCACGGCATGGTGGTGCCTCTGCGCCTGCTCGGGCCTCTGGTCCGCGCCACTTCCGTGAACGCGTGCCGAGCACTGGCCAATCACCAACAAGCCCGGCGCTCCACCAAGTTGGGGGCGCCATCTCTTGCAGCTGTTGCGGCGATTTCTGCCAAAAGCAGCAGCACCAACAGCGGCACTAGTGCTCGCTTCGGCAGCGGTGGTAGTGGGCCGTCGGGACAGGCGAATGACGCGCTCTCATTGGTGCCCTGGAGCTGCCCCTACGAAGCCCGCGCGCTCGCGATAGCCAAGTTGGCGCTGTACAAAGCGCGCCCTTCGTCGCTCCATGCGACCTCGTCGTCTTCTGCAGCATCTACTACTGCCACCACCCCTACAGCAGGAGCAGCAGGAGCAGCCTCACCCAATAGTTTCTTCTCATCGACGCACAGCACGCAAGTCCTCGCCGCGCATTTGCAGGCCACACTAGCACCGCAAGACCCTCGGGCAGCCGCAGCAGCCGCAGAGGCAGCGGCCCAGGCTGAAATGGAGCGCCAGAGCTCGGCAGACGCGCTGTTTCCGGCAGGCAAAGAGCACGCCAAGCGGGCCATCTCACTCGCAGGAGGCAGTTCAATCTACAGCAAGGCTTCTGGAATGCAGGCGGTGCATAGAGTATAGTTGGTTTCCCAATTAGGAATCACTTGTGCGAATATAAGAATTAGATTAGAGCCACATATCTGAAATTGCTGGCGAATCCACGAACCCAGTAACCTGGCCATTGAACCCAAGGCCCAGGTATCAGACATTTAGAATTGTTGTTCTATTCGCTACTAGTTCGCGTTCCTCATCCGCCGTTATCCGTTAATCCCTAGGCGCTAGGCGTGGGTGGGGGGCTTTAAACACAAACACGAAAGTGGTTGCCCCGTGTTTTTATTCATACCTATAATTACCTGGAAGCTCAGCACCCATCGGTTTATATTTTTTTGTATTTGCATTACCACACCGCCAGTTGAGGCAAACAGCGCGCGAAAAGATAATGGCTGGCACGGTGTGTACACGCACACGCGAACACCAAAAGTGCGCTGCAAATCAATCAGCCTGCGTGTGCTAAATCCGAGAGTTTTGTTGCAATGAGCACTGATGGTATGGTCGCCATTAGGACAAGTAATGGGCGCCCTCCTGCCACGAACGGGGTCAATTGAAGATAACCATTCTCATCTGTTGAGCTGGCTATTGACTGCAAAGTCTCGGATTTTCCGCTCTCGTAGTAGCTACCAGAATTCAAGACCTCACGCTGTTTCCACGCCATTACTGCAGGCAAGATACCGAAAAGGACCGAGATGCCAAAACTGCCGGCAACGTCAAGGGCGCCAAAGAAAATCGTTGGGTTCACCAGCGCAAATGCTAGGGGAGGCAGCAGCACGAGTGCGTAAGTTGACAAGCCTCGGTTGCTGCTAGCGCCATCGATCGCCGCAGGTTCTTTTGCATTCAAAAACGAATCTTCGATGAAATCACGCAGGCCCACCACAAAGCCTATTGTAACAGATCAAAAAAAAGTCGAATTGTATGAAGGTGAGATCAAGTATGCATAATGTAAATGAGAGAACGACGAGTAAATTAGACTCTCAAAATCCCTCACCGATGAAGGATGTCACCACGGCCAATTCACTGAACACTGACACCACCACGCCGAGCGACGCGTCGCTGCCCAAGGCCTGCAACGGATCAAACACGACGCCGTCTTCCACCGCAGCTTTGATGTCTGCCGCTGCTGCCTCGGCATCGATGTTCCCCAAAATCACCGCATTCCACAGCAAAAACATGACGAGTGGCACCGCTGTACCTCCCACAATAGCCAATCGCACCTTTCAAAACGCGGTATTGTACATTGAGCAATCATATATCAAGGTATACGCGCAGTAATTCATTCACCCATCCAAGCCATTTCGTAAAGTGAGTACATAGAGATTTGAGTCAGTCAAACTCTAACCTTGCTACGATCTCCTTCGAGGCTGGCACAGATCGATGGCACAATGTTGTGGTACACCAGAGCCACAAACATGGTCGGCACCTACATTTCAAAACAAGAAAAAAAGCCAACGGCCGTCAACGTCAATCGTGACCAAGTGGTTAGTACATGTGGCCAGTTCAAATCCAACGCGCAAAAGGATTCCAACGCACCGCAGGGGCTACCAGGTTCCAGTTGGACCTTGATAGATTGCTCACATCCACCCCCGGCACGGTCAAAGCAATGAGGATCGCAAACGACACCAACACGCCTACAACAAAGAAGCCATTGGCAGACTCAACTACCTGTTTATTTTTATTTATTTAAATCAGAACGCGAAAAAAAAGCATAGGTTATGCTGGTGTCAAGCAATTCACGCGCAAGGAAAGTTGTCGACACGAACTGGACGAAGTTATTGTGTTCGCTGACCGGACCTCCTCTGAGCCAAAGGCCAGCAGACCTCCAAACAAAGTGGTAAATGCCACTGGCCCTGCAGCAGCCATTACTTGGGTATTGTCTAAAGCTTGCAAACTACCAAATAGTGGAGCTAATGCGGCGCCACCCTGCGCAATGTACGCTACCAGTAGACAGTAATGTATGAAGAGGTACGCTGCGGAGGCGAGGTTGGCTCCTAATGAACCAAGGTAAGTTTGCGCCATTCGCAACACTCCGATCGACGTGCGGCCTTCTAAGAACATGGCATTCACATTAACTTCAGCAATGAGCAGCCCAGAGGCTACCATGTACATCCAGCATAACACTAAAACAGTTGAGGATGGCACAGCCCCCGAATTCAACGAGACCGCGGGTAGAGCGAGGATACCAGCTCCCACAGTTGTGCCGCATACTAACGTGACAGCTGCTGCAACTGAACCTTCTTTTCTCACTGGCAGCCCACTTCCAGCGTTCTCTTTGTCGTCGTCAGGATACTGAACATTGTTGAAGAAGCACGTAGTAGCTTGCTTCTCGTCAGTTTCGAGATAACTTGAAGTTTCGGCGAACAAGTGACCTCGATGAATGCGCTGTCGTATAGAAACCCTATGGTGCAGAGATAAGGAAGAACTAGGATTCAAGCAAACACCTAGCACGATAAAAGCAGCTGCCCGGGAGCTGCTAATAGAGTACATGATCATGAGTCACAACTACGGTTGGCTGACTTGTGTTTCTAGTAGTATTTCGACGAATAGCTTGGGTGTGTACGCAGGCGATATCACTAGCGACACGTGCGCCTACGGCAGCTTTCCTCGCCTACTCGGATTATGCTTTAATGTATCTGAACAGTTCAGTCATTCAGGCTATAGATCTGCGCGGCACTGGAGGCGCTGACGAAGAAATGTACGAGATCAGACGATGATGATGTCATTTTGCGTTTGTTGCTTTGCTGCAGAGAGGCTGCAGAATTTTTTAACGAATATTTTTACGAAATTCTCTGGAAATTCTGCAAATATTATGTTAGGGGCGAGGGGGGCGGGAGAAGCATGCCCACCTTCAGAGAGCATTGCGATACTTCTTACCTGCTTCTACGCCCCTTGCCCTCCTGGAGCCGTGGGCGACGTCCGGTTCTTGGGGCCTTGTAATATCTTTAGTAGCTGGTTGTTGTGCAGGCTCGATATTCCGTGCTGTCCTATTGCAGTCTATCACATTAGAGTAGACGAGTCCGAAGAATGCTCCGAACATCGCTGTGTGATTTCTTCAAGCCGCCGGCATCATGCTCGTTGGATGTTGGTCATTGGGTCGTTGAATCGTTGAATCACTTTGGGTATCATCGCTCGCTCTTGAGTTGTGTAGGCTGTGTAGCGCTCATGTATGTCATCTGCAGACCTCTGCTAGCTAGACTTTGACCGCTGAATTATTTGCATTCGAAGTATTGTTGATTCCCTGTCGCGTCATCTTTCATGGTGTTTTTGTGTCACCATTGCTTAGATTCTTGCAGGGCTCGCTCGAATTTCACTGTCGCCTTGTCGCCTTCGCCTTCGCGGAGTGCTTCAGCCTATGAGTTATTGCCGTGGCTCGACTTTTGAGGCAAGGCCATTACCAGGGCTGAAGAACAAGCAGCCATCATCAATCCCCTCTGCAGCGAAGGCAAAAGTGAAGGCAGCGCCAGTTGTGCTGCAGATTCCTCGCGATAACTTCATTAATGAGGACGTTTGGAATGCAGCTTTCGGCGGAGACTTGTGCGTTTGTAAATCTCGCTAGCTAGATTACTTTGCAAAATATTCGTCCACAGGTACATCTTCCTAACGCCCTTTGTTTTCTATTCTACAATGTGCACAGAAGGTCCTTTAGGTTGCTTTTCATTAGATAGTACTCGCTAACGTTCAATCTCTCTTTGTTGCATTTAACCCACTTTTTTTTTGTGCCAGGGAGCGATTGCAGTATCTGTTAACTGAAGGCCTCCACCCAACCCTGCGCCCAGATCTGGCTGCACTATTTGCATCACAGTCAGATGAATTTTCGTCCAACACTGCTGACCATGCAAGTGCTGGGAAACGTCGAGTGAGTATTCAACCACCCTACATGCATCTGTTTCAGACAATCAGTGCCTCTTCATTGCTCTCTGCCCTTGATGAATTTCGGCCGCTTGTTACCACACATATCAGCATTGAATTCCACGCGTGGGAGCCACCTCGATGTATGGCAAACTTTAACTGTTTTGCGAATCGGTGCTCCGTGTATATGTATGTTAGGCCCTGCAGTTGTTGGTGCGGCGTGGGCGACCTCTCGATGGCGCGACTCCCCTCTTTGCCGCAGCAGCTGGTGGGCACTGCTCTGCGATCACGTATTTGATTGATCGGGGCGCTAACCCACAGCAGGTAGAGTTGCCTATGTACTGCTACGGAGGAATACAAGTATTACGTGCAATCAAGCATGGCGTGTTTTTTTTAAACTATTCGATTCCCACCATTTTGTTGCCATTTAAACCTCTTCTTTGAATTTGCCTGTGCCATTACACATCTTCTCCTATGCCAATACTCTCTTGTAAATCCCAGCCGAGGCACGACGGCGCGACCCCTTTTTTCATTGCCTGCTTGATGAACCACTTGCCAGCTGCACAACTCCTGGCTCGCGCTGCAGGACCTGGTAACAAATATCATCACCATGAATAGTACCAATGAATGTGGTATACTTTGAGCTAGTAGAGTTTGATGCTTATGCTTACGGTGTCTTCCTCAAATTCTCGTTTTCCTCTTTCTTGTGTTTATATTGTTTAATGGAACTTGCTTGCTGCTTGGATGGCCTTCATAAAACTCATCATCGGCACACAGAGGTTGCGTTGACCACTCCGACGATGGACGCCTGCACTCCACTGCCTGCCGCTGCGAACCGCGGGCACCTGCATGTGTGCGTGTTTCTGGTGAGCAATTCCCTGTATACAAAGACGCGTGACATATCTTAGTTTTACTTTCCATGCTCTCTCCAGTTATCCCCTAAACAAGGGCCTTTTTTACAACGTCCTACTGTATAACAATCCATCATATCATAATCTTTGTAAAATTAATGATTGTTGATTTTTTTTTCATTTTGCTTCCAATTTTTTTGCCATCCTTTCAAGGTGGATCTGGCTCGATCTACGCTTTCTCGCCCTGCGTTTGAAAAGCTTCTTCGTGCGCACTCTGTCAACGGAAGCACTGCCATTGAAACTTCTCGCAGGTAATGACGAAGAATAAGTGCTTAGGAATAGAAGTGTAATACTCAGTTGCAAACATAACCAATATCACATCACACATGTTCAAATGTGTAGTCATTGTGTAATTCGCTTTGAACATTCTTGCGGGGTCTTAGCTGAATGATTTAGGCGAGGCCACGAAAAGATTGCTGCATTCCTAGAATGGAATCTCGAAGTTCCAGGCGTGTTTAACCATTACGAATCAGTCAACAAAGGCTCGATTATCAGTCGCGGCACATGCGGCCTTCAGGTTGGTATACATATCATTTATACACGGACAACTTGCGTTCAGAAGCATCAGGACTCTTGATTTTGCTCACATACCCTTGACGTAATCTTCAATATTTCTTTTTTGATCCATAACATTCTGGAATGAATTAGGCCAAAGTCGAAAATGCTGGTAAATGGGCACATGAGTTGGATAACAGTGGCAGCGAAGCGGTAAGTTCGCCGAGGCAGTAGAAGTTGCACAAAGTCGTAGTCATTGAGCAAAAATGCTGACTCCTCCATTCATTATCCAATTCCATGATTTTTATCGTATTTGTTCTTGCTTCGGAAGACTCTCAGTACACCGATACTCACTCACATATGCATTGATATATTTATCCCACTAGGTATATCCTGCGGACTATTCTTTCGACGTGTACACAAACAAAAAGCTGCCTCTGCACCATCGCCACGAAGAATCCGCTGGTTTTAGCAACGGCGCTCGGAAGCCGAAGCCTCGCACTCCTGGAGGCTGCTGCACGACTCTGAACATCTTCGAAGGTGTGCTTCACAAAGTATACTATAGCTTGACTGTTTATTCACGTAATCGCGCCACTTCTTCATCTCTCTCTCGTGGTCTCTTCTCATCTCATTTCAATTCAATGATTCCTTTTGTCGTAGCCGGGTCATCCGTTGTTAAAGGCTCAACTCTTTTATAATGTCGCCTCGGCGTTGCCCCAGCATATCTGCTCGTATATTGGCTTGATTTTCTCTCGAAGTCTAATCTTTCTACTGCTTCATTTATTTCCATTCCTCTCCTCGTTGTTGGTTGGCCTTGTGCAGTTCTCAGCAAAGATCCGAATCCGGGCGACAATCAAGACAATCACAGAGCAGTTCATTCTCAAAACAGAAGATACGAAGGAGAAAGCAGAAGCAACTGCAGCGAAGAAGAGAATGCTCGCCGGAGCTATGATCACGGTAGTGCTGAATCGCCTGCAGCTGCAGCAGCCAGCGTTGCCCTCAAACGAGCGAAGAAAAATGAAGCAGAGGTACTGGGTGCCGCTCGAAACGATGTGCTACTTTTATTCTTTTTCTCTAGCGTAAACTTGCAACTAGTATAACACTTGTTTTTCCTGCTGACGTAAACTACTTTGTCAATATTGTCGTTTTGCTCCCTTTTTTCTCGATTCCCACTTTTACTTTGCACGTTGCTACCCATCTCAACCCCCTCGCGTGTGTGTAGGCTCACGTGCAGATGGTGGCCGGTCGTTTGGCCGCCGCGGCTGAACTGTTCGCCGACGCGTGCGACATTTACGTGGCCCAAGCGCGCAACACGGCTAGTGGCGGCAAGGAGAGCGCTTCCGTGTCGGTGCCCAGCAGAGAAGGCAATGGCGCAAGTCGAAGACACGACAGCGACTACCACCGCAAGAAGTTGTGCGAAAAGCCCTGCAGCAGCAGCAAATTCGCCGACGAGCTGGACGGTGCTCCGGTGGGCGGTGCCTCTCCTGGTAACGACCGGGCTGGGAACGACCATGGCCAAAGCGTTTTCCCGCCGCCTTCACCTTCTTCGGTGGGTGCGCTCCTTTGCCAGTCCGGCTGCTGGGAAGACGACAGTCGAGCCGAGCAAGAAGGAAGAGGAGAACGAGAAGAAGTTGGTTGTAATGCCTCGAATGAGAACAATTTTCCGTCGCGCCCGCGGAGCGAAAAGGCCTGTCGGAACCACCATCATCAACGCGTATCTTTCGAGGAAAAGCCTTTTTCTTCGGTCAAAAGCTCGTCTCCCTTCTCGCGGCCACCGTCGGCGACGAAGAGCCAGAGCTTCACCGCTGCGTCTGCGCAACGTCGCGCAACCGCTCTGTCGTCGCTCGCGTCTGTCTCCTTAGGCACGGGCCGTTGTTCAGCGGTGAGTACTACTGCTGCAACTGCTGGACCTCTTCAATCGTTTTTTTTTTACTACATGATATTTCCTCTCCTCTTCCAATTTCTGGTGGCCATGCCCATATCTACTCCTATATTCGTGTGCGTTTTCCTTTACCATGTAATCCTTCCAACTCTCCCTTCTAACTGTTTTTCTCGTCGTGTTGTACTTTTCTTTTTCTACTATGCTTTTGCACAGCAGGTCAAGTTGAGCGCCTATGACTTAGAAATGCGCGCTGCGCAATCAAAAGCCACGAGTCAAGCTACGCGCGAAAATGCAGCTGCAGGAGCGCGGCTGTGCCGTAAAATGGCGATTCATTGCCGCCGAGCGGCGGGACTGGAGAAAGATGGCGATGAGGTGCAGCTTGATTGCAGTGGGCTGGAAGAGTTGCTAGTGAACAATGCGCACTTGTAATCTTGGTTTCAAATGCATGTAGATCTTCCGTTTCGTGAAAGACGACAGAAGTCTGGATTGCTCTTTATGCGCAAAACTTAAAGGCCCAGTGATGTGGTCACTTTGAACGGTCTAGACTAGTCTAGTTAATACTCTCCCAACAACAAAGAAAAACAAGCACACAGTAGTCACAGAGGCACATAAAAAAGTACTTGCGCTGCTTTCGCGCTAGCAAATTTGCTCCAGAAGGCCAATTCAGGCTCCAGCTGGCGTCTTTCCCCCGAACAAGTCGGCGGGACTGAGTGCTCGTTCATGTGTCACGTCCCAGGTCCACGAGGCATTACTCCGGGCTATTTTTTGCCCCAGCAGCCAGCAGGGCATCGTCTCAATTTTTTTCTCAGGCGTCGGGCGCCAGCCGATCTCAGCATCGCCTGTCCTCTTTCTCGCTAACGAAGTATGGATCACGTGGCCATTGCGGTAATAGCAAATGGGTGCTCTTTTATTGCCCTTTTGCTAATAAATGTGCCATATAGACCTACGGTATTTGATCTATACTTCCCAAGCACCGAAATCTATGTCTTATAGAGTTAATGGCGGCAACAACGAAAGAAAATGATGCCACCACATAACTATCACGAGTCTTTTAGAGGCCTTTCTAAGGAATTTGATGAGTCATGAGTGTGTTGCTATTGCGACGGATAGGCCGAAGTGGAGACAGCAGGCTCACTCCAATCCCAGATCCCATACCTTCCGATGCCTGATGTCCGGCGGAGATCTCGAGAGTAAATAACGACCGCAATTGCTTTGCGCAAAAAGGGCACTTGGCCCTAACTCAGCCCAGTCAGACTATACAGGCAAACATGTTCTGAACAAGGCCACACAATTCTGCTACTGCGCTGTACAGGGGCATTTCTTTGTATTTGAGGTGTATTTACTCGCCTAGGCTACAGATGCGCAGGACACGAAGGCGCATAAGTCGCATAAGGGCCTCGAAGCTTTTGTTGCGCTTTTACAGTAAGTTACCACCGGGCCAGAAGCCAGGAGTATTTGTGCCTTTGAAAAGCACAGTGCCCATGTTTTTGCTGCTTCATCATCCTCGCACTCGCACCCCCCCCTTGTTCCACCGATCTCGATTATATTGATCTCAGTTTTTTTCGAGTTCGATTCCATCGCCATGAATCCGTTGCATTTTACATCTCGTCGCCGTGTTTGCCCAAGCGAGTACCGCAAGGCGTCATCTCAAAGAGCAGCTCGCGCCCGGCGGAAACCACAATGGACGCCAAATTCGCACAGTCCGCAGACCAAGTGTGCCGGTACGCCTAATACAGTAGTGGCAGCAAGATGAGGAGGGGTGCAGATTGGAAAAGCACAAGCGAAACAACAATAAGGCAAAATCAACTCAATCGTGCGCGCGCACGAATAAACGAGCGGGGCTGAGGTGGGGGATTAGCTGACTTACAACATTATGCACTGATGTCTATCTTTTGATTAATAATTATTACGTGATTTCTACGGACAGTTTAAAGCCCTAATACTGTAGCACTACGCGCGAAATCCCTAATATAATGTGCTCGCCCACCTGATCCGAGTTGTAGCGCAGCATGAGCAGCGCCCACGCTTTGTCGACCGTCGCACGGCTGCACCCGTCGGCGGTGGTCCCAAAGAGCTCGTACCTGCAATTGAGAAATAGCATTAGGAAAAGGACAAATAGGAGGAGGCGGCAAAAACAAAGTATTTAGGCCAACACAACTTTCACGAACAAGAAAAGAACGACGTGACGAACACAGCACACAACATTAGGAATACTTTTTGATTGCTGTGCTGATGCTAGGGCGAGCCAGCCTTCACTTTACTTTCAGGTAGCTCATTCAAATGATTGTAGTGCTTTGCTCAAGACAAAAAAAAGCGAGATGAAAAAATACAAATGGAGCAGTAGAAAGTGCGGATCTATCTGTCCCGTACCACGACGACCAGTGCAGACCCCCCAGAGCTTCCTCCTCTGCAGTGGCGGCCGGCAGTCCAAGCCCGGCCTCTGAATGCCTGGGCAGCGCGATTCCTGGCACCCGAGCATCCGCTGCTTCGTCTCCAGCTTTTCCCCTGTTGTTGCTGTTGCCGTTCACCGCAGCACCAGTTGTTGTGGATGGTGTGGCTTTGGCTTTCTGCCCCAGCACCAGCGCATGCTTCACCACGGAGGAAGCAGAAGAGCCGTGGTCGGCACCGGATGCAGACAGGGCCGCGTCGTGCTTGGTCTAATGTAGTGTTAGTGGTGGAAGTGGCGTTGGTGGTCGTCGAGAGAATAAGGGAAGCAGAAGGATAGAGAACACAAGTAGGAACAGAAGAAGTACAAACAGAACACAGAAGTTTAGGGTCAAATGTTAGAGTAGTCAGTGTGCGAACTGAGTCCTTAGAGTGAAAGAGAGCACAATAGAAGGATTCAAATTGGTCTACTGTTGTACGTAGAGCAATGTTATTTGGGTGCGTGCAGAACAGGATTGTATCCACTCCAACCGAACCTGGGACCAGCCGTGCGCGACGCCTCGCCGAAAGTCTTCCACTAACCACTCGTTGCCCAAGAAGTCAATCCCGTGTTCGCCGCAGGTTTCGGCTTCTTCTCGCGAAGGAGTGCGGGCCCCGCGGCAACGGGTTTTCACCAAGAAGATCTTGTAGCTGACCTGCAGACGTTCAAAGGAATAGTGATTGAAGTATCTGTAGTACTACAAGTACGATTCCCTTCAATAAACGGATAGCTTCTTCTCTCTTGGAAAGACAATCTCGACGCCAATATTATCACTCAAATCAAGATCATTGAGCCATGCTGAGCATTGACTCCTGCAGCGTCTACAAACTCTGAGGTTTGTACACTACGGTGATTTAGGTCTCAATCGCAACAAGCACCTCTCCGAAGAAGTTGTGAGCGCCCATCGAGGCCGACATTGTGAGCGCTTCTTGGTACAAATTGAGCGCCCCGTCGCAGTCCAAGCCTTCGGTGGCTAAAGCGTCACCGCGGCGCACCTTTCGCATTCGTATTGACATAGGAAACGCACGCAATGAAAGAAGGTTTGAGGGAGGCGAGGTGAATACCGGAGCCCCCGGCAGATTGCCGAGAAAGAATGCAAAGAAAGAGTCGAGAACGAAAGAGGTGCGTGAGATGAGACGAGTAAAGGGTAAAGGCAGGCTGGTCGCGCACAAACTTGTACATCCACACGAGATACCACACTACCTATATACTACGACAATCTGCAGACATCACAAGCTGCTATGTGGTGACTATAAACGGTAGACTGTATTGGAAAGTTGAACCAGAGGGGAAAAACAGCAGCAGCAACAAGAACGAGCTTACCGTTTCCGCCAAAGCCATGATGTCTTCGACGCTGCTGTGGTGGCGCCCCGACTGCCGGTGCGCGTCGCAGCAAGGCGCGGCGTCCCCCGAAGCGTCGCAGATGCAACGCACCAATCGCTTCCG
>Ga0307982_1003789_pt1 | contig 12028 bp, 9 predicted proteins | sample OrgLakmetagen989_FD_201847 | JGI IMG/M metagenome (GOLD analysis project Ga0307982, IMG submission 201847) | Saline water microbial communities from Organic Lake, Antarctica - #989 | ecosystem: Environmental > Aquatic > Non-marine Saline and Alkaline > Saline | place: Antarctica: Organic Lake... | reverse complement strand
TTCTATGAATATAGTATAATGGGAAAAACAATCATATTAACATCTGCTAATATAGAAGAAAATTCAAACAACACTAAATTAGTATATAACTTTCCCAGTGGTGGTTATACATTTAAGAACGATATGATTGCACTCCAATCTGTGTATCAATATTTTAGCATTTTCAATATCACCAGTGATTACGGCAACAATACTTTTAGTTATACATGGTTTGATGGGGTTGAATACTCCATCACGATTCCAGATGGATATTATGAAATTAGCGATTTGAATTCCTACTTTCAATCTATTATGATTGCCAACACTCATTACATGACGAATTCCGCAGGTCAATTTATTTACTTTTTGGAGTTTCTAGTCAATACTTCAAGGTATGCCGTTCAGATTAATGCATATCCTTTAGACACAACCATTCAAAGTTCAAATGGTTGTATATTACCAAGCGGTGCAACATGGTCAGTTCCTGCGACTTCCATTCTATCACAATTGAATGTAAACACATCAGGGTTTGGTGAAGTTTTAGGATATGAAATTGGTTCGTATCCAACATCCCAAGTAGGTTCAACCACAAGCAGTTTCTTGAGTAGCAAAGCACCATAGATTACCCCATATAGTTCCATATTGGTTTCATGTAATTTAGTCAACAACAGAGCAGTCATTCCATCAAATATTTTAAGTAGTTATACTCCTTTAGGAACAAGCATTGGTAGTTTATTCACTTTTGAACCTAATTATTTACAATTTACAGATGTGGAAGACGGACAATACACCCAATTGGTTTTAGAGTTAAGAGATCAATTAAGTCGTAGTATTGTCATTAGAGACCCTAACATGTTAATTACTCTATATACAGAAAAAATAAAAATGTCTAAATATATATATATGCCGTGTTGCTATCATAGTAAACGCAAAAGAGGTAGGGGAGTCATAATTAAGAAGGGTAAAAGCAGTAGCGGTATCAAGCGAATGTTTAGAGATGGTCTTGCAGGTCTGGGAAAAGATTCTGAAAAAGTAAAAGATGATGTTGCCCCTAGAATGAAAAAAGCAACCGAAGCATTTAAGAAATTTGATGGTTTACAAATAGATACTTCAAAAGGAAAACCTAAAAAATATATCTCGTTGAATTTCTGATATTGTATTAATTTTTTTTCTGTGGATATACTATAATGGATAATCTTGTGTTTGTGAATGACAACAACGCACAGAATTATTCGTCTCAAGTCGTCATTGATTCTACACCACTTTCCAATGCTGGTGGTTATGTGAACTGGAGTGAAGGTTACATTCTAATGCCTTTAGTAGTAGAAGCAACTGCCACTGCTGGTTTAGACGATGCTGATAGTCATAATATGATGGGATTTAAGAACGGATACTGGAAAATGATTAATTCTATGAGCGTGGAATTCAATAATCAGACGATAGTCCAGTCCACTCCATTTTTGAATGTATTCCGTTCATTTAAAGCACACACTTCGTTTAGCGAAAGCGATGTCATCAGCCATGGCAATGAATTGGGTTATGCCCTTGATACTCCTTCTTCATGGGGTTTTGATACTACTGAAAACTTGCGAAATTTAATTCAATAAATATACATGTAAATAATATACATTATTCATTATACATAACCTATTCACTACCCGATTTTTTTACATTTTTGCCCTCTCGCTTTAGTTCCGAAGTACACTTTGTTTAGCTCTTTCTTCTTTTGCTGGCTTGGTCCTGCCCTTTAGATTTTAAGCTCTGGCTGTGTGTCATGAAGGCGAATTGGTTTGAGTTTGAGATTTGAGATCTGGCGCCTCGCACTTAGTTTTAGTTAACTAAATTTCCTATTATTTGAATTTGCCTTTTCAATTTCTTGCCTTTAGAAATTTCGATACGCGCGCTCCACTTGAGCTAAGAAATCGGCCCGTTGTGCTGGGGTTATCATGTCCAACTCGTACAGCGCGTTCCACCGAAGGCAGCAGCCGGGCGCAAACAGCGGGCGCAAGCCTTGAGACCACATGCGGCGGCCGTTGTCGCCCGCCCCAAACACCACTCCCGCCGACGCGCCATAGGTGGACACCACGCCCACACGGCCAATGTTGGTGAGCAGCGGCTGCAAGCCGGTCTCGGTGGGGCCGGTGTCGCCTTCGAGCATGTTTTTCGGGAGGCGAAAGGCCACGTGGGGCAAAAAGGTGCGGTCTAGGAACCCTTTGAGGGTGCCTGGCACGTTGAACCACCACGTAGGGTACACCAAAACGAGGGCCTGACGGTACACAAAAGTGCCAGTTGAGGGCAATCAGGACGAGGTACCCAACAAATAGCATGCACGAACAAGATATGAAGGTAACTAGGAATCTTCTCTGGTTCTTAAGACAGGGGCACCCTTTAGACGGTGCACTTCCGGCAGGTGAATAAGGAAAGAACGGCACTAACATCCCATATGTTCTGAACTCCTTAAATCTGTTTGCTTTGAAATGTTGCCATCCAGCAATGACAAAATTATAACGCATGGAAGCGTGGGCGCACTGTATCAAAATGGTGGAGCACAAACCTGAGCCCATCGAAGGTCAGCAACAGCGTCTTGGACTTCAGGCGCGAGTTGCTCCGGTTTTGCAGCAATGCTGTGGTATTCTCGCCGCTCGTTGGCGGTGAGAGCAGGTGGGAAGTCTCGCCCATTATAAGCCTAGTCGTGAGAAGTAGGTTGATCTTACAGGTGTTTATAAAATATGCCTGACTGCATCATCAAAAGAAGTTTCTGAAGCAACGTGTCTCGAAGTTGAGGTAGGAAAGGGAGCTCGTAGAGAGCTAAGATAAATACCTGTCCGAGTTCCCCGTTATTATCGTAGTACAGTGTCCGAACGCGTACGTCGTGGCCTGCTTCTCGGAGGCCCTTTGCAGCAGCCTTGGCACAAGCTGCACTGAAAGAATCCTAATTGTTTGAAAAGTTCAAGTTAGCTCTAAAACTTATGGCTAGCTAGGTAGGTTTTATGACTAGTCCGCCAAAAAAAGAGTTGACACAGTCTCAACCCACCCAATTACTAGCTAATACTACCAACACGCGAGTCAACTTACTCCGAGAGGGTGGCATTGAACGAGAAGGACTCGCGTTGGTGATCCCAATGGAGAAATGCCAAATTGCCAGTAGCTCGTAGCGCGGTTGATCCAACCACAAACCAAGTCCATCGATAGTAGACTGCGGATTGTGCTTCACAGTACCAACCTATGCAGAAACGGCGCTTATCGGAATCGGTAGCTTCAGGTAATTTTAGACTAGCTTCAAGGCTAGCTTATCGGAGATTAGAATATTATTAGTCGAAGCGTCGAAGCTACCGTGCTACCGTGCTACCGTAGACCGTCGTATTATCATGCGTGGATTCGGGTGGGGAGTGGGCAGTGTTTACAAAAAAGTGTACCATATTAGCGAAAATTATCTCAACTCGTTTCATGCTTTGTGGTAGCTTTGTTGGTGCACCGAGTATTTTTAGCGGTGGTAGACAATAGACAATGGCTTCGACGTTACGAATCTGCCTCGCACTTGCGCTGCTTGAATGTGCGACAGCTTTCCTAGCTCCGCCAATTACAACAAATGCAGTTTTGACTCGAATCCGCCGTACTTCGACGCTGACACCTGAAGCGAGCGTGGAAGCAACGAGCCAGAAGGGTGAGTTTCGAGAAGGAAGCATTACCTGTCACGAATTTGTAGAGAACGCCGATTAGACAAGGCGAGCGAGTGAAAATAATGATGTCTCTTCAACTGGTTACTCTATTGTATTTGATGGGCAGCTTTTGACAACGTGGTGATGAAAACCTACGGGCGCTTTCCGATTACCATGGTTCGCGGGAAAGGCGCTACTTTGACCGACTCCACGGGCAAGGTAAGAAATGTGTAATCTACCTTATCTGCCCACTGTTTCGGTGCTTATCGGCTAAGAAGAAGTTGTTTTCAGGACTATTCGCTGCCTTTAGTGCCTTGGCTTGCTTGTACAAATGACTTTTGTTTGATGTGTGATGTCTTCTTTTCACTTCATCTTGCTTCCTCAGAACTACCTCGACTTTGTAGCGGGCATTGCCACGTGCTGTCTCGGGCACGCGCACAAGGTGAGAATAAAGCAAGTAAAGTGGTTCAAAGATATTCGGAAGGGTGCTCATTCTAGAAGAAAATAATACCGCGGGATCTGGCTTCGAAACGATTTTATGGAGAGTGAAAAAGTGGGGAGACTAATCTGCGGCCCATTTTCTGCGTATGGGTTGTGCATGTACAGGGCCTGATTGAAGCGGTGACGAAGCAAATTGAAACACTGCACCACGTGAGCAACTTGTACTACATCCCGAACCAGGGAGACCTCGCGGGGTGGCTGGTGCAGAATTCCCCCGCGGACCGGGCGTTTTTCTGCAACAGCGGGGCCGAAGCCAACGAGGCCGCCATCAAGCTGGCCCGGAAGCACGCCAAAGTGAAGCTGGGCCTGGACGAACCCGTAATAATTACGGCGCTGGACAGCTTCCACGGCCGCACCATGGCGACCATCACGGCGACGGGCCAACCCAAGTACCAGAAGGACTTCGGCCCTCTTTTGCCGTGCTTTGAGTACGTGCCGTACAACGACCCAGAAGCCCTCAAGGTGGGTAGGGATGGGTTCATTTTTGTGAATAAGAGGTGGAAGATTTCAGATCTTAGGATGTTGCGCTAAGGCATCGTTTTGACTTCTGCGAAGCTCCTTTTCTTCCATACCTCTAATTTTGCCCTTCATTCTACGGTGAACACCTTCATCGATGTTCTCTTTCTGCCTTTCCTTTCTCCTTCCAGGCAGCGGTAGCTCGCATCAACAAGCCTCCCTCGCTGCGCCGCCGCCTCGTGTCGCGTTTGCAAGGCAAAGCAGCCCCAAAGCGGGGTGTCGCTGCCATTTTCTTGGAGTCGTTACAGGGTGAAGGTGGGGTGAAGCCCGGCAACCAAGAATTCTTCCAAACGGCGCGCGACGTTTGTGACGAGAGCGGCGCGCTCTTGATGTGCGACGAGGTAATTACAGGGGAGCTGCCTAGGTGTGCGTGGTGCCCGTTTGATATCTCTTAATTAGAATGCTGGATTCCGTGCATTCCAGCAAATAAATGGAGGTTGCACACGCTTCTTGGCACACAGCAGTTATGTTGCTGTGCCGTACTAGAGTTCCATGACTTGCGTGCAGTTTTTTTGATGTCGTTGTTTTGCTTGCCTTTGACGTTGACGTTGTTGTTGTTGGTATGCGCGCGCATAATTTAGGTGCAAACGGGGGTGGGGCGCACCGGCAAATTGTGGGGTTTCCAGCACTTGAACGTGGAGCCTGACGTGTTCACCTGCGCCAAAGCCCTCGGTGGGGGGGTGCCCATCGGCGCCATGCTCTGCAAAGAACGCGCCAACGTGTTTGGGCCCGGGGACCACGCGTCCACTTACGGCGGGAACCCGCTGGCGTGCGCGGCCGGCATGGCGGTGACGAGGGCCTTCGACGAAGACGGCTTGCTGGAAAACGTGCAGGCCCGCGGGGCGCAGCTCAGATCGGGCCTGGAAATGTTCAAGGTGAAACTTTACTACCTTAGAATGTGTATCTTCGCGAGCATAAATCTCGAAATAGATTTCTTTTCAGGATCACGTTTTATGCAATGTGGCCTCTATCTCTCTTCTTTTTCGCTAGAATTGTATCTTTTTCCTCTGCTCTTTTTGTTTTTTTACCATGGATGCAACGACCAGGCCGATAGTCGATTCGCAGGGCTCATTTCCGAGATTCGCGGAGAAGGCCTCCTTCTTGGCCTCGTGCTGAACTCGAGCAGCGGTGAAGAACAAGACAAGTTTCCGACCGCAGGGGAGGTAGTGGGGTCGGCTACGCAAGAGGGGCTGCTCTTGGTGCCTGCAGGGCCAAAAGTAGTGCGGTTCGTGCCGCCTCTGGTGGTGACCCAGAAAGAAGTGGACGAAGCTCTCGTGGCTTTTGAAAAAGCGTTGCTCAAGCATGTGTAAATACTGGAAGGTGCATTTTTTTTCTTAGTGTGCTGTTCACACCATTATCGCATTGCGAGTCGATTTACGTGAGCTTTTCGTCGCAGCGAGGGGCTTATCATTCGCGGTTCGCTGTGGGCTACGGATAGCTTGCCCCCATGCATTTCCCGGCGTTGTGCTACTGTTTATTCTAATAACTATGTACAGTCAAGAATTAACCAGCTAAAACCAGGGGAGTCGGACTTTCGGAGTGACATGATGGTCGTAAAAAAGTTTGGTTGAGGTTGAGGAGTTAGCCGGGTGCCGGGTGTTAGGCATGAGGGAGTTGATTGCTGATTGACGAGAGAGCGGACGGAGGCCCATCATAATGTAGGTAGAATGAAGGGAGGCCGTTGTGGAAGTAGTCGGTGGGAAGGACTGGTGTAGTCGTCGGTGCGGCGTGGTGGTGTAGTGGCCGTAACACGTGGAAGGTGTCGGTGGAGTATGGTTGAAAAGTCTTGGGCAGAGGAAGCAGTGTCCAGGCAATTGATGCACGTTATCAAGGCAGTGTCGCGTCCATTATGAGCCGTGCGGGATGTCACACGGTGATCGAAGGGAATTAGAGAGCCGTATGTGCGAAGCCGCGATGAGCGGGGGCACGCAAGTAAGTGACAAACGGAGCTGTAAGTAGAGCGAGCAGCGATTTGTGGAAAGTTCTATACTTGGCTGCTTTTTATGGGATTTCGTTTCGCCAAAATCTAAGGAAATTTACGAAATTTCGTTGCGGCTCCCTGATTGGGCGAAATTCGTTTTTTACTGTGATTTCGCCATATTACGGCTTTGTACTCCTTCTGACCTGTTGAGTCGGCAGTTAGTGACAACGGCAGCGACGACGGCAGCGACGACGGCAGCGTTAATGTGAGTGACGAGCAACTAGGCCCAAGCGCGACCTTCTAAGGCTTGTCGCTTGTCGAAAGCGGCGCATTCAGGATATAGGCCTGTCGCAAGGAAGTGCCTGGAGAAGATACTGCGGCGCAGGGGGGCTAGGTACCCGGTTGCTACCTCGCTTTCGTTGTGTGCCTTCTATGCCTTCGAGCCCCCCACCCCCCCCCCCCAAATTTCGGTTGTGTATGGGTCCCTTTAGCGTTGAGTGGATTTCGGCAAAAGAAATTCGCCGATTTCGCCTCATAAATCGAAACGAAATTACGTAATATATCTCGATGGCCGCCGTAAAAAGCAGCCAAGGTTCTATAGAAGGAACCGGCGATTTACGGTAGTAAATACAGTAAATCGGTGTGTATTGAGATCTCATTCGTATCGCCAGTCGTTGCAGAGGCCAACAAAAGAACTCGGAAGTACAGGGGAGACCCCAGAGTGGGAGATACCCTGCGCGGCTGATCAATACACAAAAACACTATGCAGATCTACAGATGCACACGCACTCGTACCGTGACATATGAAATATGAAAGTGTACCGTTTCAAGCAGATTCTATTTTGAGTTAGTAGGGCGCCTTGAACTGGGGTTCAGTAGTTATGTTCAAAGTCCGGCAAGTGGCAGAGCACAACAGCCAATTCCCAACTGAAGTGGACACTATCAGTTCGACAGTCGACAGGAGGCCCCAAGGGCAAATAAATCAATGCATTTCTCTCATTTGTTGGTATTCTTGTTGGTACTGTTTGATTAGCGTTCCATCTCCACAACCGCAGGCGGTTCGGCAACTGCAGAGGCAGCGGAAGCTTGGCGTGCAAAAATTGAATCGAGCGCTTCGTTGGTCAGCAAACTCAAATCGGCGTCGGACCCCAGAGCCTTCACGTCCCACTGCTCCGACGTGATGCGCCCGTACGAGGAAGGCATCGGGAGCAGGATTGAGGGCGCACTCGCGCTGCGTGGGCTCGGGATGCTCTGCACCTTCGCTTGAGCGTGCGCGGATTCCGCCAAGGCGGGAATGGAAATGCTGTGGCCAAAGATCTGTGGCTTGTCAGACAGCTGCGGCTGCGATGGTAACCGCCAGCCGGCCGACACGGGTTCGTCGTTTGACAGCGCCAGCGGCAAGGGTTTGGTTGGTTGACTGCTGTCTTTGGTATAGTCGGTGTTCACATTTAATCCAGAGGATGCCAGCAAGGCTACCTTGTTCAATTGGGCAGACAAGGAGGACAGATCCTGAGGAGTTGACTTCTGAGCAAGCAGCGCGTTGGTCGGAGAGGCCGACGACGGAGTTCGGCGCAGTGTCAACGGAGTGGCGCCCGGCAGCGGCTGCGTTCGCACAACACCGTCCCCAGAATAACCAATCACCATGGCCGCAGGGTCGGACTCCAGTTGGTTGAAGGCAAATTCACCGCTGTCGGTTTCTTCAGGGTAAAGCTCAGAGACGCCCCGCGCGCTGCGAGTGCTCTCGCCGCTCGCTTCTGAGCCTATTTGCGGCCGCCACATGGGGATTGCGAGTACGGGCTCTCGCACTGAAGATGCTGAAGCCACCAAGCTAGGTGCAGCCGATGGTACTCCGGCTTGGTGTTCATTGTCACTGCCGCCGCCTTCTGAGTCAGACACCTCCGCAGGTCGAATCGAGGGGCACTTCGCCTGTTCAGCAGCTGACGCAGACCCTGACGGCAGCACGAGTGTGTGGCGGCCAGAAGACGTTGGCAGCGCCGTGTGGGCATGCCCCTGAGGCAGTCGGCGCACCTCTGGCAGGAGGTCGAGGCGACCGCGCAGAAAACGCGGGTGCGCGTAAGCGCCCACGTCAGGGCCCTTGACAACCTTCCGGAAGCCGTAAAGGTTGAGCTGCCGCTGGAATGAGCTGTACTTGTCATGGCGGAAATAATTCATAAGAACACCGCCGCAGAATTCCTCCATGTTTGTGATGTTGAAAGCAAGGCCGCTGCTCGTCCATTCTATCACAGTGTGATCCTCATTGCCGAGAATTTCGTAGAGTTTGCGCGGAAAGACCTGAGAAAATAACGATCAAGGACGAGCAAGTTAATACAAATATAACGTTGAAGGGGCAACGAAGGAATTGGGGGTACAAAAGGATTTCGGCCACTCTAATGGCACAGAGCTAAGGGCATGTGCTTAGACCCTTTGCCGATGCTCTAATCAGAACTCTCAAATGATGACGCAGGGTCTGTGCCACAGTGGCACAGCACTCAAATTTTGCCTCAAATGCACTCATAGCGCTAAAAGAAGGCAAACACCAAGGTTGGTGAAGGGATACTTGACGCGCTCAAGGGAATTTCCTGGCATCCTTAGTAATGAGAGCAAATAACTGCCGTTGAGTGCATTTACCTGCGGAGCGCCGCGACGACCCGTCTTCGGGTAGAGTCCTGTCTCCGGATTCGAAAGCGAAACCTTCCGCTCGGCGCATTTTGAGGGCACAACTTGTTGCTCGTCATTATCCTTCTGTTTAGCGCGAGGGCGCGAGCTGCGGCGGATGGACGACATTTGGGGCGGACCGGGGTCTGATGTCAAAGTGAAGTCGGACACGCGGAAGGCCACGATACAGAACGACACGCGGAATGTTGCTGAGTTGGTGCACGTCAAATTTTCAAAATTCGACTACATGTAATTTACGGTACTTACCGCTTAAAAATACGAAATTTGTTACACTGTTGTTCCATCTTCCATTTGCACTGCACGTGCTCCATCCATCAGGACATGGCCTTTGATTCTAGCAGAAAAACTACTTTAGAACTCATATATTTTCAACGTAATCTCAAATTTCACGAGCCTCCTTCGTTTTTTCTTCATTGGTTTGGCCCTGGGGCATTCTACGCACTTCTGGAAGCAGATCCAGGCGGCCGCGTATGAAATGTGGGTGCGCGTAAGCACCTACATCGGGGCCCTTCGCGACTTTCTTAAAGCCATAAAGATTCAGCTGCCGCAGAAAAGAGCTGTATTTATCATGACGGAAGTAGTTCGTGAGGACCCCGCTACAGAACTCTTCCATGTTGGTGATGCGGAAGGACAGACCACTGCTTGTCCACTCAATTGCTGTATCATCTTCGTTGCCAATGATGTCATAAAGTTTGCGTGGAAATACCTGAGAAAAAAGGACAGGACACGCAAGTGGATACATGGCAATGTAGGAAGCAATCATATAAGCGGGTAAAAATGAAGGATTAGCGGCATGAGGACGCTTATTTAGGCTTCTTTTTTTTAATGAATGGGACTTGACTGGGCCTCAAGCATCAGCTTCATAAACAAAAGTACACACGAGCTCTAGAGAAAAAGGCCGGAAGTGGCTGCGCAGCGCCCGATATTACGAAAGAGTAGCACAGTCACAAAGAACGATTGCAACTACTTAGCGTGCAAATTCCGCTTACCTGAGGAGCTCCACGTCGGCCTCCCGTAGGGTTCGGCAACACCTCAGTTGCATGTACTGTGGCACTTTCTTCGTGGGCCACGGCTGGTGCTGGCACGGGCAACTCATGTGGGGCAGCGGGCGTCAGTGAGACCGCGTGCGTGTGGCCCTTCGGTACTTTTTGTACTTCAGGCAGCAAGTCAAGTCGACCGCGCATAAAACGCGGGTGTGCGTAGGAACCCACGTCAGGACCCTTCGCAACTTTGCGGAAGCCGTAAAGATTGAGCTGCCGTAAAAAAGAGCTATACTTATCGTGGCGAAAGTAGTTCATGAGGACAGTACCGCAGAATTCTTCCATGTTAGTGATGTGAAAGGCCAGACCACTGCTTGTCCAGACAATTACTGCATCCTCCTCGCTGAGGATTTCATAGAGTTTGCGCGGAAACACCTTAAAAGTTAAAAGAGACACGCGGGGGAAGTAAGTCATTGACGGAAGTATGCATGGACACTCCAACCGTTTCAAGCTACAAGCGAATTGACCTAGCCTCGAGCTCCACCTCTTTTCAAAGCCACATCTCATCGTAAAAGCATGCAGAATGTTAAAAATATGAACGCGTCAAGATGATTCTCTAGGATAGTCCAAGCATAAGAGGTAACTTAGTGCATATGAGTGCCTTTGACCTGGGAAGCGCCGCGTTGACCTCCCGTCTTCGGGTTCATTCCTGACTCAATATTCGAGAGAGGCCCATCCTGCTCGGGGCTACTTGAAGGCGCTGATCGATGGTCACTTTTATCTCTATGAGATGCACGAGGGTGGGAGCTGCGGCGGGCGGATAGCTTGCGGGTCATGTCGTGGAGGTGGACTGAGTTGATTACAACCCGTGGGAGCACTCGACACAGATGGACTAGGAGACTACTTAGGAGGACACGAATCTCGGGAATGCAATTTATCTGAGCTCTCGTGTAATTTCCTCTATCAAGCTAATTAGAATGGTATAATATAGGCTTGGAAGTCTTTCTTACTTCTCGTGGCTTCTCCTAAAAGTGTAACTATTTTAGCTTGTTATCTTCTAAGTATCGTTATTAGCCTTCGACCTCGGACCTCGGACCATCGAACCATCGACTACCTCGTAAGTAAGTACTGCCGAAAAGAGTTTGCGCTGCTGCTCTGCTTTTCTTCTCTACCTGTTATTAGCCTTCTAATTCCGGCCCTTCGGTAGGGAAGAAGTTGAAACACGAAAAATCGGAAGAAACGAAACATGGGACTTTTGAGACAGGCCCCGAAGGGCCGGAATTAGAAGACTAACAGGTAGAGAAGAAAAGCAAAGCAGCGCAAACTAGACCTAAGAAAATAATCAGGCGCACATGCCCGAGTGGCCATGGTAGTGATGGTAGCGGTCCAAAGTGGTACGCTCCTCCATGCTCTGAGAGTGCAGCTCAAAAGAAGAGTTTCCACCCGCAGAGGAGGGGACTACAACGAAGTCCCTCAGGCGATCCAGAAGATGAGTCGCCCATCCCCGGTCAATTGCGTGACCCCATTTGCGTGTAAGCTTCTGTCTGAACAAGGCTTTGGCTTCTGAAAAGCCAATGTTGTAAAATGCCGTGTGTTTGCGAGCCATTTCCCGAGCGACGAGGTCCAAAATGAGGCTGAGATCAGAGGAAGCACCCCCGTATCGGCCAAAGACTGGGGCAAGAACACGGCCCCTGTGGCCGTACTCATTGAGTTCGCTCTCTATTGGGCCTCTCTGATCTTGCTGCGAGCCATGCAGCTCCGAGTCGAGCTTCCTTGTACGATCGTGGTACTCTTTG
>Ga0307982_1003788_pt1 | contig 12029 bp, 9 predicted proteins | sample OrgLakmetagen989_FD_201847 | JGI IMG/M metagenome (GOLD analysis project Ga0307982, IMG submission 201847) | Saline water microbial communities from Organic Lake, Antarctica - #989 | ecosystem: Environmental > Aquatic > Non-marine Saline and Alkaline > Saline | place: Antarctica: Organic Lake... | reverse complement strand
TGGAAAGAGGGGTATATGCAACACACTGCGCTATTGCGCTACTACGCAGCAGCAGCCACAGAGTTGGCACAGGAGGGTTCTTGCCTTGAGTCGGCGAATGCTCGGCGTTGCTCTATAAGCCGGACGAGGCACCAAGGACATCGACGTCCACTTCTACCCGTCTACCTGGATCAATTAAAAGTTAAAACTCACTTCCCGAATTGGCTGGCAGGAACGTTTTCTCGTCTCAGACACCACACATCCGACGTAAACGTGGCGATTTTCCTGAGCTGCAATAAGAAATATGCCCATGTGTAAATTGCATGGGCCCATGCAACTACTGGCGTTAGTAGGCCTGTGATCATTCGTGTTCGCACAGCCTACAGCATTACAGCCACGTGGTCCATACTTCATAAGCTTACAAGAAAGAGGGCAGTAGATGCTGAGATCGGCTGGCTTTTAAAGACTGACAAAACATCAGGGAGATGTCCTGCAGGGGCAAAAAATAGCCCGGAGAAATGCCTCGTGGACCTGGGACGTAAATGGCGAACGAGCACTCAGTCCCACCGACTTGTTCGGAGGAAAGACGCCAGTTGGAGCCTGAATTGGCCTTCTGGAGCAAATTTGCCGGCGCATAAGCAGCACAAGTGCATTTTTAGGTGCCTCTGTGACTACTGTGTACCTACTTGTTTTTCTTTGTTATATTGGGAGAGTATTAACCAGACTAGACTGGCCTAATGCGAACCAAAGGGATGTGCTTCAGCTTTGAGGCGCATAAAAAAGAAATCCGAGACAATTACGGACGCGTTGACAGCGGAGCACCTCTCCTACTACGTTAACAGGGGCTATGAGACCGTCAAGGCCTATTACCGCCGGGTGCTTCATCGCGCGTGGGGGTTCACCGCCCATCGTGGGTGGGCACGCCTTATGCTCGATCGCCGGGGCCTCGTACAAACCCCGAACGCCCCACGGGACCAAAGCCAACACCCCCGTGCTCGCAGCGACTATGACGAAGAGACCGCCTACGGAAGTTATATGAGCCCCGAGCCTGGCTACCAGCCCGGCCCGGGGGACTTTGTAGACGTTGATTAGATGGCATCCTGCCTGCTAGTTCCTAAATCCAGTCCCCCCTCGGGGGGGGGCTCAGAAAGAGTTACTGGGGAGGAAGTAAAGAGTTGACATGCCCGATTGCGCAAAGCGCAGCGGTGTGCTCTCTACAATGCAGAAACAGACGCGGAAGAGACCTGAGTCTGGTTCTAAGATAGATTTCATGAACAAATTTCACTTACCTCAGACTTTAGAGAGGGCTGAAAGTATTCCACTTCCGGCTCTCCACGCACCTCCTATTTACGATAATGACTTGCGCGCATCACATGCGAGTACACTTTTCCCCACAGCATTGGCTTCTGCGTCATTTGGGTTTGAAGTAGTTCGAGTTCGAGTGCAAAACGCAAACTGGTGTAAATACTAGCAGGCAGGATGCCATCTAATCGGCGTTTGCAGACCGGAAGCATCTTCTGAGCCCCCCCTGAGGGGCACTGGATTTAGTAAATAGCAGACAGGATGCCATCTAGTCGGCGTCTACAGAGTCCCCCGGGCCGGACTGGGAGCTATTTCCCGGGGCAAATAGAAGCGGATATAAGGTGGAACATTGGCGATAGAGGGGCCGTCTTGCTGAACCGCGATATTTCCCTGTTAAAATGCGGTTGATGAAAGCCGTATCTATAACTGTAACAGTTGAGGAAATCCGTTGGCGCCAGAATAACGAGAACCATGTAGTGTTCCAAGTCGAGTCGGCGTCTTCATGAGTGTGGCGCATACTGAACAGACCGGAAGCCTTAACAAGTCACGTCGCATTAAAACAAATTGACCAGTCCCCCCTCGGGGGGGGCTGAGAAAAAAAAATGAACTAGGATGATAAAAGAAAAAAGGAAAACACCGAAATAAGTAAATCCGAGGGAAATTTGTGCTGTTAGCTGATTTTTTCTGTGCCCCCCTCCGAGGGTGGACTGGATTTAGGAACTAGCAGGCAGGATGCCATCTAATCAACGTCTCCAGAGCCCCCCGGGCCGGGCTGGTAGCCAGGCTCGGGGCTCATATAACTTCCGTAAGCGGCCTCTTCGTCATAGTCGCTGCGAGCACGGGGGTGTGGGCTTTGGTCCCGTGGGGCGTTCGGGGCTTGTGCGAGGCTCCGGCGATCGAGCATAAGGCGTGCCCACCCACGATGGGCGGTGAACCCCCACGCGCGATATGATCTACGGAGGGGTGCTGCAACGCTGCAACCCAAACAAAACATTTTTTTTCTGAGCCCCCCTTTTTTTCACTCCAGAACTCGTAAAAGAAGAATGATACAGGACAGTAATAACTTATTACTTTACTGTAGCTAATAATAAGATGAAGTACGAAGCACTGTGAAGCAAGCTGTTTCTGATGACCCCGTCTTGGTATTATTCACGAGTAACATGCGCCAACAGACACGGAACAATTATATCCGTATACGGGCGCACCTCATTCTAAATTGAATCATGCTGACTCTACACGATGTTTGTCTTCAGTGCGTAGTTGTCTCATCGCTACTGCTTTTTGTTTAGCCGAAGCGGCAATTATACAACATTGAACAACGTGCTTCACTTGTTACCGAATTTCCATTGGCGGCACCATTTTTCTCTATTTAGCAGTGATTTGTCAAATCTGGCAGTGTTTTACGATGCTTGCATTATTAATATGGGCACCCCTCGTTCTTTCTTCAGAAGAAACAGCAGTCATCGATAAATATGTTCGCGCCTACTATATTCCAGGATGGGGCGACTCTGCGACAATGTTTGCACACTCCCTGGCAAAAATCGGCGATATGAACGGGGATGGAATCACAGACATAGCAGCTGGCACTCCGTACGACGGTGATGATGATGACGGCCGCGTCGTCATCATGTTTTTACAAACTACGGGGGCATGGTCTGCATACAACACCATCAGCACCTCGGATTTGGGAATTGAAAATGGTAACAAGCCTCGCCTCGGCTTTGGTTTGGCTAGAATTGACGACCGCAACGACGACGATGGTGGGGTGGATTTAGCGATGTCATCCATTGGCGCTTACTCCTTGTCGCCGTACCCTGAGGGCTGCGTGCACTTGGCGCACCTCACTTCAAGTGGCGATGTCACTGGTACTGTGAGACATCTCAATGGCTCTTTCTATGGAGTTACTGAGAAGGGTGCTAATTTCGGATGGGCAATAGCTGCATGTGGCAATTGGTCTGAATCAAACAGTGCCGAGCATGATTTGCTGGTAGGTGCGCCAGGCCACCGAGAACAAGGACGCAATGGCACTGGTTGTGTGTTTTTGCTTAACCCTTGGAATTACCCCAATAACCGTTCCGCAAGCCGGGTCTGTGCAGGAGAAGTAAGCCCGGGAGATGTTGGCGCAGCCGCCACAAACCTAGGGTCTAGCTTGGCATACTTAGGGGGTAGAAGTGTAGCCGTGGGCGCACCATTAGGTGGCAACGCCGGAGAAGGCGCAGTGTGGTTGCTCACCCTAAGTGCTACCTTGGGCGTCGAAAGAGCGGTGATGCTTCAAACAGATAGGGTTCTCGATTTGTCCAGTGGAAATAACTTTGGTGCCGCAGTCGCAGTGCTTTCTTCGGTTGAGCCCGAAGACGGTGGTGTTTGCTCGTCGGGCGACGCACCTGGGTACAAATTGAAACATGCCAATTTATACCTTTTTACTCATAGCTTTGGACAATACTTTCAAGACGATGAAGAAATCTTGTTTTGCTTTGATTTTGCGGAATCAACGTTTTGATCGCAGGTTGTTTGTCTTTATTTCTTGAGCAGGTGGGATTGGGACCGTGATTGCGGCACGCTCGACTTGGCAGTGGGTGCGCCATACATGGATGGCGAGTCTGGCGACACTGACTACTACCAAAGTGGCGTGGTTTTTCTCATAACTATGGATTCTTCAACTGGTAATATATAAATTTGCTCTTGATATATGTATACATAAATATATATACGCGCGAACTAATCTTGTTCGTTCTGCATGAACACGAAACAGGTCTCATATTGAATCACTATTCCATTAAGAACTTCGATGGAGTCCCATACTATTCGGGTGGCACCATAAGCGATTTGTTAGGAATAAGGGACTACTTCGGCAGCTCCCTGGCCTGCTTAGGTGATATAGATAGCAACGGCGAGCTTGAATTGCTTGCGGGTGCGCCGGGCTATTCGCGGAGCATGAACAACAATCGCGGCGGGGGCTGGATGTCGATGTTCCTACATCAGCCCACGCCAGCACCCATCCTGAGTCCTACCAAGACCTCGACCCCAACTATGACTGCGGCACCTTCTGACGTGCCATCAGCTGAGCCAACGCATCCACCATCGATGAGCCCTACCTCCACTAATACCGTGGGCGTGAATGTGAGATTTATAATTCATGCTGCAGATCCGCCCTCTGACAATGATACTTCAATGCTGAAGACGACTGTGGCTTCTGCACTGACTGTCGGAGAGAACCAGCTTAAGCACTTCGAGGTTGAAGGAACAAATAGCACGGTGTCACCACAACGACAACTGCTTCAGGTCAAGAACTGGGAGGTCGCATTTACGGTTACCACAGAGCTGGCGACCAATGGCATGACCTCAGAAGAATACGGGAGCACGGTGAGCTTACGCACTTCGTTTACTATTCATTGTTAGTCGAAAAGTTGTCTGTTTCGCTTGGAATCGCGCTCTCACATTACAAAAAACATTCGCAAGTCGTTTTCCCCTTTGATCCAATTTCGTGCTCGTTTACTTAAGAGCATTTACCAATCATTTATTTGTATTTTTCAAGTTCATGCATATGATAAAATAATATAGGTCGAGACCACGCTTACAAGCGATGCTTTTGCCTCTTCTGTAGCTACTGCACTTCACAATATGACGGTGGACTCCAATTCGATAACAATCGTTGTGCTGACGCGCATTTCTTCAATGGTGCCGGTCCCACAGCCCACATTGATGTCCAATTCTGAACAATTCCCCAGCAAACTGCCTACTCGAGTGCCTACGGCACCACCGTTGTCGCAACCAAGCGATCCAAATTCTGCAATTTTAGTCACTGTCCCTTTCGCCCTTATCGTTATTTCAATAGTATGTGTCCCGCTATTATCATGCGTTATGACACTTCAGTCACATCTGGGGTATTGCAGCCTAAAGAGATCGTCATTGACAACAACAGTAGTAGCAGCTGACAGCATTCTTTCCAATAATAGCCCACAGCATGAACGCATTATTTCGATTGAACTTGTTACAATGCCTCGAGTGGACTTGGAGGATATCAGTGAAGAATCTAACGTTGCCCACCGCGATCACAATGATTCAATCGATGAAATGCCATGGGCGGAAGTGGATGATGCTCGAGGAGAAGTTAGTGAAGCCCACCGCGATCATACTAATTCAATTGACGTGTTTCCATCATGGATGGAATTGGACGACGAAGGAGGAGCTGGTCACGCCCACCATGATCTTATGGGTTCAATTGACGTGTCGCTCTGGATGGGACTAGAAGCCAATAGAAGAGGGTCGAGTGCCACCCACCGCAATCATACGAATTCAATCGACGAGTTGCCAATTATTGAACAGGAACGCAATGACAAAGGAGGAGCTGGTGTCACCCACCGTAATCACATGGATTCAACTGACGGCTTATCAATAGTGGAACTGGAGAACTACAAAAGAGAAACTAGTGCTGCCCTTCAAGATCACAAGAATTTAATAGACTCATTGCCACCCGTTGAACTGGAGGATATCAAAGAAGGAAATTTGTTACAAGAGCTGAGAGCACGCCAAAGTACGCGCGAAGTGATGCTGTAAACTGTGGAGTCTTACTAATAATGAGTTCTGGCCTCTTGGTCCAAATCTAAAGAGAATCAGGCAGCAGCTACACATACACTCGCAACTTATGACCCATAACTAGAGTATGAGCTCACACAATTTGCTTAACTATTGAAGTGGATCCCGCAAAAACCGATGAGCCGGTGATTTCCGGATATTTTTTAATATGGTATCATAGTCAAACTAAGGGGTACGAATTTAGTGTTCCTATAACCCAAGAGACACAAACGCAAATCCAATTAAGCATGACATAAATACTTTTCATTTCGCCTTTGGGCGGTCCTAGTGCGGAAATAGGTGAGGCAGTGCAAGAGGTGGTGTCGAGCTCCCGTAATATAAATTAGGAACTTCAATCCCTAATAGAACCCCCAACCTCCTCGTGATGCCTGATGGCTGAAGGACTACTTGAGAGTGAACGATTGACATACTGCTTTATGCAAAAGGCAATTAGCGCAGTCAAACTTGTTCTAATGGTTATATTTTTTCTGAGCCCCCCCGAGGGGGGACTGGATTTAGTAACTAACAGAAAGGTTGCTATATGCCACAGGGGTGTTTCTATGTATTTATGTATTTAGGGAGTATTGACTATAAACTAGACTAGACTTTAGACCGGACTTCAGGGATGCCGGCGCCGAATCGGTCGTCTAGAGGAAGGTCTGACGCTGCCCTCAAAATGATATTCGGAGAAATGGCTCATGTTTATACTCTACCCCTGAATATCAGCACTGGCCGCTGTGTCACCTGGGTTCGTTTTAGAGAGTAGCTGGGGCACCCTTGGTACATGGCACCTGCACTGCAGTACTCACATTATTAGTTATCAGTCCGTGTTCGAGTTCCGAAATAAAATAGCACTTCCCTGTATTTGTGCGTTCAACAGCGAGCCGTTTTCTTCACTTTTTTGCAAGCAAGCGACAAATAGATCAACGAAGAGTTGATGTTTACACTTCCAGGTCAAATTGTGCCTACCAACGAATTGTGTCTGTCCGTCTGTCACAACTTGGAGACAAAAATAATATCCCCTACGCTCGAAAAGATGTGACAAGCACATACTTTCCTAGAGCGCCATCAAATGTATGTAGCTTATCAAGTGTAGACTACCTTCGATATTTGCTGTATCTGCAGTACGCGAAGTGTGCGAAGCTCTACATTCCCAACGCAACGTGTGAAGTCCATGCACGACCTTGCGCAGCGAACTCTGTAAGCATGTAGATGGCATGTACTTAGTCACGCGCGAAGTCTGCCATGCTTTCAACGACAGTGTCATCATGACATGTGTGAATCTTCTCGATGTCACATGCTTGTTTTTTTTTTCTGAGCCCCCCCGAGGAGGGACTGGATTTAGTAACTAGCAGCTTGTTTTGACACTTCCTTTGCGTGCTTCTTCTGACACTTCTTCTCACACGTGGCCTTTGACGTTGTGATCGTCTCCACGCCCTCGTTTTAATCGCCTTCGCTCTCTTGACTCCACCGACCGCCACATGCCGTGCTCTGATTGGCTAATGAATTACTGTAGTACGCACTTGGTTTAGAACGCTGGTCGGTATATAGATGACAGTTTTTATACTTCACTTACTAGAGGTGGGCTGTTGAACCCCATCCACAAACACAAGACGCCATGGTCGAGATGGCCTTCCTCTATGGTTGGATGCTCTGGCGCTTTAAAATTGATAAAGAACTGCAGCCGCCTGTGCATCTCCGCGGACAGCCGTGCACCCTCGCATCCCCGGCGGAGAGCTCGTATGCACGCTGCCGACGCTGAAACTTATCGCTCGTTTTGCGCTCAATTAGCCTACTACGGAATTAAGTACACTGTAGAACGCAGAACGCACCCCTGTAATGTACCGATTGCCTCGACTGTCCCGAGTCCTAATCCACATCAAAATGGGTGCATCCTCGTACGTTCTTCTTGATAGCGATCCTATTGAAGGCCCTAGGGCCAGTGTACGCTAAGATAACACCACCAAGGAGGGAAAGTCTCCACTTCCTTGCCCGCGAGTCTCCAATTTAAAGCTCGTTGCAAGGGTGTTTTTGTTATTCTTCTGCGCATTCTAGCTAGTCGGTCTACGATCTGTGCAGGGTTCATATCTGTCGCTCTGCGCGCCAAGACAGCAGCACCGAGCCGCTATGACGTGCAGTCTCTTAGAGGTGTAGTAGCGTTGAGCCAGCCCGGCGCTCTGGCACAGCTGAACTACCATGAAGATCCTAATCTTCTTGAATCCACATCAAAATGGGTGCATCCTCGTTCTTCTTGATAGCGATCATGTTGAAGGCCCTAGTGCCGGTATGCCGGTATGCGCTAAGATGACACCACTGAGGAGGTAAAGTCTCCATTTCCTTGCCCGCGATTGCACCGCCAGAAGATAGAAACTCGATTAGCATCATACCGCAAACTCTAGTTGCTGACATCGCCGTCCACTCGAACAGGTCCACGATCAGCTCAAGGTCATCGCGTGCCGCTCTGTTTGCACGCCCACTGCGTGAGATAGCCGCTCTGGCACAGCTCATTTTACTTATAGCTCCGACGGCTTTCTCGGCGCAAGCGCACCAGGACAAATCTGCTTCTCCAAAACCTAGCGATTTCCCATTTAGAAACAGATCATTCACTTCGCTGGGTTCTCTCTACTACCTTCGCCATCTTCTGAGTGGAGCAAGCACCCTCGAAATTCAGGTTACGTTATTAAAGCACCTGGGCCCTCGGTTGCACCAAGTAAATCCAGGAATTTATTGAATAGTTGGCCAATGAAATTGCTAGGTTTTGAAAGCTTTGAAGAACCTCTTACTGAACCTCCCACTTGCAACACTGTCTTGGATTCCTCGAAAGCGCAATGCTCCGCCGCTCACCCAGAAAGGTGCTTTTCATTTCGTGGCGGGGGCTTCGAGAACAGCACTGCTGATCATTTCGAACCATCAAAAGTATGCCCTCCGCACTTCGAAAAATTGGATAGGGATATAATATGGGCGTGGAGCGCTCGGGTCTCAGGTGATGATGTCGACCCAGTCCGTGCGAAGGCCGTGGAGAAACCTAGAGAAAACCATTGCCTCTTCTATTGTTAAAAAGGACTGTTATCTGGTGATGCCCACGGAGGACCAAGCGCCTCCACCTAAGGCCGTGGCGCCAGGAGCGGAATTGCGCGCAGCTGCGATGGCTACGACGACGCGAACCTCTTCGTCTTCGTCGTCTCCTCATGTGGGCTCGCGGCTGGGCGCTAGCCACATTGGGGGCTTTACAGAGTGGGCATCTTCCAGTGCGCCAGTCGTGAAGGGCATGCAAGCCTCCACGACTCCCGAAGGACGCTTGCTGGAAGTCAAGAAACGATTTGCCAAGTTTTTTGGCAGTGGTGCTTCTGGTGCTTCGGCTTCTGGTGGTGATCACGGCCATAGCGGCGGCGGTGGAAGTGAATCTCGAGGAGGCGAAAGTCCCAACCAACGCCACAGCGAAAGCAACGACCAACTTGGGGACGACAACAACACCTTTGCCAAAGCCGCGGCCTCGTTGTCTTCTCCTTCTGCTTCGTCTTCTTATCTCGACCCAGTCGGCGCCAAAGCGAAGGTCCACGGCCAAGCGTACGGCATGGTACGTGGGCTTTTAAGGAGACTCTCTTTTTTTTTCCCAGCTTTCTCCTTTTTCTTCTCCTTCTTCTTCTATTTGGATTTTTGGATTGCTCTAATTGAAGAGCGCATCTTCTTTCTAGTCCGAACAACTAGTTGATTCTTCTGATCCTAAACGCATGCTCCTGTGCATACCCGTGTACGCAGGAATCCGTGCGCCAATTCGTTGTCAGTTTGTCGCAGCTTTACACCACCTTTTTGAAAATAATGCTCACTTCATTATTTCTCTTCCTTTTCCATCGCTTCTCTATAACCTTAATATTCTAGAACCGCGTGATGGCAGTGGAAGGCCGCGACGACCCCCCCAATCCTTACAAAGTCCCCACGATTCGCACTCGCATGGGCTACTCGCAGGTATGGCAATGCCCTGATGGTGTGCTTTAGCCTATGTATAATGGGTGCTTTAGCCGCCAGCATTTTTTTTCGTCGATTGACGGATCAGGCTGAAATGATCGCGCAATGCTGCATGCATGTCTCTCATTTACCACATCGATCTCTGTCGCGCTGTCGTTCATAAATCTGAAAGTTTTCTCTCTAGCCTCTCAAATCGGTTCAATGACAACACCTGTGCCTGCACCATTCCTTTCACTTCCCCTACCAGGTGGGGTATTTACACGACTGGGAGCGCAACGTGGCGGCCTCCAAGGGCAAAACAAGGGCCCAAGTGGACTATGAACTGTACGGTAGTCATAGTAGTGGCAACGGTGATGGCGAAGGAGAAGGAAGCAACAGCACGAACAGCGGCACGAACAGCAAGTGGGCTTGGAACAGCCGAACAGCAGCAGCAGCAGCGCCTAATTCTCCTCGTCCTGCTGAGGCCTCTTCATCATCCCCGTCGTCCCCCCGGTCATCATCGATGTTGTTGTCAGGCCCCTCTTCGCCCGGTGGCTGGGGCAACACCCCGAATGCTGGCCGTTACGTGCCGGGCACCTACAACCAGGTCCTTCAGTACTGTAGTAGTACTAATAATAGAGGCGCTTTTCGTAAATCTGCTTCAAAGAGTGTTCATCTTCTCAACTCGACCTCAAGATGTCTTCTTCTTTCTCCCCTCCTTCGCCACCATTTACGATAGTGCCATTTTGTCTCGTCTCCCTCGTGTAACACACTCTCTCTTTCTTTATCTTTCTTTTTGATGTGAACAGCACGACCCTTCCGGCGGCTACCGCCAACACAGCAGCAACAACAAGAGTAACGGCTATGGCAGTCATGGCCCAAGTGGTGGCAGCGCTTCTACGTACACTTCGGCACCTCTGGGAGGCGGGCAGGGCTACGGCCGATGGGCGAGCAGTTTAGGGGGTGGGGGTGGGGGGGTTGCGTCGGCTACTGGGAGGGTGATCAACAACAGTAGCGGTGGTGGTGAAGAAGCAAGGTCGGCAGCGAGGCTCAAGGAAATTCGCGCGCGGTATGAGAAGAGGGCAGGAAGAGAGGAGAGGTCTTTGGTGTACGCATGACTGGAGTCCATTTTGTGTTAAAGCTCTTCTTCTTTTGTTTTCTTGATTTTAACATAAAGCATTCTCTTTTGCTCGCATGCACTCACCTCAAGAGGATTATGCACTTTTATCTCATCACATTTTCTTTTACGTTCTCTATACTCCTAACTGCTTTATTTCTATCTCGCCATACTCGCAGAGTGGAATCCCGCAACCAGAAGATGTTGGCCTCCACCCTCAAAGGCCAGGGCACCTTTAAGGATGATGACGATGAAAATGGAGGAGGTGGTAGCTCATCTCCCTTGGACCGGCGGCAGCGCTATACGCTAGGCCCTGACGGCCTCCCCTTTCCGGTATGCAAGAATCGCTAGGTTACTGCGTCTCACATTACGATGTCTTGTGTTGCTCAGTCCAGTGTTTTGATTGGCTGAACTGTGTAATTCATTTCATGGGCTTCCCTCTTATGTCCTTCTTCTTCTAGTCTAAAGCTGTTTCATGTTTCTTATGCTTGCTCACGACTATTCGCTCGCCCTCCTCTCGCATTTTCCTCTCGCATTTTCCTCTCGCGTTTTCCTCTCGTGCCTTCCTTGTATTCCTGTTGTCGTGAACTACTTATCATCTGTTACCTTCTGTCGTCTTCTTTCATCCTCATTCAACAGATCCCCCGCCTGACTCCGGTTCCGCCCTCTCCTAGTAGCCATAGCGCACTGCCTCCAGGCTCCCCCATCAAGGTATAGGTCTTCTACTACTGTCTTCTCTTTCTTATGCTTCTTTGACCGTCTCAGCTGTGCGCATGCACCCACAGAAGGAGAAAGTATGGAAGAGCAGATAGTGCAGATAACTTCATGCTTCCAGTCAATTTCAAATCATTGTTATTTGAATATAGGCCACTGCAATATTTCTCTTGCTTTCTCAACTTCTTTTTTCCTCTCCTTCAGGGAGCTTCTTCTTCTTCTTCTCCTTCTTCTCCTTCTTCTTCTTCTTCTTCTTCTTCTTCTGCCTCCTCCAAGTCCAACAAGAGCAACAATAACCGGCGGTGGGCGTCGAGCTTAGAGCCGGGGGGCACTACGGTGAAAGATGAAGCTGGCGGGGCCTGGTGGCAAACCACCCCCTGTAGCCCCGGGACCATGT
>Ga0307982_1003787_pt1 | contig 12031 bp, 11 predicted proteins | sample OrgLakmetagen989_FD_201847 | JGI IMG/M metagenome (GOLD analysis project Ga0307982, IMG submission 201847) | Saline water microbial communities from Organic Lake, Antarctica - #989 | ecosystem: Environmental > Aquatic > Non-marine Saline and Alkaline > Saline | place: Antarctica: Organic Lake... | reverse complement strand
GGCCAATGCCCCTCTCCCTCCTGAATCATTCCGCACTTGCTTTGTTTGCGCAACGCACGCGCATTCCCACTTCTGCCCGCAGCATTGGCTTCTGTGCCATTTGGGTTTGTATTAGTTCGAGTTCGAACCCCGAATTTTTATTTACAGTTGGCAGTGGGCCTTTTTGGTTTTTGAGACAGGCCCCGAAGGGCCGGAATTAGAAGGCTAACAGGTAGAGAAGGTGTTTGGTCCCAGCCCCGTAGTGGTATTGATTTTACTTATCGAAACTTAATCCATAAATGGCTTTTGGATATTTTTTTAATTGTTGACTTGTTGAAATACCAGTTCCCATTTCGTAATTTCTGCCCCTCGTCTCAGTCGAAGTATCAATTCAAATTATATGCCATACAAATCATATCATGAAAGCCCACTGATGTCAGAAGCGGGGGATTAGCCCGATCGCAGTAAACAACGGGATGGGAGTAGTCGGACTTATTGTCCCTCAGATAGGAGCTTCACATTTTCCCAATTAGTCCGTCTTTTTGTTTGGTGGCCGGGGCTGTGAAGTCACGACAGGTTTGTCATTGGCTGCTGGACCGTCTCTGGCGGCGTCTGAGTCGGCAGCTGCTTGCTGGGATTGCACTTTTTGGAGCTCCGAAATGAACCTATTATTGATCGAAAATAATCAAAAGAGAAGAAAGAGAGAAAACAAGCAAAAATACGATTTCGAGAGAGCAAGGTCTACACTAGAAGTGTTAGTTCGTTGAAAACATGCATGCGTGGGAGAAATACCAGTTGATGGAGCACAGCAGCCCAACGGCGAGAAACGTGAGAACCACGAGGTGGATGCTGCAGAACATTGGTGGGCAGTGGGGAATAGAAGGAAGAGGCGCATGTAAGCAGAGACACGAATCACATAAGAAGTGAAGGTTATGGCTGACGAGATACGATATAAACGATGATTTCGAAACATGTAATCTTATGACCAATTGTTGCTTACCTGCCGTAGCCTTTTAAGTAAGTGACGAGCAGCACGAACAGAAGGGCGCCTAAGGTGACGTTGATGTACGGCAAGAGTAGGTGCCCCGTATTTGGCTCGAGTAAAGCTACGAGCAACGTGTTCATGATGCTACCATCCCGCTCGATGCCCATAGTTCTGTGAAGCCTGTAAATTGCTCCCAGTTTCGTCTATCCTATAGGAGCTTCAAATCTATCACTTTTCACTTAGATTCTAAATGTGAACTGGCGAACTGTCTAGCTCTATTGGCTAGTAAAGAAGCTATAAACAGCTAGCCTTCAGAAGCTCCGCTCTTTGACCTCCTCTTCTGGTAGCGGTAAGCTTATTACTCGCAAGTTAGCTCGTAGCAACCCTTCCTTGCTCTTTTTACTAGAGAGCCAGCCTGGAGCTCGCACTGAGCTCGTGGAAAGGATTTACAGGGTAGGTTATGGAGACCGAAGAAAATCGAGGGACGAGAGACGAGCCAGCACGCCGCGCCAGCACGCCAGCACGTCAAACCCGGAGCAGCTGAAGATCAACAAAAAATGGTGACTGCGTAGCCCCTCAAGTGATTGATGAGTAAAACACACGGTGCTCTCACATACCTTTCTTTGACCTGACTTTCATCAGGCGGCTGTTAACAAGAAAGAGTCCATTTTAGATCTCGGCAAGTACATGGATCAGGTAAGAGCTACGAACGCAAGTAATATGAGGAAGGCGAAATCCTAGGGGAGGAATTGCATTCAGAGCGTAAGAGCCTAACTAACGACCAAAATACTAGCTAGCTCGAGATGATCAACACAATTATCGAGCTCTATTGCGTCGAGTAATTTTCGCTTTTGATGACCTTTTGGTCCCTTTTCCCTCTCGTGCTCTTCTCCTTCGTTTTCCTGCTCACGTGTGTAGGGTGTTCGAGTGAAATTTCAGGGTGGCCGCGAAGTGGTCGGCAATTTAAAAGGCTTTGACCAACTCGTAAATTTAGTGCTCGACGACTGCGTGGAGTACATGAGAGGTGAGGTTGCCTTCCTTATCACGTGTGTGCTATAACCTAGCTAGACATAGCCAGATGAGGGTTAGTTCATGAAGGAGCACGCTCGACCTTGTTCGATTTTTTCTTTTTCTCGAGCTTGTTGCTGTTCTGCTTTGATCCTGAGTTCTATGCAGTCATGCTATTCATTTGAACGTATGATGTCGCGGCACTGTCTAACTTCACTAAACTCACACGAGATGCTCTATAGCCCAGATGGTAGTCTTACATAGCCGTAACCGCATGTCACATCAACTCACTCGACTTGTTTTTTCTCTCCCTCCTACGCGTCTATTATTTTTCAAAACCTCTGCAGACCCGGACGACCCTTACCGGATCACCGACGACACGCGCTCCCTTGGGATGGTTGTGTGCCGTGGGACTCAGGTAAGGAAATGTACTGCACCTGCTGCTCCTGTCACAGATCTGTAGAGAGCACTACGACTAGGCATTTCATGCCAGCGTCTAGTCCAAGCGATTGCCACGCTCAAGAGCGTCTCTCCTTTTCTCGATTTCTTTTACATTTTTTCTCGTGTATTCTTTCATGTATGTATTTGTGCGTTGCCTCTCATGCCATGATGCAGGTGAGCTTCATTTCACCAACCGACGGCTGCGAAGAAATTGCCAACCCTTTCTTGAACCCTGCTGATGAGTAAAAGAACCAAGTGCCATGGCACATGCGGTGATGCTGTTGCCACTTGGGGCTTAGAAGGAAGTCTGATGGCGACTGGGAGATGAGAAGCATGCCACCATTTGCCAGCTGTTGCCTATCCACTTATTTCGGCCGGTGAGAGTTAAGGAACCCAAAACTGCACATAACACAACAAGGGAGGTCCTGAGCAATGGCGTTGGGCTTATGCAGAAGCGCTGCGCTTGTGTTTTGTGTGTATTAGTATCGCCATCGGACTACAGATAGGCGCGACGTGTGTGTTCATAATACATATAGAAATATAAAAGATAGAGACATTACGAAGCGGAGGCCCCAAGCACCAGGGTTGAGATTCCCGTTTCCAAGGAATTCCCGCGATGGCTAAGAATTTAATTCCACGTGGGATTTCCGCGGGTTTTCCGCGGTATTCCTGTGCCGTGGTCATAAAGGCACTGCTAAATTCCCGTCGCGGAAATCACATCTATAATTGGTTAAAGTTTGAGACAGGCCCCGAAGGACCGGAGTTAAAGTTCCCCTTTCTGTGGGAATTCCGCGGAATTTCCCGCGGGAAACCGAACGTAGCCAAGCACTAAGCACTAAGAAAGAAGTGGCGCTCAAATTTTTATTGTAATAAAGTAGAACTTTACCTCGCCTTCCATTTACATGTGCCCAGCGCTGCTCGATTATATAGGAGTTAGATTAATTTAAGATGTAGATGTACCCAAAGCAACGATGAAATCGAATGAAGAAACTATGAAAGGATAAAGAACCGTAATCGAATACCGTTTTTAGACAAAGAAACAGGCCACGGTTTTAGTGCTGTGGCTGTTTGTCGGATATGTGAATGGTAGAATTGTGAACGGTTGTGTGTATGTGTTCTGCCCTTTTTTTTCAATTTTCGAAGCACCCCATTCCTAGATAGCGAATCCATGGCACATTAGTTTTGGGCTCAAAGATTCTTGATCCGTGGCTAAGGTCACCAGAATGCTGGTCATGAGCCCCGCAATGGGCGCACTGAAAAACCCGATCACCATGGTGACTAGGTCGGTGGTGAGCGTCACGCCGAAGATTGAAAACGGCTGGGTGGTGCCAGCTTCGTAGTGGGCGAGCACCTGCACATGTATTAAGGAAAAGAAACGAATATTAAAAACTCACGCATAAACCAAGAAAACGAAATTGCAAGAAGACTATAAAGAAAAGGTGGCAGTTTTTATTCAGTGCATTTTTCATGAAGCAAAAACGAAGAAGAATCAAAGAATGGAAATAGAAAATTTCAAATCAAGAACCAAACTAACGCATAAAATAGACATAGGCTCATGCAAGCACAGCACACACACCCACACCTACCGCAACAATGCTGGCCACGCGTTCCTTGTCTTCGGCAGCTTTGGCGTTCGCTTCCAGCGCGTGCATGATGGCTTTGATGGGGTTTGGGTCCTGGCTTGCGTCTTCTTCTTTTTCGCGCTGTTCCGCCGTTTGGGGGTCCTGATAAAAATGGTATGGAAAAATAGAAATAGAACACGGAAACAGAATAGAATAGATTTAATCAGAGTAAAAGGAAGGTGAAGTAGGAGGTGACGAAGGAAAGCAATGAAAAAAATTAACACACATTTGCACTCGTGATCTAGACAGGAACTTGAAGACCCACACGCCAGATAGAAAAATAAATCCTAGCGAATAAAGCAAAATCTTCAATTCATTTAAAGAGTTATTAAATCATACCTCCGCCAAATAGGCAATCATGCATTCGTCGTTTTTGTCCATGTCGTCATTTCTTTCCGCCTGTAGAGTATTTGAAGTAAGTGGAAGACGAAGCGAAGAAAGAAAAAAAGCATGGATTCATGGAATGAGAATCATTCGGCCATTCTATCAAGCAATGAACCAAATTACTACGACAGAATTTTCTCGTGGTCTCCGAACCTGGCATTCTTATTCCATGTGCTAAACAATTCTATTTTCATTTTGAATTGCACCCACCTTGGCTTTTTCGTCCAATGGTTCTTCGTCAGACGAGTAGTCGGAAGAATCAGATCCGTCGTAAAATTGGCCTTTTCCGCCTTTCTTTTTGCTGAACATTTTCTTTTTCAAACCCGACAAGTCTTTTTTCTTCGACCCCACCTAGATTCCAATATAGATCATAAAATAGATTACACGGAGGCCTTATTATCTAGCTGAAGCAAGGCAAGTCAATCTAGCCAGAGAAATGCACACTTCATGCATTGCACATGGACGCAATTTACTTCTGCTGATGGTGGTGGTAGTGCTTAAAATGGAGCGAACAGCAGAAAGAAAAACACAAAACGAAGAAAAAGAAGATGAAGAAGAAGACAAAAAGAAGATGAAAAATCTAGAGATTACTTATATTGATACTACAGGAGGTACTACAGGTCTAAGAATATCCCTACCGCGGACGACGCTGCTTTCGCTTTGCCTATGGATTTCCCTAGCAAGCCTCCAACCGCTTTGCTGGCTTCCTCGGTCTTTTTGGAAGCGGCCTGCGATTTGACCGTGGCCGCCGCTGCGTTTGCTTCGGCTACTTTCGCGGCCTCCTGTTTTAAGGTAAATTATATTAGAGTGTAAGAAAAAAAAAAAGAAGTTGAATGAGTCAATGGGAAAAACAGCATGCTGAGACTGCACTCTTTGATGCTTTTTGCTAAATCTTACTATAGCAAACACAACAGCAACCGCAACCGCAATAGCAACTACAGCAGTGGTTCTAGGAACTACAGAACTATATGTAATTACCTGGAGTTCCTGCGCTTTTTCTTTCGACATCACTTCGCCACCATTATTCACTTCTCCGGTCGCAGCAGACTCGGCATCGGTAAATACCGTTGCATCTCCACTGCTGCTGCTCCCGTCGTCAATTCTAGACTGATGTCGCGATGGCACGGCTACCACTGCAGTCACGGTCGCTTTCGTTGCTGCATATCAGTAGTAAAGGTAAGTGACAGTTAGGAAGGACGGATTTAAAAAAATTGAACTTGATGATAGTAGGATGTTTAAAAAGGTTCAATGCCTCTTTTTCGAAGAACACATTTGTGCAAACTTCATATGTACTTTCAAATACCTGTAGCGTTGGTGGTTGATGATGAGATTGCGGTGCTTTCATCGAGAGGGGTGCCCATTGGGGCTACATGTAAGATCGAGCCAGTGGAAGGCGACACTCCAGTCAAGAGAAGGTCAGGGGTTTGATGTCGGAAATAAGCCCGGCCTGGCGAGTAAAAACGAATCAGATAAAAATTTAAATGAAATGAATGAGGTCAACTTATTTGCTCTGTTGCACCGTTGCGTATCACTCCACTTCATCTACAAGCGCAGCACGAAAACATCGCAGAAAAAACAACGAACATCCCACCCAGTCCAGGTCGACTACACCAAAAAAACACTCCAACATCATTCTCCTACCTACCTTGATAAATCACAAAACCGCCGTAGCCTTTTTTTTCTGCCAATTGTTGACACTTGCCCAGCTCTTCGTCATTTACAGGGTCGCTGTGAAGACCTTCTTCGTGTGCATTTTCGCCGCTGAATGCGTCTTGGTCGTCGAGGCGTGTCCATCTACGGCGAAGGGGGCGCGGGAATGTTGGTATCAATTACGTTAGTGCAAGGGGTGTGTTTGCGAAGGCATGCACTCACGCAGAAGGGGCACATGCGAATAATATCATCCACACGCGTATTGGAAAGAAACAAGTAAATATCGTTTTAGAACTTATTGGTGGTAGATAATAGGTTTCTACTCCCATTGCTACAGGCTCGCCTATTATCTACAACCTTTCTTATTATCGGTAAGTCTTCACATACCCGGGCCGGAGGCCGCCACCATTACCACCAATGCCAATGCCATCATTTCCCCCCTCTCCTTGGGGTGGCACTACGGCGGCGGTGGCCATCAGCGGCGGTGGCTCTTTCAGCCCGCCGGGACCGATGGCGTTGTTGCCGTTGTCGACGAAGCCGCCGGACCAGCCAATCATGAGGAACTTGAGCTGCCACTCGTGGAGCAGCGAGTCGATCTAGTGCAAGAGAGAGGACACATTCGAGATTGGCCACGGTGGTCGTGAAGAGCGAAGCGGGAAAGATTGATTGCAAGCAAGCTTGATTATGTGTGTAGTAGCACAAGATTGCGAAATGAATGAAGCAGTAAGCTACAGATCCGCAGGATAAGTGAACAAGTCAACTGATTAAACGGCGAGAATGTGCATTTTCATATTCCGACGTGAACTAATACAATATCTAAAAAGAAGCGCGCAGATCGCACCTGCCCGTCGATGATTTCGTTGCACTCTACGCCAGCGGTTAAAATGAAGTGAATCATGTACAAGTTGCTGAAAAAGAAAATCATCATCCACACGGGCACGCAGCTGTCGGCGGCAGCAATCGCGTCCGACAGCATCACCTAATATAGTGTCACGTTGTTGGCTTGAGCAGGGGAAGAGGGGAAAGCAAAAGACACTAACCTCATTGTAAAAAAGGAGATTCGAGAAGAAGAAGAAGAAAATAGTGGTGTTCGCGAAAACCTCCTCCGCAAATGCAAACAGCGTTCCAGTTCCTCCCACACGCACACCTCCCCACACAGGCGCACTGTGTAGACCCCCCCCTCCTCTTCCCTAATATATATTATTACCAAATGGCACCCGAAGTTGATGCAGAGCACTGCCACAGAAAGGTTGATGAACTGGGAATCGTTCTCGATTTCTTTGAAAAACTTATCCATGCGCCACGAAATTGCCATGTTCCGCGCCATCGCAATCTGATTGGATGGAACATTGACGAAAGACATCATCATAGGTACGGAGGAAAAGCAAGCCGAGAAACGAGCTGGTGCGGCAGTGTATAAGTATAGTTTTGAATGGATACATTTGAAGCAATTCAAATAAAAGTCCATGAGGAGATTCAATGCTTAAATCTCCAAACACGTGCAACCAGCAGCCGAACTGTTCTCCTTTTCTCCAATCAGAAACGCCACCTCAATCATTCAAGACTTCACAAGAAAAAGACAGAAGCCCTCACCTTGCGCAGGCGGTACTTTTCTTCCATCGCGTTGCGGCTCCGGTTCTTTTTCGGGGGGTGGTGGTCTTCCAAAATGCCGTTGTTCAGCGCTAGCACCGTGAAATATCTGGAGGAGGAAGCATATCAACAAAATAGCAACAGGAAAGGGGAATATATAATATTTGGACACTTTTTGGAAATTCACTCCTGTTTGAAATCGCTCTTGTGGTCAAATCCAGAACGCTAGCACATTTTACGCCAGGAAAAATCAAGAACCTCGTCAAAATAGTTCACGAATCGAGCGCAACACAACAAACACTCCAGCAAGTGTCAGCATGCCACCCACTTATGCTAGGCAAACACACAAAATTACTACACGCGCACACACACATAGTACGAGTGCGCACTTACTCGTCTAATTCTTTCACGAAATTGGTGATGTGCGCTTTAAGCGTGCCCACAATCAGCATCGGCATGATGGCATTTTCAGCCAATAGCGCGGAGGCTTGAATCGAGAAGGGAATCAGCATGAAGAGCAAGAAACGGTACAGTTTCACCTGATTGTAGAGCCCAAGAAAAGTTAAAGCACTCCCAAGAAATGAAAGAAATAAAAGATTACCTCTCCGCCATTGAACAGAGAGTGCACGAACAGACTGCACGAACAGACTGTTTTTGAGACACAAAGTTGGCCATTCTACTACGAAGAGCATCATCACTCTCTTAAGTACCTGCGGCGCCATGGCGTGGTACGCGCTCATCCAGGCCTCCACTTCATCAGGGGACATGGCGTCGATGGCTGCGGTGGCGTTGGCATCCACGTCTTCGACCTGATGTAGTATGCATTTTAGGGAGGGGTTTAAAAATAGGCTATTTAAAAAAGAAGAAATTAATAAACAAAACAAAAACTGCAGCTGTAGCTGCTGCAGATCTCAGGAAAATAAAAATATTAGCCTGTTGTCATGCCATACACTTCAGCTGGAAACGGGAGACAGCTCAATATCTTATGAAAGAGAGACCCATCTAACCATCCACTTCTCCACACTTGTCTTGACCTCACTCTATTATTTTTACCGTTAAAGTTTCCATGCCCGCCAGCGTGTCCATGAAATTGAATTCTCCGGTGATGATAGTGGCATAGGCAAACAAGCTCAGCGCAAAGATCACGAACCCTACGAGCCGCACTTGCGTGCGCATGGCGCCAATCAGCTCTGGCGATTCCCCTAACCGCAGCGTGCCCCACGGGAGAGGTTCCGTGCGGTCGTGCAGTGGTAAGAAGTCCTAGAATACACAGGTGATTGACAAAGAGAAGAGAAAAGATGAGCAGAGAGAGCAGGTGAAATCCGAGAGAGTCCTCGCTCAAACAAATCATATTCTAAGGGAAAGTTATAAATGTAAACCAGCTTTGTGCTACGGTAGATGTACTTCAATCTTCGTTTTCTGTCATCATGAAAACGTTCAGACGAATATACCATTTTCACATAAACACCTTGGGATAAGTGGACTCTTCGAATTCTTCGCTTCGGGTCACAAAAACCACTTTTCCGGGTTCTTGCAAGTCATCGGGCGTGCACACCACCCGGGACCGGGATTCCCTCACCCGCGCAAACAGGCGCAGCCACTGGCAGGGGTTGATCAATTTGCCGACCTAATGTAGGATAAAGTGTATGCGTTCATTTGAAGAATCGTGCGTCAACAGTAGAAAAAATGAATGAATGAAAACTTGGGAGAAGACGAAGGAGAGGATTGGGAGCAGAGACAAAATAGAAATGAAAAAGTAAATCATAGAAATGAAAAAGTATACAAGTATACCAAAAGCATTGCATTGAAGTATGCTTGCGTACTTACGTTCGAGAAGACGTCAATCACCGCGAGCACGGGAAATATCGTGCGGATTTCGTCTTGCGCAATGATCTGACCAAGAAGAACAAGAGGAGCCAAAGTTATTAAGAAGCATCAAATGAAACGAAATGGGAAAGCCATGAGACCTCATAGAGTGTATATGGAACTGTCTTTATGTGAATTGGAGGTAAAGACTGCTACTTCATTCGTAAGAAGACTCACTAATATAGTATTGATGTTACCGTAATGATATCAGCTTTTTCCGAGTCGGCAAATTTCGGGACGCGCGCCCACGGAAAGCGTTCCAGACCCCGAAACAAGCACCTGCAGATTGTATGTATATACATGTATATACATATAAATATACACAAGATCTCGTGTAATTGAAGAGCCGATGACCAACAATAATGGTCTTTCCGTGTTTTGTTTTGATTCCCTCTTCTGCTTACCGGAATTCGGGGTATTGTGCGCGAGACAAATAGCTGAGCATTTTGAACCGTTTCAACTGTTATGGGCAAATTGCATGGGGGAAGAATTGATGAGGTGACGGAGCGAAAAGGAGCGTTCTAAAACCGGCAACGAAAGGAAATTATTCCATGGCAACCTTAACGCGAAATGATGTGAGGATAAACAGCTACAGGGAAAAAATTCAAGCAAACACAAAACAATTTGTTTCTTCCGCGCACAGATGTGTCTAACAGTACTTACGGATTCTACAGGGTCAGGAGCGTCTTCGGCTTTGTCTTTCTTGTCTTGTTTGTCTGTTTTCGCGATCTTCCGGGCCCCCAGAGCCCCGTATTTTTTCGCCAGGCGCCGCTCCCGCTTTTCGAGTTGTGACACCTGAGTTGCATGTGATTCAATGTGAAAACAAGGGAGGTGTCAAGTCAAGGCGAAACGACAAAATATAAAGTTCTTCAAGTGCCAGCATAGCATTGTTCGCAGAATGCGAATAGAGAGGATCTAATCAGGCAGGGGTCAAATAAACTGAAGAAGGTGACTAAGAATAAAATCAGCCCCGAGAAGAAACATAAACAGCGGCTCCGCACTTTACTTCAATACAGGTGCACATTAAGAAACAAAGAACCTGTTGCTTCCCTCTCACCTGTTGGCGGCGTTCTTCTTCCACGTCTTCGCGTTTCACCCGGGTGGTTTCGCCTAGCACGCCCGGAAACAGCCACATGCGGCTCCTGATAATCAACGTCATGGCTTCGAAATAGCCCACGTCGCTCGAGAAATCGTAGTAGCTTTTCAAAAGAGCGCATCCGCCCACCCCAACAATGTGCAAAATCACTGGCAGCGTGGTTTGCTTGAAAGTCATGGTGGGGGAATTTTCCGCCAAAAACTTGGCGTACATGAATAAACTCGCAAAGCCGATCACGTACACCGCGAAGGTCAACGTAATCGTAAATTTATGCGCGCAACAGCCTGCCAGCGAGCGCCGGGGTTCGTACTTCTCGAGCAGCGGTGAAAACGATTGCCCCCCCACGGGTTTCCCCTTGTTTTTGGAGAGGGCGGCGGTGGCCGCCATGAGCTTTGCTTTCTTGGCCTTGGCTGCTGCGGCTGCTTTTGCGAGGGACTCTGAAGTGTTGGCTGCCGCTGGAGTGCTCGCATCGCCTAGCTCGCCGACGGCATTGTCTTCGATGTTACTGTCAGTGGGCAGTGGCTTGTAGCCTGCAGGCTTCTTCACCGCCACCCTAAGCAACGGCGGAGGCGCACGCAGTAACACCACATATACCCCCACCCACGCCCACGCACACACGTACACAACCATACAAGACAACATCGGTAACCAGTGATAGTAAGATTGGGGAATAGGGGAGAGGTAAGATTCGAAGGAAGGAAACGAGAACTGGATGCGTTTGATCTTTTTGCCATGAAGTCAGTCCCATGACTGTAATCCAAGAGGGCCAATGCTCCTGTCTAGCTTAGACAGTTGAGCCGTGTATACTACTAGACCCGGTTGAACATAAATGACGCCTTGACTTGTCGCGCGGCGCACAGTACGCTACAAATAAGCCACTGGACAAGTGATAGTTGTCTCCTATGCTAGCCATGAACAAGTATCGAGGCAGGTCCTCATAACGAATCATCGGTCATTCTTTCGTTCATTTCCCAAACATCATATCATGCATGTTGGTAGAGACCTAAACTCACCCGTCGTGAATGTAAATGTTTGAGGGGTTGCTCATGCTTATACTATTCCAAAATGCCGTGAACAAATGCTGCCGCGTCGAAGCTAGTTGCAAACGACTATGCGATGGGCGTAAAACATGATCTGTTGAAAGTAATGAACGCGACGGGCGTGAAAATAAAGTTTCCCGAAGAGCCAACAACAAGAAGAAGCTTTGCAACATTTGCAAACGACATCGAAAATAGCGAGGTGCCAAATATTTTTTTCGTGAGTTTTATTCGTGAGTTACCCAGACAAGTTCAGGTGCCCGTGCCATGCACGGTTTCGGGGCAGAAGTACTCATTGAGGAAGTGCAATGATATGATGATATACACTACAGGTGTATCGTTTTTAGCATGAGCTATTTTGCTGATGCGTTAA
>Ga0307982_1003786_pt1 | contig 12033 bp, 9 predicted proteins | sample OrgLakmetagen989_FD_201847 | JGI IMG/M metagenome (GOLD analysis project Ga0307982, IMG submission 201847) | Saline water microbial communities from Organic Lake, Antarctica - #989 | ecosystem: Environmental > Aquatic > Non-marine Saline and Alkaline > Saline | place: Antarctica: Organic Lake... | reverse complement strand
ATAGCGCTTTTGAGGAGCCCATAACGGCCGTTTTTTGCCCAAACTGCGCCGGTTTACCCCTTTCCGTCACCCAAATATAACATCGAAACCATTCAACTGTTCATAGAAGGCACTTGAAAAATGGACCTATCTGGGTCCGGGGGGTCTACTTCACGTGGGATTTCCGCGAGTTTCCGCGGTAATTCCGTGCCGTGGTCATAAATACACTGCTAAATTCCCGTCGCGGAAAACACGTCTGATTGGTAAAAAATTCCCTTTCCGCGGGAATTCCGCGGAATTTCCCGCGGGAAACCGAACCTAGCACGGACCGCAATAACCGCCCACACTCACACACAATCACCTTTCCAGTTGCCAGTTGAATATCCCTTTCCTCGAATTCAATTCCCCAAAAGATAACATAAAAACTATCGCTTTAGAAAAGCCACGACGAAGCGTTGAAGTACGCCGAGATAAGCTTCAGGGCCTGGGCCGGCTTGTAAGTTGGTACTTCATGGCCAGCACCGTGGACGGTCGCAAAGGTCAACCCGTCAAACTTCTCCACGTAGCCAGCCACTTGGCCCTCGTAGTCCCACGAAGTCCACTCGGTTCCAACCGTGATGGGCCAGCCTTGGTCGTAAATCCACGATTGCGTGCCGACGGTGCCGCAAATCGAGTCGTCGTCGCCGGAAAACACCATGATTTTCAAGTTCATCGGCGACGCCACCAGGTACTGGTAGTACGGCTCCATGTACACTTCGCTCCACGTGTAGTTGTAGACCAGGGTGCCGTACGGGGTTTTGCTGCTGCACGAGGTCCAGGTGATGGCGTCGTTGGCGTGAATGGCGGCCTTCACATCAGCCCGGTTGAGGTAAGTTTCGGCGTAGTTTTCTTCGCACGGCTCGTAGTCCTCCGGGTCCCCCGGCAAGCCGAGCACTTCGCGCATGTGGCGCGGCAGAGTGCTGTACGCGATGCGGGCTTGGTACGCGGTAAGCTTTCGCTTGGTTTTGGTAGCGTTGTCGAGGCACACGGGGTAGTCGAGCGCGTAAGGGTTCACGTTGCCGGTAAACGCATAGCTCATTTTGGCCTCTAGAAGCTCGCAGTCCGCCGCAGTGCCGTCGCCGTTGCGGCACAGCTTGCGCCACTTGGTGTAGGTGGGCTCTGGCACCATTGCGTGGCCGTACAGGGTGTCGATGTTGCCAATTACGTTTTCAACTGGGTCGGTGTAGGGGTTGCCCACTGCGAAGCCCTGCGGAAGATGGGGGAGACGTGGCAAATTGAGAAAATAGGGAGAAGCTAGAAGCACGCTTCGAGAGATAGAGAAGGCCAAACAAGGATCAGTCTACATGCAAAGTCGCTTGTTTTGAAAGCAGGTAGAACGATAAAGAAGTATATGAGGAGACTTGGGCACCTGAAAGTTGATCTTCGAGCGCGAAGGGTCGTTTTCAGCAATGTATTTCGCCAAAGTAGGCATGTAGTGGCCGCCGTACGACTCCGCCGAAATGTAGAAGTCGTTAGGGGCGTACTCGGGGAACTTGGCGAGAAACTGAAGGATCAGCTGGTAGTTGAGGGCAGCAGCCTGGTCGTCTCCAACGTTGCGGTAAGCGTCGGGCGTTGTGGAGTACGAGAACCCCACGCCCACGGGCTGCTCTACAAACAGGTAGTTGGCAGCCTTGTTCCACGCGTACGGGTTCTGCGCCAGGGTGCCGTCTCCGTTCGGGCGCAGAGGGCCTTGCTCCGTCATGAAGCCGAGCAGTCCCGAGCAGCCGGGGCCACCGTTGGTCCACAGTGCAACCGGCGCCGTGGCTGCGTCACAGCCATCGCACTCGGCAAACCAATAGAAGTACTTGGTGTCTTGGGCTTCGTCAACGGTCAAGTAACTGTGAAAGGTGGCGTATTTCAAAGAAGTCAGAGAATCATCATACAGAAGATCAGTATAAGAGTGAATCGAGGAAACCATGTTCTCCCACAATGAACGTACCCGGCAAACATGTCGTAGCCGAGGTCGGCTGGAGCGCCCGGCAGGTCGACCACGCGGTCTTCCTCAGCCGCACTCGTTCGAGCAGCCGAGGCGCCAGATAGGGTCAGAAGGAGCGCAAAAAATTGCGAATGCATTCTGCTGTTGTAAAGAGGGGCCCTTTAGAATGGCACGAAGGATCCGCTGGGTTATGTTATACAAAGCTGGATGCTGGATGGTTGTGTGAGAGGAGAAGTATCAGCTCTCAGCCACCAGCCTTGCTGCAATTGGTGCAGCTGCAAGAGCTGTTGTCAACTCATCAGGTTTCATCAGAATTTCAGAAGAGCTTCGTCTTCTTTTGATGACCCAGATAAAATATCGGAATCCGTGCACCGAAGTCACCGAAGTCGTCTCGCCTCGATGACCTCCAAGACGCAAGAAGCGCACAAGCGCACTGTCGAGCAGAGGGTGTCATCGTGTCATCAGGTGTCAAGACCCTGGACGATCGAGCTAGGATCAAGGTCTTAGGCATTGCAATTGAGGGCTTCACCTAGTTAAGAAGTTATACAAAGGTATGAGAGCAGTTATAGTGGTCGCTGGCTTTTCTATGTTGTTACCAGCTATAGACGCATATTGCATGTGTCTAGCATGTGGGAGTCGACTGTTGAAGCACCGTGGAACTGAAGTACCGCCTAGCGATGCCTTGAATGCCAAACCATGCCGGGCCCCAGCATTGGTATCTAAAAAGCTAGGTTTAAATTCGATGCCGCCATGCACTAGGTCAATGATGCTATATTCACGTGACGCTGACGGAGATAGCGGAAATGACGGCGGTGCCGGTACTCCAAAAGATGTTGAACTTTTCGTGGCCATGATCCAATGGTACAAAGATTGGATATCGCCTTTGATGGGGCCGAATTGTCGATTTTATCCAACATGTAGCAGCTACGCCATTGCGAGCTTGAAAGAGTATGGGCCAATTCAGGGGCTAACCTTGACTGCATGGCGCATTCTGAGATGTAATCCAATCGGTGGAAAAGGGTACGACCCGCCGACATGGCCGCCACCATCTTTCAGAGCTGGTGCTAAAATTGAACCGACAATTATTTGGAAGGACAACGAAATCGCGGATGAGCCACAGGCGGATGAACAAAAGTAATCTGGAGTGGATATGTGCGGGTTTGCGTGTTGTAAAATAAGGAGGCTCGTGGTTCATGACCAGAAGTTGATTCTTTCTGCGTCATCCGCATCACAGCAACGCGGTTATATATGCGCACATTCGATTTAATTCTCTGTATAGTAAGAGCTCTTTTGTGCTATATTTCTATCTGCTGCCCCTGGCCCTCAATTTCCGGCCATGTCACTCTGGGTCTGTGTCAATATTTCAAGACACCGACACCCAACCATCACACATCACCACCTAGGCACCACTCCATTGGATAGCTGTCGTAATTTAGGGATCGGGGATTGGAATTGGTTGCGAATTGGGCTTAGACCAAAGTCATTTCTGAAATTGAGATGGGAAATGCGAGACCGAGAGGGCCATCAACAATTAAGCCAGGCACCAGGCACAAAACGGCCATTCTTCCGATGTGTGCAAACGGCAAACGCTTTCTCACGTCTCACAACGGCGCTAGCTCTAGGTGCGTCCTTGATAAAGCCAGGAGGTATCAAAAAGGCCAGAATTCCACCAGCCCGGCCAGGTGCGCTGCAGGTTGCTCCAGTTATGCGACACCTAGCTCTTCTGACTTCATGAGCCACTCATTCCATTTCAATTTACCGGTTCTGCCTTTCGAAATCGGAGTTCAAGTCCTATGCCTTTCCTCGATTTTTCAGTTATCTGCATCAATTACCACTTGGACACAAAGTTGGTAAGCTTTTTGATTGATAATTGCCACGGCAGCATTTGATGATAATACACTTCGTGTATTTACATGGCAATGCATTTTGATACTCTTAGCAGAGGCTGCACTATTATAGAGAATCTCACATGTAATGATCGGAGGTGTTTATAATTATTATACGAGTAACTGGGGAGTATTATGAAAGAAAAATACATGTGCACAACATGTACTAATTGTCAATTTTAACGCCTCTTAAAAGATACTACTCTAGTATGTATTGATTAATAGCAAAAATGGGTGCTGCATCTTCTATTAACGCTAATGAATTTTTCCCTGAGCGCGGGGCAAGCGGTGAACGTGTTGACGAGTGGCTCAGTGCTAACGATTTGACAAGTCTCGAGCAAGCCAAAGACGAAGTCTCGAGGCTGCGTAAGCTCGCGTAAGTTCCTATTTCCATGATTTGTCCTTCGTTTCAATAATAGAATCACACATTTATTTTGTCCCCTGAACAGTGAAACACACCTGCTCAATGATAAGAGCTTGTTCAACAGTCACATGCTTGCAGCTGGAAAAGCTCGCGGTGCAGTCGTGGACAAAAATTTTGCTATAGACACGACTACCTACACGAAGAAATTTGTTGAAAAAGATTCTGTTTTGCAGTCCATGTTGAATGACGTTATCAATAGCAACATCCTTTTTCGCCATTGCAAAAATGATGAGAAAGTTGATATCGTGGATGCTTTTGAATCAATTGAGTTCGATGCGGGTATTGATGTGATCACCCAAGGAGACCCAGGTGACAATTTCTATATCGTGGAAGAGGGGTCACTGGACGTCTATATTGATAATGTCGGCAAGGTGAGGAGCGTGCAATAATTGCGTTTTTCATGTGACTTTACATTTCAATACATTTGCTTTTCATCTTTTCGTTTAGGTTGGCTCACCGCTCGGTCGAGGCAGTAGCTTTGGAGAGCTGGCATTGATGTATAATACTCCACGAGCTGCCACAGTTCGAGCAAACATTCCTTGCAAGCTTTGGTTCATAAGTCGCACTCTCTTCCGCACCATCGTCACGTACTTCCAGCTTTTGCGCACATCTAAGTACGTTAAGTTCCTTGCGGGTGTGCGCTTTGGAAACAAAACACTTGCAGGTTTGCTATCAAACAATCAGCTTGAACAAATTGCAGGAGCGCTCGAGCAGGAATCTTTTCAGAAGGGAGAGTTCATCATTCGCCAAGGACAAGAGGGAGACTATTTCTATATCGTCGAAGAAGGCGAGGTTGGAATCTATAAGGCAGATGGCGACGTGTCAATTGACGATACACTCACTGCCAAAGCAGCAGGCCCTCTTGCAGTGTTATCTGCCGGAGCTTATTTTGGTGAGAAAGCTTTGCTGGCAGAAGATCGACGGCAGGCGTCATGCGTTGCTGAAACCAATGTCAAGTGTCTCACTCTTGGGCGAGATGATTTCGTAATGATGCTTGGTAATCTCGAAGAAATCATTTCAAATGATGGTGCGCCCGCCAAAAATGTCGAGGAAATTAGCGAGGAAGAGCCATCAGAAACAGCATCGACGGCTGAAGAATATTCCTTCAAAAATTTGAATGTTGTCCGCACTTTGGGCTGCGGCACTTTTGGTCGTGTCAAACTGGTGCAATCGACTACAAATGGGCGGACATTTGCACTGAAATGTCAGGCAAAGAAGGCCATTGTGGACAATGCGCTTCAAGAGCACGTACTGAATGAGCGTTTGATTCTCATGATGCTAAGTCATCAATTCATCCTCAACATTCACGGCACTTTCAAAGATGATCATTCAATTTATTTTGTGCTTGAGCTCCTGCAGGGCGGGGAACTCTTTACACATCTTCGCAACCGTGGCCAATTTGTGGAAAAGGACGCTAAGTTTTATGGGGCCTCGGTTTTGCAGGCATTTGCACATATGCACGCCAAAAACATAGCATACCGGGATTTAAAGCCTGAAAATTTAGTACTGGACAAAGAAGGATACCTCAAGGTTGTAGACTTTGGTCTAGCAAAGGTAGTCGACTGTAAAACATGGACTTTGTGTGGAACTCCAGACTATTTGGCACCTGAAATTATCCTCAACGAAGGACACGATAAAGCGGTCGACTATTGGGCACTTGGAGTGTTGCTTTACGAGATGGTAACAGGGGTTCCACCATTTTACGCTGACGACCCAATGGAGGTCTATGGAAAGATTTTAAGCGCAAAGATGAGCATGCCACACAGCGTTTCCAAGAACCTATCTGACCTCATCCGTAAACTGTGTAAGCTGCATCAAAGCAAACGACTCGGTAACGGCAAGGGTGGCACATCGGCTATCATTAAGCACAAATGGTTCTCAAACTTTGACTTTAAAGGCCTCACAAAGAAGGAGCTCATCGCACCAATCATACCGAAAGTATCGAATGATCTTGATGCCTCAAATTTTGATGACTATGTCGACGCCGATGAACCCGATGACCCTCCTGCATGCTTCGACTGGGACCCAGAGTTTCAATAATCACACATCCAAGTCCAATTTCAATTTCATTCGAGTGAAGTTAAGATTAAGATTTCATATAATACTTTTTAAGTACAAAAGATGGAAACTCCCACCCATTTAGCGTAAATTATAAGAACCGAATTTACTCCCGAGATGCCCTTAGGCCATCGAGCCCTTGGGGGAATTTTGGAATTGATGCGCGTTTGATGTCTCTACTTTCGCCTTCTAAATCGCAAAACGCCTTAAGTAAGCCACAGCACTCAGGATATTAGTCATTGTCCTATGTGCAGATATGATATCCGATTTATTGAGCACTCGACGACCACAGGGGTGAAGAAACCGGGTAAGTTCATCGGCTCTACCGCGGCTGGGCTATAGAAAATTGAATTACCCACTGTGGATCTCGTATAATTTAAGTGCAAATGAGTGGACGTGCACTTCGCTTATACTCTTTGATACGATGGCTTTCTCGGACGGGACTCAATTCAAGTTATATAGCATCTTAGACAAGTGCGTTTAAATTAGCGAAACGCATATCCCTCGAACTGTTGGTACCTTTCTCGCTTTACCAAAAAGTGACTGCCTTGTCGGCAGAACGCTCGCCATTGTTGCCACGCCTCGACGAAAGGGAGCCTTCGTTGGAAACAGAAGCCGATGACCATTCAAGCAGCCTTAGATTTTCAAGGAGACACGCTGCATTGCCGCTGCCTTGAAGTGGCGTAATCAAAATGTCTCCTCCGCGGACCTCGCCAATCACTTTCGCATAAATGGGTGTGCGTAGGGTGCTAGCGCCATGCCGAACTTCAGTCCCGTTATAAACGACATCTAATCCCTTGCAATCTGCCGCACTCGGCACGGGTAAGAGGCCCTGACTGTAAACTTCCGAGGCGGAATAGCCGCCTTCCTGGCAATCTTTTGCAGTTAGACGTGGATGTATAAGACGAAGCCGAGAAACTGAAAAGCCAGCCACGCGCAAGTCGCGTATCCGCTTGCCTGCCAGAGCCACTGTAGATGCCTCAGCGGCTGCGGCTTTGACGACCTGCACCTCTACACGAAGCGCCTCTACACGCCGCCCCACTTCATCAGCAGTAAGAGATGCAGCTGCAGCAGTAGCAGCTGAAATTGACGCTGCTCGCGCATTTGCAGCTGCTTCGCTGGCTGCCGTCGCTTGAGCCGTTAGCGATGCAAGTGTCGCAGTAGTTTTGACATCCATAGCCTCGAGACGAGCATTCATATTTCCTTCCCAAGCTCGCTGGTGAGCATCGTCGATAGCGGGCACTTGCTTTGGTGCCATGGCTTCCCGCATGCGGTTGCTTTGCTTTTCAGCGTTGAATGCGCGTTCAATGGCCTCTATGCGATTGGTTAGGGCTTCTTCCCGATCGGCAGAACGATGGTCAGAATTTGTTGCAACATCTTTCAAAAGTTCAAGGGCATCTGACAACTCCTCTCCAAGCTCGGATCTTAACGCATCCTCACGATCAATGGCACGCACTTCTACATTCATGATCTCCTGAATGAGTAAGTCATTTGACTGTGCCACCTCCTTGCGAAGTGGGTCAAGAATGGAATCTGAAGCAGTCTCCCTGATGGTAAGGTCGTTATTTGGAAGTCGGCCCACCTCTTGGTCATCTTCGCAGGGCAAAGTTACGTGCGTGGATTTGCTTGGTGAAGTCACTCCTGGCTCAATAGACGATGCTTGAGAATGAGAAAGCCCGCGAAGGGCTCCTTCATTGCCGATGTCACCATTACAACGACCTTCGCTTACTGCAAGAACTAGCTCCGCGAGCTTGCTTTCCATGACGCCCACTCTACTGATAATATCTGCCATATCTGAACCTTGAAAGTTTGCTTTTTGTCGATTCATGGAGTCAGCGGAGCGCTCGCGTAACCATCGCAGAAACCGGATGAGGTGTCCACGCTTCATGCAGAGGTCAACACCAAGATCGCGAGCGCTTTCTTCTGTCAATTCAAGCAAGTCTTCTTCAGTTTCGAACCCTTCTGCAGTAATTGCAGTGGTAAATGCTGACAATCCTAGTGATTCGAATACAACAGGTACGGACCGATTGATGAATTGAGGAGGTGATCCCGAAAAGATAACGTTGTCAGGTGTATCTGGGGCCCTCTTCGATGCTTCAAGTTCGTGCAGTGGCATGGGTGTGAGACGCGTAGGGAGATCGTCTATAGGGATAGCAGAGGGCGGCAAGGGCGATACTGGTGGCGTCATAGGATCAAAAGAGCTCACTATTTCTTCAGGTATACTGCTAACAGCAGTGTATTTAGTCCCCGAATGTGCACTTGAACTACTTGAACTAGAAATCTTGCCCGCAATTGGCTTTCTTCGAGGCACTGGCACTGCTGGCTGCTGCGGCGATTCTGTTTTCCCTGGCCGAGGAAACGGCATATTGCTGGATGGTGTGGAGTTCAAGAGTGTGAATCCCAGACTGCCCTGGCAGGAGATAAACTATATACAAGCCAGTGGTATCTTCAGATTGCTTGCAGTGTGATGTTGATACGGTACGTAGTTTGTTTGCAATCTTCAATCGAAACCATGCCTTAGCGACAACATAAGTTCTAGCTTACGAATGCTCGTCATTGACGTGCCTGTCTATATTCATCAATTTTAAAGTGTAGCTCCTGAGTGATCGCTACTTGGGCGTATGAACTCATGCTAGCTTATCTAAGAAGCTGTAAAGCTAAATATATCTTGCAGGTCTGTCTCATCAGCTCGCATGCCTTTTTCCCGTCTCCTGTACTGCAATACTGCAATACATACATACATACAGGGGTTATTTTGAGATGCCGACCATGTTGCGGCGCGGGTCATATCTCGAGAACGCCGCGGTAGAATTGTCCCAAACTTTCACATCATCGAATGCATGCCTTGATCATCCGGCCATTTGATGGATCCAGTTTACCTCGTCCACGGCCAACCTCTACAGCTAGTCTAGTGTCGAGCCCTGCTTGTAGAAACTGGGTCCGATCTCGGCGCGTTCTGCAGAGTTGTCACCATGTTTACCACCATGGCGCGCGCTACACGGAGAGCCGCGAGGTCTATGGTGGCGCGTTAAAAAGGTTTTTAGTCAATTGAAAATCGGCGGCAGTTTTTTTTGCCGCAATCATCGCCCTACTCTCGCTATGTTGATGGTGGTGACTCGGAAGACTCGTTGATTTTGCCCTCATTTGTGTCGCTTCGCACATCGGCGTTATCTCTAGAATACGTGGGTAGAATTGTCTCAAAATTTGAGGAGTTAATCTATATGGCAATATCATCCAGCTGTTTGGTACATCCCGGTTAACTAATCGTTCTTCACTCCTTTCGCTAGTACCAAAGTTTGTTGAAATTGCTTTTTACCACTGTATCTACGCTGCACACCCCGTTGCTCTACTTCTATGTGATGCTGACTACAAAAGACCTGGGCCACCTACTCTTTCATATCAATTCAAACTAGTATTATTCTAATGCAATTTACTCCATTTCACTCAACAATTTTCGGGCAGGTTCGACATGAGGGTGCGGGGGCACGCATGAGGCGAGGGTGTCTTTGCGCTGCGAGGCCCTCGCCTTGTGCATCAATCCTTTGCGGCCTTTCTGCACGGGCTGCCACGAATGCAGCTCGAGACGCCTGCCATGACGTAAGGCATCGTCTGGTACGCAGCAGCCGCCGTGCTCGATGATTTTGTCAAGCACTGAGGGCAGTTCGAGGATGTCCTCGACGATGCGCTTGCTGGTGGGCGCAACTGTCCACGCCCGCCGAATAAAACTGAGAATTTCAGCAGGCGTCCCGAGCTTGAAGCGGCATGGATCATCTTCTGGGTAAATTGACGTCAGTGAGGCGTACGAAATAATGGTGCGCTTGAGGTCTGCGAAGCCGTGCGAGTCGAGAGCGCGGCACAGTTCTGGCGAGTCGCCCACGACTTTGTACGCGTAGCGGTTGCCGACGTTGGCCGTGATGTTACGGATCTGCCGGTGCTCGAAACCGCGCTCCTTCATGTGCTCCTGCGCGCCCTGCTCCCACCATGCCGATAAACCGTCGTGGAAGATGAAGAAGTCGTCGGCACGCTCGGTGCCCGCGTACGCCTTGGTGCTCTCGTCGATGACGTGGTCCATGATGTCGATTACACAGCACCAGTTTTTGTCTACCCTTTTGCGCACCTCTGCCTCCCACGTTTCCGGATAGCGCTCCTCGTAGCCGCGCCCAACGGCACCCCATTCGCCCTTGAGCGGTTTCACTCGCGCTAGCTCAGCGGTGATTTTCTTTGCATAGGAGGCAGGCCCGATGACACTACGATCCGTGTAGTCAAAAAGCTCCATCGTTTTGCCCACGTAGCCCTCGTGCACTTCGCTAGCCGCGTCGCCTTCTTGCGCTTTCCTCATGTAAGCACCTAGACATGTGCGAGCTTCCTTTTCAAACTTCACTGAGGTGTTCGGCTTTTCCTCTTCCCACACGCCCCCTTCTTCCTCCGTGCACACTTCTTCTGTTTCAGGGTGACGGCACATGACGCACTCCCACTTCGACGCAAACCCAAGTTTACACTTGAGATGAAACTCGTCCCAAAATGCGATGCCGTCGAGGAAGATGCGGGGGAGGTCGACAGACGGAGTGTCAGGATCACGGTCACGCCTAAGGTGCTCCAGAGGGTTTCAATATCCCTTTTGCCGGACTTGCACTGCCGGCGCTTGTGGACCCTCATCAAACCAGACTTCTTGACAAAGCTTCGGACTGCGCTCCAACTGACTGGCTCGAGATCAGGAATGCTCTCGCGGTAAGCGTTCACTGCAGCGGCAGCCTCAGTCATACCCGCGCCAGCTGCCATGTAATTGCAAATCATGCGTGCCTCGGGGGTTCCTGCCTTGATTAGTGTGCTTAAAACACGCTTGCGGGGTCCACCGTGGCAATCGTAATCCTGGTCTTTTAGAATAGCTTCTGAAACATCTCGAAATACTTTTGATACAGATTTTCGAGAGCCATCAGGGATGCCAACTCGCCGCATGATGAGAGCAAGGGTGCCGTTGCGGCCGTGCCATTCGCTTTCAGGCGGAGCCCCGTAGTGATGCTTAAAGAAATACGCAATGGTGCTGCGGCGTGCAGCAGCAAAACCTTCGCCCAATCGTTCGCCACTATCATCGTGCTCATACATAGCGCCATCGTCGTCAATCTGAAAGACGGGTTCCCATTAGGCCTTGCTAGCCAATCTAGCTCTCTTGGAACGCTCCTGGGCTTTTTTCTCATTGAGCTCGACACCACAATTGTCGAGGTAGTATCCCGTCAGGGTTTCTTTCGCATAGCGCTTGTCTTCAAAAGAATTACCACTGAGAATTTCGAGTTCGCTTGCCCGGGAACGCTTGGCCTTGGACTTCTGCGTCGCCTTCTGCGTCCCACAATTGATGGAGCAACCGATGCAAATGAAAGTAGCTAATGTAATCAACGTAGCATCGTCATAGTCTCCACACTTTCCGCAATATCCATCTTTCCTTTTTTTTCTTGCTGCACGCTTCTTGGCTGCAGCTTTCTTGGCTGCAGCTTTCTCTAGGTCACCGAAGCGCATGCTACTTTACCGGTTGTACAACAAAGTGTGACATTTTTTTTTTGAATTTTGGTGTTCGACAACTGAAGATAACCCCTGTACAGATATTTTACAACAACATCAGCTTTTTGGTCAAAACCCGCACAGCTGCACCATATCAGCTTTTCACAATCTTGGCCAGCTCCGATCCTTCACTCTCGACGCAGCTTTCTATTCGGCGA
>Ga0307982_1003784_pt1 | contig 12034 bp, 7 predicted proteins | sample OrgLakmetagen989_FD_201847 | JGI IMG/M metagenome (GOLD analysis project Ga0307982, IMG submission 201847) | Saline water microbial communities from Organic Lake, Antarctica - #989 | ecosystem: Environmental > Aquatic > Non-marine Saline and Alkaline > Saline | place: Antarctica: Organic Lake... | reverse complement strand
TTAAATGATACGTTTAGCCTCAGCAAATCTCTACAATTTTCTATGCCATCTATCGATACCAATTTATTATATGATATGTCTAGATGTTGCAAAGATCTACAATTTTCTATGCCATCTATCGATACCAATTTATTATATGATATGTCTAGATGTTGCAAAGATCTACAATTTTGTAAACCATTCAACGATACCAATTTATTATTTGATATGTTTAGATCTAGCAAAGCTGTACTATATTGTATACTATCCAAATAATCAATTGTACTTATTTTATTAAATGATACGTTTAGCCTCAGCAAATCTCTACAATTTTCTATGCCATCTATCGATACCAACTTATTATATGATATATCTAAATATTTCAGAGCTTTACAATGTTCTAAACCATCTAGCGAATCTATTGTATTTCGTGATATATATAGAGTTTGCAAATCCTTACAATGTTCTAAACCATCTAGCGAATCTATTGTATTTCCTTCTATATCTAAATATTGCAAAGCTGTAAAATATTGTAAACAATTCAACGATACCAACTTATTATATGATATATATAAATATTCCAGAGCTGTACTATATTGTATACTATCTAGCGAATCTATTCCATTTTGTGATATATTTAGAGTTTGCAAAGCGGTACCGTTTTGTATACCATCCAACGCAGATATTCTTTTATCAGATATATATAGAGTTTGCAATGTTTTTGTTAATTTTATCCATAACATATTAAAGATATAAATTGGCATAATATTATTTTCATGTTTATTATTTTCAAATATGTTAAATATGTTAAATATGTTATATCCTATAATATTACCCATTTTGTACTATTTGCATATGCTTGCTATTTGTTTGTATATGTATGTATGCGTATGTGTGTATGTGTGTATGTGTGTATGTGTGTATGTGTGTATGTGTGTATGTGTGTATGTGTGTATGTGTGTATGTGTGTATGTGTGTATGTGTGTATGTGTATGTATATATATATTTACAAAACACTTTTATTCAATAATATACAAAATAGTAGAAAAATATCAAAATAGTATAAAATAGTATAAAAATATCAAAATATATATAACTAGATAAATAAGTGGCTAAGTAAGTGGCTAAGTAAGTGGCTAAGTAAGTGGCTAAGTAAGTGGCTAAGTAAGTGGCTAAGTAAGTGGCTAAGTAAGTGGCTAAGTAAGTGGCTAAGTAAGTGGCTAAGTAAGTGGATAAATATTACACAATTTTTACTATATAGTCTAGTTATTTGTTTATTACCTATATCGCATTTCCTATCTAGCATCTATTTCCAGCAACTATATTATATGCTTTTTTACATTTTATTTGCCATATTTATCTTCTAGCTAGTGTTTAAATACTCAGAATTATAAAAAATTTATAAATTTTGTTTTGTAATATTTCAATATTTTATTTTAATTTTGGTGTCTAACTTTAGTGTGACCCTTATTTATATCTAATATCCAATATCCAATATCCAATATCCAATATCCAATATCCAATATCCAATATCCAATATATATATAAGATAAATATATTGGATATATATGCACACTAATTCTATTCCTTCACTTTTCCTCCTCTGCCACCACCACCTCTGCCACCTCTGCCACCACCTCTGCCACCACCTCTGCCACCACCTCTGCCACCTCTGCCACCTCCATTGTCTTTATTATTTTTAGTATCATCTTTATTTGCCGAATTAGGCGATACTGTTAGCTTACTTCCCTCCAAATGTTTTTTAACGGCGCCCTCTGCTTCTTCCTTTGTCATCGCACTAATATCCTTCTTATATTTACTAGGCAATTTTACATTAATTGATTCCAAATATTTAATATAATACCCATATGGACCCCGTAAAATAACTATATCATTATTACCATCAAATGTATGTCTCTCACTCTTTGCCTTTTCAATTGATAACTTCTTAACCCCAATATATTTAATAATATCCCTTGCCACTTCTAAATCCAATATTGCCGGATCTGCCGGTGCTGCCCTACCAATTGTATCATCCTTATTATAATCATCCCTATACATATCAATACTGAAATTCTGACCATCAAACTTTATATATACCGACTTTGCCTTATATAGCTCCACCGCCTTACCATTTATATTTCCCAAATTCTTTGGCCAACTATCCAATAAGGCCACCGCTTGTTCCGGTGTTACACTATCTGGGTGAATCATACCCAAATTTGCCCATCTACTATCCTTCTTATTGGGGCTGTTTTTTTCACCACCCGTATGATCTTCGCATATCGCCCATCCCTCTCGTGTTTGTATAACCTTTATTGGAAACCCATTTTTTGGATGCAAACATAAATCACGCTGATCACGTGTACCACCCATCTGATTACCTATGCTAGCACCTAAAGTTAACACAATTGGATTTACATAATCATACACTGCCTTTACCACTAAATGCCACTGCTTACCACCTGTTGCTATCTCATCCAAATGCTCTTCAACCTTTGCCGTAAAATCATAATCCATTAATCTATCGAACTTTTCCAATAGAAATTGGTTTATCATCATCCCCAATGGCGTTGGATGCAATTTGTTTTTTTCACCATCTACTTTTGCTTTCTTTTCTCCTACTGTTATACCTTTGTTTAATTCATATTCCATATACGCAAATTTCTTCTCCACTGCCGGTGTTGTTTGCATCTCCACATAATTACGTGTCTGTACCTTTTCTACCATACTTGCATATGTACTCGGCCTACCAATACCCAAATCTTCTAGCTTTTTAATCAAACTTGCTTCACTATATCTAGAGTGTGGCGGTTGTTGCTGTTTTTCCATTGCATCTATCTTTAATGGCCATACCGATTCCCCCTTTTTTAAACTAGCAAATATATTCTCCATACTCATATTGTTTGTGTCACTTGTATTATCTTCACTACTATTGTTACTATCATCCTCATCATCCTCCATTGCATTACCCTCCTGATCTATATTGGTTGGTTTATATATACATAAAAATCCTTCAAATAATATCTTCTCGTATTTACCCACAAATATATACTTGCTCTTACTAGATGACCCGAATTTATCCGGGTTCAAGTTATATGTACTTTTACTGCTTGACGTGGCACTCATACCTATTTTGGCTGTGTTAACCTCCACTTTTGCTGGCATCATCTGGCTAGCTATTGTCCTCTTCCATATAAGATTATATAACTTAACATCCCTCTGTGTCAGTTTACCCGTTACCGTTATTGTCTTCTTATCTATATATGTCGGCCTACATGCCTCATGTGCTTCCTGTGCACCCTTGCTTTTCTTTCCCCCATATTGCTTCATACGGTAATATTCATCCCCAAATTTAGATTTAATATATTTACTACATCCACCTATTGCCTCCGGACTCAACATTGTACTATCTGTTCTCATATATGTAATATGCCCTGTCTCATATAATCTCTGTGCCGATTGCATAGATACTGTTGGGCTCATACCCAACCTATTACTTGCCTCCTGCTGTAAACTACTTGTTGTGAATGGTGCTGATGGCTGTCTCTGGCTTATCGTCTTTTTTATTGAATCAATCCCATATTCTACATCATTGCTATCTACCATATTTAATATATTGCTAACTTCATCTATGTTTGTAATATGCGCATCTATATCCGTCTCCAATGCTGGATATCTAGCCTTACTATTGCTTGGCCTATCGCTAGCTGATGGCTCAGTTAATGCAAATTTTGCATGTATTTTATAGTAATTCGTCCCATTAAAATTAGCAATTTCCAACTCACGTTCCGTAATAATTCTAACCACCACACTTTGTACCCTTCCCGCACTCAACTTTACATTTTTAAATTGTTTCCACAAACATGGTGATAATTCATAACCAATTAACTTATCCAATATTTGCCTTGCCTGCTGGCTATGTACCATTGCCATATCCAACTTTCCCGGATTCCTAACTGCTTGCTCCACTGCTGCCTTTGTAATAGATGTATATGTTACCCTTAAACAACTTAATGGATCCACACCCAATACCTCTGCAATATGCCATGCAATTGCCTCCCCTTCTCTATCTGGATCCGTTGCTAAATATACCCTAACTTTATCACATCCCCGTAATTCTGAACGCAAATCACTTACTACACGGGTTTTCTTTGGATCTACTACAAATGTTGGGGCAAAATTATTAGTAACATCAATTCCTAGATCTTTGTTTGCACCTAGTGTACGTATATGACCCTTGCTACTACTAACTAAGAAATTACTTCCTAAAAACCCTTGAACCTTATTTACCTTATTTGGCGATTCTAACACAAATAATGTGGGTGATTCTCCAATTGCTCCTGTTTTCATCTTGTTACTTGGCATTTTTCTTTTCTAGTTAGTTTAGTTATGTATTATATATCTGTATGCTAGATGTGTCTATTTTTTGTTTAAATGATATTAAAATGTTTTGACTAAGCTTATATAGTATTGTATATCTAGTATGTATTTGCTGTAATATGGTTGTAATATTGCTAAAATAAGTATATTATAACCAACACATATATAAAATTGAAATTCATTTTTACCATATATCTATATACATTACTTCCATATTACTTCCATATTACTTCCATATTACTTCCATATTACTTCCATATTACTTCCATATTACTTCCATATTACATCATCTATATTGAATATAAATACATATACATTTAAATAATGTCTTCTAATACTACAATGACAATGTTTGATAAAATTCGCCAATTTAACGATGCATTTGGTGTCGATCGCGTAACTAATGGTATGAATCCCAATATTACACGTGATAAGCCCCAACTTGTTGAACAATGCATGTCCCTAATACATGAAGAAGTACGCGAACTAGAAGATGCCGTATCCACACACGACTTTACAGAAATACGTGATGCATTAAGTGATATTATTTATGTTGTCTTAGGTATGTCCTATCGTCTAGGCATTAATGCTGATAGTGATTTTAGTATTGTCCATGATAGCAATATGAGCAAACTTTGTGATACAGAAGAAGAAGCAGCCGAAACTGTTGCTGACTATGAACAACGCCGTGACTCTGGTGAAACTAAATATGATAGCCCATATTATGAACCATGTGATGCCGTTCCCGGTAAATGGATTGTTCGTAATCGCTCAACACGTAAAGTTCTTAAAAATATTAATTATAAAGCAGTTAAATGGTAGCTAACTAGCTAGCTTAATTATAACTTAGTATATATATAATTTATATTTTGCACATATTTAGATATATATTTATTTTTTTTAATATCATAATTACATATTATAAAAAATAAATATATATCTAATCTAGATATATTTATATATATATATATATATCTAGCAACAACTATGTAAAATTGTTAGGTTATTATTGCATATTATATATTGTATATTGCATATTGCATATTGCCTATTTATTGATGCCTATTGTCATGTGTTATTATTTGGAACTTTATATGAATGATTAAGCATCTTTTCCATGTTATCGGTAGATCCATCAGATATCATAATAACATTATGATGATAGATATACTCAGTTACATATTTCATACCAAGATATGCGGCATCAAGTTGCAATTGGTATGTTTCAAATATATCAATGTCTTTAATGCATTCAATTATACCTAATGATTTTTTAAAATCCTCATCATCAAGACCATTCAGATAAATATCCGGAATATTTACATATTGCCGAAAATAAGATACTGGCCAACATATTTCAATAAATTTAATTAAGTTACTAAGTCGTTTAAAAGTAATTTCTTTCAAATTAATAACAATAGGACGGTTACCCATTAAAGTTATTACCTGATCATACAATAATTGCGACATCGCATATAGCGTTTTATTCATTTTACATATCGTACTATCATTTGTCCTGATAACAATAAATTGAGGTAAATCAATTGGGTTTTTTGGTATTGCTGAAAGATTAGTTATATCTATACCTAGGAAATTTAGTAATTCTTCATTTCTCTCTTGTAATCGTCTCCTAAACCTTTTTTTGCGTAATATACATTTAACTGCTATTGTTATATCTAGTATATCAATTGTATTATCAATATCTTGACTTGTTATAATTTCCAATATATATTCAGTATCCATTGCACTTAAATAAGTAAATTCGTCCAATATACCATTTTTATCCATTTCGGCTAATGTGTTTATTGCATCCATTATTAATATGCTAATATTTATATATTGTTGTTTATATATTGTTGTTTGTGTATGTGTTTGTGTATGTGTTTGTGTTTGTGTATGTGTTTATGTGTATGTATATAAGTTTGTAAATACTTAATATATACGGTATATGAGTACTTAAATGCATTTTTTGTTATAAAAAAACTATTTTAACTATTTTTAATACATTTCTTTATATATTTCTACAAATATACAATATTAAGTAATACTAAATAATGCCAAACATACAAATACATACACAAATACGTAAAAAATATGTTGCATAATTTACATATCTTCCTTAATACCAAATAAATTGCATACTTCAGCTGGCTCCTTATACTGAATAATTGAAGCAATATGCTGTGCTGCCTTATCATATACTGTCTTTATATCAAGAAAATTTGCATCCATAATTAGTTGCATACTACCCTCAAGACCTAGTGAATTAAGCTCCTCTATTCCTGGTGTATCAGCACTAGGTATCTCAACTTCTTCATCTACATTGCAAACACATGCATATGCACGACCACGTGGCATTGGCCAATATGCCTCTATAAACTTAATTAGGTTCTCTAGACCTTTTGAATTAATATTATCAAGTGGTATTATATCATCAAAGTCTCCCATTATTAATATAGTTGATACCAAATTATATAGTGTTGTTGACATTGCGTAAATGTTACGATGCAACATATGCACCGTTCCCTCACTTGTTGTTACTTTAATATATTCTGGTAAGTTAGTTGGATTATCCGGATCAGGTTGATACTCAACAGGAATGTATGGATCCTTACCAAGTAAATTCGTCAAATCCTTTTCACGCTGAGTGCATTGCTCTTCATATACAATACGCCATGGCCTACGTTTAACAACGGTTGGTGTAGTTACTGTTTCTCCCACATCCATTGTATCATCAACATCATTATCAACCATTATATCTGTATCTGTATCTGTATCTGTATCTGTATCTGTATCTGTATCTGTATCTGTATATCGTTAGGATTAGGTATGTGTTATAAGTTAAGTATTTATTGTATATAGTACCTACTATTTATCTATATAATTAGTTAATACAAATTTCAATTTTGGGTAATATTATAATTATTTTTGCCGTTTTATATATAAAGTTTTAAATGCGTAATAAATGTGTAAAAAAATATAAGTTATGATTATCTAGCATATCTAGCATATCTAGCATATCTACAACATTTTAATTTATAACGAATTAGTTAGTTAGATAGTTTTGCATGTTCGATAACTTTAAAATATGTATGAAAATCAAGTGTTGACATTTCCATACCTGCTGCTGCTGCATGACCACCTCCACCAAATCTAGATGCTATATCCGCAACATTTGGTGAATGACTCTCACCACCCCTTAAACTTATCATCATGGACCTACTTAGTGGATCATAACCCCTGATAATTACCGAAAACGCAGGCATTAATTGCTCGATGGTTTCTCCCATATCCGTATCAGTTTTCATACAATAAGTTAGTGCCTGTCCAATATGTAATTTATCTATTCCTGCACCTGGATAATTACATATTTTGCTAGCAGTTTTATTATCATTCGCATCCGATACATTAGAAGCCATGGTTGACAATACAATTGGCCGATTTAACATTTGATGTCCTAGATCACTTGTAATTGTATAATTAGTATTGTTTACTAACCATCCATAATATGACGGTCCATCCTCCGAAATATACTCCACTAACCATGCTCTATTTATCATGTTTGTAATAACTTTTTTATCCGTTTTTATTGTTTGTTTCCCTGTTGGAATTAATATATCCTGGATTAATGTTAGTTTACTACTCAATTGATAGTGATCATCTACATTATATGTTTTTTTATACAATTCATATAATGTGCTACGGCTATCTAAATACCCACATACATGTAAGCCCTTTGTAACTGATCTACTATCAGGTAATGGATTGGGAGTTTTACGTTCTGATGGAAACCATAAATCACCATCCCCAATATAATCTAAAAACCATGGTCTTGGCTTTACTTTCTTATTAGCATTATCATAATGGAAATAATCCCATGCAATTTGACACCCAGCACGTTCCATATCAAATATTACATCCAAGTTTGGTGGCAATTGCGCATTATTTGCCAACTTCATAATTATATTTCTATTTGTTTCATGATGATCTAATATTGTTACATGTTTACATACCTCGACCAATTCATTTAATACCTCCAATACAGGGCATATATCTACAAATACTACGGTCTTACCAACCCATTTATCCTTTCCCATGTAATTAAATAATTTATGACATCCGGGCGCCTGTGCTATCATTCTAATACTTTTATCATTCATTTGTACTGCCCATGATGCCGCTAATCCATCTGAACACGGCCCATGATATACACATATATCATAATCCATATCCTTTGGTTTTTTATCATCACCTATCTGCACATAATTACCATTACCTATAATAATAATCCCCGGCAATGATGTCATAATTGCTATTGTTGTTGACGCCATAGTTGGTGCGATTTCACAACTCATATTATCTAGCTTATATTATCTAGCTTATGATATCTAATTTATATTATGTAGCTTATATTATCTAGCTTATGATATCTAATTTATATTATGTAGCTTATGATATCTAATTTATATTGTATATATTTAGTTTATTTATGTAGTGTTAATTGTTTTAAAATACGTTATTATTATAGTATTAATATATATATCAAATGCTAAAATAAAAAACAATTTTTATTAAAATACATCATATAATACCAAAAAAACCAAATATATGTGTTCAATCTTACCTAAATAACACATATACCCTAAATAAATTGCCCAAATAAATAGCGTAAATAAATTGCCCAAATAAATAGCCCAAATAAATTGCCCAAATAAATAGCGTAAATAAATATACCACATTAGTATTCAACGTTAGCTAGCTTATACAGACACTAAAATAATATATACAATAATATACAATAAATAAATACAATAAATATATACAATAATATACAATAATATACAATAATATACAATAATATACAATAATATACAATAATATACAATAATATACAATAATATACAATAATATACAATAATATAATGTCAAAAATACTAAATCATGCACAACAATTCTTTCAAGGTGCACTATCTATAGAAAAAGATATACCCATACCATTACAGATAGCATTCTATGCATTCCTAGCTGTATTAATTACAATTATAGTATCAATGTTTTATTCCACATTGCGTGTCAGTAGTATTCGCAATTCTTTCATGTGGTATTATTATATTGCTATGTTTAATCTACTAAATATATGCTTATTTTTGTATTTTTATCACCGTAAACAATCAGATGGTACCATAATTGGTGAACCTGGACTCAGTGGTATACCTGGGCCTAAAGGTGGTAGTGGATATAATGCCGATTGTAGTTTATGTGCTACAAATTTATATATACAAAAAGTAAAGTATGCGGCACCAATTATTACGTTAGATTTAGATGCATTAACTGCTGCTAGTCTAGGTCCCAATTTACCGGATACAGTTAATACTCTAGCTGCTAGTACGTCCCATATATTATTTGATTATAATGGCATAGTTGAACAGTTATTGATACACAATACCACTAATACTAATAATAGTCAAACCAATAACCTAGATGATATTAAACAAATCGCTGAAAATAGTGAATATGTTTTGCTATCTCATCTTAATACCATATATGGCATAACTACTCCACCACCATCTAACAACGCCAACCCGTCTATGTTGACTATTAACAGAGCTAGCCTAGCAACCGGTGCTGTTGGCTATATATCGTTAGGTGACAGTATTGGTGTTACTTCTACAAATAAATCCCCGACAATGTTTGTTATAAATGGTGATATTCGCTCAGCTGATACTGCTGGATATGAAACACGTGGTATAATTACCGTCGTCAATTCTAAACCCATAAAAGATACGTTAGCTGGTCCCGAACGACCTAATCAAACTACAGTTGGCCAATATCGTATATTAAAACCGCGCACCCTACTAAATAAATCCAACACCGATACGAATGGCCATAAATATGAACCGATGGGTGAAATAGTTGTATCCATAGATGATAAACCACCAACACTACATTATGCGCTAGCATCAACAACTTGTCTAGAAGCACTACAACCGGAAGAATTACAATTTTCTATTATCTATCCATTACAAGACGGTAGTGGTTATTTATCATTTTGGCGTACCGCATTTGGCACCATGCACACCCGTCGTATCAATATTTTAGATCTTAATGCAGCCACTACTACTGATACCGTCGACCCACATGGTGATAACCAACGACCCCATTTATACACATTATTAGCCACTGGTACCCAAACTAATGGCAAAACAGCTGCTAGACAAATAACACAACAACTAGCCAAAATACAGATACCACAATATATTGCTGTATCCATAATCCTAGGCCATACTATTGAATATACCAAATATCGTATTGGCGAACTTTTATTACGTCATTGGCCATTGCTATCTAGCCTTGCCAATCCCCAAAATATTTCATATCTTAAACAACATCGTGATCGCCCCCAAGATATTGATACTAATGACATACCCCAACTTATCACCATTATTAGTACTCTTGCCACCCAATCAACTAAATCGCCCCGCAAAACACCCCAAAAAAACAAAAACAAGCCAAAATCCCTGTATGATTTTCGCGCTAATGGGGGGGTATTAGAGGCCCAAACGAGTGTAGAAAAGGAATCACATGCTAGGTATGAATTGGCACAGGATTATGAAAGATTAAGGATAGGAGTGGCAGATGCGGGAATTCAGATAGAGAATGCGGGGACACTATTAGATTTGATATTGATAGTATGTGGATTGGGTGCAAGCGGTGATTTAAGTAATAGAATATATTTACCTGATTTATCGCCAACGGCAACACGTGTATTAGCAATATGTTCTGCATTGGTGTCACCGCCAAATGATCGTGTTTTTAAGCCAAAAGATAGTTGTCTTGTATCTAGCACACTAGATAGTAAAAGATTAATTATTGTCAGAAAATTACAAAAGGCAATGAATGAGTATAATCAGGTATTATCGGATATAACTAGTAAATCAATAAGTAAAGATGTACAAACACGTATTGATAAGGATACAGAGCTTGCATTTGAGGAGCTAGCAGCTAGCTTAGGTAGTATTAGTAATTATATGGATAAGTTGCAACAGGGTGACTTTGAGGAATTTAGCCAACAACGTCTTAGTACAGCAATACGTATATTTAGTGAGTTAACCAATGCTATTCGACAATAATTGTTAATTAATGTAAATATAGCAATTGATATGTGTAGCTATCTGACTATTTAAAATTTTATTTTTTTCTGATTGTATGATATTAAATAATTAACAATACGTAACTAGCTAGCTATTTAAAAATTATATAAATATGTCAGTTGTCCAGATATATATAACAACACATATCTAGATCTAGCTATATATAATAAAGTTTGGGATTTAATTAATAACATACATCTAGCTATTACTTTTTATTTTTTTGGAAATAAATATATAACAACACATATCTAGATCTAGCTATTACTTTTTATTTTTTGGAAATAAATATATAACAACACATATCTAGATCTAGCTATATATAATAAAGTTTGGGATTTAATTAATAACACACATCTAGCTATATATAATAAAGTTTAGGATTTAATTAACAACACACATCTAGCTATATATAATAAAGTTTAGGATTTAATTAACAACACACATCTAGCTATATATAATAAAGTTTGGGATTTAATTAACAACACACATCTAGCTATATATAATAAAGTTTGGGATTTAAT
>Ga0307982_1003781_pt1 | contig 12049 bp, 5 predicted proteins | sample OrgLakmetagen989_FD_201847 | JGI IMG/M metagenome (GOLD analysis project Ga0307982, IMG submission 201847) | Saline water microbial communities from Organic Lake, Antarctica - #989 | ecosystem: Environmental > Aquatic > Non-marine Saline and Alkaline > Saline | place: Antarctica: Organic Lake... | reverse complement strand
GGTGGTTGCCGTGGGGGGTGCCGGGGGGGGTGACGAAGACCTGATGGATGAAAGTGGCCGCCTTAAGGGGTTGTCCTCCAGTGTGCAGTATGAGGATGCAGGGTATGGCTTCGGGGAGATGTTTGCGGGGGATGGAGGGGGCGATGAAGACGAGGACGAGGGGGTGGAGGGGGGCCCTAAAGGGAAGCGGCGGCGGGATGAGAGCGACGCTGACAGAGCCAAGCGTGAGGCCCAGCGCAAACAGCAAAAGGAACAGAACAAGTTCGACAAGGACTTTCGCACTGTGAATGAGCTGGTTGCAGAGAAAGCTGCCAAGAAGGCACGCAAGGGGTAGCCACCTGGGCAGCCCAGTCCAAGGAGTCCAGCCCACCAGTGCCTGCGCCGCCGGCTTAGCGGTCCGGGGTCCACTGGGGCCCCTTCGGAGCAGCCAACCCGCGGTCCATGAATTTAAATCGCCTCAAATTGGCATTGTGTCGGGCGAGTTGGTCTGGGTCCACGCCTGTTGCTTTGTGGGCAGCTGTGCTGACTTTGGCTCCGGTGCCTTCCACGACTTTTCCACCGCGCTGCACGACATACGCTGTCGCTGCGTGCTCACCATTCAGGCGCTGCCGAGCTTCCAGTCGCATCTTGGCAACTCGTGGAAGTGTTGAATGTATGTACTTTAGTTGCTCTTCGGCCTTACTCAAGCCGGCGTCGATCCTGCAGCAGAAGGGTTGTGCTCCAGACTTTTTCGGCAAGTAATAGCAGGCGTACTTGTCTGCAGCTGTGAGCTTACGCCCGCGAGCAAACTCGGACTTAATTTGACGAAGAGTCATGTTTCGTTGTGATTGTGTCTTAATAGCTGAAGCAGCGTGAACAAGCTTGCGGTACAGCTCAACCGCTGCCTGATTCGTGCCCATTGTGCAAAAAAATCTCGTGGCTTGCACGGAGGTGAGACGAGCAGGGGGAGAATTCCGGGTGCGCAGGTTTCACATCATACGAAGAATATATGTACAAGTTTTCCAGATTGTTTTTGTTTAGTTGAGCAGGTCACGCGGGTCTGTGCGCTGCTGTGTGAAGAAGCCACGCACCCCCTGACATGACACTCTGCTGAGCAGAGCACACAGCCAGCTTGGGATGTTCACAGAGCACCCAAATCGACGCCAACAACAAACCAGGTGCTCGTGTTATCATATGCACTGCACACACGTGCTACACTCGTGCAAGGTTACCGATTGCACCGGTGAGCTGTTCAGAGATCTGTTCAAATTCCGCACTTGACGCCTCTGACCTGCTCCACTGCCTGCTGGAACACTCAAGCCCAAGTTGTTGCCCAAATTATACGTTTGGTGTAACGAAAATTCTCATGGCTCTTAATCGTCCTGAGCCCCGCCGCTTGGCACCGTCTGTGAGCCCAACTGGCTTGCCTGCGGGAACTGAGCACAGGCTGGCCGCGCTGGCTGCACCCCACGTCCAGTCTTTCAACTACATGCTCGACCATGGACTACAAACCGCTGTTGAGGATATGCAGCCCCGTGAACTTTTCTTCGAGGAAGGTGGAAAGCGTGTTCAGTTCTGGATCGAAAACGCCTCAATCGGCGCCCCCACTGTGTCAGACACCCGAACCGACACTCGACTGCTTCCACGCGAGTGCCGTGAGCGCGGCATGACCTACAGTGCCCCCCTCACTGTCCGTGTCGGGCATGCTGTGGGCGACGAAGTGCGCCACGCTGAGTTGAAGCTGGGCACCGTGCCCATCATGGTGCGCTCCTCCCACTGCCACCTGCACGGCCTGGAGCCCAAGGCGCTCACAGAGCTGCACGAGGAGGCCAACGAGTTCGGCGGGTACTTCCTTTGCAATGGCATCGAGCGCGTGGTGCGCATGATCCAAATCCCCAGGCGTAACTACCCCATGGCCATTTCACGGGCCTCATTTGTGAAGCGGGGGCAACTGTACAGCACCAAGGGGGTCATGATCCGGTGTGCTCGCGCTGACCAAAGCACAGTCACACTCACACTGCACTACCTGCTGGACGGCAACGCCACTGTGCGTTTCTCCATGCGTCGCCAGGAGTTCTTCCTGCCCGTCATGCTGCTGCTTAAGGCGCTGGTTGACACATCTGACGCTGAGATTTTCGCACGGGTGCTGGGGGGATCCCAAGACGACACATACATGTCTGACCGCATGCAGATCATTCTGCACGATCACGCCACCCAATTTGGCCACCTGCGGTCACGTGAAGATGTGCTGGCGTTTCTTGGCGAGCGTTTCCGAACAGTGCTCGACATGCCCCCCAGCCTGAGCAATGCGCAGGCTGGACAGTACCTGCTGGACCGGTACATCTTGGTGCATCTGCCAAGCCATGCAGACAAGTTCCAGCTGCTGCTCCTCATGCTGCGCAAGCTGTACGCGTTTGTGGCTGGGCGGTGTGCAGAGGACAATGCCGATGCAGCCAGCAACCAGGAGGTGCTCCTTGCGGGACACCTGTACCTCATGTACCTCAAGGAGCAGCTGGAGGTGGCGCTGAAGACTGTCGCTGACAGCATGGTGAAGGATGTCCGCATGGGGAGGGCAGGGCCTAACGGGCAGCGCGCTGAGAATGCCCTTCTCCTGCCAGGCATGTCACACTCCGCCAGTGTGGCTGATGCGTACTCCTTTGGTTATTTCCGCAAGTGTGTCGCGCGCATGCCGGACCTGGGCCGCGTCATGTACACCATGTTGGCCACTGGCAACTTGAATTCCCCATCGGGACTAGACCTCATGCAGCAGTCGGGATTCACAGTGGTGGCTGACCGCATCAACTTCCTGCGCTTCCTGACGCATTTCCGGTCCATTCACCGTGGGCAGTTTTTCACTGAGATGAAGACCACTGCTGTACGCAAGCTGCTGCCGGAGTCCTGGGGTTTCATGTGCCCCGTGCACACCCCTGATGGGGGGCCCTGCGGTCTGTTGAACCACCTGGCCGCAGACTGCACCATGGTGTCTCACACCACCCAAAACAAGGACCTACCCGCGCTGCTAGTGTCCATGGGGGTGCAGCCGGTGATCGCCACTGGCGGCATCATCTCCGCCAGCAGCCTTCCCGTGGTGCTGGATGGCCGCGTGGTGGGGGGCGTCGACGTGCAGCGAGGGGCCTCCATTGCGCGCCAGCTGCGGGAGTATAAATCAGCGGTCCTCGCTGGCGCCTGCGCCGCACAGGGCATCACTGACGCCCGGGACATGACCCTGGCAGGTGCCCTAGCAGATGCCGGACCAGCTGCGCAGACGCGCTGGTCTGAAACGCCCCAGGGGCGCCTGGGCCCAGCGGGCACCCCATGGGTCCCCCCTGCCATGGAAGTCGCCTTTATGCCCCCCCCCTCACACTCCTCCGCATACGACATCTCCTGCGAGGGGGGCTCCGGCCAGAGCAGCCTGGAGAGCAAGGGGGGTGAGTCACTCATGGGGACCTTCCCTGGGCTGTTCCTGTTCACACAGGCAGCCCGCTTCGTGCGCCCAGTGCGGCAGCTGTGGAGCGGCCGGGTGGAGTTGGTGGGCAGTCTGGAGCAGGTGTACATGGAGGTGGCGTGCACAGCAGACGACGTGACTGACATCGCTGGCCTGGATGCCGCTCGTGCTGCAGCTGCCTCGAAGCAGGTGTCTGCTGCCGTGGGTGGCGATGCCGCTGCGCGTGCTGCACTGCGCGGTGATACCCCTGACGGCGTCATGCACCCCTACACACACATGGAGACTTCACCTGGGGCCATGCTGTCCTTGGCTGCATCCTTGACGCCATTCAGCGACATGAACCAATCTCCCCGCAACATGTACCAGTGCCAGATGGCCAAGCAGACCATGGGAACACCCGCGCACGCCATGGGCACGCGTTCCGACACAAAGCTGTTCCGCTTGCAGACGCCCCAGGTGCCGCTGGTGCAGACGGCAGCGCAGTCAGCGTATGGCCTGGATGAGTTCCCAAACGGCGCCAATGCCATTGTATGCGTGATTGCGTACACGGGAATGGACATGGAAGACGCCATGATCATCAACAAGGGCTCCTACGATAGGGGGTTTGCGCACGCCAGCGTGTACAAGACGCACATTGTGGACTTGGCTGAGAAAAAGGGCGCCCCGGGGCAGTACGTGTTCAACAACATTGCCAAGGGCCGTGGCCGCGGCGGCATTGGCGCTGCCAGCACGGGACCCCCCCTGGTGGAATCCCGCTTGGACGCTGACGGCCTTCCCCCCGTGGGCACACAGCTGAAGCAAGGTGACCCCGTGTACGTGGTGGCAGACACAGTGGACGGCACCCACCGCGTCTCCAAGCACAAGGATGCCGAGCCTGCTGTGGTGGAGAGCGTGCGTGTTCTTGGTGCAACCAAGCAAAACAAGGCAGAAGAGGCGGCCGGGGGCATTACCCGCGTTGCCTTGCGCCTGAGGTACAACCGGAACCCCGTGGTGGGAGATAAGTTCTCCTCCCGGCACGGGCAAAAGGGCACCCTGTCCCTGCTGTGGCCCCAGGAGGACATGCCCTTCTCCGAGTCCGGCATGACCCCCGACATCATCATCAACCCCCACGCGTTCCCCTCCCGAATGACCATCGGCATGCTGGTTGAGAGCATGGCGGGCAAGGCTGGCGCCATGCATGGGCGGTGGCAGGACAGCACCCCCTTTGCCTTCAATGAGCGCCAGCGCGCCGTGGATTACTTTGGGGAGCAGCTGGAGGGCTGTGGGTACAGCTACTACGGCAGCGAGCCCATGTACTCAGGCATCGCAGGCACAGAGCTGCACGTGCACATTTACGTGGGGGTGGTGTACTACCAGCGCCTGAGACACATGGTGAGCGACAAGTACCAGGTGCGCAGCATGGGTCCCATCAACAACCTCACCCGGCAGCCCCTCAAGGGCCGCAAGAAGAAGGGAGGCATTCGCTTCGGCGAGATGGAGCGGGACTCCCTGCTTGCCCACGGTGTGTCTTACCTGCTGCATGACCGCCTGATGAACTGCTCAGACAGACACGTGGCAACAGTGTGCACCAACTGCGGGTCCATTCTGTCCCCCGTGGCTGTCCCCCGGGAGATCGAGCAGAGCGGCTTCGACCCCGATGCAGCACTGGCGGCCTCAGAGGCATCCACTGCTGCCCAGACAGCACTCATGCCTGCCACCGCTGCAGTGCAGAAGCTCCGCAAAAACGCCACTCGGCAGGTGGAGCGCGGCATGAAGTACTGGTGCCTGTCCTGTGACACGGGGCGGTACTGCACCAACATGCCCCTGCCGTATGTCTTCCGATACCTGGCCAACGAGCTGTCCGGCATGGGCGTGCGCTTGACGCTGGATGTTCAGGATGAGGTGGCTGCCTCCGGCCGCGTGGCTGGTGGAGGCATGTGATGTGCGACTCAGTAGACTGTCAAATTGAAATTCAGTGCATTTGTTTCGCCAAGCTGCATCACACGTGCGTCTCCTCAGTGCTGTCGCCGCTGTCCAGGGGCTGCTCCACCACCAGCCATGACTCCCCCAGAACTGATTGCCCGGCCACAGCCCCCGCCCCGGGTGCAGCTGCTGCAGGGCCGGGTGCTGTGACTGTGGATGAAGGGGGTGCAGGCTCAGCTTCGCTGACAGCTGATGCTGCCATGGTTTCAGCTGTGGGACTGTGGGGGGGCGAGCCGGCAGCTGCTGCGGCGTGGCGGGGGGGGGACGGGGGCTCCCCCTCCAGCCACAGCCGGGCCACAAGCTCCTGCGTGACGCCAGTGAAGCGATCATTGGAGTCAGATACAATATTTTCAGGGGGCTGGAGCATGAATGCACCGTTGTTGCTGGCGGTGTAGCTTGGGTTCACAGCCTCTTGTCGTGTGTTGTTCAGGTGCGCGGCATATGCCTTCAACGCAGCCATGACGGAGTACATGTCTGCGTCCTCTTGGTCCATGTAGGGAAGCACGTACTGGAGCAGCCCCAGCATGGTGCGCATCATCGGCGCCCAGCCCTCCACGAGAAAGCGGTCCCACAAGGGCTCCAGTTGAGCCCATGGCAGTGTGTACGTGCCGAGGGTGAACCACCACTCGTGGATGTCCATTGTGGAAGAACCCACGCTGCCCATCACTTGTGCCACCTCGGGGGTGAACTTGGACACAAGTGCAGACAACACGTGGTTCATGCGGTGCAGCCCGGGGAGCTGCGCAGTGAACAGCGAGCGCATGTGGAACCTGGGGTGCTGCAGAAGCCGAATCATGATGGTGAAAACGTCAGCCTCTTCAGCATCTGGCTCGCTGAATGCATCTTCCCCACCCCTTGCGTCCCGCATGACAACCAAAATGAAAGCGGCAATGTAGTTGAGGCCTGCAGCAGGCATCACAGATGTTGGCAAGAAAATTCCAGGCGAGTGCAGTAAACCTCACCTTGGACATAACCCACTTCTGGGTCATGGAGTGCGATACAGGCCAATACATGGCGCAATTGTTGTTGAAATAGCGCCGTCTGTAAACAAGATTGTTTGGATCACGTCAGGAATGCCAGCGGATCTTTCGCCACACCGCAACGCAGATTACTTACCTCGGCATACTCGTGAGTGCTTGCAGTGCGCGGAACATCCCGGTCAATATCGGCTAGAACTGTAAGATTTGGCGGGCTTGAAAGTCTGCCAACTATCTGTGGCAGCAGAGTGTCCCTCACCTCTCTGGAAACGCTGGTCAGATTTTGATGAAGCGACACGCTTTCGCGAGTCGAAGTACAAGTCCTGCAGGGTTTTCAGCTCGAGACCTTTCCCAGCAGATGCTTCCAGCCATGCTCCGCGGCGACGTTTTGCCATGCGCGTGCGCGCGCTTGATGCAGCATGCAACTCGCGTTTCGCGCTGTGAGCACCACGGCCAGCAGGCTTCGAGGCTGCTGAAGCAGCACTTTGGCGAGGCTGTGAGATTGCTAATGTGATAGCCCCTGCCAATAATGCCACTCCGATCCCAGCTGCCGCTGCTAGAAGAGTAGTACTGGAAGCTCGCTGTTGCCCAGACATGCCTCAGTGAGTCGTTTTTGTGTGTGGCTCAGAATTGGATTGGCTTGTCAGCTAGCGTTTGCACTCTGCTTGAAGTTTTCAATGGTTGATGCTTCTAAAGCGATGGCAAGAAGCCCGTTTTAGTGATAGGTGGGTGATTTGAGAGCATTAAGGCCGTGGCACACGCACGCTGGGTGGCTGAGAGCAACGCAGGGGGGTAGCTTTGATGCCGACATTTCTTCAGTCAATACTCTAGTAAATGTATGTGATCATGGTCGACCAGAGCATTTCAAGCCCGCTATTCCTAAACATGAGCAGAAAACTTACGGGTAGCAATTCAGTTTCTCAATCACTTGGCTTCAACATTTTTACACAGATTTTTGAGCTGAGCTTTTCAGTTCTAACAGCTTCACAATTGCATCCTGCCGCACGCTTGACAGAAGTAAACATTGACATGGAATTATTTCGGAGGCTTTTCTTGTTCCTGTGGGATGCGTCCTGGTTTGCATTGCAGACTTTGTGGACGGAAGCGACGTACTTGGCGCAGTCTTCGAGCCATTCAATTTCAAGGCCCTCAATGGAGCAGCAAGTGCTTGCTGGCGAATGCATGGTATTAACTGGTGGCAGTTCTGGCATTGGACTTGAAATCTGCCGGCAGTGGCTCACTAGAGGTGGTATTTGCGTGGTACTGTCCCGCAGTAAGCCTCAAATTCAAAACTCTGATGAAACGCGGCTCCGCTGGATACCCTGTGACTTAGCTTCCTTCGAAAACGTTCATGCGGCGGCAGACGAAATCCTTGAGCAAAATTCAGGAGGCGGCATATCATCACTTGTCTGCTGTGCCGGAACGATGATGCCAGATCCCTCCTTGCGGTCAGCAGATGGACATGACTTGAGCTTCCAAGTAAACCACCTCTCGCACGCTCTGCTCAGCCTGAGATTGGCCAACCTGCTGGGTAGCTCTGGGAGTATAATTTTCCTCTCTAGCGTTGCCCACGTGGCTGCCAGGGGAATTTTGAATCTTCCAAATAGCAACACCGTCCAGGGACGCAGCCACCCTGCACCGATTTGCAGATACACATCTGCCTCGACAGCGTACGCTGAAAGCAAACTGGCCAACATCATGTGGGCCAGTGCTCTTGCTCGTCATATGGCACAGCATCGACCAGCACGGCAACTGCCAGCAATTGCCTCGTTGCACCCAGGAGTGGTAAACACCCGGCTGTATCAGCACTTGCCCCCTCCGCTCAGCTGGCTGCAGGCGACCATAGCGCCCCATGTTTTCCGCGATGCCTCCCATCCAGCATCAGAAGTGGTTGACTTCGCAGTGGCTGCTCTGTCAAAAGTGGCCTCAGCGCGCGACCCTCGTCAGCAAATGGGCATGTACTATGTCAGGGGACAGCATGTCGCTCCAACATCAGCTTCGAAGGACCACGTGCTTGAAGATGCTCTGTGGGCCTACACACTCAAGCTAGTGGGACTTTCAGCCATTCCTTCCAGGGCCCTTCTGGGCTGCAGAGGTTGACTAATTTCTCTCGTCCAGCAGTGTTGGTTTGATGTAGCCGGCAGGGGCCCTTCAGGCTTTCGCTCCTCTGCATACTTGGTTGCCTAGGGTATATTTCAACATGACTGTGCTCCAAGACGATTTTTTCCTCCACTGAGAAGCCAATCGAAGCACTTTGAGATCGGAAATTTTCCAAAGCTTGCCGATAATTCCAGTGTTGGTCGCAGCGACAGCTTTCTTGTACTTGAGCGCAGTTTTATTGATTCACCTTCAGCTCTTGGGAACATCATTCACCCATTTAACATTTGCTGTTGCTGTGTGCTTTCCTCCAGTCTGGCTTGAGTGGTCTTGCGTGCTGACCGCTGCAGTTCTGGCTGTCCGCTTCATTCAGCCGAGTGGGTGATTTGTCTTACGACGAGGCAACACCAATATCCCGTGGCAGTTTGCTTCCAAGCGCCAGTTTGATGGCTTCAATTGGTGGTTTCTCCTCTTGTTCTAGTCTTGGGACTTCTTCGCCTCGACGACTGCCCAAACTGAGGTCCAAGCAGTTCGACACTCGTGCGGCAGCAAACGAGCCTGAATCAGCCGGGCCCAAGTCGGTGCAAGTACAGAATGTGTTGACCAAAGCCATGCCTCTGCACAGCATGCCGAGTGCAACTGCGATGGGCTCTCTTGGCGTGTGCTCCTCGGAAATCACCCTTCCCAGTCTTCAGGGCTCCGCACCACAAGTTTCGCCCAAAGGCACCTTTTCAGGAAGCCGAAGTGATCAAGACAGCAAAGCCACAGCCACAGCTGATGCACCCATATCTTCAAAGGCCTTTGATGCCAGCATTGGCGCCACGCGCGTTGCCTCGGACTCATTCATGGACGAAGCAGCCGCCTCACTGGACAGCACTGCTGGCGGCTCGAAAGCCCCACGCCCGGCAGTGGAGCTGATAGTCGGTGGCCAGTGGAAGTATTACATGTTCTTTGTCATCAAGGCGCTTCTAATTTCTGGCACGATTGCCATGGTCATCGTGAACTGCGCCCTGGGTCCACCAGATGAAACCAGGCAGCGGACAAACTCACAAGCCATTTCTGTGGCTGGTCAAACCTGCCAAATCAACCCACTGATCGACAGCTGGTGGACAACACTGGTGGCCATGGGTGCTTTGCAGTTTCTGTGGGCTGCTGGAGCCGCTGTGTACTATGCCTTCACTGGTTGGTTCCCCCGAAACAGCTCAGAAGTGTACTTGCTGCAGCTGCCGGTGTCCACGATTTCCCTGGTGTCGGCTGGAGCGGGTCTAGCTGGCGGTGGCTATTTGCTGCTGATGCTGTCTTGGTTTGTAGTGAGCCTGATGTCTGGTTTTGCTGTTGTGGCTGGGCTGCTCACGGGTGTGCCTGGCCTGTTTGACAAGCTTGCTGACCCTGCAGCTGCCACAGCTGGTGGAGTGCAGCAGGGGAGCTTGGTCAGTAAGAGAAGCAATGAATCGGATGGCTCAAGCTCGCGTAGAGTACAACCCGTGTCAGCTGTGCAGATGGAGGAGTCTGGCGAGTTTGCTGGGGAAAACCCAAACCCACGGCGCTCTGCCCCCCTGAGCGGCGCCGAGATCGGCGATTCACTCCACACAAGCACAGCGGGAGCACGCTCAGCCCGCATAGCCTCGGCACAAGCCGACGCCAATGATGACGGAGAAGTGGACAACCCGTACTCCGTGACGGTGCAGCAGTACGGTCGCTGGTACACTGCTCTGTTGTTGTTGTACGAATTCAACAAAATCAGCGACATTGCCACGGCCCTGATTTTGGGCGTTGGGGATCCCCTGCGCGTGGCATTCTTTGTACTGGGGACCCTCTCCTTGGTCCATGTGCAGGTGACTTTCTACTGGCTGGTGGGTACACGTGATGGTGACACAACAGTGATTGATTTGTACCGTGGGTTTGGCGATGTGGTGCTGGACACGCCGATGCTGTGCATTGAGTTTTATGCCATCGTAACTGGGGTAATCACAGAAGCGAACTTCACGGTATTTGTGATTTCGCTGGTGCTGAAGAGTCTGTCGACGCTTTCTCACATATTCACGCTGTACAAGGACATCAAGCTCTTCTTGGAGTCACGCTCACGTGAAAACTTTCGCCATATCGGGTCCAGGCTGAAGAACTCGCTGGCGAAATCCTCTCAGGGTATGAAGCAAATGGCACGTACCGCGAGTCAGCAGTTTGAACGAAGTGCATCCTTCGAGGGCCAGTCGGGCTCATGGAAAACAGATAGGGCCACAGGGAATACCCGTGGAGGTGGATCCATGTCGGTGTACAAGAACCAAAAGGCGACAGCAGGACCTATACGCAGGGCTGGGGTTCAAGGGAATCGGGGGGCAAAGCCTGCCCTGCTCGCAGAGCCTGTTGCTCTCTCTACCAGAAAGCCAGCGATCGTGCGATCTCCTGTCTGATGCCCTCAAATAATTCAATGGCGTATACTTCTGTGTGGCACACAAGTCCACAAAGCATACTGCAACTGAGTAATGCCGATTTGAAGTGAGGGAACCGGCGTACATTTTTGCTAGTATTCTTGCCTGGTAGACACGGTCGAACTCACCATCACTCAGGTCGTTGAACGGCAGAACGGAACAACAACTACTCAAAACAGGTTGGCTCCTTTTTCCACCAGCTTTTTTTCTTGGGACTGCTCTCTCTCGGGGGGGCCTGCGGAGCCACCTGCCCAGGTGGGCAACCCCCCTTGTCCAACGTGCGCCAAGATGAGAGGCTGCATGTGGTGCTGTCGAAACCTACCGCATCATGAATTAGTGTTTATTTTACTAATAATATACTCGCAGCGAAATCTGCTTGCCCAGACAATATCTGACCTATTGTCGCCTTCATTGAAGGATTTTATATGCGAAGAAACAAACTGCAGCAGAATTGTTGGCTCCATCGACCGGGCGCTGTTTCCATTATGGTCAACACAGGCGCAGCTTGGCTTGAATTTCACAGGAAAGCATTCCTGCGGACGATAGGCACCTTCGTTGTGTCCCGAACGACTTTGCTGAGTTCTTTGGGTGGACACAGCTGCGGTCTTTGCGTTGCCTACCCAGCAGCAGCTGCCTTCCTATAGTATCATACCAGTCACCGAGCCACATGATTCGTTCATCACCAGGTGTCACGTACCGTGGATACTGGTTTCTGTTTCTTTATTCATTGGCTTCTGTAATTGGCGAACCTCTCACGTCAAGCCCAGCGCTCTGGACACAAAGCCAGCCCCGATGCTCAGCTCGGCCTTGGTAGCCCCGCTGCCATCGTTTGAACTGAAGCAGAGCACATCCAGCACATCTCAGTGTGTCTCGCCGGGTGCATCTGTGTTGGGCGCCGCTGATGTAGGGGATTGTCCTGCCACATGCTGTGTGTCACAAATGTCGGATCCTAGCTTTCAGCAGGACACTGCGCCACAAAACAGCAAAGCCACAGCTGATGACACGTGCCTTTGCTTTACCAGCATTTACTGCTAGCATTGGCGCCACGCGCGTTGCCTCGGACTCATTCATGGACGAAGCAGCCGCCTCACTGGACAGCACTGCTGGCGGCTCGAAAGCCCCACGCCCGGCAGTGGAGCTGATAGTCGGTGGCCAGTGGA
>Ga0307982_1003780_pt1 | contig 12051 bp, 7 predicted proteins | sample OrgLakmetagen989_FD_201847 | JGI IMG/M metagenome (GOLD analysis project Ga0307982, IMG submission 201847) | Saline water microbial communities from Organic Lake, Antarctica - #989 | ecosystem: Environmental > Aquatic > Non-marine Saline and Alkaline > Saline | place: Antarctica: Organic Lake... | reverse complement strand
CCAACCGCAGCAGCCCCTCTAGCGCCAGCAGCTACAACAACAACGAAATACTCCAAGCAACATGACTGAATGAACTACCACTTGCATCCCAGAGCCAGTCACCACAACGCGAGCTCACTCGGTCGAGCTTCGCCTGGTTGGGGCACCCTTCACCCACAGCCGTATTTGATCCGAGGATTCAGCAAGCACCAGCGCATAGGACTGCACACAATGCCATCGGACTCCGCATATGATACACTGCCTGGTGCACCGGCATGTAGCGTGTCTGGGCCGCTTGTGCACTCACTTGCTGCCCTGCGTCCCAGCCGAGGCGCCACCCAGCCAGGTACGCACCCAGGGATGCACCCCCACAGCCTTTCACCACACATGCCCCAGTGCACCTACACTCTCATCGCCTAGAGGCTGCAGCTGCCGCCTTGGAGGCCAGCAGCCGGTCATACGCCGTCATACGCAGGGAGGCCATGCTGCCCGCGCCGCTCCCCCCCGGGAACCGCTCCTGCTCGCCCCGCAGGTTTCCAGACATAGAAAACTTGGCGAAGCCACTGGCCCCAGCACCCCCCATGCCGGTCCCGGAGGCGGTGGACAGCAATTCCCCCGCAACGGCCGCCGCGGCAGATGCGCGTCCCTGCACCCCCCTGTACGGCATGTTCGAGATGACATCATACCCCTTCGCGTGTTCCGCCAGGCGCGCTGCAGACTGCCGCTTGGCAATGCTGCGTGCTGCAGCCACGTCTGCCACTGCCCCCTCGTGGCTCTTCATTTCTGTCTCCCGCTGCAGACGGTGCTGGACGCGCCCAGGACGCACAGCTCGGCTGTCCACGTCTGCTGCAGCCCTGGAGGACTTGGGTGCGTTGTTGACGACGTTGTATGCAGTGCCTTCTGCACGCTGCACGGAGGCTGGCAGCGCCTGCGCGGCTTGCAGGCAGCGCTGCTCCCGCTCCTGGGCCTCCTGGCCGATCCTGGCGTCGCGGGCGTCATCGTAGAACTGCCCAGTCACTGTGTTGAAATTGCGGGTCTGCCAAAAGCGGTCTGCAGCTTGTCGCAGTGCGACCTCCTTGTCCAGCGCCTCCTTCTGCTCATGCTGGTCCAGGTAGCGATTACTGAGCACATTGAAACTCCTTGGGTATTTACCAGTCGTATGAGAGTAGTTCTTGCCAGGTCGGGGGGCCCCTCCATCTCGACTTGCCCCCCCTGCGGTTGCTGTGCGTTGAGCAGCTAGCTGCTCGTTGCTGACGATGTTGTAGGATGTTCGGCTAAGGAAGGACTGGGAGGCACGCTGCTGGTTGCGGGGCGTGGGATCGTCCACCAGGGCTCTGTGATTCACGATGTCGAAGCTCTGCTGGTGCTTCAGTTGCTGGTCTCGGGCAAGATTTCCCCGGCGGGTGGCAGTGGCCGATTGTGTATGACGGGCTTGGTGTTCAGTGGCAGGATCGCGGTGCTGCTGTAGGATTGGGTCAAATTTGCGTTGCTGGGTGAGAGCAGCTGCCGCAGTCACCTGCTGCACCGGCTCAGCGCCATTTTGCCAAGGGTTGCCCTGTGTCTTGGCCTTCTGCGCGTGAAGTGCTTTGAGGGCCAACGTTGCAACTCAGGCACTCGAAGCACTCACCTGGTATGATTTAATTTCATCTGCCCAGGAAGACATGGCAGCTAGCGGGAGTAGATTGGAAGGCAGGTGCTTGGCTTCGGCTTGCGGTTATTGTGCACAAAAACCGCAAAGCGATCCCTTACTGCAGCTTGAATGTTTGGCGCGTAAAATGTAGAAACCACAATACTGTTCTCAGTTTGAAAATATGACCGAGTTTGTGTGGGCGCTTTTGATTTCGTCCGCCAGTATAACCCCCGTGCAGCCCCGCAAGACTCCACGAAGTTTCATCCCCGATTCAGCGCTTGCAACACTTGAAACCTGACAATTTGCACGAATCACGGTGCGGTAGGGAAACCCAGTCGATGTCATCTGTGTTGAAAAACCTGCTTACCTCTTCAACTGGCTGTGAAGAGGGGTGAAGCCTGCCTTTTTGGCCTGTAGGACGTAGGTCGCGTTTCGCGTGAAACGCGCTTCCCGCGTCGTGCACCGGCTTGCCCATGGAAGGGCTTGAGGCCGCTGACCGGCAAATCATTGAGCAAGGTGTTGGAGAATCTAAGGCATACCGGATATTAGACTCTCAGCTGGCAGCTGAGGCGTTGAGCCATGAGCAGTAGGTGCTGCTGATTTCAGCAGCAAGCAAGCTGTGCTTCACCCGTCTCGCTTGCCTTTTGCAGGGTTATGGAGCTGAAGACCACCTACTCCCAAGCGCATGACATGGTGCGAGCCACCTTGGCCAGAGAGCAAGCTGCTTTGGCCCAAACGCAGTCCCTGACTCAAACCCTGCGAGAGGACCGCAGTGCCCTGGACGCTCGCGTGCGGCAGCAGCTGTCCCTGGGCGATCAAGTGGAAGCAGTGGCCACCCGCAAGGAACAAATCACGCTGGAGGTGCAGGAGACAGAGCACGATGTCACCGAGTTGAACTTCATTTTGAATGAAACAAAGCGCAGGGCGGCTCAAATGCGCACCAACGTAGAGGGTGTCCGGCAGGACAACCAAGCACTGGTGGAGCCAGAGATCGAACGGCTGCAGAGCCTGATGACTGACGCACGGGAGGAAATGCAGGCGGTGGAGACTGCCGCGGAGAAGGTGCACGGTGACAACGACGCCGTGGCGACTGACATGGGCGCAGTGCAAGCAGAACACAGCGCCATCAAGGAACAGCTGGGGGCCCTGCGGCAGGAGTGGAGTCGTGTGGTGGACGACCCAGGGCGTATCTCCAAGCAGATCTCCAGCGTGAGAACTGCCATCACAGAGGTGGGCGCGGAGGTGTCCAAGCTGCTCTCCCGAATCGGCGAGGCCAACAAGGCGTCAATGGCAGCGATGGCGCGCCGGGAAGAATGTGACCGCCTGAGGCGGGAGCTGGATTCAGGCATGGAGGCCCACCGTGCCGACGTGGAGGACAGGGAGCGGGACGTGGCGGAGTTGGCAAAGAGCATTCAGCAGGAAAAAGCGGAAACGCACGACCTTAAAACGCGCCGCATAGCCCTGGAGGCGGAGTTAGTGGCGGCGCGGAACGACCTGAAGAACGCCCGAGCCACGCACGCGTCGACCTCAGCAGCGTACGATCGAGCCAAGAAGGAGCTGCGACGCCGCGTGGACGCTGCCAACAGCCAGCGGTCCCTCGTGCCCAATGCCGAAGGGGAAATCGGGACATCTCAGCAGGACCTGAAGGCGTTTCGGGATGAAGCCGCTGACGTGGCCAAGTCTCGCCTGGACACCAAGAAGGAAGTGGATGTGTTCGTGCACCAAGTATTGTTAGCGGAACACGGCGAGTTGGGCATTGTGGAACAGCTGAAAAGCACCCTGGAGCAGGAAGCTGCACTTGAAGCTGAGCGGGACCAGTGGCGCACTGAAGAGGCCCTGTGCAAAAAGCTCATGTCAAGCCTGCAGGCGCAGCGTGATGTCAAGTCGCGTGAGCTGGGCCGCATGACTGACGAGGAGAAAGGCACTGCAGAGGAGAGTCAAATGAAGTCCCTACAGCTGACGGACCTGACCAAGCAAGCCAAGGAAGTGAATGGCAAGCTGCGGCAGTTCAGCAAGCTGTATGATGTGGTGAAAAACGAACGCAACACGTACGTGAGTGCCATTCAGGCGTCTGCTCAAGCCTTGGCAGAGATGAAGGAACGCATCAAAATCCTGCACAACGAAGCGGAAATCCTGCAAAACGAAAGCATTGAAAAAGACAAGGCCTTGGCCAAGGAGCGCCTGGCGCACGCACGTGCAGCAGAGGAGCGAAACCAAAAGCAATTCGACCGCAACAAGTGCAAAGCTATGTACTCCGAGCGCCAAAAGGACGTGCAGCAGCAAATTCTCAAGATCGACCGCTTGAATTCGGTGATTGACAAGCTTGAAAAGCAGATGTTGGAGCTGAAGAGTCAGTACGAGGGAGCCGTGGAGGCACGCAACCTCACCGGCATCCAGCTCATTGACCGCAATGACGAGCTGTGTGTGCTGTATGAGAAGAGCAACATCCACGAAACCACCCTGTCACGCGGCACACAGGCGCTTTCTGCGGTGGAGCAGGACTTGGGCGAGCTGGACGTCAAGCAGCGTGACGTCATGCGGGAGATCGCAGTTGTGAAGCGGAAGTTCCCGAAACTGCCTGACGTGGCAGAGACCCTGCTCACACTACAGGCACAGCTGAAGCAGGAGAAGGAGCTCGCTGAGCGGCTGTGTGTGGAGCTGGAGAACCCGTCCCTTTCCAAGCGATGGCAGCCGCTGAAGGGCATTGATGACGACGCCGATCGACTTGAGGAAAAGATTGGCGTCCTGGAGAAACGCCTGAACCGAAAACGCGAGGAACTGCTTGAGAAAGAGCTTGTTCTTGAAGAGCTCGGAACACTTGCCACGCGGCTGGAAGGCCGTGTGAAGGGCGGGCGGGATGGGGACGCCGGTGCAGGTGCCATCACAGCCAATGAGCTAAACGCTCGCCTGAAAGCACTCACACGCAAGACAATGGCCACCATGTCGGAATTGTCCATGTACCAAGCAACCAGCATGAAGCTCGAACGCGAAAAAGCCGAGTTGGTGGCGCAGCTGCAGGAGGCCACAGCCCGGGCGGAGGAGGGCGAGGTGCCCTCTCAATCTGCCTTGGAGGAGTGGGGACGCACGCAGCGCAGGCTGCAGCAAGACGCGGATAGACAAGCGGCTGCAGCTGCAACAGCTGCTGCTGGGGAGGCGCCTATTGCAGCGGTACGCACCACCGCTGAGCCCCGCCCAAATGCGTACATTCCCGACGAAATCGGCATCCCCAAGCCGTATGGCCGAAACGCTCCATTGAAGCCAACAGCGCCTGGTGCTGGCATGCGGCATTTCCGAAAACCTGCCCCGCAGCCAGTTGACATTTAGACTGATAGTACCGTGTGTTAGTTTCTTGCAGTGTATTCATTCTGTTTGCGCGTTCACAGTCTGTTGGTCAGCCCACACTCAACTCAAGCCTTGCATGAGTATCCCAAAAGCCACACACCGGCAGCCACAAGCCACTGGCTGGGCAGGCGAACTGATGCGTCCATTAGGGACTTGATGTACACAGATCCCAAGAGCTGCTGCACGTCACGCACGTAGTGCATGGCACATACATTGCATGTGCTCAGCACCACACACACTGCCACCACGCCTGCGACGCGTGCGATGCCACGGCTGGTGGGGGCAAGAAACAAGGCAGTGACAGCATTGCCTAGGGCAGCCAGGGCCGCCAGGGGTGCAGCCATGGCCACCACCTGGCTCATGCTCTCAGGCGCGGACCACTTGGTCAGGCTTGACAGGCCCGGCACTTGGCTGCAGGCAGACACTGCCACCGCCATGGCGACCAACGCGGCACCTTCGATGTGCAGCGGTGCAAAGGTCTTCTTGGGCATGTAGCTGTTGTCGTCGGTGGTACGGGCCACCAACAGGATGCGGTTAGCCACAAAGAGCGCCAGCGCCACGCCCAGGGCAGCCCAACTGGTCAGCATGGGGGGAAGCCCAACCGAGAACGAGCTAAACACCACGCCCAGCACAAGTGTTGCCAGCACGGTCAAGCGGGTGTACTCGCTATGCACCACTGCAGCTTGGTGGCGGCGCAGGCCTTGCAGAACACCAATCACAACCAGGAACACCACCAGCTCAAACCAGGGCAAAGGTACCACTGCAGCCTTGGCAGCCTGCCACTGCGACGCCACAAATGCAGGGATGTACTCGTTGTCCACATGCAGCAAAGCCACCCCACCCAGCACGAGCAGAGCCATGCGCAGGGGGGCTGAAATCAGCTGTTTGGCTGAGGCGACCAGCTGCGCGGAACCCAGGAACGCATCCTCAGGCAGAACAAAAGTGGAGAAGGGTGATGCGGCAGCGGTGCTGTGTGCATCCATATTCACTGCTCGCATGCCGGCCGCAAAGTCCTTGGCCTTTGCTGACTTGGGGGCTTTCTGGGGTGTGGGGGTCTTGCGGCTGACACTCCGGGAGCGACGGGCAGGGGTGGCAGTCTTGGGGGGGGCCTTGCCTGCAGACTTCTTGGAGCTGCGGGGGGGGGTGCTGCTGGGTGCCTTCTTGGCGCTTTTGGCTGCAGATTTTGATGCTGCCTTGGGTGTGCTTGCTCGCTTGGGCGAGGCAGACCGTTTTGAAGGGGATCGAGCCTTTTTTACGGAGCTACCGCCAGCGGCTACAGCGCGCCTTGTGGGAGTCTTGCTGCGACCGCGTTTGGGCGAAGGGCTCGCTCCGCGAGCTTTCTTTGTGGATGCGCTGCGGCTTTTTGAGCGGCTGCGAGAGGCTGATCGGCCGCGGCTTGCAGACTTTTTGCGCGAAGATGATGCAGACGAGCCTGCAAAAGAAAAACCGGTTGTTAAATTGAGCTTTTTGTGCACAGTTGGATTCTTCTCGGCGTAAGTGCACGGTCATCCAAGTGCACTGCTCCAACGCCCACTAACGGAAGACGCAAACGGTCCGCTTGGATGAACTTACCTGAGGTTTTCTGCTCCCTTTCCCAACGCAGCATAGCTGGCTTATGTCCCAAATCAATCAATTCAGTGCGAAGAATCCTGGAAGCAAAATGTTCGTTGCCAGGGGTGTGAGCACAGCTGTCAAGCAAAACAAAGCACTGACCATTCCGGTTCTGCTCCTGCCACGGACACAAGGTACTGAACTCGGTTGTTTTCTTTACCCTTTTCGAGAAAAAGCACGCTGTCTGAACTCAATGCAACTGGCGAGGAAGCACTTGCCCCACGCGGTGAGGAGCTGCGTCCTCTCGATCGACTTCGGCCCGACATGTCTGTGATGGTTCAAATCCCGCACTACAAGGAATGCTGTGCAAGACCAGCAGTCAACGGCGAGGCATTTAGCTTGCAGTTGATAAGTTATGCACTCTCACTGTATTAATGTATTAAAACGTTTTACGTTTTGCCAGCTGGGGTGCGCCTCACATCAAGGGGGTCTTGTTGCCGATCATCTGCATGCCTCAATGATTTGCTCCGACAGCAAGAAATGCCTGTTCAAGCAGAGTTGTCGTGAGCAGGCCCATGACCAGGCCAATACTCAAGCATTCGGTCTGGTAGCCCCACAGGGGAGAATACTGATAAATGTGCTCTTTTTAGGCAGGGACCTGTAGGGGGCCAGCGTCGAGAGGCCCCAACACAACTGGAAGAGTGCCGATCGCGAGAGCCCTGTGCTGGAGGCATCGTCATGAGGCAGTACTTTCCATTAGGAGTGCCTCGTGGCCCACTCCTTCCTATCGCCATGGATTAGTTTTGCAATTACCAGCCCGCCCACCAAAATGTTTTTGTGCCCCCTCGCCCTGCTACTACTTTCGCAAGCTGTCCAGCTTTGGCCAGACATGCATGGACCGAGGTTAAATATCTTTTCTAGTCACTTCTCAAGTGTATTTATTACATGCAGCCGTTTTGACACTCAACCAATTTGTTGATCCACGAAGCGCTGCACATGCTTCAGCAGCTTGTTTTGCTCCGCTTTCCCTCAGAATAGCAATGGACACAATCAGTTCAGCCATGAATCAGAAGTTTGACCTGCAGGCAATGCTCAAGTCCAATGACATCTCCTCTGGCACTCAGAGTCACTTGGCACGCGTGTACTCTGTGCTCAGCTTTGGCCTTGGCGTTGCGGCACTTGGCAGCTGGGTTCACTTGCAGACCCATTTAGGTGGTATGCTGTCCACTTTGGCAACCTTTGGATTCCTGCTGTGGCTGTCATTTGACCAGGTTCGTCCATCGTGTGGGGTTTACAGCACGCACTACGATTCGCTCTGATGTCCCACGTGGCATCTCGGCGTGTTGCAAAAGTTCGCGAACTTTCCACAGCCGCTTCACTTGCTGTTTGTTCAGGACAAGACCAACCAGACAAAACGCATCGGAATTTTCGCGGGATTTTGTTTTGCAAAGGTATGTTATGCCCAGTACTTGCTCATATTGATGCTGGGCGAGTGTATGACAAATGCATTTCTGCGCAGGGTCTGAGCATCGGCGGCTTGGTGGAGCAGTTACTCTACATTGACCCCAGCATTGTGTTTTCGGCACTCCTCGGCACTGTTGGCATTTTTGCGTGTTTCTCCCTGTCTGCCATGCTGAGCAAGCGCCGCTCGCTGCTTTACATCGGTGCCATTTGTGGTGGCGTGTTGAGCATGCTGATGTGGGGCAGCATCTTGAGCATGTTTTGGCGAAGCCAGTTCATGATGGATGTGCAGCTGTACGTGGGTCTGTTTGTTTTCATGGGCTATGTTGTGTTTGATACACAGCTCATTATTGAGAAATCTGAAGCATCGATCTCTGCTGGTGTGCACAACGACGTGGCAGAGGACGCTTTGAAGCTGTTTGTGGACTTCGTGGCGATTTTTGTACGCTTGGCCATCATCCTGTCCAAGAACAAAGGCCAGAAGCGGGAGCGCAAGGAGCGCCGATGAGCAGGCACGCCCTGCAGCTATCTCGCCTGTGCTTCCCCACGGGTCCTTCTTGAGCCCCGTGGACGGGGGGCAGGTGGCAGGCACAGTTGCTTGTGGATGCTGCTGTGATTTTTCCCCATTCGGGGTCCTTGGGCTCTGGTTGTGAGGCTGGGCCGTGCCCGGTATTTGGGGGGCAAGCTGCAGAAGGGCTGCTTGGCTCCGTGCTGCGCTGCGTTGGCGCGAGCAGAGCACTACAGCAACCACAATAAATACTTACGCGTGCACCCACCAGCAAGATTCCCACTGTGCTTGGTGCTTCCTTCTTTCTGGTGCTGCAGTTGTTGTCAGCTGCTTGTGCCTCTGCCGGCATGGCGTCTCAGTATAAGCGGTGGAAGAATCAGTCACAAAGCAAGTCTCGCCTGCAGTTTGTGAGCCGCCAGGAAGAAGAGCTAAAAGAATGCACATTTCAACCCGTGACAAATAACGGGAGGGTCACTGATTCAGACTTGTAGGTCCACCACTTGCGCCTTCAGGCGTGCGGATTTTGATACCCGCTTCTTTGCAGATCCACTGGGGCGATACCGGGCATGAACTGGCATATGGAGCGCATGAAGCGAGCTGCTGAGCGGAGAAAAGCTCAAGAGTCTGCAAGTCGGTGCGTGTTGCATTTTTTTGCGTGATAGTTGCAGGTTTCTGGCGTCTTGACAGCAGCTCACTAACGTGCGCCAATGCAAACCGCAGATTACTTCGTCCAATTGTGGCTACGCCCTTACCACCACCGAAAGGAAACGCAGCCCTGTTGGAAAAACAAGCTGCTGACTACGGTGCCATCATGGATTCCCACGAGGCTGACAGCAGAAGCAGAGGTCAGACAGGGCCAGGCATGGATGTGGTGGCTGCCCTGCAGGCCCTGCAGCCATCGGGGGGCAGCGCCACCTCCCCCCACCGTGGGGGGCAGGGAGGGGGCAGCACCATCTCTCCACACACCCTTGTCAGCCCCAGCACCAGCACATCTATCGCAGTCACTGCCGCTGGTGGAGGTACCCCTTCCCCCGATCGTGGGGGGGAGGGGGGGTTCGGAAGGGTGGCCCTCCGCAGCCCCTCCTCTCATCACCAGCGTAGCGAGGAAGACAACGCCAGTTTGCGCAGGCCACCTGCTGAGTACACCAGTGATCAACACCGCAGGGAGCGTTTGAAGGAATTGGAGGAAAACATTTCCTCCAATCGAATGCGCTGGGAACAGGAACGCCACGAGCTGATGCACTCATTAGAAGAACACAGACAGCGCAGCTCGGAACACTACACCCCTGCTGTTGAAGCACCTGGCGTTGATAGCTTCAGGGGTTGTAGCACCCGAGGCTCGGCCAATGGCAATGCCGGTGAGGGGGGTACCAGGGGGGGTACCAGCTCTCAGTGGGCCCCCTTGCCCAAGGTGCAGTCCTTGGAACAGGAGGTGCTGGAGCACGCAGAAATGCTGCGCATGCTCACACGGCTGCAGCAGCTGCGGGCGGCGAAGGACGAGGGCGCGGCTGACTCAGTGGATCGGCTGCAGGCGGGAATGCAAGCCCTCAGGGCGCAACTGTCGGAAAAGGATGAAGACATTGAGCGCCTGCGGTCCACTGTGGCGGAACAGGGGTCAGAGCTGAACAAGTGCAAGGCGGCACTCAGCGGCCTCACCCAACTGTGTGCCGCCCTGCGGCAAGCCGTTCTGGATGTCAGCGCGGAACAGGAACAGAGCCGGAGCCAGCCGCGCATCCACACAACATATCGCGATGAAACACACACCAGCGATGCCACCCGCATCGCCATCGGCGTTCCCGAGGATATGGAGAGTGACAGCCCCCGGCACAGGGCCAGCGACTTGAGCGGACGCAGCGCCGAGACAGCGGAACACGCAGGATGGCTTGGCAAGAACACATGGGTGGGATCTCACGGAACACCTCGAGCCCCTCCTCGTGTGTATGTGCCCCCTGCCCCCGCTAGCAGTGTGGGGACGGTGCACCTGACACACCCTGTGGTGCAAGTTGACTCCATGGCATCTGCGTCACTCGGAACAGACGAAACAATCGGAACAAGCACGGTTGAGGGGGTCGCTGTATCATCAGGAGCATCATCTGTTGGGCGAGTAGTGCAGGCTGTGTCCCCTGAGTCAGGCATTACAGATGAGTGTGTTGCTGCCAGCAGCCCCCCCCTGCCGGGGCATGGCACCCCCCCCCAAGCTGCTCCTGAGGCGGCACAGCTCAACGAGCAACATACAACTTCAACTACATCATCACTATCCAGCCACTCTCCGTCAACTTCCGCATCAGGAACACGGTCAGGGTCAAGCAGCGCTACTCATACAGGCATGGGTGAGGCTGCTGCAGCTTCCACTGCCACTGCTACAGCTCTGCAGCAGGGTGATGAATGCCTTGGCGGAGTGAGGTCTGGATGGACTCTTGTTGCGCAAGCTGCTGGGCCTGTTCCAGCTTCTGTTCCTGCTGACGTGCAGCAGGCGGCGGTGCTTGCTGCACAGTGGCGGGCAGCTTGGTGTGTGTTGAACGAGAGCGTGTTCCGAGTGTTCAACAGAGGGGCTCTGCGAGGGTGGCTGCCTCTGTCTAAGTGTCAGGTGACCGTGACAGTCCTGCCGCCATTGCCCCCCCTGGAATCCGATGTTGCCCCCCCCTCCAACCCCTACTCTCGCCCTGTGTCCCGGCGGGGAAGCATAGCCGCTGGGCGTCCCTCCCGCCGAGACAGTGTCCTGAGATGTAGCAAGCCTGCAGCGTCCCTCCCGCCACAGACCCCCCTTGCAGATGCCTTGGGGGGGGTGCTTGCTGCGGCGTGGGCAGGTGCAGGTGGGGCGTCGTCATCCCCAGGGGCCCCCCAAAGCGAGGACTGTGACGTGTGGACAACACTTACATGCGGGCCCAATGTTTTACATGTTCAGGCTGAGAGTGATGTCCACACACTGGCGTGGACGGCCCGGTTGGTGAAAGCGATTGCTGCTGCGGTGGTTGAGGGGGGTGAGGGGGGGGGGTCTCCCGGGCTTCCGCTCGCCGAGGCCCTGGCTGTGTCATCCACACAGGCTGATGCGGAGGACAGTGTGCATGATACAGCCGCACATCCATTGCGAGTGGCGTATGAGTGTCTTACTGGTCGGCATGACGTGACGGGGGGGGTGCTTGAGGCCATTGAGGGGGGGGTCCAGCAGGACTTGGGCAGCGTGGAGGGCATTCTTTGGAAGCTTGCAGTGCCCAAGTACAAGCAGGCTGCCCTGGCATCTGCTGCTGCAGCCGCCGCTGCGGGAGACACGTCAGCGCTGGCAGCAGCCCAGGAGGCCCTGCGGTGGCAGCGCCGACTGTTCCGGCTGGACCACTCCAAAAGCCGCATTGGGTACCACGACACTGCGACACTTGCGTTGATTCCTGTGTCAGGGCGCTTGAACTGTACCCCCCTTGCACCCCTTACCGGTGATGGGGGGGGGGGTGCTGCTGCCTCGGCTCGCAGTGACATGCTTGCCCTGCTGCCTCTGCAGGGGCGAGCCACGGACGCGCCAGAGGGCGCCGTATTCCCCTGGCAGCTGCACCACCAGGGCGGCGTGGCGCCCAGTGGGGGGGCTGGC
>Ga0307982_1003779_pt1 | contig 12052 bp, 1 predicted proteins | sample OrgLakmetagen989_FD_201847 | JGI IMG/M metagenome (GOLD analysis project Ga0307982, IMG submission 201847) | Saline water microbial communities from Organic Lake, Antarctica - #989 | ecosystem: Environmental > Aquatic > Non-marine Saline and Alkaline > Saline | place: Antarctica: Organic Lake... | reverse complement strand
TTCAATCTTCTTCTTGTCATTAATACAGCTTTATCCATTGCACTGGACTGCTCCGCGGAGTGGAGTTTGCATCTGCCACCTCCTGAAAACGGACGCCTGAACGTGTCCTCAAACACGCCGCTGTGACCAAATAGTTCATTCGAAGTTGGCAAAAACATGGCTTATACAATTCAGAAGCAGTTTTGTACTGTTTCTGGCAAGGCTGCACAAGGACAGCGCAGGCACTCGGTGCAGTGTGCGAGCTTGAGGCGTAGCTTGTCAAGCTCGCGCTTTCGACATGCTGCACACATGCACCCAAAACAACGACAACTCAGCAAGCGTTTGCTAAGTTGGAAAATTATGTACGTTTTTATCATTTCCATTGTTTTGGGTGGTGTTAGCGCTGAAATCATTCGTGAAATGGAAAAAAATGGAGCCTCATCTTGGCAGTATGTTGGTGAGCCAAGTTCCGCAGCCAATACATTTGCCAAGAGTACGGCGCAGCAGCATGGCAAAGATGTCACAAATGGCGCAAAAGTGCATTATGAGGAAGGTTTAGTTGCGTCAGGTGCCCTTTCTTCGAGTGCTGACAAATCCAGGCACGTTGCCAAGCGGCATGCTGATGCCTCCGACAGCAGGGCTGCATCAACTGAGCTGCCGGCTTCTGGTGGCAGCCCTGGCCAGCCATCACTTGTGTCGGCTGACGTACGCTCTTCGGCCCCGCCGCCGCACCGCCGCCTTTCAGGCAATTCTCCCACCCCAGTGCATGTTTTGTCGGGTTGTGATGCATTTGGTACTGATTGGGCCAACGTATCGTGGGCAGGGTGGGTGTCGCCTTCCGCTGCCAGCAGCGGTTTCCAATCGCTCATATTCCGCAGCACAGCATCATCTGGCGCACTACGCATCCACACCTTTGCCCCCGGAGTGCTTTCCAGCTCGGTGTTCCATTTTCCCAACAGTGCCCCGCCTTCTGACTTGCGGGGTCATTGGGCTGCCGTCATGCCTGACGTGCTTGGCAAGGCAGGAAACACCCTGGCGGTTGGCTTTCCACAGGGCGTGGCCAGCCGCACTGCCGCGCAGCTGCAGGCATCAGGTGCCCCAGGGTACATCCACTTCTACACCCTGGAGCCCCACTCTGCAGAAGGCAGCCCCACGCTGCAAGCTAGCAGCGCCTCGGTGCCCTGCAGTGTTGCCGCCTGCGACGTGCAGCCAAGCTCTGTGGATCAGCCTGCAGGCGCGCTGACCAGTCTGCAGGGGGCGTTTGGCTTTGATGGCGCCTTTTCTGTGCTTCAGGCCCCCACTGCGGATGTTCCAGGTGATGTTCTGCTTGCAGTTGCAGCCAGAGGGGGGCTGGTGTTCCTACAGAGCCCCACCTTCTCACCTGAAGACCCTAATCTCCCCCTGCCCCTGGCACAAGCAGCCCACGCGGAAGTGTTGCACTGTTCCGACTTGAACTTGGAACTGGCAGGCGGCGAGCTGGCCCACTCCAAAGTCGCCAGCATTCGAGGGGTGGAAGCCCTGGGCAGCGTCGCTCCAGACGGCACACAGGCATTCGCCGTGTGGCTGCAAATCGTCCCAGATGACACTACTCTGCCGGTTGATCACACTCTGGGTGAGCTGCTGCTTGGGGTGATGACGTATGAGCTGCCCCCCCTGTGGCGACGGCGTGTCGTGGTGAGCGCCGACACTGGGCGCCCCCTGGTGCGCCTCATGCACCCGCAGGTTGCCCCAGGGGTGAATATGGATGTGTGGCCCCTGCGGCGATACATCCTGGATGCCCCCCTGCTGCTGTTCCTGGGGGATGTCAATGGGGACGGGATTGGGGATGTGGGCATCCAAGCCACCCCTGCTGAGAACTCCGTCGCTGTGCTTGCACTGACGTCACATGGAACACCGACAGATCAGACTGGCGTGAACAGCTTGCTGTTGTCCTCTTCAGGTGCGTCTGCGTCTGTTCACTTCGGGGCACAGTATGGCACCCCCCACAGCTTCTTTATGGGGTTGAGGGGGGGGCTCGATCCCGTCCCCACGGGATCAATCCAGCCATTCCTCATGTGGCGAGCTCCAAGCAGTCCTGGGAGCAACGAGCATTGCACCTACACAGCTGCTGTGCCAGGCACAGGTGTTCCTGCCAGCAGTGTTCCCACTGAACTTCAAGCTGCCCACGCTGGCGCTGCTGTGAGTCTGCATGCTGGAAACGGCGTTCCGTGGCGATCAGCTGACGGCAGTGTGCAGGTAGGGCAGTTTTCTTCGCAGTTGAACTTCACAGCTGGGGGCCCAGTGGTGGCTGGGCGCTCCTGGGAGGACGGCTCAACGTCTCTGTTCATGGGAAGCCCGAGCACTGTTCTGCCTTACTCTGACCTCTCTCTAGGCGCCGTATACGTGTTCCGCACTTCGGTTTCGGAACACGGTGGTCTGAAGGCAAATGCAGGTGACAGCTTCCAGGCGTTGCACCTGGGGATGTTTTCGTTGTCTTGCGGCCCAGCACCCAACAGCAGCTATGGCGCCTCCCTGGCGTACCTTGGGCGCTGGAGCGGAACAGGGGAGGAGGCACTGCTGGTGGGTGTTCCGGATTGGCTGCTGACTGGCATGGGCCCAGTCGGGGGCTTTGTTCTGCTCACGCTGAAGTTCGATGAGGGCACCTTCCTGGTGTCAAACGCTTCTCACACCCTCATTGAGAGCTCCCGGCTGAAGAATGTTCCGCTTGCAGGCGGCCACGCAGGGGCCTCCCTCACTGTTCTTGGAGACTTGAACGGCGATGGGCTGCCTGAGGTGGGGTACAGCTCCGCTGGTGCGCCCTCTGGTATCTGCTACGACGCGTTCGGCGTGCTGTTCCCAGTCCAAGGTGTAAACGCCACCTGGGAAAACCCAGTGATGAACTTAACTGGCGTCACTGTAGCGCTTGGTGCCGCTGGGGACTGTGTGCATGCCGGAGCTGTTCTGACTTCGCCGGGGGATATTGACCAAGACGGAACACGGGACGTGGCTGTGTTCGCGCCCATGTTGGGCATTTCAGGCGGCATCATTCTCGCATTTCTGTCGCCAGGTGCGACCCCCTCTGTTGCAGCTTGGGCTGATGTTCTGCTGCCAGTGTCTTCAACGGTAACCGCTGCGCCGGTGTTCCGGACAGGATTTCCATGTGCCCAGGTCATTTCGAGCTACTTGAGCACTGATGGCGTGCAAAGTGTCCCTGGTCCCACAATTGCCCTGGCTTCCACTTCAACGTTGCACCTGCTGAGACTGGTCGGGGACAGGTCTGGGCTTGTAGCGGGAATGAGGCGCCTGCCAATGCAAGGACTGTTGAGGGATACAGTGCAAGCAGAATACGTCAGTATTGGTGACACATTCAAAGTGCAATCTTCTTCTACGCGGGGGGTGTTCCTGCCTCTGAGTGCTGCTGCCACTGGCGCAGCTGGGGGGCGTACTGCCTTTGCAGCAGTGCAGGCACCCAGGGCGTGGGTGGCAAATGCATCGGAACAGCAGTTTGCAGGAAGCCGCAACATGGGAGTTGAAGCTGGTCTTCGCTCTGCACTGGAGCTGCCCCGTCTTGTTCTGGTTGGCGACCCCTCCGGGCCAGGAACAGCGCTGCAGCCCATCGCCACGAGTGTCATCCCCCAGGTGCTGACCAGGCAGTTCCCAGGGCGAGACTACTTTTTGACCGCAGTGGCTACCAATACCGACCTGACGCTGCTGGTGCACGCGGGGGGCAGTGGCGGACACCGGGAGGGGGAGCTACTGTCGCAAGTGACACTTGGAGTGGGCAGCTATCAAGTTAACTACCCCTTGGCAATAGCCGCTGTGCGCCAGCCGGCTTGGGGTATTGCGTCCGACAAGCTGGTGCTGCTTGTGTTGGGCTTGTATGATCATAATATCTTCTCGATTTCCTTGCCCGCACATGACCCATCGGCGCCACTGGTTGTGACCGTAGAAGGTACTGTGGGCCTCAACATGGGCAGCCATCTACAAGAAGCTCTGGTTGACCTTGGCGGCGGAAATGCGACCCATTCTAGGTTTGCCCTGGCGCAGAGCGACAACGGAGCGCAATACAGCAGCAACTGCCCAGCCAGCGTGTGGATATTCTACATGCAAAATGATAGGGAGCACATGTGTAACTACTATTACTGTCAAGGCTCATTTCACGATCTATCCTTCCCGAACGGTGTCTTCGACGGCTTTAGTGACACATGTATTGGCCTGGGCACGTCCCTTGCGCTGGCTGGGGATGTGGACGGCAATGGGGCGATGGACCTGGCGGCTGGGCTGCCAGGGCATGCAGGGGCGGGGGGGGTGCAAGGGGCCATCCTGCTCCTGCTGCTGACAGCAGATGGGGATCATTTACTGTCCAGGCTGCTGGTGACAGGTGCCTCCCCAGGGCTAGCCCCCCTTGCCCTGTCGGGGGGGGGCTGGACATTGGGGCATGCCATCGGGGAAGCCACGGCTACCGGTGCACCTGCCGATAACCCAACTGCATACATCAATTTGTTGTCCACTAGCACCAGCAGCCTGCTGCTGCGTGTACAGTGGCAGGAGCACGATGGGGGGGTGGCAACTGCCCAAGTCATCTCCACAGCGTTCGACCCGTGCAGCAGTAGTGCAGTTCCCGTGTCTTGTGCTGGGGCGGGAATGGGCTTCTCCAGTGCTGCCCTAGAGTCGGGGGACACAGCCGCCGTATTTCTGCACGGTGATAGCAGCTCACATGTGCATGATGTGACTGCATGGGTTGCCCCTGGAGGGAGCGTGGGGGCTCTGCCCAGGCCCGGCTACGTGCAGTCCTCAGGTAATGTCAGTTCGCCGCTGAGCCACAGCACCCCTGCCGTCAGCCTTGTGAATACTAGCCTGGGTATGACGCCAGCTGGGGGTGGCTGCGGGCAACTCACATTTTCCACAGGCCATGTGGTGAAGATGGCGACAGATGCACATCGGTCTTCACCCCTCGTATTCCTGGTGAAGCCCCCTCAGACGGAACCTGCTGTGTTCGTGCTCTTCACTGAGAACGGCACCCCTGTGAATGTAGGGCTTCCCTCTGGCAGCTCTGTGCGCGTGCATGACATTGCAGTGGTGCAAGACGTGACCTCGGCGCAGGATTCCGTGTTGCTCCTGTCATATGGCCCACAAGGGGTGGGCGAAGATGGGGATGCTCCTTACGGTATGTGCACCCGGATGCTGTTTGAGGGGGGTGGCATGCATGGAGACTTGGACTGCACAGCCATTGTTGATCTGCGAAGCTCAGATGCTGATTTTGATGATACGTGTGGCTTTTGGGAGACGCCTCTTGCGTTTTCAGCTGAACCTCTGAACCCCAGGAAGCTCATGGCTGCATTTGGAGGCAAACTGCCCGGACCCCTGCGGCGCGCTGTGCTGCTGGGCATTCCCAGCGCCTGCGCCCAGGGCCGACAGGATGCAGGAGGTCTGGCCCTGTTGTTTTTTGCGCAACAAATTGACAATGCCAGGCAGCTGATTGCGATGGAGCCTGTGCTGATTGGAGCAGGGCAGGCGGCCACCACCCTTGGCACAGTGCGCGGACTGGGCGCATCGCTGAGTGTAGGCCCTGATACAGGGGCAGCGGGTATGAGCTTCATTATTTCAAGTCTGGACGGTGGGGTGTTCGTTGTTGAAGTTGACGCTGCAGTCTCTGCGCAGCCCTCACTGGAGATCACAGCAGTGTACTCCATCCCAGTGGCGGCAGCGCTGCAGCCGTTGCTGTACAGCCATCCAGACAGCCTGTATGCGCCCACATTGGGCATACAGTCAGTGGCACAGGGGGCGTACCTGGTCGCAGCTGCTGACGATTGGCTGGGCCGCCCAGGGGCTTCTGCTGTGCTCCGTATTTCAGGCGCAAGCAATCGAACTACTGTGCAGGTGCAGGTTGCAGCAGTGCTGAGTCTAGCAGAGCCAAGAGAAGAGCAAGGGTCACAGTGCAACCTCACGCAGGTAGTAAATGCGACCGCCCCCCCCCCTGTGGTGTGGCTGCCCCCCCCTCAATCTGGATCCAGGCGGGGGCGATCCCTGCAAAGCGACACACTACCGCACGTGATTGCCCTGGGCATTGGTCTGGGCGCCGGTGACTTGTCCAGCCTGGGGTTGTCGCCTTGGCCTGTGGCAGCAACGCCCCTTCCCACCCCAGCGCTCACTCCCACTGCGTCATCCAGCCCTACTGGCAGCACCACAGCAAGCGCCAGCCACTCCCCCAGTGCAACGATAAGCCCTACAGGCACTCCCGTATCCTCGCCATCTGCCCTCAGCTCCCAGGCTGCGATCAGCCCCAGTGTGACGCCCTCCAGCCAACCACCCGGCGCCAGTCCCACGCCCTCCAGCTCCTTTGTTCCGGTTCAAGTTGAAGTTGAAGCATGCGAGTCCACTTGGTGGGGGTACTGCCCAGGGATCGGCGACCGGGGCCAGGGGCAGGGGGGTACAGGGGGGGTCCCAGGCAGCAACAGCTCTAGGGGCAGTGGGAGCCTGGGAGGTGCCAGCAGCCAGCTGGACCTGGCACTAGTGCCGGGTCTATGGTGTCCCGGGTGCACCTCTGCCCGTGAGGCACTGCAGTCCGCGGACATCATGCTGTGTCCCCGTGTGGGGGCGTGTGAAGTGGGGGGGGATAAACGACAGCTGATGCGCTGTGCCCCCGGACACACTGGGGCGGGGTGTGCTGCCTGCCAGTCAGGCTGGTACCCTGACCAGCAAAGCCCTTGTCTTCCCTGCAAGCAATGCCAGGACACACCTGTTACTGCCCTGGTCATGATGCCGCTGCTGGTGGTGCTGGTGGTAGGAGGCCTGGGGTATCTCTCCTTCCAAGCCATCAGCACTCGTGGGCAGATTGTGCAGGATTTGTTGTTTGGGGCGCTGAGAATCATGGGGATGTACGCCAGTGTGCTGTCATACGTCATTGCGGCATTTGCCCCAGCTGAAGAGGGCTCGCTTGGAATGAGGACGCGTGCCATTCAGGTGGACGATTGGTACAAGGCGTGTGACCGCACCACAGACGCTCATCGATCGGCAGTCCTCGGCGCCCCAGAGGATTTCAGGAACGTCACGGGGGGTGCATGGGTATCTGATGCCCCCCTATACCCTGATCGCCCTCGCCCGGACAGCTCAGGCCTTGCCTTTGCAGACTCCGTCAAGTCTGTGGTGGGGACTTTCAGCGGCGCGTTTTCGTTTGCCAGCACTGAATTCGTGGCGTGTTTAGCGGGGCATGATGACTATAGGGACACTGTGATTTCACAGCTGGCGCTGCTGTGTGGTCTGTTCTTGGTGATGTTGTTCTTCCTGCTTGTCATGCGCTGCAGGCCAAGCTTGAAGGAGATCCCAGCGGCGTCCGCCCGAGGGGGGGGAGCATCGCAGCGGCGATTAGTGGGTGCAGGGGGGGGGGGCTCTGGAGGGGGCGTCACAGCAAATCCCATGTTGAAGAAGACTGGACCTCAGCGCAGCATTGTGGCCGACTTGGCTGTGACTTCCGACAAGGATGGCCTACCTGCGCTCAGCTGCGGACAAACGGCGCTGTGGTCGGTGACACGTCTTGTCGCCTCCATTTATGTGTTTGTGTGGGCGAGCACTCTCAGTGCCTCCCTGCAAATGATCGCCCCAGGCGTAAGAGTGGGTGACGCTTCCTATATCACTGCTTCGTCACTGGCTTTGGATGCAATGCAGAACACGCCACTGGTGTCAATTGCCGCAGTGTCACTTGCTGTGTTCGGTGGGCTACTGCCTGTATACCTGTTGGTGTTCCTGACAGGAAACGCCTCACGTGTTCTCGATGTGCACCGGCACGAAAGTGTCACAGTTGCTGTGCTTACCACCGGTTACAGACTGCAGTTGACCTCAGCGGAAACCGACAGACTGGTGCGGCAGCAGCTTGCCATTAAGCGGCGCGCGAGTGCTCATGCAAGTGCAACTGGGAAAACGCCTATCAGCAGCAAGGACTCCCAGCAAGACATGGTGCTGTCCATGGCACGGGAAGTCAGCAAACGCATGGAGGCGCGGTGCTGCGGCCTGGCCAAGTACATCCCCTCCCACGGCTTTGCACTGGTGCGGCAGATCCAGACTGTTCTTGTGCTGTGTGCGCTGTGGCTGCTTCTTGATGAGATCGCCCGCGCCTGTGTGATCGTCCTTGCTCTGGTGATTGCAATGGCGCTCACTTACGTCCTGCAGCCGTACGCGCTGCCAGAGCTGAATTCACTGGACATGCAGGCCAGCCTCGCCGTCATGCTGCACGTGATCGTGCTGGTGGCGGGGGGGTGGCCTCTACTGGGCATCGGGGTGTGGGCGGTGCATGGCATCACCGTCATCGCCATCACGGTGGCTGTGGGGCGGGGGCTCAGTCAGAAGGCGCGCGCAGCAGCCAAGTCCGTGAATTCGTGGATCAAAAACGCCTTGCCAGATCTCAAAGATGTGGACGGCGATGATATGGACGATGCAGGGGATGCAAGTGCACAACAGTTGAGCGCTCAAGACAAGGAGGTGCTGCAGTCCAGCTCAATCAGCCTGGTGGATGTGGCGCGAGCTGTCTTTTCCAAAATTGGCATTTCTCGCTGCAAGCGCTCCCCCGAAGAAATTGAAAAAGAGCGCCGTCGGCACGTGCTCTCTGGGGGCCCCAACCCGTGGCTCACATTTACTGAGCGCGCAAACCGCACTATTGACACACTGGTGCAGGATGCTGAGGCAGGCGCCGAACCCAGCGCCATGAATGACGCCATTGAGCGGTTCTTGGAGAGTGCCACGGGTGTGCAGCCTAGCATTGTGGACATCATCTCAAAGCCAGCAGAGCCACCCAAGGCGGCTGCAACAAGCATTGCAGCTGAAGGCCACGCAGCTGGTGCCTCCACTGTGGGCGGCATGGCGTTTGCAACAGCTGAGCTGGGCGCGGCACTGGCCAGGGTGCGAGCCGCGCGCGAAGCGGAGAAAGCTGCAGCCGAGGCTGCTCGCGCCACCGCTCCCATGTCACCGCGCGACCCCCGCGGTGGCACCAAGGCACTGAAGCCGCGGCGCGCATCGGTGGGCGGGGGGCCTCTGTCGCCCTCTGCGGCGGCGGCTGCAGCTGCAGCGCGTCCTGCCGGTACTGGTATGCGCCACACATTCAACAAGGCAGGGGTGGCTTCTGGCCCAGGTGCAGGGAGGTCCGCTGCCGCCGCCCTTCCCAGCTTCATGGCTGCAGCTGGCGCCAAGGCCGCCCGCCGCAGCAGCATGGTTGGCGGCATAGGTGTGGGCATGTTTGGCGCGGGGGACAGTGGAAGTGATGACGAGCTGCACCCAGCCGGCGAGGGGGGCTCAGCGGTAGGAGGGGGGGGTGCTCGGGCCGCCGGCCGCCGCCGGTCATCCTCAGCCGCTGGGCGCCGGGCCAGTTTGTTTGTGCCTGCCCAGGGGAAGGCTGCCGCCCAGGAGCGCCTGGAGCAGGCCGAGGACGCATTTGCCCCCGTGCGGGCGCCAGATCGGGGCAGTCGCCGCATGAGTATCGCATCTCAGCGGGCCGTGTCGGGGGCACATGGCGGGGGCGGGCGTCGCTCCAGTGTTGCAGGCTCCCGTAAGTCCCTTGCTGCAGCGCAGGCCGCCGCCACCGACCCCGTCACCACGCCAAACCCCCTGGCTCGACCTGGCGGCAGCAGTGAGCTGGGCGGCGACTCGCCCTCTGCCGCTGGCGGCAACGCCACCAGCCCACCCGTCACTGCAGGCACCGACAGCACCAGCGGCGGCGGTGGCGGCGCCACCCTCAGTGTGCCCCCTGCGTCCTCTGCAGGCAAGCCCTCGGTGGCAGCCCGTATGGCCCGCCGGCGCAGTGTATCCAGGAGTGGCGCCGTCGCTGCAGGCATGCTACCGCTGGCTGCGGAGGGGGGCTTGTCCGCGAAGGGCTTGCCAGAGCCTTTGGGCGCTCTGAATGAAAGGAGGAAGCATGGGCAGTTGTACACCCCCCTCGAGGCAGGTGTGGCCCTACCAGAGCTAGATGCAGGCATGTCGGGCCCACATAATTTCACGATCGACTCGCCTGGCGGGGAGGGGGGGGGCTGGGGAGTGTCAAACACCCCCACCCCATCCAACGCCGCTCAAGCCGCAATTGGGCAGCTGGTCGCCGGCAGCCTCGAGGTACAAGCAGGTGTCCAGGGGGGCTACGGCGCTGGGTCGAGCCTGGCTGAGGGGGCGAATCAATTCCACAGCACCAGTGCGTCATCCGTGGCGTCCCCTAGGGGGAGTGGCGTGGAGGAGGTACACGGGGGTCGTGCAGGAAGCAGCAGTCGCCATCGGCGCGGCAGCACCACCATGACACCCCAGCGACTGCAGGAGCTCCGGGCGTCCATGCCAGCACCTGGGGGGGGTGACGCAGCGGGTGCCGAGAAAGGGGAGGGTGGATCTGCCCCTGCGGGCCCCTCCCAGGGGGGGGGGCGTCGCTCCCGCCGCATGTCCCGGGCGAGGCCAGATCGACCCAGTACTACCAAGCGCAGCTCCACGCACTCCAAGTTCATTTGAGGCCCATTTGAAGCTCAGCCGAAGTGAGTGGCGAGATGCTGTCACAGTGAAGCGCAGATGAGGCTGAACTGAGGAGCAGTGCTCTTCCGGGGCAACATTGAGGAACCAGTCAATAGCTGCAGTGCATTCTGTCACGAACAGTGCAAGGTGTCTGGTGCACGTGCGACTTGCCCAAGTGGCACCGTGTCTCGTGACGCAAGTCAGCCAGCACGTGCCTTCCTGCAGGAGCTCTGGCAGAGAAGGCGTGGCCACATTCAACAGTATTTCACAGCCATGCTCTGTTCGGGTGTAACATGCTGAGGATCAGTCTGCGCAGCTTTAGCGCTTGGTATGAGGAGGCATGCATGCTCAGCAATTATTTTCTCCACTCCTCAAGATGGATTTGCACTGCAGGGAAAGCTTCTGCGCGTCAGGCACAAGTCACCACCACACACTCTGATATTAAATTTAGTTTTGCTTCATCAGCGACGGGCAGGACTCTTAACAGAAGCCCGGTCAAAGATGTTTGCAAGCAATGTTTACACAGCAATTTCCGCTGCGACTCCGTTTTTGAGAGAATGTATTGCAATAAGTGACAAGTGTTCGATGCCAGTCCACCTGAGCCAATCCCTTTAACTCAGTGTTTAACAAATACTGAGAACGCCTCAAATGAACTTTGGGTGTGTAATGTACTTCCTAGCGACATCAACTCGACCGAGCTCGAGACACGCAATCCCTTGACCCCTCTCAGAGGGGGGTATGCAGGATATCAAAACTTGTGAGAGGTTTACCGCAGCACCAATCACGAAACAGTTGCAAAAAGCAACTCTCAAATGAACTTGGAGTGCATGGAGCTGCGCTTGGTAGTACTGGGTCGATCTGGCCTCGCCCGGGACATGCGGCGGGAGCGACGCCCCCCCCCCTGGGAGGGGCCTGCAGGGACAGATCCAGCCCCCCGTTCCTCGGCACCCGCTGCGTCACCCCCCCCAGGTGTTGGCATGGACGCCCGGAGCTCCTGCAGTCGCTGGGGTGTCATGGTGGTGCTGCCGCGCCTCTGGCGACTGCTGCTTTCTGCACGACCCCCGTGTACCTCCTGCACGGCACCCCCCCTTGGGGACGCCACGGATGACGAACGGCGATTTCGGGACTGGCTGGCCCCCTCGGCCAGGCTCGGCCCAGCGCCGTTGCCCCCCTGGACACCCGTACGAGCCTCGAGGCTTCCGGCAGCAAGCTGCCCAATTGCAGCTTGAGCGGCGTTGGATGGGGTGGGGGTGTTTGACACTCCCCAGCCCCCCCCCTCCCCGCCAGGCGAGTTGAACGTGAAGTGCTGTGAACCCGGCATGCCTGCGTCCAGCTCTGGCAGATGCACGCCTACATCAAGGGGAGAGGCACCAAGGGGAGTGGTTGCGCCTGCAGTGGAGCCAGCGGCGGCGGCGGCGGCGGCGGCGGGGCTGTGAATGCTGCTTGGCAAGCCAGGGGTGGTGCGGGGCTGCTCAGTGCTGCCCCCAATGGTGTCGGTGCCCCCAGGCGCTGACAGGCCCCCCGCGGACAAGCCCCCCTCCGCAGCCAGCGGTAGCATGCCTGCAGCGACGGCGCCACTCCTGGATACACTGCGCCGGCGGGCCATACGGGCTGCCACCGA
>Ga0307982_1003777_pt1 | contig 12056 bp, 3 predicted proteins | sample OrgLakmetagen989_FD_201847 | JGI IMG/M metagenome (GOLD analysis project Ga0307982, IMG submission 201847) | Saline water microbial communities from Organic Lake, Antarctica - #989 | ecosystem: Environmental > Aquatic > Non-marine Saline and Alkaline > Saline | place: Antarctica: Organic Lake... | reverse complement strand
CAGTGCATCAGCTCCATGTTCCGCAGTCAAAACAAGCGTTGCAGGAAAGGATTTCTTCACAATGCGACTCAAGAGCTGCCGTGTCACTGCCGTATCGTCCACGACCACCACGGTGCCGGGCAGCGTCTTGTCGCTTTGCCCAGCCACCGAACGACTGGCCACGGACGACATGGACTGCATCGCGCCCCCAGAGGTCTTGCTTTCAAGTGCACTCACAGCGGTGGTGGTGGCGGCTGCACCCACACTGTGCGACCCCTGCCTACTCATGCCCCCCCCTGCACCCCCTCCCGCTGAGGACGAAGTTTGCATTTGCGACGACAGCTTTGCCATACCGAAGCGTTGGGCCCCCGCAGCTGCCGCGGAAGTTGGAGTCTGGGCGCTGGAGGTGCTTCGGGGCAACCCAACTTGAGGGCGATTTCCAAGGGAGGGCAGTAAGTGAGGGCCCCCATCCAGGCCTGCGTGGCCGTAATCACCCCCCCCATCAGCACCACTGCCCCCCCCGTAGGTCATGCTGCCCGCCCCCCCCTGCTTCCCTTCTTCGCTGGCGTGGCGGCCCAGCAGCGACCGTGCCCCCGGCGAGGATAGGGATTGGGTGGGGGCACCGCTGCTGCCGCTGGGGGTGATGCCAGACACAGTGGACGGCTTTGGAGAGGCTTGGTCAATGGACGCGTCTGAGGCCTGCACGGAGCGGCCGTTGGCATCAGCATGCCCAAGGGCTTCCCCGCTGCTGGCAGACGGAACAGACATGTAGAACATGAATGTGCTTCCTTTGTGCTTCCCTGGGGAAGTGGCCAGGATGCCTCCATCTAATCGCTCCACAATGGCTTTCACCAAGGTGAGCCCCAGGCCGGAGCTGCCCGCCTGCTTGGCGCCCTCGCGCAGCTGGGAGAAGGGCTTGAACAGCCGCCCGATCTCCTCCTTGGTCATGCCGATGCCCTTGTCTGTGACCTCAAATCGGATGTGTACCATCACATCATCTTTCTTGGCGGCGGCCCCTGGGGGGGTGGCGCTGCCGGTGGCGGGGGCCCCGCCTGCAGCCATGCGCTGGAAATTCAAGGCGTATTGGCTGAAGCCTGTCTCACTCGTGGCAGTCCTAGCATCGCTATCATTGACACTGCCCCTCTCAGGGGCGTCTAGGGGGGGTACCCATGCGCCAGGCGTTGGCAGTTTCAAGCGCGGAACGAAGGCGCTGACTGGTGCTGGAATGCTGCTGCTACCGCTGGCACTGCTGGGCTCCAGGCTGTTGGAGGTGGACTTGGAGCCTTCCTTCTCCTCGGCAATCTTGCCCAGCTGAGGCCGCCCCCCCAAAGCCCCCATTTCCAGGGTCAAGTGTCCAACCTTGGGCGAGTCTGCATCCGAAAACAGCGAGTCAGAGTTCATCGGGCTCAGGCCGGCCTGCAAGTGGTCCTGCACGACTTCATCGAACTGTGCGTCTGTCATGGGCCCATGCAGCGTCTCCATTGTTAGCCGCAGCTGCTGCAGGGCGTCCTCGCGGGACTGTACCTGCTCGCTGCTGCCGTCGTCGGAATCGTCGGAATCGACTGTGCTGGAGCCATCGTTGTGCCCGATGTCTGAGCCAGCAATGACTCCCGCCCCGTAGTGTGAACTGGGCATGGGGCGTAGGGGGGGGGGTCGCTGCGTGTGCACAGTCAGCTCGTCAAAGGTGGGCTCGCCGCGCGATGGCTGAGACGCAGATGCCGTGCCCCCGAGAAGGCGCTTCTGGGCATGTGTGTTGGCCGACATGAAGCCTGTTCCGTCGTCGTTGATGCCGCCGGCCATAGCAAGGGCCATGTGCCCCAGGTCTTCCTCGGGCACTTGGCTTGTGGGGGAGGTAGGTGCGTCGTTCCTCGCGCCACCCGGCGCCTGGGACATGGCCGACACCAGCCCGTCTGCCTTTTGAATGACCCCCCACGCATGGTCTTCCAGCCACAAGTCGTCGTGCTCCACAGCTGGCTGCGCTGTGGTGCCCCCCCCCCCCAGCTCCTTGCGTCGGTTTCGGCGCCGCCGCCGCTGCTGCCGCAATTTCTTCTGGCGGACACGCGCTTCCTCCTTCTCCGCCACCCGGGCAGCCCGCCGAGCTTCCAGGTCAGACATGCGATACACTTCCACATACATGCCCAGGGTGACCTCGGTGCCTGCTGGGGCATGCTTGTATGCGTTGCTCACCAAGTTGCGCATGCACTGCTGGATGCGCACCTTGTCAGCTTTCACAATGACTCGCTGGCCCTGGCCAATCCTGCTCATGTCTGCAATAGATGCCTGTGCGCCGGGCCCCATGTCCACATCTCCGCCAACAGCGTTTCCTCCAAAGCTAAAAATCTGTCCCTTTGGCCCCTGGCTCATTTGCAGCCGGGACACATCCACTTGGCCCAAGCTTGCGGGATTGGCTTGGCTTTTCAGGCTGGTTGATGGCAGGCTGCCCGTCAATGCAGACCCGCTGTGTACTGATGTGCCATTGCCTGTACCAGACACAAAGCCAGCACGCCCCAGCTGCTGCAGCCGCTTCACGAGCGCTCGCCGAGACTGCTGCATTGAACGATCATGAGATGCGCCTTCGGCACGCAGCTGTTGATACAGCTGCACAAAAAGCTTCACTAGAGCCCTGCGCTGCATCTTTGCGCGCTGGTCTTGTCGCCAAAAACGCTTGTCGACCACCGTCGTTTCCACGGTCAGTGCGACCTGCTTGTCCTTGAACTGCCGTTCATACATACGCGCTTCCTCATTGACGGCTTCCAGCAAATCAAACGGCTCTTCCACAAATGACATGAAGCCGCTCGACACACGGATCCAGTCCAACACTGAGTTTGCCACTTCCTTCATGGCATGCGTACCCTGCAATGATACCTTGAGCATTTCGCGCACATCTGACAAAACTGACCGCGGCACCAGTACTAGCGCATCGTTGGGTGACATGGCGGGTGCTGTGGCGGGGCGAGCTGCACCCGAACCATACAGCTCTTCCACGGAATCAGGCAGTACTTTGGACAAAAATGGCACATTGCGCGCGAAACTCTGCATACTGGCGTGCCACGTGCTCTGGTACTGCTCAGCCCAAGTCTGCCACGCAATGTTGAATTGCAGGGCCTGCTGCACAGCTTCGGAAAGTGCTGCATCATCAGCAAACCGTGCTTTCAGTTGCGTCACCACGCTGCCCGCAGTCCCCTCCCGCACTGCATCATTCTGTGCAATGCCCACGGGGGAGTGGGGACCGCCCTTCACGCTTGCCTTGGCTGGCGCATTCGCACCAGCTGCACCCTGCATACCCGTGTGGTGACCATTTTCGCTAGAAGCGAAGCCAAGCATGCCCCCCACCTGCTGCACCACTGGGATGTCGGAGGTCTGGGCCACGCCTGTCATCATGCGGAGCACCTTCTCCAGTGAATACACCCCCCCCTCCGCGAAGCCCACCATGGCAGCAGGCAGCGCCATGCCTGGCAGCGGACCATTGGCTGCAGCAAATGCGCCATGCATGAGGGCTGGCGGGATTTCTGCCGCGTTTTCGTCCAAAAAACGCAGCAGCTGCCCCCACACGGATGCTTCCTCCTGCAGCTCGCTGCCCATGGCGAAAGTCGCGTCTGCTGCCAGCGTGGTGGGATTGGTTATGTCATTCAGGCCCGCAAGCCCTGGCAGCACATTCGGGCCACTGGGGGCTTGTTCATGTGAAGTGAAGCCGCCTCCTGCAGACGTCTCCTGGTCACTGGGGGGGGGGGGGATACTTCCCCCGGGGGCGGCAGCCATGGGCACACCCAGGGCAAGGATGGGCCCACCCAGATGGCCAGACGGACTGCCGATCAAGGCATCTGCCGCTGACTGTGGAGGCTGCACGGGCGTGTGGGGGTGGGGCGCCGCACTGCCGCCTAGCACCTCTCCCTCCCCCAGGCTAGATGCCGACAGCCCGCCGGCGGACGACATGGCAGATTCTTCCGCGGGCGCATGGCCGTGGCGCAGCTGCCACGCGCGAAACAGCTTTTCTAGCCGAGTGCTGTGCTCTTGTGCCTTGGACTTCCACAGCCCCAAGGACTGCGCCGAGCTATGTTGCCAGGTTATGCCATGTCCGTCATAGGTGCTCGGCATCAGCACCCCAGCTCGCCCCTTGTTCATATTCCACCGACTAGTCTGTGCCGCCAGCACAGCTGCAGCCAGCTGATCTCCACCCGTGGCTGCTGCGTGGTCCCTGGCTGCACATGCAGCTCGCAGCGCCTGCGGGTTGTCTGCTGGGATCAGCACGTCATTCTCTGCATCCAGCTCGTCGGCCTCAGACATGGGCACGTCAGCGGACAGGGCAGATACCAGCGGCACAATGACAAGCTCAAAGCCATGGCCCCCCACTGCCCCGTGCATCAGGGAGTGCAGCCCCTCGCGGGCAGTCATCATGCTGGCGCCTGCCTTGGCGCTGAGGCCCGTGGTGCTGCGCGTGGGCGGGGCAAGCCCTTCCACCTCCTGGACCAAGCCTTGTGACAGATGAGCACCGGCTGACCTTCCACTGATGCGCACTTTGGGAAGAGTGCCTCCACTTCTGCCAGAATGGCGGGCGGGGAGGCCCTCAAGATCGTCCAACTCATTTGTGACCTCAATAACCGGTGCCAGGCGATTCTTGGCCAGAGCGGTTCTGGGGGACATGCTGGCACTTGTGCTGGCACTGCTGTTGAACGAGTATCTATGCCTGCTGCCACCACTGCTTGCCCTGGCGTCCTCCGCTCCCATGAGCACCTGCTGGCTGGAGGTGGATTCGTGGCTGCTGCTAGGCACTTGAGCGAAGCTGGCGTGGGACTGCATGCCTTCTGTGGCTTCGTCGGCAGCCCCCCACAGCTGCGCTCGCTGCTCCGTGGAATAGCTGGTGGTCTTGTTGCTCACTGCACTGTTGCGGAGCCCCCCCCCCGTAGAGCGGGGAGCCCCCCCTCCAGCCCCGAGCACCTCCGATGCAGAGACTGTGGCTGCCAAGCCAGCCTCCCTGCTCTGCGAGTGGCTTGGAATGGCACGTGGTGCCTCCCCCTCCGATGAGCCCGGCAGCAGACGGGCCACCCGCCGGCGTCGCACGGTCTGGTTTGGCGCAGGTATGGCCACTGCCGTGCCTTCCATACTGGCCATGTTCGCTGCAAGCGCAGTGAGGGCATCTGTGTCCCCTGTCATCTCATACTGTGTCTCTGGCATTTGAAACGTCCGGGGCCCGGCGTGTGACGTGCGCTTGCCGGCGGGCTTGGCCTGGAAAGTGCGCTTGGACGAGGTGGACTTGACAGTGCCAGTGGTATGATCCCGGTCCATGCGCACCACTGTAGTGCTGCCGTCCTTCATCTGGCGCACGATGGTGTCCCCATCGACTGCAGTCTGCTCCGCCATCTGCTTGGCCCGTCGGCGGGCAGCGATCTGCTTAGCGCGGCGAGCCATCTCACGCTGCGCCCGCTGCTCCTGCACGCTGCGGTCCCGTACCTGCAGTGTTGCCATGGCCTGCAGGTCCCACTCAGGCACGCCCTGTTGCGCCAGAGTGGCCAGCATGGCGTCGCTGATAGTCCCCGCCCCACCACCCTTTGTGCTGAACTGGGACCGGCCACTGCCAGCTGCGCTGCTTTGCCCAGAGCTGCCCATGAACGAGCCAGGTCGCACATGCGACGCACCTTGGAGGGCCGACACATCTACGCCCAGCTCGCTGAGCAGTTGCATACCGTTTGTGCCTGTGGACAGCACGCTGCCGGCCACATCCCAAGTCCCATATGTGTTCTCGTGGCCCCCATAGACAGATCCGGTGCCATCGCCGCGCCCGGTGTCGCCCACGATACTCCCCATTGTGCCCTCTCGCAAAGGGGAGGCTACATCAGGGAAGGATAGCCCCCCCTCAGGAAGCAATATACCCCCCCTGCGACCGTCTGGAAAACTGCTTACCTTAGCACGGGCTGCAGCGATGATATTCATGGTGGAAGAGCCGTGATCCTCTGCAGTTGACTGCTTTAACGGTTGCAAGTCAGCATCCCTTCGCGAGGCGGAGGCATCAGGGGTAGTACACCCTGACTCGCTGTACGCAAATGTGTCCTCACGGCCACTGCTCTGCAGACTCATGCCGTCAAATACGCTGTTATCATCTGCTGAACTGTTGAGTGTGGTGCTTGTGTGCGTGTATGCTTGCCCGGTGCCTGCAGTGCTCAGTTTTGGGGGTGGGCGTGAGGGGGGGGCTGGCCCTGGGCCACGCATAGCGCCGCCTGTGGCGCGGGACACTGCAGTTGCAGCAGCAGTGTGGCGTGGAACACCAGGGGGGCCTGATCCCCGCACAGCAAAACCCTGGTCAGCACTGGTGCTGCCGCTGGTGGCGCTGGATCCGAGTTTGGGGAGATTCACGAGAGGGCCGCCGCTGCCACTGCTGCTGATGCCTGCGGAGGATGTCGAGCGACTATGCTCTGTGGACAGCAATGAAGGCAGTCGATGAGGCGATGTGGCAGAGGACGATGTTGTTCCTGTTTCAGAGTCTGAATGTTCCGCTGAAGGCAGAACAGCTTCCCCCCGGGCTTGTTGCAAGCGCTCTTGCAGCAGCTTTTGTGCAACGTCGGCAGTGTTCAGCTCAGGCTCAATGGCGATCTCGCCCGAGTCGTCCGACCTTGCACTCATGCCACCGTCTTCTGCTGTGCTGTACACTTGTCGGATCGGGAAACTGGCAGCCAAGCCCACGGGCTCATTCTCCAGGCCATTGCTACTGCCAGCCTCGGTGCGCTCAGCGGTGTTTGGGGGGGGGGCACTGCCCCCTCCCCCACCAACATGCACAGCAGCCAGGTCTGGGAACTTGGGGATGCCTGCCAGCAAGTCGCTCTGCCCAACAGCCCCCCCTGGGCGGGCGGCTATAGTGGCGATCCGCGCACCGGGAGGCACCTGGCCGCCATGTTGGATTCCACCATCATCCAGGGGGCGCCATGCTGCCATGGGGTCGCTGGGGGTGCCGCCACCCCCCCCCTGTAGCCCCATATACGCGGGGGAGCCCTGGGGCGCCACGAGGGGTGTTCTGGCAACACCATCTGTTTGCACTGAAGGAGCCCCAAGTCCCCCGAAGAACTGCACGTCAGCGCTCGCTGCTGTGTTTTGGGGAGCAGGGGGGTGCCTGTGAGTCGAGCCACAGTCTTCTCCGAGCCGTACGAGGCGTGGAACGACCGTCAGGGGGGGCGCCGAAGCGAGGTATTCCTCGATGGTGATGAGGGCCTCTTGCGTGGACAGATGTACGTTGTTCATGGGAACACGCACTTCGTGCATCCAGTACCGAACGAACTGAGCTCTCTCCAGTGAGGCAGCCTCAGCATCAGCTGCAAGCCCCTGGGCGTGTGCCTCCGAGCCGAATGCAGACTGCACACACACTGGGAACACAAGTCCGAAAATGAGATGCCACGACGCGCATGCAAAGACTCTACCAGGAGGGGAAACGTTGCTGTCTGTGAACCACACAAACACCACGAACAGGAACATGATGACTGCAACGATGAAAGTCACGCCTCCGCTCAGAATCCAAAGTCGCTTTTTGGTGGTGTTTGGAGCCTCTCGCAGGACAAAAATGAGTCCAAACACCGTTGTAAGGCTAGAAGTTGTGCCTATGGCCATTGCTGCAGTCACCATGGTCCTGTTCCGCATGAACGTCAAGGCAGCCAGAACGGCTGTGACAACCAGCACCGACACGTGCACAAACACGTACAACCACCAGCGGCGGGAGCACGGCCTGCCCACTTGATACAAGTGCGGAACTTGGGCGTTTTTGGTCTTTGCGTCAGCCTCCACCTCGTTGGACAGGCCCTGCCACTTGCTGTCGGCGTGGGCTCCTGCAGCAGCGTCCCCTCCACCCCCCTTGGGCGTGGGGCCCGCCTGGGGCATGTGCAGCTCCACGTACTTGCCGCGGGGCCCAATGCAGCAGCATGGACACACTTCATACCCGCAGCAGCACATATCCACCAGGCAGTCTCCAGGGTAATCGATAACCGCCTCACCGTCAGGCGCGGACGCAAGCACTCCAGCGTGCATAGACCGCGAAAAACTGGGGCTGAAACTGCCGTGTGGCCCATGCCCCTGGGCACCCCCCCCTGGTTTCTGCGCAGTGAGCCCCCCTCCCCCCCCAGGGGAGCCGCTGCCCGCAGCACCCACGGGGCCCATACTCTGCAGCAGGATGGTGTCAGGCATCGTGTCCTCCACTGCAGGCAGCGCATCTTCATCATCTGCATCGCTATCTGAGGTGCCTCCCCCCGGTGTGTCCAGGCTGCCGGAGTCATACTTCAGTCTCTTGCGTCCGGACCCGCCGGGGATTGCGCCTACAGCGTGCCCCCACCTGCAGCAAAGCCGGCTGCAGGCAGACTGGGGAGGGGCCCCTTGGCTATGCTGCGTGAGAGCTTTTGTCTTGGCTGACGCCTCATAGGGGAACAGGTTTGTTCGGAAAAGCAGGAACCAGACCACGAACAAGGTTTGGCAAACGTGGCAGCCCGCAAGCATGATCAAGTCAGTCCAAGGGGTCACAGTGCCTTGGTTTGGGCCAAACTGCAGCTGCGAGCTGGCCATTGATCCAGTGAAAGCACTGCAGGCAGCTGCATTGCCTAAAAAGCCGTCCTGCCGGATGCGTGAGATGGCGTCCCGTATGTCAATAGTGACTGGGCCCAATTCTCGCTCAATGGGAATCTGAGCACGGAAAAACAAATGCATACTAGTAGATATAATATCTAATTTTGATACTTACGGGCTGCGTCCCAGGTGGTGAGCCAGCCGGTGGCACGGCGCAGTAAGTGTCTTGCAGGAGCAAAAGAAAACTCGCCGGGGGCTCGCTTTGCCGAGTGAAAGTCGCGGGCATAAAGTGCACCAAGGGAAGCATCCCCGCATAGAACATGTAGTAGTGTACCAGCATTAACAATAAGTTGAACATTGCAACTTTGTTGGCAACCCGCGCAACGCTGTTTACAAGGTGCTGCCGGGAGATGATTCTGCACAAGGCCAGAAAGTGAAACAAAGGGTAGCATGGTGAGGAGCAAAAAGCAAAGCAAACACATTTGATCAGACACAGTTGTTGTTCACACAGAGAGCAGGCTGCTGCACCTGTCCTGTTGCAATCCAAGCGAAGACACTTCCCCTGCCGTGGTTCCCAGGACCCACTGCTCGTAGGTTATCAGGACCCCTGCAGCACTTCTCAACACAACACAAGCATACTAGTGCTGCTACGTTTCGAGCGTGGGGCCCTCCAGCGTGCAGATGGAGACAACAGGCAAGCTAAGAGCGATGGTCGCAGCGACACTCACTGCATGGTTAGTAGAATCAGCGCGATGAAGAACATTCCGCAGCTGAGGACAGTATAGACTGCGCCAGGGGACGGTGAAAATATGTTGAAGCTCAGATCGGGCACAGTAGGCTCAAATATAGCTTGAAACAGAGCGGTGGAGCTGTCGGCAGCGGGCGTTGGGAGTTGCTTGTCGCCAACTACGCCTAACCACTCTGGTAGCTCGCCCAATACTCGAAATATTAACAATGAAACCAGCGCAAACACAGCTGTTTGCAGCCACGCTGACCATTCCCACGGCCTTTGAAATCGCAGGGACCAGAGCGTCCGTAGAATCGAGTTACGGAAAGCTCTTGGACACGAGGTTCGCTTGTTGCCGGGTTCGCTGGACTCTGTTGTTTGGAGGTCAGAATACGCTGCCGAGTCAGTCGATGCACTTTGATTGGGAAGAAGCGACTCGTTTGCGTTGATGGAGAACTTCTTGCGCTGAAATGCAGCATCTGACGGGTGTGAGTCGTCCAGAAGGTCCGCCTGCTCAGGCAACGAGCTCATCGTGGCACCGACGACACGATTGAAGGCTGTGTGCTGCTTGGCATGTACCAAATCAAGCTATGGGGCCACACATCAATGATTTAAGCGAGCTGCTCAAGGATAGAACTGACTTCTTTTGATTGCTACCCACCCGGTGCACATCTGCATGGGAAGTCAAAAGCCATTCCCCGCACATTTTGCAGTGCTGCCCCCCCACCACGAGTGTGCGCCCGGCATAATGCACATGCGCCTGTAAGTCATCGAAAAACCCGCAACAGTAAAGCAGATGTTCCCAACTTCCGATTTTTTTTTAACCTGTGCGAGGCTTGTTGCTTGTAGTTGGAGCTTCGAAATCCGCAAGCAATCTTGCCATGAGCTACATGGTGAGTCATGGCTAGTGCATTCGACAAGTTCAGCAGACACACTCATTTTTACAGACCCCGGATGCTAAAAAGGAGGAGTACCGCAAGTACTTGGAGAAGTCTGGTGTTGTGGACTCTCTGACCAAAGGTGAGGCTTGCTGGCGTTTCGTTAGCGTTTCCAAGCAACACAGTGATATCTTGCAGTCCTTGTTGGCTTATACGAAGAGCCAGACCGCCCACCTAACGCTGTTGACTACATGCGAAAGTATATGGGTGCTGCAGCTGGTGTAGATGTGGATGCATTGAAGGCCGAGAATGAGCGTTTGCGGGCTCAGGTTGCTGAGTTGCAGGCGTCCGTGGATGAAGCCAACGCCAAGGTATGTCGAATGTCTCGCATTACAGGTTTTTCTCACATTATGAGTGTACAGATGGCTGCTGCTAACGTTGAGTAGGACCGTTGGCCCTTTCCAAGGGCTTGAGGGAGATAGCGGCCACGCAGAGGTCCGTTGAGGTTCGACCCACAGTCACAAGTACCTGCCACGTGCAGCCGATCTGCTGCACTTGCCCCTTGGCCATGTTACCCCCCCACTTTATGGCAGTTTCAAGGGCACAGCGACAGGTGCACATTCACTGGCAGGCAGTTAGTTTACGTTTGCTCTGTTGGGGCAGGACCCACCGCGCACTTCAAAGTGCCATGCACCACCATTTCAATGCATTCTGCCGAATTCTTGATTTTGACGTAGCCCTCCTCCCTCTATTGTGCACTCCAGTTGTGCTTCTCTGCTCGCAAGCTTGCGTATCACATACAGCAACCGCCGCGGGGGCAGCCACAGCTCATGGGCCCGCTGCGTGCGTAGTACTAGCTACTGCAGTCCTCTGCCAAGCGGGGGAGGGTCAATGCTGTGACATCACCCATCCATCTCATTGGCACTGCTCAGCGAGTGGCTCGCATCATGTTTCGTATTGTACGGGAAGTGTAACGGTAGCAGGCCCCCCAGCGCCAGTGGCCAGGAGGATGCATCACGCTGATTTAGCGCCTGGGCGAGGCTTGCAACAGGCCGGCGAGACCAGAAAACAAGGCCATTGAGATGCATTTGTAGCCCCACCCTCCACATACCAAAAGATTTCCTGCACCCATTTTCGGGAGGCGTGAGGATGCTTGTGTTTGTGTAGTCTTCGGGGCTTCTTCACTGTGTATAACCTTTTGGCCAAGCACTCGTGAGCTCGCGTTGTGGTGACTGGCTCTGGGATGCAAGTGGTAGTTCATTCAGTCATGTTGCTTGGAGTATTTCGTTGTTGTTGTAGCTGCTGGCGCTAGAGGGGCTGCTGCGGTTGGCACGCTTGAATATCTCGGTTCGACCAATTGATGAGGCGAGAGAGGGTCCCCGTTTTGCACGCCATCTCGCTTTCGGGCTCCCCTAGAACTGCAGTGATGTCCTTGTTGTTGTTCCTTCCTTGGTAAAGGGGGGTGCTTCCTTCGGGTGTAGTTTCTTGGCATTTGGGTCGCCAACCCGACCGTCAGAGCAAATAAAACAGAGAAAAAATGGGGAGGGACAGACAGGACAGGACAGGGGCTGTCCGGACGGGAGAAAAAAAAATCAAAAATCTGTCAACCCGTTGAAGCTTGGCGAGGCTTCTCCTTGACTTGATGTTGTTGTTGTCCTTCCGAGTGTATTGGGCTACGGTAGTCTTGAGTCTACGTTCTTGTGCATAAGTTTGTTTGGTGGCTTGCTGCCCCCTTCTTGTTTGACTTGCGCCCCGCCGCCTTGCCCCCCCTGCCTCCACGCACATCTCTCACAGCTTCGCAGCCGACGACGTGCGCTTTTCAAGTGGCCCGCACATTTTGAAATGCAAGTTGGCTGGCGACCAGTAGAACAGTTACTGACGCTTCCCTTGACATTCTTCAAGACTGAAGCCTTTGCGCGGAAAGTGCCTTAGCCTGCGGC
>Ga0307982_1003776_pt1 | contig 12056 bp, 11 predicted proteins | sample OrgLakmetagen989_FD_201847 | JGI IMG/M metagenome (GOLD analysis project Ga0307982, IMG submission 201847) | Saline water microbial communities from Organic Lake, Antarctica - #989 | ecosystem: Environmental > Aquatic > Non-marine Saline and Alkaline > Saline | place: Antarctica: Organic Lake... | reverse complement strand
GCCGTCCCTCTTTACGCGTCAAGGTGTTGTAGCAAAATAGAAAAAAGAATGCAACAAGTATTAAAATATTATTTAACTCAGCTGCCCCTGTATTATTCCTTCGTATGCCTTCTCAGTCCTCCTCCTTCCCCCCGCCCCCCCCCCCGACCTCATCCTTGTCATTCACGCCGTGCTTCACAAACCTCGCATCGTTGTCCTGAACTTCCGTTGGGCCTCTCTTCCACACACAGTGCGGGACTAGGCTTCCCGCCAGCAGTCGAAGCTTTGACGCGCGCCCAAGCTCAACTCAACCTGTTAAACAAGAGCCAAGCAGCCGACCACAGCAGTGCAACTGGCACCGCTTCCTCTCCGAATACTCATGTGATCGGCAGAGGTGGAGAAGGAGGAGGAGGAGGAAGTAAGGGCGATCAGGATGATGGAGACAAAAGAGAAATTGAGGAGATGAACTGATATTGCTTCATCCGTTTTCGTCTTCTCATCTAATGTGCCATATACTTTGAGCTTTACCCATTTTTTTGCGATTTAACACCAGCACCCTTGAAGCAGGTGCTCAGTCTTAATTCAACTCCAACTGGTTTAAATTTTTCTTTTCAATAACTTCCACCACTTCAATTTAGCCACTAGACATAGACATCGGTTATGGCATTAACCTGGAAGAAGTGGCAGTGAACTGTGTGCATTAATAGTAAAAGGACATGTAGATGTGGGGTGCTGTGGGATATTAGGTTCGCCTATGGGCTATAGAAATAACCAAAAAGGTGCGCGTTGAGAGCTGAGAGTTCAGAGTATTCCAAAATTCAAAGCGAAGGTCTATTTCTCATTCTTTTTCAAATGAAACGCGCCGTAGCAAGTAGCAAGCGCTTTCCCACGCCACGGCACCATTTGACGAGATCAAAAAGAGTTACATGGCCAAAACGAATGAAGAAGGTAAGTCAAGGTCCAGGTATATATGTACAAGAAGTCGCCATGGTCGTAGTAATAGTGTTGGCTTTCAGCCATGCCAAATATTGATATGCAGATGTTTGTTCAAGGATGAAGATGATTTATAAAGCCGCATGAGGTTGCTCTTCAGTCCGAGTACCCATCGTCAAGGTCGTCTTCGTCGCCAAACGACCCGCTCGGCAGTTGCCCGCTGCTGCTCCGGCCCCCGTCTTGGCTGCTGCTGTGGTAGCCGCCGCCGCCCTGGCTACTGGAGTGATCATGGTGGTGGTGGTGGTGAGATGAGTGCTTGGAAGACTGAGCTGAGGGCGCTGGAGTCTGAAAAGGCGAAAGGATCATAAGATGTGGAACGAAGAAGCGATAACAAAATAACGTAAGAAAGAGTTCGATAGAGTTAGAAGGTTGTTCTCTGTCAAATTCTTTTTCCAGGGTCAATACATCTACTGTGCTCACCTGCCGCAGGGACTTCAAGAGAAACTCAACATCGTCGAGGGTGAGGTCTTCCGATGGCCGCTGGAGCAGCGCCGTGACCTTAAAAGATAAAAAGTTGAGACGTGAAATGCAGCAATTCATGAAAGGGATTACAATGGAATCAAACAATGAAAAGTGTTGGTCGCATAGAATGAGGAGGCAACGAGTTCAAAATAGAGAGAGAGAGCAATGAAAACAGGCGCGTAGAGTCAGCACAGGAGCTTCAGCACTCCCTCTCTTAGTCGTGTTGTTGTCGTTGCTTCGTTTTCCTCTCACGCACCGTTTCTCGAGCGCCCGGACTAGCAGCAAACGCGGGCCGCAGAGGAATTGCACTCGTTCTCTTTGCGTCTTCGCTCTTTGGCATGGAGGCATGGTCTGAGCCCACGCCACCTGGTGCTGTCGTAGAACTGGAAGCAGTTGCTCCTGGCGCTGCTTCCGCTTGAAATGATGAAGATGGCGGCGGCGGCTGAGTAATGGCTGGAACCGTGGCAGGAGCGACAGATGTTGGAGCAGCCGAAGGAGTAGCAGCAGGTGATAGAGTCGTCGCAGTAGGTGCAGTAGGTGCAGAAGTCGGTTTCGCACTCATGGCTTCCACCGTGGACTCTTCCAAGCGGGCGCGCTGGAGCCGGTCCCCGTGGCGGGCCACCTAATATAATATCGTGAAATATACAGGGGGATATTATAATGGTGAGGGGTGCGTGGGTTTTCATCCCTTGAAAAGAATTGGCCAGGTAAGAAATATTGGTGAGTCGTGCAACTTTTATTCTCCTGTTTGCTCTTCCTTTCTCCCTTTTTTTCCTCTCACGTTCTCTCATTTTCTCTCGTTTTCTCTCGTCGATGCTCGCTTTTATGGCAGCACCGCCCTCCCAAACTCTTACCCATCCGAGGTACGCCATCATTTGCGGTGGGGACAAGATGCTAGCTATAGCCTTCCATCGCGCTTCGACAGTTTCAGCAACACCTTCCAGCGCTCCCTGTAAAAGGTGGCACAAACAGCCGATAGTTGTGGGGCAAGTTAACTAACACGAAGGAAAAAAAAGGGAACCATGTGAAGTAGACAGACAAAAATACTTGCAAATGAGAGCAATCTCTTGGATAGAAAAAAATACAAACTCAAATGTAAAAGCTCGAAAGCAACCACAGGTCGAGGGCTACTTTTTTGCCATTTCATAAATTTGTCGATAGTTGTGGGGCAAGTTAACGGACACGAAGGAAAAAAAAGGGAACCATGTGAAGTAGACAGACAAAAATACTTGCAAATGAGAGCAATCTCTTGGATAGAAAAAAAATACATACTCAAATGTAAAAGCTCGGAAGCAACTAAAGGTCGAGGGCTACTTTTTTGCCATTTCATAAATTTGTCTGCTGCCCGGCACCACGTGTACCTGCAAGGGCCGCAAATGCTCGGCCAGCAACGCGCAGACCCGCCGCTCGGCGACGGCCGATTGGTTGGACCGGAGCCGCGTGGCCACGTTCCGGACCCGGTCTTCTTGCTCCGAGGTTAACCGCAGCTCGCAGGACAAATGGTGCCAAAACGACGACGATGACGATGACGAGGAAGACGAATGAGAATGCTTGGTGGGTGACGGGTGGGAATGGGTTCGAGAAGAAGGCTCGTGTGGCGAAGAAGGAGAAAACGACGACGACGAAGCGTTGAGTTTTCCGTCACTGGCACTGCCACTATTGCCGCTGTGGTTGTTGTTGTTGCGCCCACCGGCAGTACCGCTGAAGTGAACGTTACCGCCAGCACTGCTGCTGTCGATCATGCTGTGGTAGCTTTGGCTGGAAGTCACGCACCTTGGCTTCAAGGAATGAAACGGAGACGCAAACGACGACGAAAAGGGAGACGACGACGAAGGTGACGGCGTCGGGTGCGGTGGCGTTGCAGCAGCAGCTGCTGCTGGGTGTGGATGAGGATGAGGCGGTTGAGCAAGCGCAGGAGATGGAGATGGAGATGGAGATGGAGGAGGAGGGCTGTAAAACGAGTCGGGTTGAACCATCATCCACAGCAGAAAGCGCAATGGAAGGGGCAACAGCAGCGCCCAAATTTCGTCGAACTGGTACTTGATCACCTGAAAGAATTTAGCAATTTGAGAGAAAAAGGCAATTTGAAAGAAAACGAGAAGCCCTATTCAAGGTACATGCACGCGAAGACGTGTATGAAAATCAATTTTACAATATTTTGAGCATCCTTTTTCCGAAAAAAAACAGAAAGAGAAAAACAGCACTGTTGATCATTGTACCTATTCACTCGTAATACAACAGTAATCATTTCGCAACACGAGTACAGGCGTGGTATCTACAGCAGCAATCATTTCAGCATCATCATGATCTTTACCGCTCGTCGTTCTTCGCAATTGGGCCCAAATCGTTCCGCCAGAGCATCTAACCCTCCGCGCAATTCCGATTCGAGCGTGGCAGACTGAAATTCATTGAACAAGAACATCGGGCGGAAGAAAAAGCAGAAGAGAAAAAGGGAAGAGTACGTTATTATCAGCAGTGAGGCTAGTACGTACTAAAGAACATGTGAATACGTGTGTTTTTTTCTTCATTCTCACTTGAGTGGCGTGGTAGGCTTCTTCGGTCATGGCTTCATGCCACTGCCGGCTGCCTTCCACCGCGCCTTCCATTGGTTGTTGCTGCTGATGCTGTGGCAGTAATGGCGGCTGCAGTTGGGGGTTGCCTTGCGGTTGTTGTTGCTGTTGCTGTTGTTTCTGGTCGAGAAAGAGGTGCCGGTCCAGCTGCCGAGCTCGGTGCTGTATAAGTGGAGATGGAAGTTCGAAATGAGAGGGGAAAAAAAAGGCGCAAAAAAGAGACAAGCAAGATGACCACCCCATTGTCCCTCTTTTTCAGCGAGCAACTGAAAACAAAAACAAAACAAAACACACACACACACTCAAAGAGCCTGTGCATTCAACTCTCATATGACCCTCATCCAACCCTCGACAACAAGACCACCTGGCCGAGGCGGTGGGCCATGCTTTCCAAACTCCGCAAGTGCTCGTGGCGCAACTCCTGCAGGGCCGGCTCGGCGCCCAGCAGATGCGCCCGCCGCACCCCCTCCACTTCCCCCACCAGCGCCGCCACTTTTTCTTCCAGCACTTCCAAGTACTGCTTCTTGCGCTGCCGCGACTGCCGCGCCGACTCGCGGTTCCGGGCCAGCCGTCTAGCCCGCCGTTCTTCCACCGTGCCGCCGCCGCCGATATCGGGCGCGCTGTTGCTGTGGCGGTGCGGCGGCGGCAGCTGCTGATGCTGCTGCTGTGCTTGTTGGTGCTGTTGGTACTGCTGGTGTTGCTGTGGTTGATGATGATGCTGTTGCTGCTGCTCGTGCAGTTGCTGTTGTATAGGTGGATAGTGCTGGGCTTGGTAGGGCGGCGGCGGCTGAGAATAGGGCTGCGGGCACGGCGGTTGGGGTTGGAAATAGTATGGCTGCTGGTGTTGCTGCTGGTAGCCGGGCGTACTTGTGCTGCTAGTGCTGAAAGACGTTGGTAGAGGCGGCGGCGGCGGCACTGCTCCTCGTGCTGTTGCCATAGATGAGGCAGCCAAGTGCGGGCTGCTGTGGCGGTGCATAGCGCTGCTGCTGGAGTCGACGAACACACTCTGGCCAAAAGCGCCGCCGATTCCACTGCTGCTGATGCTGTCGCTGCCGCCGCCGCCGCCGTAGCTCTCGGGTAGAGGGGCACGAAAGGTTTGCGCAAAGGCGTTACTGTGGCTGTTGTTGTTGCTGCCAGTGCCGCTGCTGTTAGTGCTGTTGTTGTTGTTGGGAGCCACGCGCGGGTCCCACGACGGCGGCGGCGACACCGTCCACGCGTGCTCGTTGGGGCTCCGGGACGGCTGAAGGAGGGTAGAAGTGGCGAGAGCGTCACTGTGACTGCTAGAGCTGCTTGTACTGTTGCCGTGCGTGCCAGCACGGAGGGCGGCACCACGGATGCTGTGGCTGCTGGTCGGCAATGGCATCGGCTGAAACGCGAAGTTGCCCGCCGGAGGAAGTGGGTTCGGCGCCGGATATGCCCCTGTAGCTGACGCGTAGGGATGGACGCTGGAAGCTGTATCTCCACCGGAAACGATGTCATAGCTTGCACCTCCGTGGACACCACTGTCGACGTCGGCAATCGCACCCGGCTGGTGTGAAGGATTTGGCACAGGTGGCGCCTGGTCGTGTACCTCATTGAGGTCATTGAGGCCGGGCAGGCTAGCAGGCAAATGCCCGCTCTGCGCGCCTCCTCCTCCTCCTCCTTCACCAGACATCAGTAGGTCAAGGAGTTCCTGGTCCTGTGCGTGTGCGGTGTTTCCCGGGATGGTGAGTGCGTGTTTCGAAACAAGGGCACAGGAAGAGTCCCAGAAGAAGAAAAAGCACGTTAACACGAGAAAACGAATGATTTCGAGACAAGGAGGGACCCTCAGGTTGAAGCACGCGACTTGTCGTTCATAGAGGCGATTGCTTTAACACTTGGTCAGCAAAAAAAAACGTTGTACCTGGCCAGGCGAGCATGGGGATAAGCTGTCTTCCCTTGAATCCATCAGAGGTTATAAGCAAGTCTAAAATAAAAAAGTATTTACAGGAGGTGTAGCGTAGTAGCTCACACTTGGTAAATGATGTCTATATGTGTCTTAGAGTCACTCCTAAAAAAATAGGGGCGACTAGCGACAGGCTGTCTAATAATGAGAAGCTATGCATTGAAGGAAAAGCTGTGCCCAAACATGCTTTCCAAAAGTTGCGGCATACGATGCGTAAATATGCTAGCTAAATAGGGACGTAGGGACGGAGGGCACGGAGGGCACACTCCTCATCATTCGTAAACCTACGTCCCGGGGGTCCTGGGGTCCTTCGGTGGTTCGGTGGACCCCGGAACGTAGGTTTACGAATGATTAGGAGTGCGGAGGGCAGGCTTCGTTCTGTCTTCACATTTCCGCGTTTCCACTCCCTATCGTTCGTAAACCTACGTCGGGATCTCCCCTTTGCGCCAAGTAACCAACGTCGGGATCTCCTTCGTGAGTCCTATAGTATCCCGAAGGATAACCCGACGCAGGTTTACGAACGATGGGGAGTGCCGGGTTTCGTCATCGGGAGTTTCTGGCACAGAGATACAACCATCTCACATCTCACCACCCTCTACTAACGGGCAACATCATCCTGCAACAACATTATAGTAAAAATACAGGTGCCCGCGCGATGCACGGTTTCGGAGCAATGTGTTTGCTGCGGAGGGGAGGAGGTGCGTGTTCTTAGCACCTCAGTAAGCGGCCTTGAGATGCCCGTGTATAAGTGCCCTTGTAGTTCCCGTGGTGCGGGTCCCTTCTTGTGCCCGTGGTCCGCCTTGTGTTTTTGTTTACTACACATGTACAACAGAACTGTACTGTACTGTATTGTAGTATCGTAGGTACATAAAAAACGACGACCACCACCACGAACGACCCACGAACGAAATTCCATTTAATATCTAGGATAAGGCTAATAATTGGCTGCATGGCCCCTTCTTGCGATTCTTGGGCTTTGCCGTTTACGCTAGTATAAACACAGTCAGTTCCGGGTAAAAAAACTAAATAAGAGAATGCACTTGAGCTGCATATGCGCTGGCAAATTCGCTCCAGAAGGCCATTGAGGCACCAATTGGCGCCTTTCCTCCGAGCAAGTCAGCTCGGAGTCATAATTTCCTTATCCCTCTGTACTGACTTCGAATTTGTGCGTTACTAGTAGCTCCCATCTTGGAGCGCTGGCCTAATTCATTGGAATGCACCTGGCTCTTCCGGGCAGTGGGGCTGTGGTTCTAGTCCTTTGGAACGTTCCCATTCAAAAAACTACTTGGTATCTTAATGAGCCCCATTGGCTCGTTTTTTTTTATTGGCCATGGAGGGAGCGGGGGGGGTAGCGATATGTTCTCGGATCTGACACACACGCCGATAAAGCCGAAGTCGAGCTCGAACACGTCAAAATAGAAACTCCCCTGTGAATTTTACTGGACTGATCGCCCGTCAAAATGAGGTGGATTACCGGCATTAAACTGTGCCTGCTATTGAGAGCACAAAATCTAGACCAGTGGCCTAAATTTAACGTTAAATTGAGCGTTCAATTCAAGCCCCCCCCCCCCTCCTCTTCAGGATGCCATAGAGGCTTAAATTTAACACTGAATTTAGCGCTAATTCAGTGGCCTAAATTATACGTTATATCCAGTGCTAATTTAGAACTAATTTAAAGGCTTAAATTTAGCATTAAATTGAACATTACATTTAAGCCCCTCCTCCCCCCCCTCTCCTTCACGAAGTCCACACCAGGATGCGGTCGATCCAGAGTGGCCAGGGGGCTTTTAGAGCTAATTTAGGGCTGAATTTAGTGCTGAATTTAGGGGCTTAAATTTGATGTAAGTCGCAAATAGCGCTAAATGGATCTAAGCTCGTCTGGGGTGTGTTATGCTGCTATTTGCTATTTACCATAGTATTCGAGAAGAAACCACTGAATTACTTTTCCAGTAGGCGTGTAGCTACGAAACCATACTTAGTAGCCCGCTGGCTTTATTGTCCATCATCATTACAGTGGCATGTTTCTCCATTTTTTATCAAACTTAAATTGGATTCATCCTAATATTTTTATGCATTTGATTCCACCAATAATAATTTCTGAAAATTTAGATCAACTTTATTACTGTAAATAGTAAAAGTTAATACCTACCTACAGATCTGTAGTCGAAGTAGGTTCTTAATTAAATCAATGAGAAGATTTTGACAACATTTGACCAGATGATGGGATGAATTTTGTTTCGAAAAAACGATCCGAAGGATCGACGAAGTAATTTTGCTTTTTTCGCAATGTGTATTTGTCTTATTCTTGGACTGATTCGAATGCTGCATCGTCCTTTTCTGCAACTGACATAGTACTTCCTTCCCACGCCGACACAACGCCACTCTCAAAGACCGAATGCACTTTGGCATTATCATTCTCGCTTTTGAAGAGCTGCCCAAAATACTTCTTAACGCCAAGTTTCTGAAGTTTTTGGTTCTGCTTAACGATTGTCCAGTCATACGAAGAACCACCAGCGCTTGTTTCGCTTTGGACGAAGCTTTCCAAACCCATTTTCTTGAGCCAAAGATTCAAATTATCTTTGTGCGTGCCAAAAACGACGAACAGAAGGGTCGGAAAAGCCAGGTGGTTGATCAGCTTATTATAATAGTTCATGACCTGATAAATATGAAGGATATTGTATGAAAGAAGTAAAAGAAGGTGTAAATTAAACAATGAATGATACAGATCTGCACCCCACAAACCTTTGTCATACTGTCGAGCGAATCCCACTCTGTGTAGGCAACACGTTCTTCGTCTCGGTTATGCAGCCAGCTGTAGTAAGGACTCCAGAGAGAATTATTGAACCATTTTTTTCCCATGGGATTGTCGCCTGGACCAAAATAGTCCCAGTTTACAATCGCGTATACGTCCCAAAGATAAATTTGTGCAGCGCTTACAATAGTAAAGAAAAAAATCATAAGTACAGGCGTTTTAACGAGCCGAATTTGTTTGAGAGCACTTGTTACAGCGCTCTCTCCTTCGCCGCCTACTGATGACCCCACGCGTTTCATAGAGCTCATGACTGCGGCAATAATGCGCGAAAAAATCAGTACACTGACTACCCATGCAAAGTGCTCTACAGTGTTCATTAAAATTAGAACTGAGAGGTCCACGTCGTATTTCTCATTGATCATGAACACAGGCGTTGGGCTACTTTTGGAGTTAGGCTGGCGGAGATAAAATGTGTATCCGCATGCGTTCACTCCATCAAATCCAGCAGCTTCGAGCATTATGAAGACAGGAACAAATTTGAAGCATACGGCAACCACAAAACTTCCAAATGTATAATACTTCCAGTAATGATTTTTGTTCTTTATGTTTAGCACCACTTTAAAGTAGACGTCCAATGCCATACAAGCCACAAGGAGTTGAAACATGGGACCTATGATTCCAAGATTGAGCATCGCGCTGATTGCGCAATAATTAAAGCCATGGTGGTATGGAACTGCATCATTTTCACAAAAACGCTTTTCTGCTGTCGGATAAGCCACGTAGCCAATTAACTCGACAAATGTTTGTAGCCACATTAACGCGCTGAGTACAAGAACGATTCTTTGTTTCGCTTTTTCACGAAAGATTGTCCACGTAGCGACCATGTACGACATCAAAATGAAGACAATCCAAAGAAGAACATGATCTACGACATTTATTGCTTTATCAATATTTGGATCGCGCATTTGATCAAGGTAATTGCCGAATTGAAAGCACGACTTCAAACATGCAGCATTTTGAACGTGCTCTTCGTAACTCCACGGACAGTCGGGGTTATATTCAGCCCACCCACCTGGACAAATTTTGTCGGCCCAGTTGTCGAAGGCTTTTCCCACCTCATCTTTGATATTTAAGCCCATACTTGCAATGAAAGTTGCAGGCATACCAATAGCATTGTCTGCCCAATTTGATTTCGTGTATTCTTCAGTTGATTTAACAAATGGGCGGTTGATACCACTAACAGTGTGGCAAAGAGATGCATTGTCAGCCCAATGGTTAAGCTTAGCGCTCTCCATGCGATTGGGACTGCGCACGAAATCGCCTAAACCAGGCATTGGAAGAAGGATTTCTGTTTTGTTGGGATACCATGACATATTACCATCGACGCCGTACCAGCCAAGCTTGGCATCAGAACAGTGCGTAGAAAGCTTTGATGCATCGTTTTCGATACCTCGCCCCAACGCAAGGTTTTGGAATGATATACCGATAGCAGAACGAGCTTTGCACTGATCTACATAGTCCTCGCATATTTCTTGAGATGGATGCTGCTCAATGTAGAAATCTGGAAGCACATATTGGAGGAAACCGTCTACTTGCTTTTCGCCTTGGTAAAAAGCTGACCCGCACGAGAACTTACGGAACGCCTTTCGACATTCGGGTTCGGAACCGACGGAAGTCATCATATCTGGAAGAATATGCCATATGTCAACCATCCATTCAGTGGCCCACTGCAGTCCAAATGGTGGTAGGAACGGCGCAAACATATATCCACCTTGCATTGAGAGGCCAGCATAAAAGTATGGCCTCGATAGATAAAGTGGGTCCCAGACCGCAGTGAAGAAATTATCAACTGCATCTGAGCAAATGCCTTGCACTTTGTTTCCGAGAGCTACATTATTTTCGTGCTCAGAAATTAGTTTTGCCGTGAATGCTTCGCGATTGTCATAATCAGGGTCGTTGTAAATAAGATAGCCTTGCGTGAGGTTAATACCAACATAACGCTCGATATTTTCTGCGACTTGAATGGATATTGGACTCTCTAATTGAGTTAATGTAGTCGCGCACTCATCCGTGGAATTTGTGTACACCCCAACTCCTGTTGTGCCACTGATTTCATCACAATCTTGGTTGCCGCTCCAAATCTGCATCACAACAAACCAATGATTCAAAGTTAATAATGCATATGGTCGACAGAGTATCAATATCTATTGATTGCTTACAGCATATGGGTCAGATGCCGCGCATGCCTCAGCAACAGCTTCACATGTATGCTTGCACGGACGCGTAAACGGCAGCGGAATAAGACTTCCTTCGTACATCGGTTCGAGGTTCCAGGTCGCGTAATTCTAAAAATCGGTCAATTGAGATATTATGACAAATAAAGGCCGAATGGCTGCATGCTGTTTCTTAATTGAAAAGTGAAACTCACTTCTATGTCGATGTTATCCGGACAACGCATATACAGCTTTTGACAGATATTTCGTTTAAGTGCTTCGCGGCATCCCGTGCTTAAAGCTCCGTCATACCCATAACCAAAGCTATTGGCATAAGAATTCCACGCATCTGCGGGCAATAACGATAAGAGTAAAACGTGTAATCGTTGTATGTATACCGCAAAAGAGAAGTACTTCGCGAGAGTTACCTTGGGTTACGTTGAGTGGTAGATAGAACTCGTAGTCAATAAGGCCATAACACATGTGTGTAAGGAACTTTGCATCACCCCCAGCAAATGGAGCGATCGTTGTATCCCAGCTCTCACACCGGGCGGGACACGGCGCTTTACGGCAGATATCGGTGGCCCAGGTTCTCACGAAGCATAGAGACCCCAGAAGAAGCACTGCAATTGTTCGAACAAAACAATAAGTTAGGCTCAGATTTATCGCTATATATGCAAGAGGATGCATGTATACGCACCAATGGTAGTATAATGTATTGAGGCCATGGCGCTACAATCGTATTATGAAATTGTACAGGCGCTGTTTACATGTATCTGTAGTTGGCGTTGCTTCAGTTAAAAAAGTACAAGTTCAGGTGCCCGCGCAATGCGCGGTTTAGGGGCGCTATGAGTTCGCAGCAGCACACAGTAGGTGTGCTGTTGGTATCTCGGCGCGCGTCCTTCCCGTGGTGCCCGTGCCCGTGCCCGTGCTGGTGGTCCTCCTCGCCCCGTTGGTGTGCGACAGCACGGAGAGAGCAGAAAACACTTCCCCTATACATACGGGTCCGTCCAAAAATATACGTCGGACACGAACCACGAACTCGAACTAATACAAACCCAAATGACACAGAAGCCAATGCTGCGGGCAGAAGTGTACGCGCGTGCGTTGCGCGCAAGTCAAAATCGTAAAGAGGATAGTGTGTAGAGGGCAGGAAGCATAAT
>Ga0307982_1003774_pt1 | contig 12058 bp, 9 predicted proteins | sample OrgLakmetagen989_FD_201847 | JGI IMG/M metagenome (GOLD analysis project Ga0307982, IMG submission 201847) | Saline water microbial communities from Organic Lake, Antarctica - #989 | ecosystem: Environmental > Aquatic > Non-marine Saline and Alkaline > Saline | place: Antarctica: Organic Lake... | reverse complement strand
CTGAAATTGGAACGAGGTGGGCGACCACTAGTATCCCAATGGATTCGTCTTCATCTACTTCGTGCGTACCTGGATGGCCGAATATGGAATCAGGAAGAGAGGAAGGTGGAGGAGCATCTGTGTGGAACGCGAGCGAAGTTCTGCTAGATCCCAATGAGCAAGCCTGGAAGATGAATCATGTTTCGCAAGGCCTCCCCGGTGATTATCCTGCGTCACCACCACAGGCCTCGTCCACTAGAGATGTCTCGGCAGAGCCATTAACACCCACTGAAGAAGAAGAAGAAAACGGTGACGGAACAGGTTCTACAAATCCGACGACGCCACTAGAGTCACTAGAGTCAGCAGCCACCCATACTTCCACTACTATTAGTGCACCGAACACAACTAGTGTGGATGATACGCCAGGCAGCACGGCTGGAGTTGCCGCAAACGAGCCATCAACACCAGCTCCAGCTTCTTCTCCTCCTGCAGTAGAGGGCGTTGTAGGATCGGAGAATGGCGCATTCGAACGACGAGAACTTAATGTGTCGGGAGCAAGTGGCGGCGCGGCAGGGGCTACAGGTAGGAGTTCGGAGGAGGCGCTCTCCGAGGCTGAGCTGGACTTGATGACTTTGTTGGTGCTCAAAGGGCTCGTGGACCAAGGAAAAGACTCGAGCGTGCGCAGCAGCAGCAGCAGTGGCGACAATAGTAATAGCAGCAATAGTAATAGCAGTAGTAGTGCAGGGTGGATACTTAATTCTCCGTGGCCTGCGCTCGCTCAACCGCAATCACATGTGGCGTTCTCTCACTTCAGTAGCGACAGCAACAGCGATTACCACCAAAGCGCCGCTGCTGCTGCTGCTGCCTCGGAGCAGCGAGCCCAAGCGGTGGAGTTTGCAAAGGCATCAAGTGCTTTGCTTACATTAGTGCAAGAAGCCCTGGCGAGCGGGCGCGCTGCGGTGGACAAAGAGCGGGCATTACTGGCGCAGGAAACAGAACTTTGCCGCCGCGAGGTGCACGGGAATCAACAGAGCCGCCCTAGTACAGCAGCAGCTGAAGAAGTGCACGATAGTGGTGACAATGCAGCCAACTCCTTGAACTCTTTGGCGCCACCAAGAGGCAACAGCCATCCTCAACATGGAATAGACCAAGACCAACACCGCAGCAGTGTTAGCATGCACGAACCTACCAGTGGAGCAGCAAATGACAGCCTAGCGGCTCAACAGGATACAGCAGCAGCGCTGCGAGAAAGCGTGCGATCAGGCGTGCGCGAAGGTTTAGCCTCCGGTCTTAGGGAAAGCCTGGAGCGAGAAATGCGATTCGCTTGGTTGCAATCGGGCTACGCCGGTTCGTCGGTATACAGAGGTGAAACCAATGACGGTACCAGCAACACTAACGACCATCACAACGATGGTGGTGGTGGTGGTGGTGGCACTTTCAATGGCGTTGCAATAGCAGCTAATGATTATGCCAACAGAGACAACGATCCTTACGTGGCATGGTTCGGCCGCAGCAACGGTGGCACAAGAGGAGGAACTGGAGGTAGAAATTTGCGGGAAAGTGTACGGGCTAGCGTGGCTGCCTCGTTTGACGCCGGCGCAGCCCACACGGCCGCCGCAGCAGCTGTGCACGGGAACATTAGAGGTAATAGCGACGGTTACACCACTAGTGCTAATTGTCATGGCCATGATAGCCGAGTTATTAGCGGCAGCAGTAGAAATCATGATGATGACACCTTTAGCGGTGCCAGCGATGCCTCATACGGTGGAGCAGCAGCAGCTGTTGTTGCCGAGGAACGAGCTGAGCGTGACCATAAAGAGGGCGACCGAAACAGCGGCAGCACCACCGCCACCACCACCAATGCTACTGGCTTCAAGTCGAACTGGGGCCGCATGCTGCAAGGAGGCTCGCGCTGGCATGAGGCACGGGCAGCAAATCACTGACGAAGTGCGGTGCTGCCGGATGGAGCAGACATGGTATTAGGCAGCTGCATTTCATTCGAGCAACGAGTACATCTGCGTATATCATTACGACCAATGGAGTGGCGTAGATAAGACGAAAAGCGACGAAATTGCGTCATCTGGAGCTCAGAGCTCAGACCCACGTCGCACGTCAGCTGCACGTCGCACATTACATGGAACCCAGTTTGGCCTAGCCCTTTTATTCTTATATACTTAGTATAAACCCCGCCCGTAAATGAACAGATAACTGTACAATTTCTCGTATAGGCATGGCTAATACTTCTATGAATACAAGGGGTCGAAAATGGGGTCTTAAGAGGTAAATGTATTAGGCCTCTATCAAATCATCCAGATAGGTGTAGCCCTCACGGCGTTGGAGAACGCGTTCAAAAGTAAGGGCGTTTCCGAGGAGTTCGATGAGTGGGTCGCCATTGCCAAGGACAGGCCGAAGTGGAGACAGCTGACTCACTCCATTCCCAAACCTCCTGATACCTGATGGCTGACGGGCACCTCAAGAGTAAATGATTACAATTGCATTACGCAAAAGGACATACAGCCCAGTCAGACTTGTTCTGGAGGTTACACTTTTCTGTTGCTATATGTTCCGGTGGGTTTTCTTGGTATTTTTGGGACAGGCCCCGAAGCCCCGAAGGGCCGGAATTAGAAGACTAACAGGTAGAGAAGAAAAGCAAAGCAGCGCAAACTAGACCTAAGAAGCTAATCAGGCGCACATGCCCGAGTGGTCATGGAAGTGATGGTAGCGGTCCAAAGTGGCACGCTTTCTTGGTATTTTTTGGGAGTATTAACTAGACTGGACTAGACTCGAAACGATTTCGGTTCTAGAGCGAGCCCCACTAGGGCTGCTTGGTCGTTGCTCGGTGTGGGATCATGCTGCAAGAAAGAAGACGGCAGAGCCTGCTTGGAGTTCTTTCATATCTCATATTTATAATTTGTTATAACAATTCAAGGCGCATGAAGCTTGTTTAATCGTTCATCATTTGGGATTTCAGTGGGAATAGGTGATGGGTGAAGGGTAAAGCGAGGGACAATTTTGCCGAGGGTAAGGGAATGTGTGCTATGGGGATGGGGTTTGTGTAATTTAATTACTCGGTCAGACTTCTTTTACTTTCATCAAGAAGCAGCTGCTTATTCAGTGGCCTTGGTTTGGGCTGCCGCCGCGCGCTGCTCCGCGAGCTGTTCTCGGAAGCTGGTTTTCCGGGTCATGCCCGACGAAAAGAGCCCGCCACCGATGCCTTTCACGTGGCCCTGTTTCACCAGGCTGACCAAGTGCAAAAACTCGGGCAAGTTAATGGTGCCGTTTTTGTCTTCGTCCGCGGTCACGAACGCAATGTCCAAGTCCTTGGGGAGAGGCACTTTAGCGCGCGGGTCCTCGGAAATGATTTGCTTCACCTGCAAAGATTATAAAAAACATAAGAGGGATACACGACAAACATTGGAAGCGAGAGGCAACATAAGTAAAAGAAGGCGACAGGTGCAGCATGAAACACAGCAGCAGCGATAGGATTGAGTGCAGTAATAGTAAAAAGGCAATCATACGTTTCTGCTTTTTTCTTCTTTACTCACCAGCATTTTGAAGGCGGGCTTGCTGAGCTCAGGCGTGCCCAGAGCCTCTGTGCACTCGTTGAACTTGTAGGCGATCGCCTCGATGTCCGAAGGCGACATGCTTCCTGCAGCGCCCAGGGCCAGCAACGCTGGGTCTTCAGCAGACGCGCGCGCGGACGCCGCATTGGTGTCCCAGGTAGCTGCAGATCCACTGCTGCTGCTGCTGCTTCCACTCGCGTCCTCTGGCTGGGGCGGTGCTTGAGGAGAAGGGGAGCTTGCATCCTCACTGTCGCCGCTCAAGTCCGCACTCTCCAACAAAGGCGAGGTGGCTGCTTCTGCTTCTGCCAAAGCAGCTGCCCCAGCTGCACCAGCGTCGTCGTCATCGTCGTCGTCGTTTTTGGTCTCAGGCTCCTTGTCGTTTGCTTCGACTGCCGCTGCCGCAGTAGGCGCGGGTGCTGCGGCTGCGGGTGCGCTCTCCTCAGAAGGCACCAGATCCGAAACGGCACCCGGGAAAGGCGGCATTGCGGGCATTCCCTCGGGCAGCTTAAACTCAGGCATCGCTAAATCTGGCATTGCGGGCATCCCCTAAGCCGGAGATCGCCCCAAAAAGAGTTGCAAAGACAAAATCATTTTAAACTGTTTTCAGCGCTATCTCTGCAAAACGAGTGAAGTTTTTTTTTTTCAAGCGGTTCTTTCAGTGAATCAAATCATACCTCTGGCATCGCAACATCTGGCAGTGAAACATCTGGCATTGCTAGGTCTGGCATGTTCAGCTCGGGCATCTTCACTTCGAAGCTGTCAAACATACCACTGCCTGCGTCCATCATCCCGCTGCCTGCAGCATCAAACATACCGCTACCCGCATCGAAAAGTCCGCTGCCTGCAGATGCTGCACCTGAAAACATGGAGGAGGCGCCATCGCCGATGTCGCCGAAGAAGTTACTCTCAGGCTGCGAAACGGCGGCCATCCTTTTCCGGCTCTAGAATGTCCCAGTCAGTTCCCTCTCCAAATGAACTGCTCGACCACACGAGAAACAAACCCAGGCAAGTAAGTACACGAAGGCTTAGTGGGACACCATAAAGTCGATGCATTGAAACTAAGTTTTAGAGCATTCAGGTGAACAAACAGTGTCGTCGGGATCTGTGCAACAAGTACGCGCCACGCATCCAGCGCCATTTACATTGTGCCGCAGATTCGAGGGATTTGATTGGCTCGATGCAGAAATGGATACAACCGAGGTCACGTTGCGTTGCGGCCTGAACCGGTTAGTAGTTAGTAGAAAAGTAAAATTTACCGAACTTTTTCCATTTCGTTCCCTGTAAAAGCTTACCGCGCTGCTCCCAGCAGGCAACTGTATAGCTTGCAACGGCGGCGCTGCTGAAGCTCGGCGCCGTTAGGTACAATAAACGTGGAATAGAAGCTCCCATTGTATATAGTAGCTTCATAGAGGCCATTAGTGCCCTTGGATTGAACTCAACGTGCAACCAGTTGGAGCGTAGTGTAGCGGCACGGACAAGCGTGTTGTATTAGAACCGTCGCAACCATGAGCGAGGAAGCAATGCTAACTCAGCAGGTGAAGAATAGCATCTAACGCATAATATGTTCATCGAATATCCATTTGAGACAACAGTACTTGAACTCAGAATCCGTCAGTGACGCCACTGTCATACTTCACAATTAATCTGATTTCTTTCTCCTCCGGTATTATTGGGGGCGTTATCACGACGTCAACAACTCTAGATTGACGACCTGCGGGAGAGGATGAAGCTCCTGCAGGGCGACCGGAGAGCCAACATGGAAATTATTCAGGCGAATAAAGATGCGAATAAAGACGAAATTTCGAGGTGCTTTCTAGACCATTTGAGTCTTTTGCCCCCTTCGCTCTAATGAACTGCTTCCCTCGTTTTTGGGCGTTGCTTTCTTCATACGCATAAATTGTCAACTCCTATTTTTCTTTTGATCGAGCAGGCTGCGCAGCGACAACAAAGAACTGCGCTTGAAAGTAGCATCCATTCAGAAGTCTTCAGGGGCCGGCGGGGAAGCGACCGACGACGACGTTGCTGCGCTACATGTAGAAGCGCTCAAGGCCCGCAAGAACTACGACTCTTTACACCTCCAATGCAACGCCAACAAAAAGGCAATCAGCCCTTGACCCATTCATATTCTACTTCCAAAAGATTGAAGATATCACGTCTAATTTGAAAAAAAGCCCAGTCGACTTTTACTCGATACACACCGTCACCTAGGCTGCGTTTATACCAGGAAATCAAACCTTTTACTTGCGTGTCGACCATTCAATAGAAGAAATTCCTGGCAACACCCCCACTCCCTCTTTCCCCAGCTTCAAGTCAATTTCTTCGTCCTTCCTCCACAACCTCACTTACGCGCGCTCTTTCCTTCTACACACCACCCCACTTTTTTTGGTCCCCCCCCTTCAGGAGCTACAAGAGCAGAAAGACGAAGTGCGCCAGCTAGAGTTGGAAGCAAGGCGGCCAAACCAGGAAGACTCCCCCCTGACCCGGAACATTCGCATGCTAGAAAACCGCCTGGACAAAGCCATGATCAAGTACAACGAAGCGCAGTCGATTCGCAAGACGTACGAGCAAATCGTGAAGCGGCTGCGTGAGGAGCGGATTGGGTTTGACTCGCAGCTCGGAGCGCTCGAGCGCACGATGCAGGCTAAGACCCGCGATTATGAAGAACTCTTGCTCCTTTCAGGTATGCTTGTAAAATAAGAAATTGTATTGTTTCTTTCGGAAGTCTCTTTATTTTTTTCTTTTTATTTTTGGCGGTGCGCGTGTGTCCTAAAATATATGAGGGATTGCTTAGCTGTGGAGTGTGTGTGCCTGTACGCATGGATTTAATCTTGAGAGGGCTTATCTCGTTCTTTATCTTTTTCTTTCCCGTATTTTCTTTTACCCTTCACTCTCACTCCTTTTTTGACCTCTTTATACCACCACTACTGCTGCTCTAGGTGACGCAACCCACGCGAGGGACGTGGCGAAGGGGGAGTTGGACCGGGTCCGGACCAGCTACGAGGAAGAAAAGCGCCGCCGCGATAGCACCTTGCGGGACCGGCACCAAGAGCTTGCCCTCCGCCGGCAAACCCAGGTAAAAAAAGATGGGTTAATATTGGTGTTGAGTGGTGTTTTGATGGATGATTCGGCCTTGCTCTCGTCGGTAACTAATTAATTGTCAACTCTGATCTGTCGTTGCCCATTTTCGATTCAAATCTCTTCGTTTTTATAGGATTTGCTCAAAGCGCGTGCGGAAAAGGCCGCCAACATCCGAGCCCAAGAAGAGGCCAAAGCTAACGGCTATGGCATCAGCGGGGAAGGCACCGAGTCCCTGCGGGCGGCTGCTTCCGTGAATTCCCTGACCGCCACGCGCATTGCTCAGGTGAGTTGATATATTGTGGAACAAAGAAAGGAAGCAAATTGAGCTGGCTTACGGCTTGATAATGTGCTTTTGTGAAAGTAAGCAATTTCAATTCTTCCTGTGCTCTTGCTTATTCCCGTCCTCATCTCCATTGACTGTGAACTGCGATGTGCCATATACTGCGTGTGCTTCATCAGGAGCGCAAGGAGCATAAAATGAAAATCGACATTTTCGAGTCGGCATTTCGCAAAATTAAAGAAGCTACAGGGGTGTCCGACGTCAACGAAGTGATTCAAAAGATTGTGAGCCAGGAGGGCACCACCGAAAACCTCATGCTGCTCACCAAGGACAACCAGGCCAAGATTCGCGCGTTAACCAATGCCAAAGAGGCCGCGCGGCAACGGGTGGACGAAGTGAAGTACGCGGGTGGGGGCGGCGGCCACCGGCGCAAGCTAGTGGACGATTTGGAAGAGCAGTGCCACACGTCGGCGGCCAAGCTGGACCGGTCCCGGGCCAAAGTGGAGCGGTTGAACGGGGTGCTGATCAGCGTGAAAGCGGGGGTGAAGCACTTGCAAGAGAAAGTGGCCCCAGCCATGCAGGAACTGGTGAGATGTCATTTGAGAGAATGTTCAAGCATTTGTTCGAATGCAAGACGATGTATAAGGGAGATTGAAAGGGAAATAGATTTTAATGTTCAAATGCAATGAAATGGAATTGTCACTGAACGTAAAGACCGTGCAATCTTGCCATGTATGCTTAACGTGTCCATCTTCGTGTGCGTATTATGATGCCTTACAGTGTTTCTCCTCCTAATCTGTCTTTTATATGTTAGGGCCAGGGATATCACAGCAGCGGCGAATTGACCGACGAGACCGTGGCGAGCGCTCTGGAAGACACGGAAAGAGCGCTGGTGCGGCTTTTGCAGCGGGTGAAAGCGTCGAAAGCGGAAGAAGCCGCCCTGATGGGGGGCTCCCCGAAAAAGGGAAGCAAGAAGAAGAAAACCAAGAAGGGCGAAAGCAAGCTCGACAGCAGCAGCGACGACGACGACGACGATGACGCCGAGTCGCTGTTGCGGGTCTCTCAGGCGGCCCTGTCGGGTGACGTGGACGACGCGATCTTGGCCGCGCGCCCTCACAACCAGCGGATTGAATTGCCAGTGCCCGAAGATGGGTGGTTTGGCGAAGGCTTGCCAGCGGACTTTGGCGCGAATGGCGGCGGGGATGACGGTGGTGGCGAAGAAGTCGGGGAGCTGACCCGCGCCAAAGTGAAGAAGCACGCGAATACTGTGGTGCGCCAAAAGGCCAAGGAAGAAGAAGCGCGCAAGAAAGCCGAAGCAGACGCACTTCTCGGCATTTACTGAGAAGGGAGTCCCCTCCTTCCCATCGCCTTTATTGGTAATGTTAAAATTATAATTCGAACTCGGTGAGTAATGGGCCATGCCCACTTTTCTTGTCTACCTGGTCTCTGGAAAGGCAATAAGTTATAAACAGTAAGCAGAATACAGCTATCACACACAGGCATTTATGTGGTTCTTAATGCCACGTGCCACTTCCATTTTCCATTGCCGTGTAAATCTGATTCATATAGGATATAGAATATAGTACTTCTTTCTTCGTACGAACACCACCAAAATCAAGTATCAAACCAAGGAAAAAAACCTGGGGTTGGCTTTGGGATTATGTTTTAAACATTCGCAGAACATCGGAGTGGTGTCTAATTTGTGCCAGGGAGCTCTGGCTCGGGTGTTCAAAGCTCATGCTTATTACGAGCAAAACAAAACCATTCCTACATCCAGCCCCCACTTCCTTTTGCCGGACTTGGCCCTTCTTAGGCGTTGTATCTCGGATACAAGGCTCGAAAATCCACGGGTTCTCCTAAGATCGACGAGTCGACCGGGCGCAGCGCTTGAGTGGCGCCAACCACGTCTGCTTTGGCCAAGCGCCAAATCTGGTGGTGGCCACTCATCGCACTGCGGGGCACCACCAGCCGCTGTGGCTGCTGGCACAGAAACACTACTTCGCTCTCAGACTCGTGTCGTAAAGAGGGCTTGGGCAACAAATGTAGCCTTCGGAAGTCACTCGCGGGCAGCACGGCCGCCACGTGCACCAGGCCAAGCAAACAGCGCGTTGGGTAGGCGCGCGGCAGGACGGCTTCGAGAGCTTCAGGACTGACGCCGTCCAGCTCGTAGAGGCGCTGCGGCACAGCAATAAAAAAAGGTACAAAACAGGAAGAAAACATGGAAAGAGAAAGGATACAACGAATTGCTAGAATTGATTGAATAAAGAAAGACGTTACTATCGCAGGTACGTAAAAATCGATTTCGCGTCTCAACCCATCGATCTATCAATTCATCATTCAAATCTTACCTTGTACTGGGCCTCTACTCTCGCAATCTCCTCGGGATATGGTTCCGCAGCCGCGGCATGAATCCACAGCGCTCCGTGAGTGAATGTTTTGGGTAACCACGACCGCCCCTCTGTAATAGGCACAAAAGATATGCACACACAAGACAAGGCCAAATGCACATGGTTACTTGAATGAAGTGTTGGCTTCAATACTCGATGCAGTATGTCACGATGCTGGGTAAATTCCCCAGTGAATATGATTTTTGAGATGGGCTTTTGTACCTGCTCAACAGCATCTCAGAAGAGAGCACCTCACATACCTAGTCGCTTGACTCCAGCTACGACGAGCGACGCCCAGGGCTGGTGCAAGGTGAGGCAATAGTACTCGTTGACTTTCGCGCCCCCGTCCAGAGGCAGAGCAACGAGCTGGGGTGCATTCTCCAAGCACGAGGAGCATTTGCCGCTCCCAAGATTGACCCCGTCGCGGCTTGTGGTAGGGCTGCTCCCGTGGCCGTTGCTGCTACCCCCACCACTACTACTACTACTACTACTACTACTACTAGTACTATCGTTGCTGGATTTGGCCACTACGGCTTTCTTGCGTTGTGCTTTGGAAAAGGAGTTTGCAGGGAGCGCGCACGAGCAAGCCGAGCAGTACAGCAGCTCTGCAGAGGGAACCGAGGGTGCAGCAGCAGCAGAAGTGGGCGTGGGTGGGTGTGGGTGCATTGTCGTCGTCGTCGTCGTCGCTGCAGCATCATCACTGGCGCTCGACGCTCGAGCAGCTTCCGTAGAGATTGAGACATGGGAGAATTCTGACTCCAGTGACGTCGACGATGACGTACTTGCTGACGGATGGCTGGTGCTTGCATCGGCTGGCTGCGGTGGCGGTGGTGGCGGATACACGGTCGACTGAACTCCAGGGCTAGTCACTTGTGCAACGACCGTCGAGGTAGGCGCCGCTGCAGATGCCGTTGATGCAGCCACGACCGCCGCACCTGAGCGCGCTGTACCTGTAGGAGTATTGGTAGCCCAGACTGACGGCGGCGGCGGCGGTAGGGAGCGGCGTTCTGGCGGAGGGTGGTTCCCCAGCGCCAAGGCAGCGGTGGAGGGACCATAGCCGAGCAAAGCTCCTAGCACAGCCGCGGCTTCCCGTCGCATAGCGAGGGATTGGTCTGCAATATATATATTAGTGTAATCAATGAAAAAAGTTATTTAATGAAGAAATGACTTCTGTGACTTCTCCCGCACAAACTCTATAGCGCATAGATGTTATAATAATAGATTGAAAGACAAGAGTGACTCTTAAGCTTGGGTCTTCACAACGCAAGATCAAATCATCAGGGACTCACCACTTTCGCGGCCGCCTTTACGATTGCGCGTCAACGTCCAAGCTTCTAGGCACTTGCTTTCTCCAAGGTTGTACGTTTTCAGGTGTTCGTCCAATGCTACACATTCTGCTCGATAGACAGCCCTGTCAAAAGAGACGGCATCATTGCCCAGTCGGCTGAGCCAAAGAAGTCACGAAGCAAAGAACAAAGGACAAAACCTTAACATACCTTCTTGTCACGGGACATTCGAACCGTCCAGTTGAAACCATGTAATTCGCCAACAATCGTGCATCGAAGAACTGGCCCTTAGCAGCTTGATTTCCACGTTTTTGCTTGGCTTTATCGCCAGCCCTGCGCGATGTTTCACCACCGAGTTCGAAAGGTGGGTATGGTAACTCTTGGAGCGGCATCTGGGAAATGGGGTCGCACCCTTCTAGTGTCGACCACCATTGAGCAGCCATACTTTGATAATTCGAGTGGCCCTGTGCCCTGCATATACGGTAACTACTAGATACTTGTTACAGGTAGGGCTTCCTAGCTAGCTAGAGAAGCTACGAGTGAATTGATGCAAATGATCAGCTTGCACGCTTGATGAATAAAATATAAACAAAATCTAGGTAGTAGACAGACGTAAAGCTGCAACCTCAATATTTATTTATTAGTACGCCTCATAAATATCTTCGTTGAGATGTCTCGTGGATGAACCTTCCGATGCTGAGTTGTTCGCCATTCGCCATGTTGTTGGTCGGCATTCGTCACCAAGGACCAACGGAATTCCTGCAGGAAAAAAAACAGGAAAATACAAGAGGTGGGCAATCAGACCAAGGGTGATCAGGTGTAACTGATCACCCTTGATCAGACCACAAGGCGACGTGAGGGTGGGGTGGGTAGGTGGGTTTCGGCCGTCCGGCTGGAAAAAAGACACCCTTTTTCCCGCCTCCCCCAGAGGAGGGATCGGCTATTCCCGTATATAGAGCACCCAACGGACAACTCCAGGGCGGTAGTTCGGTGTTTTCATCGCCCCCAGGGAGGGGGGCTCAGTATGGAAATGGGCACTACCCACCACCAGACCAGGTGGGGGGTAGGAATCGAAGGATCTCTGGAAAAATGGCCCTCTCATTGGTCAAATGGTTTTTGCCCACCTCTTGGGAAAATAGCAAGTTTTCCAGGAAACCAGGAAATAGCAATATCCTAGCTATATAACCCCCCTGTAGTGTTAGCATGCTCTTTGGGCTTGCTCGGTCTGTCGAAGTCAATTAATATTAACGTAAATTTACGGTTCTGCGGTCCAAAGTTTCAGACATCGGTAAATTAAAGCCAATCAGAAGCCCTCATTTACCAGGAAATCTGCATTAAAAAAACAGGACTAGAAAAACAGGACTTCGTTGTAGTCCCCTCCTCTGCGGGCGGAAACTCTTCTTTTGAGCGGCACTCTCAGAGCATGGAGGAGCGTGCCACTTTGGACCGCTACCATCACTTCCATGGCCACTCGGGCATGTGCGC
>Ga0307982_1003772_pt1 | contig 12061 bp, 6 predicted proteins | sample OrgLakmetagen989_FD_201847 | JGI IMG/M metagenome (GOLD analysis project Ga0307982, IMG submission 201847) | Saline water microbial communities from Organic Lake, Antarctica - #989 | ecosystem: Environmental > Aquatic > Non-marine Saline and Alkaline > Saline | place: Antarctica: Organic Lake... | reverse complement strand
CTTCTCTATTCACTTCCACTCTACGGACGAGGAAGGAGTTCCTGCCCTGCCAGGGCCTCTCATGGCCCGGGGGCAGAACAATAGGCGCCCTGCGCGCTGAAAGGCAAATTTTGACCTCTGCAAATGGAACTTCGTGTTCCGCACGTCACGAGCTACGCTCGCGCGCCTTCCTCTTTATTGTTTCTGCGGAGTGCGCGCTACCCACAACTGCCTCGCTTTTTGTAATTTTTGCGATAATTTTGGCCAATGCCCCTCCCCCTCATGATTCACTCCGCACTTGCTTTGTTTGCGCAACGCACGCGCATTCCCACCTCTGCCCGCAGCATTGGCTTCTGTGTCATTTGGGTTTGTATTAGTTCGAGTTCGAGCTAAATTATATGAATCTCTTGTCTTAATCCCCCAAAAAAATTCCTAAGTCCATGGCGCTTGGAATTATAACATGTATTGAATGAAGTTTGAAGAAATAAAGAGAAGTACTTCGCTAGGGGAATCATAACCGGAATGCCCAATGCTGCTCGCTCGGCGTTTTCTTGGCAGGCTTGCTTAAGGACACTTCAACGCCTTCGCCCTTGGCCGTGAGAACGAGGCCAGACGCAGCCTTGCACGAGAGCGCGCCGGTTTTGGCGTTCAAAGTCCACACTTGCGAATCGTCGTTGGCCAACGTGTTGGTCACCAGCTGCAGGGAGCTGCTCGAAGATTGCTTCCTGCCTTGCCCGCTCGAGGATTTCACGTACGCCAGCACCTTCCTTGTGGCCTCGTGCTCCAATTTGCCGTCCGCGTCGAGGCGCCATTTGAACTGGTGCGACACTTTGCTCTTGCCGTGGCCCTCTGCGGCCTCCGATAAGACGCCTAAAGCAGCCTCGTTTTCACCGCAACCTAACGCAATCCCGTTTTCGGTCACGAGGAACCCGAAGGGAATACCGGATTCTGCAACAGCGTGCTTGCGCATTTGGATGCGCACTTTGGCCTCCACGTTTCGCTCTAAGTCGTCTTCGTCGAATGAATCGCGAGCCACAAAGCCTTTTTTGGCTTCGGCCATCAACTTCTCTTTCAAAGCGGCTGTTTTCGTGGCGGTGGCTTCCGCTACGAGCTCCTTCTCTCTGGCCTTTTCCTGCTCGAGGGCAGCGGCTACGGCCTGCCTTTCCTCGAACTCCTTCAACTTCGCCGCCTCTTGCGCGGTCTTCTTGGACGAAATTTCGGCTTTGAATTTTTCGTCTTTCTCTCGGATGGCGGCCACCTTCTTTTTGTGCTCTTGACTCTTTTGGGCCGCTTTCGCCTTTTCTTCTTCGCTTTTCTTGAAGTCGTTGCGCGCTTTTTCTTCCTCCATCTTCGAGCGCTCGGCCTTCAAAGTTTCAAGCTTCTTGTTGAAGGCTGCGTCGTTAGCTGCCAATTGCTCGACCTTCTCTTTTTCTTTCTGCTTCTTGGCCGCGAGCTTCTGCTCCGTTTTCTGCTCTTTGGCAGCGATAGCGGCTTCGCGGTCTTGCTCCTCTTTCTTGCGGCGCTTTTCCATCTGCGCGTGTTCCTTCTCCGCTGCTTCGCGCTTTTCCTGCGCCTGCTTCTCCGCGGCTTGCTGCTTCTTGCGGCGTGCTGCTTCCTCAGCCTTGGTTTCCTTGGCGGTCTTAGCGGCGGCCTCTTCCGCAGCCTTGCGGCGAGCCGCGCGCTCCGCCTCGTACTCGTCGTTCATGGCCTTGAGTTTCGCCTCTTCCTCAGGGGCCAGCTGGCGACGCGGTGGCAAGGTCTTCTCCGCTTTTTTGGCCTCTGCCTCGGCTTCAGCCTGCTTCTTGGCCTTAGCAGCCGCCCCGCGCACTTCGTCCGAGTCCATGGAGGTCCCCGGAACGGGGTTTGCTTCCTGCCATGCCGCGCAGCAGTACTTGCGGGCTTTGGCGTTTTGCGCAACCGCCGCGTCGCAAATGGCGAAGTCTTCCTTCATCTCGCTCGACGCGTACTGCAGCGCCAAGCCGTACTGCTCCACGGCCGCTTCCACCACGGCCCGGTCTGCCCGCGGCTCGGCCCCCGCGAACTGCAAAATCCGGCCGTCTTTGCTCACGCACAGCAGCATGAATTCCACGTCGTGCGCCAGCGACTTGGCGACAAAAGGGAACGCGCCCACGTCAGTCTCCACCGCAGCAGTCGCCACCTCTTTGTTGTTCTTGAAGCAAGTCCCAATGAACTGCATGGCGCGGAAGTTGCTGCGCACCGCCACCATGGCCACTTCCTCGTCGCGCTTCAGCTCGGCCCCCGCGAATTGCACGGCCGCGCCGTTCTGCGCGCACGCCGCCAGCACGACACGCTTCGTTTCTCGCAGCGCAGTGCACGCGTTCTCGAGGTCCATGCCGTTTTTGGACACGGCCGCCAGCACTTCGTCGGTGTCAGTCCAGTTGGGCTCTGCCTTCATGTCCGACTCGGCGCGCGCTGCCGCCAACTCGGCCTCTGCTTTGGCGCGTCTTTCTGCTTTCCTAGCCGCCGCCTTGGCCTCCTTTTCGCGGCGCAACTTGTCTGCCTTTGCTTGAGCAGCTGCTTCTGCTTGCGCTTTCTTTTCCTTTTCCCGAGCTTCTGCCTCGACAGCGGCCTGCATCTCCGCTTCTACTTCTGCTTTCTTAGCCTTCGACGAGCCAAAGAACGAAACCATGCTTGCAATTGGAGTTTCGAAAGTGCGTGATAGACCTAAGAAGTAGAGCAGAAAACGTGTGAGACTAATGTTTGAGAATAACATATATTTTTCGATGTAGTCCTAAGTGACGCACCATGGCTTTTAAAATTGTACGGGGAAATAACTTCCTCATGCCAAAGATTGACACAAACTTAAACACCCCTTTCAGTAACACTCTTTATGTATTAACACACGACTTCTAATACATTATCGATGACATTGTTTTACTTTTGAGGCTTACTATAGAGGATTTAAAGGGGTGTGAGTGGTGCAGCAGGTGCTGCACGGTGCGCCGGCCTACCTTGGGGATAATGTTTTGCTCAGGAATGTTTTCGTTGATTGACTGCTGCTTGTGCGAAAACTTCTTTTGACTTTTAGCTTCGCACAATTCGGTAAAATTTGGTCAATCACTTCAACTCTCAGTTTGGACCAATCAGATCCAATTCGGTCGGTACTTCCGAACAACCGATTGACCGATTTGACTGGAGGAAGAGTTCGTTACTTTGCTCGTGCATTATTGGATCATTCGTGATTCTTTAGCTCACAACCTAACAGTTTCATCGAGAGGGCAATCGCTGAGCTACATTATTGTCTCGACCTCTTCGCTACTCATTCTACAAATCCATTGAAGAGCACGACAACAATTTCGATCACTGCCGTCATCATCATCATACTTTATCTTACTGCTGTGCCAGCGGGTGACCTAAAACTGCATTCGGAGCTTATAGGCTCAAACCCACGCTTGAGATTCACATTCAAGGATAAAACTCAACGACTGGTGGAAGAATGGCTCATAAGGAGTCTATCAAAGAAAAGAAGGCCCGTCTGCAACGCGAGAAAGATGGGTCGGTTGTGGTGACAGCGCAACCGAGCTTAGAAACTCTCGAGAGCTCCGCCTCAGACACAGAGGCCAGTGACTCGCCCTCAGAAGGAGAAGACGAAGAATCAGGAGAAGGCGAAGTCTCTGACAACGCAGGCGACGATTCCTCCGACCTGGATGTTTCGGACGAATCCGAGGATGACGAAGACGACGACAATGCTTCCGCTGACGGCACCTCAGACAGTGAGGATATGTCATCAGCTGCTGCGTCGGAGGGCAAATCGAACAGTTCGAGCGCGGCGTCGCAGTCTGGAAAGGGCAAGCCTCGCAAAAGCAACTCGGCCGTTTCTACTTCTAGAAGTAGCAAGCACTCCAAAGATGAAGAAGAAGCTGAGTTCCCACCTGTGGGAGGAAAACCGAAGTCAGGGCGTACCAATGGGGGCGTTGTCGGTTTGTTCAACACTCGCGTTGTCGACCAACCAGCAAAAGAAGTGGAACTGGTCGTGCCCAAGACTCCGTCGTCGCCAACTCCATCGTCAGTGGGGAACCAAAGATCGAAAGCTGCAGCAGCGAAGGCACCTGCTAGCAATGAGCGTTCGAAATCTGGTGCTTCGCGGAAAGAGATTCGCAGCAGCGTGCACGCTACCGTGGACCAAAAGCAGCTGCTTACGATCAAGACGCCTTTCTTCGAGGGGTACGAAACAGACTCCTATCATCCCCTTAAACTCATTATGAATATTATATTTTATTCCTGATGAACTCTTCTGACACTGCTGAGTGCTTCAGTCTGAGAACTGTCTGCTTCGTGGCACTTCCTCATCTTTTCCACCTCCTCGCCTTCGAAACAAACATTTTCCTCTCTCGTCCCACCAGGGAGCTCGACAAGCTGATTCAGCGCAAGCACCCTTGGGTGGGGGTACGAACACGCATGGTGCGTCTTTATGCCGATCGGCTCGAGTGGGGCATTTTGGACAGAAACACGCGCCATTTTGAACCCAGTTACGGGTCTCCGGTGCCCGTGAACCATCTCTTTGAGGTACTACAACCGTTTTGTTTTCTGTCAGTAGCATCGGATACTAGTCTCGTACATTCTCGCTTTGTTTCGCGTTCATGCTTACACAATTACTTTTTTGATTTCTATCAAAAAGCTACTCCTTGCAGCTCAAAGAACACCTAATTCTTGTTTCTTCTTACAGATCGAATTGAAAGGACCAGACGACGATTACTACGCGGACGGGGGGCTCCAGCCGAGGTTCATCGTGGTGCGGTCTCGTCCGGTGGATCCAGTCAAAAACGACAAGGGTTTTGACGAAGACAACGACGACGACACGCCCTTGAGAGCGCGTTGGCGAGTGGACGTGTTTCAGGAGACCCCAAACGCGCCGGCGCCCAGCGTCCGAGGCTTAGGCCACCACCACGCGCCCGGCGGGAAGTCCGGGACCAAACCGGTGGGCAACGACCTGTGCCGCGTGGCGAAACGGTTACAGGGGGCTCATCGCGCCCTGCACCAGGAGCGCCACGGCGACGACCAAGCCGCGAAAGCAGCCGCGGAAATCGAAGCGCAGAAGTTGGCCACCCGGGTGGGGGGCGCCCTGTACGATCCGGTGGACATCTGCGACGCGCCTAGCGTGTGTTTGGCGGGCCTCATGGGGATTGGCTGCTCGGTGCTGGGGAGCCACTTGGCCCAACCGTCGGTCGCGAACGCCATCGTTCCCTGGACCTGCTTTAACGCCCCGTGCATGGCCACCACGGCGTTTGGCTTCGCTGGCGCGGGCTACGGGATCTTCGGGTTGGGCTGCGCGGCCATCGGGTGTGTGCGAGGTTGGGATGTGCTGCCGGTGGACTGCGGCTGCCGGTCGGCCGAGCCGCCCCCGGCAAGGTACACCCTCGAAGACGTTGAATTAGCCCGCTTGCGCAATGACGGGCCCCCAGAGGTTGCCAGCACCACGGGGTCAGAGAGTGAAAGCGAAAGTGACGATGAAAACGAGGAGGACGATGATGATGAAGCGAAGAGCGAGGAAAGCGTCGCCATAGAAGAGCCCGAAATCATCGAGGACGAGAATAATGACGAGGAGGAGGAAGAAGAGGAAGACCCGAGTGGCAAGTCTTCATGCTGCTTAACCACCCCCGTTACTTTGAGGGACTACACGATCACCAACTTCAACCATGTGCAGCAGTACGCCTTCAAAGCTGCGCTCGCGCAAACCCTCAACGTACGACCGGGCCAGTGCGCGATTTCAGGCCTACGAGCTGCTGAAGAGGCAAGCAACAGCCGGAGCAGCACCAGCAGCAGGCACAGCAGCAGCAGTGCTGGCGGCGTCAGCTTCAATGCCGTTGCTCATGGCGTGAGCAAGAAAGGTGCACGAGCTTTGTTGCCGAAAGTGCATGAGCCCGTGAGTCGCTCCCTCGCTGCTCACGTTTTAAAACTAGGCCTTGGGAAGTGCGACGTCGGAGAACCGAAAGTCGCCAAATACGTGGGCGCCATCGCTGCTGCTACTCTGGCTGTTTATTGGAAGACTGACGAGCATGCGGCCAATCGGATGAGCGTGCAAGAATCGCCTCGGCTCGAATGGGGGCAGAAAGCAGTATCGCCGCCAAAGCTCAGGAAGTCAGCGGCAGCATTAGCTTCACCGCTGGCGCCGCTGCCGCCTCCGCCAAAAGCCCCTACCATTCGGGGCACGTCGGACCTCGTGAAAGTGTTTGCTTTGGCGGAGCCCTTGGGCATGCAAATCGAGCCGGACAACTCGGTCTCGAGCGTGCCATCCGGCCACCAAGCAGCGAAACTGGGCGTGAAAGTGGGGTGGCAAATCGAAGCAGCCGAAGACACCAGCGGCGTGGCGAGGTCGGTGCACTCGCTTCACGACTTGACGCACCTCATTGAGCGCCGAAAGAAGCAAGGGAAGCTGAAGGACGTTGCTCTTCGGTTTCGGGACAAAAGTACGGTGAAAGCGTTGAGGAAAATTGCCGACCGCGGTGCAGGAGAAGGCTTCCAGGCCCTCTTTGAGGTGGCAGCCCACCCCAAGAGCAAAATGGGCAAGAAATTGGCGAAATGGATGCGTAAACCTGCGGTGCTGCGCTGCGCCGCCAACGACTGCATCAGCGGGGAGCCTTTGGTTTTACAGGGGGCGGGCTCGTCCAAGGGCGACAAACTGGTCCTCGTGCAGCACACGGGTTTCCCCAACCAACAGTGGTGTTGGGACGGTGACACGCAGCGGTTAGGGCCCGCGCATTGTGCCGTGAATTCCGAGGACGACGAAGATGAAGACAGCGACAGCAGCAGCAGTGGCAGCAGCAGTAGTGGCAGCGACAGCAATGCCTCGGATTCGAGCAGTCAAGGAGGAGGAGGAGGCGCGCCCCATTCGTTAGTGATTGACATCGAGGGCATGCGCTGTATGCCCGGCACGCGAGTCGTGCTGGCGCGGCCAATGACCGACACGGGCCGCTCCGCGCGCAAAAAACGCGGCCGCAGCGTCGCTTTGGGGGGCCAGCGGTGGTGCCTCAACGACCAAGGCGCGCTGGCGAACGGGATGAGCGACGGGCAGCTCGTGTTGGGCTTGCCCGAAGGCGAGCACGTGGCTGAGGGCACGGAAGTGGTGCTGGTGGAAGAGCATTCCAACCGCCGCCTGCACTGGTCGCTCGATTTCGACGTTGATACGTAAGGGCTACAAACTTTTGGGGGTATTTTGTTGGTGGTAGTTATTACAAATCTGGAATAAGTTTGGCATAGATGTTAATTATTCCGATAGTAGCCGATAATTTGCCGATTTATAGCACATAGCCGAATATCAAAAGTATTCCCAAGCTCTAAGAATGAAACACAATCCGGGATTGTATTAAAACGTATAAATTTCTTCAATTAAAATACAAAAAAGCTTGTACACGCTTGGGTTTGTCTTCCTCCTGCGAACATGACTGCAAACCAGCTGATTTGATAAGAGCTCGTTAGCTGCAAATATACTGTAAAAGGCGGTTATGTAGCATGAAATACTTGATTGGAAAGTTTCCCGATCTCAGCAACAGCGCCGTACTGACTTTCATCTGAGCTCGAGTGGCATGTTCAGCCTAACAGTGCTTCAGCAGCAGCTTCGAGGTCGTTGCGGTGCTCGAGCAGAGTGGCCCGGGCCAACTCGTCGGGAAAGCCCATTGCCAGAAGCATGCCTACTTTCTCTTCGTCCACCACTTGTGGGGGTGGCGATGGCAACCGTCTTCGCGGGGCTTGCGTGCCTTGCGTCTCGCCTAGGCCGTCGACGCCGCCGCCGAAGACGCTGTTGACCATTTCGCCGCGCCGCATTTCGAGGTAACGGGCCATGGCAGGGTCGAAGTGCACTTCACGGAAAGGGTCTTCGGAGTCCACCGGCCGGAAATGGTTCTCTCGGAGCGCGCTGCTGCTGCTGCTGCTTGCAACGTCGCCGAAGCCTTCGATGTCGTCTTGGCTGAATGAGAAAGGATTCGCCCGTTGTTGGCTCGCGAGTTCAAACACCGTCGACTCTTCTTCTTCTTCGTCGTCGTCTGATTGGGCAAACATGGCGTTGCGGGCGGCTTCGTAGCATGCGGCAGCGCTTGAGTTGGTCCCAAAATCAACGCCCATGTCTTCAGCGGTCTGGCTGCTGCCGTGTTGGTTTGTGCACACCTGCACGGATCGAGCAACGATGCGCCCCGTGTTTGGAACGCAGAGCACGTATTGCATGCGCAAGGCATCATTCGAGCCAACTGGTGGTCGATCGCCTTGTCCAATGGTACTGGTATGAGGTACAGAACAAGAAGAAGAAGAAGAAGAAGGGGTGCTTGCGAAGCTGGCCACAGAGTCGGGCCTGGCTTCAAGGAAGGTCGAGGCAAGGGTGTGGGCCAGAGGGCGAATGTTGGTGGGGCTGAGCCAGGTGGTGCCTTGAGACGGGGCCCAGTCGCTTGGTTGTCGCGTGCCTGGCAGGTGCACGCGAGACAGGGTGGCGACTTCGCGTTGGTTGAGCAGCAGGGCGAGCCGCCGCACCCCCTCCGAGGGCGGCACAGCCGCTCCGCCGCCCGACGGAGCCAGCGCATCGATTCCTCCATGGCTCATGGACTCGCCGCTGCTTCTAGCGCCACTCCCAACCACATTGGAGCCAAGTGGAAGCTCGTCGATCACGAACAAGAGGTCAGAGAGGTCGCCGGTGCTGCTTGCGGCGGCATTGGCGCTCATGGAAGCTGCTGTGGTGGCATCGTCGGTTGAGGTCGACTGCACACGGTACACGTATAGGAGGAGGGAGCGGTGCCAAGGAGGCCCCGAAGAGATTCCGCGTGTCACGGTGAGCGGGAATTCCGCCACAAAGCAGCTGTCGTCAACCCATGAAGCATGGCTGTGGCTTCGCTTCTTGTCATTCTTGACACCGCCACCACCGCCACCACCGCCGCCGCCGAGGTTGTCGTACTTCGTGTCCGGAGTCCCTGGGCGCTGCGGAGGCGGCAGCGGGGGAGGCTCTGAAGCTCCTTCGCTATTGCTCGCTGCACCTGAATTGCCTTCGGTCCAATGCGCACCCGTGTCGTACTCGCCAAAAGCGCAGTCGTCTCCGTCGCGCGCTCCAACGCTGCCCGCGCCACCTAAGCTGTCGGTGGCGTCATCGTCATCACCACCGCGGCCGTTGTGACCACCGATACCGCTGCCCCCGACTCCTGTGCCGTGGCCGCCGCCATTGTTGAACCGGTGGCGCGTTTGTTGGTCGTGAAACGCCAGCGACGCCACGCTCAGCGCTGACATGTTGCTGTGGTGGTGGTTGTGGTAGCTGCTGCCACCACCGACGTCATGGAAGTCGCTCTCGTCGAAGTGCATCGAGTTCACCGCCCGGGATAGAGAAGGGGGCGCGTTACCAACGCCACTCATGCCACCAACCTTGTCGTCGTTGTCAGCGTTGTCCAGGCCGCCCTCCAAAAGCCACTCCACGGCTTGCTCCACGCTGCCTCCGCACCGGTTGAGGGCTTTGGTGGCAGCGGCCTCATCGGGGCACACCCCCATGTCCATGAGCTGCTGCACCTGCGCTGCCTGCATCGCACCCCCGCTGCCGCTGCCGCTGCCGACACCCACTTGAGGTGGTGCCATGGCTGGCCTCTCTAAGGACGACGACGACGCTCGTGCCAGGGCATTGTCGTGACCTCCGCCGCCAGCTTCAGGCAAGGCAGAGGCTGCTTGAGTCACGCGATTCTTGGTGCGCGGTGGCGTGGTGAAGGGGTCTGTGGCCAACGGCCCAAATGCCGACATGGGTGGACCAAACCCGCCGTTGTTGTTCTTGTCCTTGTTCTCGCCTTTGTCGTTGTTGTCGTTGTTGCGAGGCGGACTGAGTGATGCTGCCCCCGACGCGGTGAAAGGCTCGACGGTTGACCCCACTTGGTGGCTGCTCTCAGAGGGGAGCCCCGCGGTGCTCCCTGCGGTGCTGCTGCCCGAGCCCGCGCTGCTGCCGCTGCTGCTGCTGCGCAAGAAGCTCGAGTCTCCTCCTCTCCGGCTTGCATCCCATTCTATGGCGTGCCGCATCACAGTGCTGAGCTCCTCCTTGGGAGGGGGAAGCTTCGCGCCGATGCTCAGGTCGTCCTTGCTGCTGCGGCTGTGGAGGAGGTTGTTGTTGTTGCCCACTGTTGTCGTCGTCGTCGTGCCGCTCGAGGACGCCCAGCTGGGGAGGTTTGGGTTGTTCACAGCACTGCGCAGCGGCCCTTGTGGCCGAGCTATGCACCGCGCGCTGTGCCCAAAAGGTTCCGGCCCAGTCGCTGCTGAAGGTCCTCCTCCGCTTCTGGCGTCAGTGCACGGCTCTTGAGGGGTTACAACAACAGGAGCGGTGGTGCTCCAGCCTTGGCGTTGATGCGCGCGGCTGCAAAAGAAGGCAGTGCCGCAGCGCGCGCAGCGGTACTGAGTTTGGACGCCGCACACGCCGCAGGGGCCAACGAGTGGGAGTTCCACAGGTGACGACTGTTGGGAAGCTTCTCCCTGTTGATCAGGCAAAGTGTCGCTCTCTTCTTTTGGTGCATCGTTCATGCCTGATTCATAAGTATCGGTGGAGGTAGTGTGAACGTTTAAAAGTTGCCGTTAAAGTATATCAGCGGAAGCAATTGAATACAGGAATGCAAGAAAGAGGTTGGATTCATTAGACGTTGAATCAACTTAAAATCCTAGGCAAGTGACAGGGAAGTCAATACCTAAAATGAAACAACCCTCGTTTCTGCCTACGGCGAGCATGTCACATGGAATAAGTACACGAACATATTAGACATTTTAATCATTGGCTAGGATTACGTCACCTTCTGGTTCAATGTTCTCTGCATTTGAAGAAGGCCTCTCTAAATTATTATCCGAACCTGTACGGTGGCGCCAATTGAAGACAAAAGACTGAAGAGCGCATACAATCACTAGATTAATGCGAAGGACTAATGAGTTCTGTCTATCTTTACCGCTAGAATTAGACTCGCTGATCTTCAACTCCGTATCCTCCTCCATCGCAAAGCTTGCCGCTGTATCCTTCACACCGTGAGAGGAGTCATTGCTGCAGTCAGTCATAGCCGCAGAAGCTTCATGGGGCTCCTCCACCTTCAAGAATGTAGGGATGAGTGATTCTACTATACACTGGACTTTACTCAGCATCCAAGACAAACCGGAGCCTTTGAAATGCATACCCATTACCTCATTCGATGGGCTCGGAATAATCTTGCACTCGTCGATGGGTACTTCTAATTCTTCCTTGCCGTCGTCAAGATAGCGAATGTAGGCTAGGGTTGTCGGAACTGTACCACGGTGAACCACGAATGCCTTGTAGCCAACACCGTCAATGAAACGCTCTATTGAAGTACCATCCTTCCATTCGGGAGACATACGCTCCACTGCAGTCCCAAAAGATTGCTGTGTTATTTCATGGAGGCTCCTCAGTTGCCCGGGGTCTAAGGTCTAAGTCTAAGTGGTCTCGTTGCTTCTGTACGTGTCTGTACGTCTGTACTAGAAGAAACGGTAATTTAACAATCGACCTTATTTACCGATCGGTCGGTATCCTCGACTACAGGGGGAATTGGGCGTATACTTATAGGCTAAACAAAGGCTGAATAGGGCGCTTTTAGCTAATACTAGGCCAAGCCAGGTGCTTCCATGAAGCTCTTAAAGCAGATATAATGCTTAATTCATCAAGCCTTAGAATGGTGCCATCGGCTCTATGGGTGTCCTCCTTACTGCATTGCGGTGGCACCCCATTTGATTGCTGTCTTCAAAGTTACCAAAATTAGTTAGGGCACCTAAATGCTTTTCAAGGAATTGAGAATACCCTTGGTCTGTACATTGAGCCTAACCCATCAAGCCGCTGCGATCGAAACAGTGCATCGTGTGATCGTGTGCTCGGTGATATCTGCAACCGAAAGAACAGGTCCAGTGTTGTTCACTCCCCCAAAGCGAACGAGACCAACGTCGCACTACCATTCCAACGATTGTAGATATGAGATGATAGTTCAACAGAACTTTAGTAAAATTGTCACTATAGGAAAAGGCGAGACGTTGCAAAATTGTGCTAGAAGTAGTGACGAACCCGTTAGTAGTCACCGAAAGCTTCTTGGTGTCTCACACTTTCCTGCAAGCTTTCGCTTCTTCGCTTCTC
>Ga0307982_1003769_pt1 | contig 12067 bp, 6 predicted proteins | sample OrgLakmetagen989_FD_201847 | JGI IMG/M metagenome (GOLD analysis project Ga0307982, IMG submission 201847) | Saline water microbial communities from Organic Lake, Antarctica - #989 | ecosystem: Environmental > Aquatic > Non-marine Saline and Alkaline > Saline | place: Antarctica: Organic Lake... | reverse complement strand
GGCGAGGGCGCGGCAACCCTGACGACGATGACGACGACGACAAAGAAGTTCAAGGAGAAGGTCAAGGCAGCGCCACGGGAAGCGTGCAGCAGCATCAGCAGCAGCAGCAGCAGCAGCAGCAGCAGCAGCAGCGCGGCGGCGTGTACTTCTGCGACCGGTTCCGGCGCTACCGCTTCACCTGCAACGCTGGTGGCCTCGCGCTCTTGCGGGGCCTCGTGGGCGCCAACAAAATCCTCTTGGGGGCCAATGAAGCGTGTTTCGACGGGATGCATGCGCGGGAGGTGGCGCGGCAGCGGCAAGAAGGCTACGCCCTGTACGAAGAAAAGCCCACCCTCCAAAAAGGCCACCACGGCGGCGGGTATCCAAGCAACAGCCACAGCAGCGGTGCTAGTGCTAGTACTGGTGCGGGTTTTGTGCGGCCGCTAGGGACCTGGTCCGACGCCGAGTACGCCCTGCCTGGGTTTCAGTGGATGTACCTGCGGCTCAAGTCCTTCCAGCGCTTCGCTGAAACCTGGGCGCTGCTCGAGCGCTGCGCTGCCGGTGGGCTCTTTTTGCCCGGTGCGCCCCTGCACAACTGCTGCGCTACATCATCCTTTACATCTTCGCCGTCGTCTGCGCCTGCTGCTGCCCCTGCTGCTGCACCTTCGTCTTTACCCGTGAAAGTCGTGTCGCTCGGCGGTGGGCCAGGCTACGAGCTCCTCGCGGCGGACTGGTTCTTTTGCCTCGAGGCTGCCGTGCCCTCGTGGACCTGGCAACCAAGCAACAACAATGGTGCTACGACTGCTGCTACTGCTTCGTGTGACAGTGGTGTTAGCAGTAGCAGCAATGACACCAGCAGCGGCACCAGGGCAGACAGTGGAGCTGCTGGACAATGGGTGTTGCGTCCAGCACGCGAACTGAGCGCAGCACGAGCGGCCTGGCTCTCGTCGAATTTCCCCAGGCAAATTCCCGCTCAACTGCCACCGTCCCCTGGAGCGCCTCCTCGCGCATATTTTTCAAGCCTCGATTTGCAGGTGAGTACCTGGTTATCCTCTCTTTGCGACTTCTCACGACTTTCACTTCTCTTTTTCGGTATCTGTTTGTTCACTTCTATACCAATGGCTGTAAAATGATTCATTTTGGTTGTTTGCTCATTCAATGCCTGTGACATATGTATGCTCACTCAAACTCACCTTTGAATACCGTGTGACTTCAACCACAGCCGACGTGGGACCGCTACGTGCATGCGCTGGGGTACGGTTTCCAGCCTTTCGACATGTACGACTTCAATTCGCAAGACATCCTGCAGGCACCCACTGCACCGCCGCCACCACCATCGGAAGCAACACGTGCTGCTGCGGCGACTAGCGCAAGTCCTCTAGACGCAACCGATACCGCTGGGGCTGATGCTGCTGCTGGAGTTGCTGATGCTGATACCAGTGGAACACCAGCCGCACGCAGCGACCCCGACAGGACGATCGCACCGGTGGTGTGTGTGCTGTCGAACATTTTGTGCTACTGCAGTGACGATGCCACAGCGGACTTTCTGGCCAGGTGCACGCTGACAATCATTTCAACAAAGGAGTGTATTCCTTCTGCCTTTCTCTCTATTTCTTGTCGTGTTGACAAATCTTTTCATGTCTACGTTCTTTCTATTTGTGTTTGTGAGTGCTCTATGTCCATGCATTTCTTGAGGTGCATTAAACGTTTCATTGCGTTCCATTATTTCCGTGCTGCTCAATGGTAGTGCAGTCATTCTAACCCTTTTTTTTTTGTGTGCCTAACTAGCCTCCTGAAGCCTGGCGGCGGCGTTCAGTGCATACTGGTCAACGAGCGAGGTGCGGAACAGCGGATGGCACCTTTGCTAGAGCGGCGCGGCATTGTGGTGGTTAAGCTTCTCGATCAGGTTCGGGAGGGGGCGTTCATTCCGTTCCTCGTCTCCATGCGTTCTTTGTTTGGACATTCCTTCGCTTGAGCGTTCTTACACGTGTATCCCTTCGTGCCGGTTTGATTGATATTTGCTCAATGATATCTTTGCTTCTGTTTATCTAATGCTTTCACAGGTAGCATCGGGTCGCGACGATCGTCAAATGGTGTTCTTACCACCAGGCACTTCGGTTGCAGGGCGAACGCCAGGTGCCACTACTGTAGTAGGGAGTGCCGCATCCTAATATCTCTTTCAATTCTTATTAGTTTATTTTATTCGTTCCTTTATATTCATTGTCATTCACTTCTTAAATTGACATTACTTTCTTTTGCTCGTGCTTTTTGCTCGCAAAAGGATCATTGCCGAACATTCCGCTTTCCCTGGATGCTTTCCATGCAGCTACATTCTCCAACCAGCCTTATGAAGAGAAGAAATATGCTCGTGAATAGATCGGCCTGCTGGTGGATGTGCCATGTCCTCGCATGGCTAGTAAATTTTTAAGCCATCTGGCTTCTACAAACCTTCCTCTTTACGATTCTGACTTGCGCGCAACACAAATGCGTGCACTTTTGCCCGCAGCATTGGCGTCTCTGTCATTTGGGGTTGTATTATATTACTTGAGAGTGGATTGGCGAGTTCGAGCTCAGTTCAAGCAAAGGCTATTAGGATAATCTCGGGCGCATACCCACATAAATTCAAAAGTTCAAATTCGAACTATAATCACACGACTAAAACCCTAAAACGGTGCAGTGTGCCAATGTGCACGGTAATCGGTAAAATGTGCACGTTTTTCTATGACTTTGGACCGTCACAACCACTTCCATACGCAGAAGGGACTTAAGGCTGGCCCCACATTTATTTCATGAACAGTTTCCACTTTAGAGAGGGGGGGTCCAAACTTCCAAGCCTCTACACACTTCCTATTTACGATTTTGACTTGCGCGCAACGCACGCGCGTACACCTCTGCCCGCAGCATTGGCTTCTGTGTCATCTGGGTTTGTATTAGTTCGAGTTCCATGGCAACTCGGGGAAACTTGTCAGGATGCAGAATTGGTTATCTTCCTAGTTTGAGCTGCTTCGCTTTGTGCTTCTGCCTGTTGCCCTTCTAATTTTGGCACTGGCACTGGCACCTCAAGTCCTCAAGACCTCAAGGCCTGTGTCAAAATACGTATTTTACGTATTTTACGTACTGTATACTACAGATACGTGCCACGTCGTCGTGCTTCATCTTTTGGTGTGTGTGGTGAGCACTCAACTTTTTAGACCTTCTATCGCTCATTCGAAGACAATGAGTTACGGTGGTGGCGGAGGTAAGCCTTGCGCTATATGGAAGTCTTCTTTATGTTTTCGAGATAGATTGTTCGTTTCAGCGATTAATCGTGCTCATGGCGTTTCCTCGACGCTGGGCGAGATTATTACATTCACTTACCCTTCCTTTGAACTCATTTTACTTGCTCGCTCTGCGGCTATAATTCTTAACAGGTTATGACAGCCGGCGTGGCGGAGGCTACGGTGGTGGAGGCTACGATGGTGGCGGCGGCGGTGGTTACGGCGGTGGTATGTCAGCTCACGAATTGAATTCCTATTTAGCTGCGTGCAGGGTCTTCTACGCGCAGTGCTTTTTTAACTTTCCTACCTTCATACTAGAAAGTTATGTAAGGAATCTAAAATTCGTGGTATGCTTATTTTCTATTTGACTAGGTGGTGGCTATGGTGGTGGCGGCGGGTATGGCGGCGGGGGCGGTGGCGGCCACTACGGAGGTGGCGGTGGTTTTGGCGGCGGGGGCGGCGGCGGCGGCAAAGGAGGAGGCGGAGGCCTTGGCTCTTCCCTGCGCGAAGTTCGCGACTGGGACCTGTCTTCCATGCCTGCATTTGAGAAGGTGAGAAGGTACCCTTCGCTGCCTTTGAACCTTCTTCTCAGAGAAAATTGGAATTGCTAGGCCTTCGGAAGCCTCAGTTCCATCTCTTTGGAGGATTGAAGTCTTTCGAATCCTTTTGGTTCTTTCGAGGTTATCATTTATACGCCCTCACTTTTGATGCACCTACTTATTTTCCGAATAGAACTTTTACTACGAGCACCCGGACGTGACGAAGCGGTCCGACGAAGAAGTTAATGCGTGGCGGAAGCAAGCAGGCTTGGTGTGCCAGGGCGAAGGCATTCCGAAGCCCTGCATGACTTTCGAAGAAGCGTCCATGCCCCAGTACGTGCTGGACGAAGTCATGAAGTGCGGGTTCCCAGCGCCGTCGCCGATTCAGTCGCAAGGGTGGCCCATGGCGCTCTTAGGGCGTGACATGGTGGGCATCTCCAAGACGGGCTCCGGCAAGGTCTCGTTTACGTCTAGGACTAGTCTACTCTAGATAGGCATGGAATGATCGGTCACTGCGAGTATGGTTGTGCTCATTCTTTTGTTGTTGTTGGAATGCGGTCCTTATTTTGTTTGTTTAACTGTTATCTTCCTGCGGCGTTATGACAACTTTGTCTTCTTCCCACGTGTCACCTCCCGGTAGACCTTGGCGTTCCTTCTTCCAGCCATGATCCACATCAACGCGCAGGTTTGTATACACACGACGTTGGCGGCCTCTAAACACGAGCTCTGTTTCCCTGGCGAAGCACATGGGGAGGGGCAACAGCCGGCGGCATGTCATGAGATCACAGCGCTCGTTTTGGGGATTCGGAGATCTACAGCGTGCGTCTTGGCCAAAAACGAGAGCGCAATTGCTCCTGAGGAACTTCACGGGAGATCTTCGCGCACACATACAGCGCAGCATTGACCAGGAAAGGGCTTCGCGACAAGCGCTAACAATCGCCGTCGTCATGCTTGTCGATGGCTCCTGTGGGCCTTTCCTTTTACCCCACTCGATCAAAGCCATCGGTAAGACAACGGAGGTGGTGGTTGTAGCTTGATCGCGCTGGTTATTCTCTTGTCACGCTGTGCCCGTGCTGCTGCTTCTCCTATCGATCCTCAGTGGTGGTTCTGCTCTTACAAAGGCTTTTCGTGCGGGTGCTATTTTTTTCCTGGTCCTCGTCCATATACGAGCGTGCTCAGCCGGCTGCTGCTGCTGCCACTGTCGCACATGCGAGAGAGAAACGCGATGCCACTGCTACTTCTTTTATATGTTTTGTTTTACGTGAAAGAGGAGCTGCGCTTTTGTCAGCCTCGCGTGACGCCAAAACGATGAATCTGATCTGAGACGCGCTCTCATAAGATGTGCTTCAAAATTGTTCAAAAAATTGTTATTCTACTCGTAGCTACTCTTTTTCATTTCGCCTGATGCTTTCTACCTCGTCTACTTTCACGCCTTGTTTCCTTTTTTTCTGTGCATTTTTTGTTCCCCACCCACAGCCGTACTTGCAGCCGGGCGACGGGCCCATTGTGCTGTTCATGGCCCCCACCCGCGAGCTGGCAGTGCAAATCAAGGGCGAGTGCGACAAGTTTGGGGGGTCGTCGCAGATCAAAAACACGTGCATTTACGGGGGCGTCCCCAAGCGCACCCAGGTGTTTGACTTGCGCAACGGCGTGGAAATCGTGATTGCGACCCCGGGCCGCCTCATTGACCACTTGGAAGGCGGCGCCACCAACTTGCGCCGGGTCACTTACTTGGTGATGGACGAGGCCGACCGGATGCTCGACATGGGGTTCGAGCCCCAGATTCGCAAGATTGTCGGGCAAATTCGCCCGGACCGCCAAACCCTCATGTGGTCCGCCACTTGGCCCAAAGAAGTGGAGGGCATGGCCCGAGACTTTTTGAAAAACCCGTACCAGGTCACCGTGGGGTCCCTGGAGCTCACCGCCAACAAGGCCATCAAGCAAATCGTGCAAGTGTGCACCGACATGGACAAGTACCGGCTGGTGTCGACTTTTCTGCGCGAAAACTTCAAGGGCGACCGCACCATCATGTTCGTGGAAACCAAGCGGGGCTGCGACACCTTAACCCGCAGCTTGCGGGGCGAAGGCTACAACGCCCAAGCCATCCACGGCGACAAGACCCAGGACGAGCGGGACCGGGTGCTCGCGGACTTCCGGGCTGGGCGGGTCCTGATTTTGATTGCTACGGACGTGGCGGCCCGTGGTCTGGACGTGAAATTGGTAACCACCGTGATCAATTTTGACATGCCCAACAACGCCGAAGACTACGTGCACCGCATCGGCCGTTGCGGACGCGCGGGGGCCACGGGCACCGCCGTGAGCTTTTTCACCCAGAAAAACGCGCGCATGGGGCGGGACTTGATGAAGTTGATCCGCGAAGCGGGCCAAGAAGTGCCGCACGAGTTAGCGGACATGGCGGCGTCGGCCGGCGGCGGCGGCGGCTGGTCGGGCGGCGGCCGCGGCAAAGGCGGGAAAGGGCGGTACTAAATGTATTGTCTATTTTGAGTTTGGAGAGGTCACTGGGCACGTGGCGTATTCCCCATGTCCCATGAGGCGCTGGCGTGCTTCTCAAATTTCCGAGTGTAGTGGCTTCTTCGTCGACCACGAAGCTCTATTAACAACACCACAGCCATTGTGAATTGCACCAGCACTGGTATCGGATACCTGGTGTTCCTAGGAATGTAGTTTTGGCGAAGGATCCCCACCATGGCCCTCCGACCGGAGGGTCATGGTGACTCGCAGGGTGGCCTCCCTGATGAATGGAGCATATAATTTCATCATATTTATGTATCATTTGGCCTACGGCCGCCAATTTGCACACTCTACCGCCTACATTACCTCCATATGTCTACCCCTTCTTCAACAGCGTGTCCGGTCGGGGTTCAGTTTTCACCGCGGAAGAGAGGAGGCAGTGCATTGCGATCGTCTACGACGACATATTGTGGAATGCTCTTTTGGTCGAGAGTGCGCCGAAGCATTATGGCAGTGTGCATACCTTCCGTCGCTCAACTTCCCCAGTGAGGCTCGTGGGTGTAGTCGGTGAGTTTCCCGACACCTGCGTAGCCACTGAACTTATGCACGGTTGGCGAAGAAAAATTCCCTTACGATTTCCCCTGCTTTGTAGCTTGCTTCCAAGTTTGTGTTCTACCTAGCGAGCCTAGGCTCGCAGCTCTTCGTTGGGTTAAGGCATCCCATCGGCTAGAGTGGGAAGACCGTGGACTTGGAGCAGAGAGGAAGTCGGTTCAGGATGAGCGTGAAAACCCCCCACCAAACTCGGATACATGTGAGTCCGAGCCTGAACACAATCGACTCTTTGAACAACCTCGTGAAGTACTGATGCACAGAGCTGGAGAAACAATCACCGATGGTAGACGGCGTTAAGCCGCACCATACGGCGACGTGATCCATAATTGGCCATATGCAGCAAGAAAGAGGACAGGCGATGCTGAGAGCGGCTGGCGCCCGCCGCCTGACAAGAACATTGAGCCGGTGCCCTACTAGGGTGAAAAATAGCCCGGAGAAATGCCTTGTGTACCTGGGACGTGAAACACATTGGGCACTCAGACCCCGCCAACTTGCTCGGAGGGAAGACGCCAGATAGAGCCTTCTGGAACGCGCAGATACATGCAACAAGTGCAAATACAGACCACCTCTGAGAGCGTGTTATTTCTGCCCTTGTCTTTCTTTACACTGGGGGAGTATAATCGAATCTAATCTAGGAATGCGATTATATAAATTTTAATTTTCATGGGAACCTTTTGCTTTGTACATTTGTACTTGGAACACGGAACTGAGAACTGAAAATAGAAGGAAGAAGCAAAGGAAGAATGCTTACTTCGGTTATATCCATGCACGTGAGCCTCTTCTTAAAACGGGAAGAAGCAAGAAGCAACGACGCGAGAACTAATACAGCGCAGCACTGCTGCTTCCTAACTCCAAGGAAACGAGGGTCCTACTTCTGTACTTCTACTTCTTTCCCTTTCCCTTCTTCTTTTTGTTGTTGCCGCCTGAAGCCTTCTTCTTCGCCGTTCCTGCGCTTCCTGGTGCAGGCAAGCCCCAGTCGTCGTCATCGCCGTTCTCGTCGTCACCACCGGTTGACACCACGTCGGCCTTCTTCCCTCCTGCTTTTACCTGCAATGCCAAGCAAACACCGCCAAGAAATTGTACACGTGTTGAGAGACACGAGACGAAGTTCTTTAGAGACAAAGCCCTCCCACAACTGCGTTCAAAAGTAAGATGGCCCAGAAGAGCGATAATACTCCAGCCTGCGAGGTTCAAGTTCGCATGGTATTTCTTGACCCCCTCTCTTCAAGCAAAAAGCATTACCTCTGGGATGTTTCCGTCAGCAGCTTCGCGCTTCTGCCGCAGCTTCTCCGCTAATCGCTGCTGTGCTGCAGACGACCGCCCTCCGCCTGCACCACCACCAAGGGCGTTTTGCCCGCCGGCACCACCTGCTCCAGCACCGCCCATACCGCCTGCACCGGCATCGAAAGGAGAAAAGGACAGCATCAAGAAGTGTGTCAGCGAAAAACAGGCGAAAGCTGCACTAATATTTGAAGGCGCTAGATTGAATTCACACGAAGTGGCAGTAAGCCGCAAATACATAGCAGACAACAGCTCAGTGCACCATCGACGAATAGTGCACTTACCCATGCCCATGTCAGCTCCCATGGACTCCATCATTTTCTGAAGGGGTGGGTTTCTGGCGAGGAGAGCTTTGAGCTTCACGGGGTCTGGCATCCCGCTGCTCACCATCGCCATCATCTCCTGCAGCACAGACGGATCTAAACCATCCATGCCCGGTGGCTGTACAGCAGTAAAAATGAAAGTCGAATGAATGAGCGCTCCAATAGCTATCGCATTCGAGCTGCACGAGCTTAAAATCTAGGACGAAGTCACGGTGGCAAGTACTTCCTTGTCCAGGCTAGAAGTGATGTAGACAGTACAGAGAGACAGATAATACACGCACCATTTTCATGCCTGGCGGCATCTGGCCCATGTCTGGCATTCCACCCATGCCAGGCATGCCTTGGCTCATCGCGCTCATGTCAAAAGCATTGTTGCCACCACCAGCACTCAAGTCGTCGCGGTCTAAGTCGAAGCCACCGCCGCCACCGGCTGGTGCATCCGCTTCGCCTAGGCCGAAGAAGGCGTCTTCACCACCGAACTGAGCCTGTGTATAACATCCTAAGGTGTGAGTGGTGGCATGGTAGCGAGGGGAGAGATGTTATTGGTTTCGATACCATTTTTGATACTCGGAAGTTTTTTCACCTTCCACCTACCTTCCACCTCTTCCACTTGTTTTGCACGGGTACTAAATCTCGTATTTTGGTGCAGGTTTTGATATCTACTTGGTGCAGATTTCTGATTGGCTGACACCCAAGCATTCTGCAGTAAACGTACGGGGTTAGGGTTAGGGTTGCTGTTTTTTGCTGTTTTTCAACCAATCAAAAACTTGCAATGCTCAGATGTGAAAACCTGCACCAAGTAAGTAGCGTAGCCGACTTTTACTCCAGTACGTCATCAACCAATCTGCCATCTGTTCAGTTCATCGGGATTCGTCAAGAATTCTGATTGGGCTGGGGTCGAAATATTGCCGGTCTAAGCACACTGATGGCAAGTCTGTCTGTCTACAGATACCCTTCCTTGACCTTGCTTGCTGATGGCCCTTGATGACGGCGTCTCGCGCTGATGCTGCCCATCTTCCCCTTCGCAGTGCGGCATGCTCGCAGAGTACCTTCGTACGTACTCAGCATCATAGTGGGTACAATACTCCAGAGTGAATAATACACTAGCTCTTGACCTTGTGCCAATGGCTAGCGGGAAGCTCTACTTTCGTCGTTCCGAACTGCGCACTCGAAGGTCATCTACTCTCATTGGTAGCGCATGCTGATGACGTCTTCGTGAATATTCATGGATTTCAATAGGGATCGCTTTCTATCTTCTTTGAAGCAAATGAAGCTTGAGAAGCGCAGGGATCCCAGGAAGCTACCAATACTGCGGCTTCTACATTTGACTGCATAAGTCTGCCCTCCGTGGATTGTATGCTGTCTGAGTGATACTGCGTCTCGAAAGACATTGATGATTATTGCAGAAAAGCTAGCCTGATCCTGTGCGTGACAGTGCCTGAGCTTTGCATGGGACTTTTGAGCCAAATCGTCGGCAGTTACCAGTGCGATAATTCTGGATGACAGGTGGCCTACTGATACTAGTTCCGCTCTTACACTAAAAGCCGCTAAGTTGCTCGCTGGCTGCAGCTGTTGAGAGCCATTCAGTATCTTGGCACTCTTCCGCCAATCGAAACACCGATTGAGGACGATCAAACACGCGTCGATCAGGTGGTTGGCAAAGCTGCAGTCTTAGCACCGGCGGGCCACTCCCGCCTAGCTAGGGGAGTCGTGGTCACGAAGAAAAGTGAGCATGTCATCACAGCTCGAAGATGGCAATGCTAGGATACCAGCTGACGCGACTACGATCTTCTCGGCCTCTCGGATGACAAGATCGCACGAGCACATGGCCAAGCCTACGAATACGGCTGCCACGGGGGTGGAGGTACTGCTAGGGCAACGGCCGGTTGTCCCTAGCTCATGCACTGGCCTCAGCTTCACGAGCTAGGATAACCCAAAGCATGCTTGCAGCCGCTGCCTTTGCTAGCCAAGATGCCAACATGCGGCCTGATACTCCAAGGATAGAGCCGCTTTGCTGCTTCCGACACAAGAAGTTAAACCTTCATGTTTCTTCGCCGCAACACCAACGCGCGCCACGCGACCTGCTGCTACCCAAGAAGGCAACTGCAACGCGCAACCCGCAACAGCTATGCGGCTATGCGTGTTGCAGAGTTCTAATTTGGTATCAACGAAGAATCAGTAACCGCTCAGCGTGCGTAACTCCGCTCAGAAAATGTCAAAAAGAAGGAAAGCGCTTGCGCTTTCCCCAATGGCACCGAAACTAATCCCGATTCTGCTAGCATTCAAGGCGTGCACAGCTTATTAATATTAACCCCTCATCACAGTCGACACTCGACGGTGCGTTTCAATACATCTTGTTCTTCTCTTTTTATGAATCACCATCATGAATTCACTTTTTGGTCACAGAATGCGGACGAGCGCGCATATTTCATGGCGTGAATGCGGTGGAAAAGTGGCCCCGTGTTTGCTGCGATCGAATGACACTGAAGATGCATAATTGCTCCAGTTTAGTAGTTTTGAAGGATCTCTGGGCGTGCCATGCTAGTATTCGATAGTATTTGTATGGAGCACCGGATCTCTAGGCGTGCCATGCTAGTATTCGATAGTATTTATAAGAAGAATCGGATCGTGCAAATACTTTCTTACTTGCTCTGATTTGAGACAGGCCCCGAAGGGCCGGAATTAGAAGACTAACCGGTAGAGAAGAATTGCAAAGCAGCGCAAACTAAACCTAGGAAGCTAATCAGGCAAACATTGGTTTTCATCGTGATTTTATGGCCCTCTTCATTTACCTCTATCCACCCTTGCTCATTCCCATTCACAACCATGTGCACCTACTCCCCCCCCACCTCATAGATTTTTGCGACCCACTGGTCGGCGGTGGCCAGCGCTCTACAGGGGGTGCCCGGTTTATTGGGCTACGAAATGCTCAACGAGCCCTGGTCCGCGCCGCCCTACAATGCCACATCAGCAGCTTCATCTTTATTGTCGAGCCTGCCGCCAGCGTTTTCGTACCAATCGAGCTTAGGCGCCCTCTACGTATGACACCCTGCACGCGGCTGTGCGGGCCGTGGCGAGAGGCTTATTGCTTCTTCTGTGAGTACGACGAAGGTCCATGCGTCCAACTTCTATGGACCAACCAACTTTCACAAAAAAACATTACCGGAAATAAGTTGGAAAAACGGAAACAATTGAAGTGCGTTCTGATAGCTCTTTGAGTCCCCCTCATATGATCTCATACTCATGCGGCGCAAAGGTTTCCGCTGCCAATAATAAAATGTCGGCTGGATGGGGAAAAGGATTGGTTTCATTCAAGATTTCATAGGATTGCGGCTTTTAACTTTCAACCGAAATTCATCGGTGTTTGGTAATTTTTGGCCAATCAGGTGCCCCGATTTCAACTGGCATAACAAACGCATACGTGAAATGTGCAGGGTGACGATGTGTCAATCGTTTGTCCACCAAATATCTTCAGCAAGCTTACAAAAGCGTACGGGTGTCTTCTCGATTGAGTACTACCTCGCAAGCCGCACTCTACTCTGGGCTGGCCACGTCGCACGCATGCCTAAGAGTCGGCTACCCAAAAGGCTCATGCTTTCGTGGG
>Ga0307982_1003767_pt1 | contig 12070 bp, 11 predicted proteins | sample OrgLakmetagen989_FD_201847 | JGI IMG/M metagenome (GOLD analysis project Ga0307982, IMG submission 201847) | Saline water microbial communities from Organic Lake, Antarctica - #989 | ecosystem: Environmental > Aquatic > Non-marine Saline and Alkaline > Saline | place: Antarctica: Organic Lake... | reverse complement strand
GCCAGAGCGCAGTTTATTGCTGTTGCCAGCAATGACTTGTTGAGCATGGCGTGTCTCGCCTGCCACGCCGCGAATTATCTTCACACGAAAATTCCCGGAGTCCACAACGAGCACGGATCCTGCAAACTAAATCATTGAAACTGTGCCATACGCAAACTGTGGCTATAAACACTATGCGGGTCAATTCAAAACTTTCGCATTGTTCGCAGCAGAGTCGAGCGACAGCAGCACAAGCGGTGCAGGCAAAAACACGCCTGCCAGCCAGCGCACAACAACACGAAATCCGGACAGCAAGTGCCAGCTGGCTGCTTGCAGCATTTGACAAGCTGGTATGCAATAACATGCAGGTGGTTCTGTTGGCATTGGCTCACAGAGCAGGGTATAGGCACCAAGAGCTTGGTAATTGCAAATACGCTCAATTGCTCCTGCCCAGGTGGCGTCAGTTCGACATGAAAGCACGACAAACATACCGTTCTGCAGACGCACTGCATGATTTCCGAAGGCTGAAAATTGGTTCAGGTCGGGTGTATTTCCAACAGTGGCTGCAAAGAACAAGAACCAATTGAAGCCTTAGGCTGTGAGCTTGATCGAAGCAGCAGTTCCAGAATGCGTGGCTGCCAACAAACGGTGGCGGTCAAAGCATTTTTTGGCAAGCAACAGCTGGTCGCGCTACCCAGGAAAGGACTTACGCTCGACAACTGAGCCTCCGCTCCAATAAACTGCAAATCGATCATGCAAAATATGAATAAAGCAATATTATTGTCAAGTGAAGACACGTAATCGCGCAAATCCGGTTCGACACAGACGAGGCAAGTAGATAGGTTTTAGCGCGCTCTTGCAAAGGCACCACCAGGCAGCAGTGAAGCCCATTCCACATGCACAACGCACCAGAATTTTGTTTAAATGAAACATCTCCGTCAACAGGAACAGCAGCGTGAACGCATGCGGCAGCCAAGATGGCAGCTGCCACGAAGAAAAGTTTAGGCTGCGAGGCGATTGTCGATTGCCGAAGTTGCGCATTGTACTTCATGCGTGCTGAATGCATGCTGCTTCTTAAGCTCAAAAAGGGTTTGGAAAAAACTGGTGTCTAGACACAACACAGCTGTGTTTGGGCAGCGGCTGTTTCACAGAAAGCCTTGGCCTGTGGCTGCGAATGAAGGTGAGGATCTGCAAACTCAATGCTCGCAAACAATACAGAGTAAATGTCAAAATCAAAGGATGGCTTTTGCTTGGCCATAGGTGTATGTAATGTATTTGCTAGCGACATCAACGTTAACTCGACCGAGCTCGAGGCACGCAATCCCTTGACCCCACTCAGAGAGGGGGGGTATGCAGGATATTAAACTTGTGAGAGGTTTACCGCAGCACCAATCACGAAACAGTTGCAGAAAGCAACTGCTGCGGCAGTTCAAGTTTGGGCAGCAAGGCCAGGGGATTGTTGTGTGAAGACCAACAAGGCTCGGTTCCCGGCTTGCTTGATGTGCCCATCGTCGCGGCACTGTGACACCAGTTGTAGATCTTAGGTATCACCAGCGCCATACGTGCAGGCACATCTCGGTGAAAACAGCTGCAGTAAGGCTTCTTCTCTCATTGCACCCTCCTGGTATGTCTACAAATCCTCTGCGGCCTTGATGCCCAAGCTGATGTTGTTCTCAGGTCCTGGGCAGCCCTGGAGGGGGTCGCAAAATTGCTTGCACACAGGCGTTTTGCAAAGTGAGACGCGACCCAAGGACGACATATTACCCAGCCAATCGGAGATCAGTCGCAACATGCTCGTCTGCAAGGCTTTGGTGATTTAAGCTACAGATATTTTGCATGACCGGCCAACAAGTGCTAATTTGCAAACTTCATGGACATTGTAATCAATGGGGTGCTCTGTGTCAATTAGCTCCGTTGTCGATCGAATCATGGCACCAATGACTCCTGAAGAAGTACAGGAAGTAACAGTCAAATACGGCGAAATGGCCAAGCTACTGCTCCTCAGCCCTGGACAACTCCTTGCTTTGTATCAAAAGGTAAAACAAGTGCGTTGAAACGCTTGCGAAACTCCTTCACATGCAGCGTTGCAGTTTAAGCGTTACACAGACCCAACTACGGGTGATATGATAAAAGCTGATCTACGAAAGCTGGCAGGGCTCCCTGATGGCCCATTTTTTGAAAGAGGTGCGGGAACTGTTTGGCTGCCAGGTTTGCTTTCCCACGGCTTCTTGATCTAACCCGGCCGATGTTTCACAGTCTACACAGCATTTTTAGACCATGAACGAAAACTGTCGTTCAAGCAGTTCTTCGTAACCTTGTGGAACTTCTGTTCTGCGGCTGCTTCAGGCCTCAAGTTATTTGCCCACATGATGTATGACAGTCGAAAATGTGGACAGCTGGGTGCGTCGCGCTTGCGAAAGCTTTGATTGCAACACTGCAAGCTGCCTTTGCAGATGCATTTGACATTGAAAATATGCTGAATGATGTACGTGCAGAATTTGCCGTCATCAGCAGAGTTGCACGAGCGCGTTTTGCAGATTTTTGGGGCTAACTGGGAATCGAACGGAGCCACCAAACCAATTGCTGCAAAGTTCATGGAAAAGAATTACAAAGGACAGTGGGTGTCACGTGGAATCACAGCTGTGGCTTTTGGGCGTCTCACAGAGGGCTCTGCAGTGCTCCTAATGCCCAGCTTCAAGCTCCAAAAAACTGTGAGTGCTGGCGCGGGTGCTGTGCTCCCTCACATTTTGCTGTCCACATAGGCTAGATTCAATTGCACATGCGCACCTTCTGTATGCACTTGAACTTACAGCTTCAAAATGCCGTCTTCGGGGAAGGCTGGTGGAGCACTCTGGCGCTCCGGCGGGATGCTGCGTACGATAACGGCAAGCTCAACTTTGAGAGACTTTTGACGCTTCTGAATGAAGGCGTGCCACACAAAGGATGTTTCATTGAAATGGATGGCATGCTTGTGCCTGTACACACTGGGACGGGAACAGAGTGAGTGCGCGACGGGAACGTGTTTCGGCACAACGCCACCCGTTTCCACACAGTGAGACGGCTGTGCAAAAAGCCCGCAAGACGAGGTCTGTGCCAGGCTGGATCTTAACCAAGCAGCTTTCAGATGCGACAAAAGCATCTGAGAAAGACGCGCTGCGCCGCGATGTAGAGCACTTTAAAGCGCAGGCGCAAGAAGCCCTGGAATCCAAAACGAACCAAAACGAAGACTTTGAAAGCGCTGGACCAAATCTCATGCGACGCGCCAAGCAACGCAGCAAGAGTCATGGCCGCAACATGGCCTCTTCAAAGGACAGGCAGCACAGGCAAGCTGCATCCCTGCTTAGTTCTATTAGTAGTGGCTCACTCAGCAAAGCACAGGCATTGAGGCATGTCAAAAGTAAGCAGATATTGCTGACCTGCCTTCACTTGCATTGCTTGCACCTCCATAGTTTACAGGTGGAAATGAGGAAGCTGATGCCCTGCGAGCAGCGCAGTCGAACATTTATTGACAAGCTTCAACTAGGTGCCTGATTGCCACGGCATGCGCTGGCCCAAAAAGTCTTTGGAGGGCACTTTTGTAGCTGCCCAAGTCCCACTCAAACGCTGCATGCAAGTGGGCTTTTCTCACATCAGCGGGCACAGAGCGCAGGTCTGCCTCATTTGAATACGTTCTGCGCTTTACTGCAAGACGCCACTCCTTGAAGGCAGCAAGCAACTCACTACTGGACTCTGCTTTGCTTGCACTGTCAACCCCTGCACTCAAAGCAGCTTGGCTCAGCATACGCAAGGTGTGAGCTTCTGCAACTCGCTGGCACTGCTGTTCTGTGATTTGCAAACCTCGAACAGCAACTGCAATCCAGGCAGCATCAAAAACTTTAACATAGCTCTTGATACAGCTAGAAGTGCGCACCATACTTGCGCATACTGGTGGGAAGATCTTCCTGCTTTCAGCGAGCTCAATGTCGTGGGCGTCCCTCAGACGCCGAAAGCCGTCAGCGGGGTCTTCCACTGTCAACTGAAATGCATCCAGACTTTCAGCTAATCTATGCGCACACCTTAACAGCATGGCACCATGACCTTGTCTGTGTAATGGCGGGAGCACAAGAGCCTGTGCGAGGCGCATTGACATCGGGCGCGCTCGTCTGGTTGGTGTGAAGAACTGGAACAGTGTGACGTAGCCGACTGGCACCCAATAGTGCGCAGGCACGTCTGGGTGCTGAACTTGTGCTTGTAGTAGGATGAGATGCCACTTTGTGTCATCGCTGTTGATGGCACTTGCGGCGTCGATCATCCACACTGCCAGGGCTTGCATGCTCGCGTGCACTTGTCGCGCTGCAGCACACTCCGACAATCTCACACAGCACACCTCAAATTTACCGGTGAAGTAAGGCGGCAAAAGGCTTTTGGGTGTGTTGTATGCTACCAGCTGCATGGGGTTGTTCAGCTGCAGCGATTTCATGGAGCTGGCATGGGCCGCAGGAATTTCTTCCATGCACGGCAAGCCACCAGGCAGACCAACTTGCATTTGGGTCTGGAATGACCCCCAACTTTCAGAGGACCACTGGCCTGCTTGAACATGAGCACTATGCTTTGGCACTGCCCAAACACAATCCCAGCTGGGCCCACTGAAGCGAAGACTTGCTGAGAGATCGGGCAAATTTTGAATTCGCTCTGTTTCTCCGAAAGACTGGTGAGTGAACAGAGGCGAAAATGGCAGAAGGCAGCCAGGACCGTACTCTGTACAATGTATTGCCTGTACGTATATATACAGGCAGCATACTGAGATTTGCACTGACCAAACTCAATTGATACAGCTGACTTTGCATTGATTGAGTCTTGGGACAAATCAGCCAACGACACTGCCAGACGCTTGTGTGGCAGATTATCACCTTGAATAGCTTGAATAGCTTCAGCAGCCATAATGTATTCTTGCCTATTGACTTTTGGTTGGGATTGTGCAGAGCAACCACGTTTTGCCCAACAGAATGTTGAAAGACTCGAAGAAAAATCCTGCTGTGTTTCACTCCACCGAAGAAGAACTCTGATCACAATGCACAGCCTCAAGAATCCCACAAAAGCTTTTATTGTCGCGGCAAAGAATCTGTGCAAGACTTTGCACACATGCAGACTCCACACCGCATGCATTTTGTTGGGGGGTGGATGGGGGGCAGGGCTCCTTCGTCTGCATGCATGTATGCCTGCCTGACGCCTGCCTGACGAGCGCTTTCAGGCCAAATACCAACGAACTCCCATCCTGCCTCTGGCTGGGCAAGAGTTGTGTGGGCTGATACACCTGGACCGCACTGCCGTTTTCCGCATATGCAGCCAGGAGCTCAAGCCGTCGCACCAACAATAACTTCGCAGCCAACTATGGCTGCATTTATCCGCCCTTATATATCTGATGCTGCTGCTGCTCGAGCAGCCAAGTATCAATATGTCGGCCGGGACAACTCCCTGCTGTATCAGAATGTCGGCTCACCTCTAGCACAATGGTGTGTCGACAATTTGCTCCCACGATGGGTTGCGTGAGTGACGCAGTGCACTAGCTTTGCCGGCCACAATGAACGGACCACTATTTATGCAGACCAAACTTGGTGAGCGTTGCGGACTGCTGAGATGCTTTTGCGACTTCGCGCGTGCCTTGCAAGACCCGCATGCACCGCATCTTGTGCAGGTTACTCTCAGCGGGTTGTTTTTGCTGATTTTCACTTACCTCTTGTGTTTTGTGTACAATCATGACTTAGATTCAGGCATTCCAGCTTGGGCTAGCTTCTTAGCAGCTGTTACACTAGCGCTATATGCTGTGAGTGCCAACGGCATAGCACAAGCAACGCGATGCCAACACGCCCACTTTCGTACAGCTTTTGGACAACATGGACGGGAAGCAAGCTCGACGCACTGGCACATCTTCTGCATTAGGACTTTTGTTTGATCATGGGTGTGATGCTGTGAATGCAGCGGTTGTGAGTGGCCCTCAGTGTTTCTTCAGTTGGTACTTTGTGTACCTACCGTTTTCCGCAGCTCGGACCCTTGACTATTATTTCAGCGGTCGGCATCCCTGCAACATCTATTTATGCACCCACTGTTTGGTGCATCGGGGCAGTGCCATTCTTCCTGGCTACTTGGGAGGAATTCCACACAGGGACGTTTGACTTGCCTGTGGTGAATGGCCCCAACGAGGGCCTCCTCATCATGCAGGGCCTGTACCTCATGAGCGCAGCAGCCGGCAAGGACTTCTGGTCGCAGCATGCACTGTCGCTGTTCGGCGCTCAGTTGAGCTATACTGATGCGTTGATGGGGTTCTTCGTGCTGGCGGTGCTGGGCACTGCGGCGCACTCAGTGGCCACCATTGCCTCCCAGGGGCAGCACCAGCCCGCCCTGGTGCAGCAGGACCCCAAGCTGGCCCACCTGCTCATCGACCACTCCCAGGGCGCCATCATGGAGCGCCTTTCCCCAGTGCTGGCGCTGTGTGCCGCGTGCTTCCTGGGGTTCCTGGCGTGCCCCCACCTGGTGGCGGCACACCCCTTCCTGTACTTCTCCACACTGGGGGCGGCCTTCACAGTCACAGCCACAGAGCTGATGCTGTCACATGTGTGTGTCCTGCAGTACACCCCCACCTGGTCGCTAGTGCTTGGCCACCTGTTCGTGTCCAGCGCCATTGGCCTTCGGGCGGCGGGCCTGCTGCCGCTGTGGGGTGCCGCTGGTGACTCTGCGCTGTTCTTCGCTGTGTCGCTGTACATCTGGGCGATGTCTTCCTACCACGCTATCAGCAGCGTGAGAACACTGTCTCGGGTGTTGAACCTCCCAGTGTTCACGATTCGCCAAGGCAAGTCCACGTGAGCCGTGAGCCGTGAGCCCTTAATGCGATATGATACACTATCACCTGACATGCTGCTTGCTATTGCCTGCGGCGTTTGCCTATGCTGCTCACAGGGCCTTGGTGCGCCCCGCCTTGCACCAGGAACGTGGCAAGGGGGGGGGCGTCGGCTGCAGTGCCAGGGGCAGGGGCGGTGGGGGCAACTTGCTCCGCAAGCCACCCAGGCACAGTGAAGGCTTTATGCAGCTGCACCTGCAGCACTGTGCCCCGTTTGGGCACACCTGCGGCCAAGCGGCGTATTCAGCGGCGGAGCTTTGGCTGGAGGGCAATACGTACTGCGAAGCTTGAATCCGTTTGAGGCCTTGCTGGTACAGTGCAGTGCCAATATGAATATGCCTGCGCTTTCGTGGATGATAATTGCCTCACATCCCTGCAGCGCGGGGCATGCTTCGCTGCTTTGCACTGTGGTTGGGGCGAAGGCTAAAGGGATGGAGGCTGCTGGCCCAGCAACAAAGCGTTGTGGACTTTCCAGCTGGAACTCCTTGATAACAGTAGCATGCCAAAGCAAGCAGCACTCTCGAATGATATCGAGGGACAGCGACTTAGCAACCACTTCTTTTCGTGGTCGTTTGTTGCCGCCCTGCAAGTGCACAAGTGCATGGAAGCTTCATTTTCCGCAAGCTCATTGCCTCGTACCATTCTGTACGGAATTCCGGGCAGCTGGGCGCGCTTGCTGACAGCATTGTCTAATTGCAAAGGTCGCCTTATTCGGGACTTGATATGCTTCAAATTGACTCCCTGCAAGTCAGCAGAGGTAGCCAGTGGTACGTGCACAACATTTCTTTCATCGCATGCATACCGTATGCGGCTGAGCTCCCTGCTTCGCGGCAGCCAACAATGTAACCGCTGTGGCGGCCATGGTTCTGGATCAGAATCAATTAAATATGACAACGTTGCCAGCTGGTGCTGAAGTGTGTGTTTTGTGTCGCATTCTCCAAGTAGTCTGACCGGTGGAAGCTATGGCCATTCGGAGCCCCTGGCGACGGGCCACACACACAGCGCCCAGCAAGCATTGCACCCGCACCTGTTTGGCTCGAATTGCACAATGCATAGGCACCCGTGGCATGAAACGGCATTGGCCGCAGTGTCCCCTCCTGTAGGATGTGGCAGGCAGGGGCGGCACCACGCATGAGTGCCGACTAGTGGCAGTGCACGCATCACACTTCCAGTGCAAGGCAAAAATTGGGGTGCGCCTCCAGGTATTCCTCCATGTGTTGCGCACCTGTGTAGAGCATCCACGCCGCTGCCGCCACGCACACGTGGAACAGCTGGTGGCTGCCCAGGAACACGTCACACCACCCCGGGGCGTAGCGCTCCGGGAACTTGGCTGCATACAGAGACACTCCCACCAGGTAGAAGCCCCCCTGGATCAAGATGTTCCGCAGCATGTTCCAGAACGCCGGCAGGTGCCGCAGCTCTGGGAGGAAGAGCGCGTGCAGGACGGGCACAGCGCTCAGCACCCCCGCCGCCGTGAACGCTGCTGGCCGCAGGAGGTCGTATGCTGTGCTGCCGAATACGTCCGTTTGTGCCATGACACCCACATACACATTCATAGCAGTGGCTAGGCAGATGTAGATCCAGTACGGCAGAGGGCGGCAGTAGAAAAAGAAGTACACAGTGGCGAAGGTGCTGCCCGCGATGAGCACGACAATGCCAGCGTAATCAAGGCGGTTCAGAACAGACGCCTCGGGACGCCCAACCACGAACAACAGATGGAACACAGCGGAGACACCCATGGTGATGGCAGCGCTAGTGGCAATGATCATCATTGCCACGGCGTGGGGGTGCCGCACCGCCTGCGCCTCCACATCAAAGCTCAAGTGGTCCATGCCAGCGCGGTGCATCAGCACATTCCACTGCGCAGCTACAGATGCCACAGCATCCGCCATGTGCTGCTGGGCATTCTGGGAGCCTTGCGCCGCCTCAACTTGCAGCTCCGCCACTGCAGCCGCCAAGTGTTCCCGCGCCTGGAACAACTGCACCTGCGTGAGCTCAGCTGAGTGCTGCACTGTACTGCTCAGGTGAGCCAGCTGCTGCTTGAAGGCGTGCATATGTCTGTGGGTGGCCGTGAGGAGGGGCCGGCTGTGGGGGGAATGGGGGGAGTGCGTGACCGCCTGCGTTGCCTGCTCCCGCCACGCGGAGGCGGTGTGTGCCCCAGAGGCGGCCAAGTGCAGCAGCAGCTGTGCCTCGGCCTGGGCCACCGACTTACTGGCCTGCTCCACCCAGTGTGCTGCCACATGAAAGGGGGTGTCAGGGGGGGCAAGGGGGCCGGCTGGGGGGGGCTGACTGCCCCCGTAGCAGGCAGCGCTCACTGCAGGGCCAGTGGCAAACTGAGCCAATTGCTTTGAATGCACCCCCCCCCGCAGATACAATACAGGATGGCCGCTTGGCTGCTGCCATGCCGCTGGGGGCGAGGCCAAGCCAAGCACGGTGCTGGAGCTTGAGGCAGCAGACAGGGCAGCGCACAGGGAGGCCAGATGCCAAGCAAACAGAAGCGCACCCAGCAAATGCGTCCAAACGTTCATAGTTTCATTATGCAGGGTGAACAGGCTGCAGAACGCTTCCCTGTAGCTCATTTTTCGACGGTAGCCTGCAGCAGGGGCATGTGTGCGGAATTCGCTCCGACGCTCCGCGTAAAGGACTAACCTCGAAGCACGAATGGATTGTATGCCATCCATCCGTGGGTATCACAGTCTATCAAATCGTGATACGTGGCAAGAGTAGTGCGTGATGCTTTCACAAGTTTCGTGCGGGGCCTCCTACTGGTCTTGTCGGATGGCTTCACTGCTTGGGCTGCCGGAAGGGCGGCATCTTCATCAACATTGCTAGCCGCACTGCCTGCTGCGTGCTCCGTAGAACGGGATGAATTAACACCATCTGCACCATTCACGGCACCGCGCAGCCGGCGAACACTGCGCGCGCGCGGCATTCTGAGTGTTTGAATCGCGGGTAAGAGATTTCCGATCCACACCCCCAGCTTATGCTTGACTAATGCCTGTTGAGGCAGTACTAGCCAACTCGGCAAAAAATGCCTGCAAAGCTATCATACAGCAAACAGAGAGAATTATATTAGTCGGTAATCATGCAGCAGCAGCAGTGGCAGTGGTGGTGTAGGTGGGCATGTCGCCGTGAGGCTTGACGCCCCCTGCTGGCGCCCTAGCTGCCCCGAGGGCGCTTCAAGCCCCGAGCCATGTCATCTTCGAATTGAGCCAGGTCATGCACTGAGGACAGGGGTGCAATATGCCCCCCCGCCATGCCTGGAAGGGAGGTGGCGGAGGGCAGGGAGGGAAGCCCCTGCAGGGCGTTGCCCAGGGACAGCCCCCCCTCTGCCGCGCCGGATGGGGAGGGGGGGGGCTGCGAAGGGAACAGCATGGCACTGGCGCCGGGCCCCTCTATCTCCCCCGCCAGCACAGAGGCCTCTGCCCAGGACCCCACGGAGAAACGAGAGGACATGAGGCCCGCGGGGGACAGAGCGCCGGGTGGAGGGCCAGGGGCAACACCTCCCCCACCTCCCCCCGCAGCCCCCCCCACACCCCACACATTGGCCAGGGGGGCCTGTGCTATGGCAGCCGAGGCAGCTGCCGCTGCTGCTGTGCGGCGCTGCGCCTCTGCTCGCGCCGCGCGGGCCTCCATGGCGTGCGCGGCACTGCGGTAGTGCGCCTTGCGCAGGGGGTGTAGCACAGGCCAATAAGGCCGCAGCACCTTGATGGCCTCCACGATGGTGCGGGCCGCGGCGGCAGCAGGGGTCAGGCGCATGTCCCCGTGGGAGCCACTGATGAAGGGGGGGTCGTTTGGGCTGTGCATGGGGGTGAGCCCCCCCAAGCTGAAGTGCCCTGTGTCCCCCCCCCCCAAGGCACGGTCAATGGGAGTGGCAGACCCGGGTCCATAGGGCGGGGTGTTTCGACCATCACCCCCGCCTTCACCTCCCCCGGAGTCTTCCTCCACCGGCAGCTCGTCCCAGATGTGCTGGGGGCGGGACTTGTTCCCCAGTCGAGGGGGGGCGTCGCCCAGCAGCACCGAAGCCACTGCAGCAGTGCTGTTGGAGATGCTGCTGAGGTTGTACCCCCCCTCCAGAGCCACCACGATACGCCCTGCAGCCAGGGTGGACAGGGCTGCGGTCATGTGCGCGTAGCCGCTGGGGGTGACACGGCATCCCCCCAGGGGGTCCCCCTCCGCCGCGTCAAACCCAGCAGACACCAGCACCAGATCAGGGTCAAAGGCGCGCCCGATGGGCATCACCACGGCGTCAAATGCCGCCATGTACTCTGCGTCCCCCATCCCTCCCCTGGGCCACGCCACGTTCACACAGCTGCCGGTGCCGTCGCCCTCACCCACCTCCCACACCCCCCCTGTACCTGGGTAAAACGACCCCCCCTCGTAGCGGTGCAGGGACACATACAGCACTCGCGGATCGTTCACAAAGGCGGCTTGAGTGCCGTTCCCATGGTGCACATCCCAGTCCACCACCATGACCCGCTTCGCCCCCCAATCCCGCAGCGCCACCGCAGCAGCCACAGCCACGTTGTTGTACAGGCAGAAGCCCATGGCGGCATCTGGCTCCGCGTGGTGTCCAGGAGGGCGCACCAGGGCCAAGCCTGCGCTGGCGTGGCCCATGGCGACACGCCGTGTCACCTCCAGCACCCCCCCCGCCGCCAGCAGTGCAGCCCCGTGGGAGTAGCCGTTGTAGTACGTGTCGGAGCCCCACTTCCCCGGGGCGCCGCCTGCTGTGGAGCCGACACGGGCACAGTGTGGTGCAGTGTGCACCGTGGCCAGCTCGTGTCCGTGAGCACACCGTGTGGGCACTTGCCAGCAGCGCTGAAACAGCCCCATGGCGGCCAAGTGCGCCACCACTGCCCGCAGCCGGTCAGGGCGTTCAGGGTGTGGGCTGGGCATGGGGCGAGGCAGCAGCATGCGAGAACCCCCCTGTGGGCTCCCAAGGGGTCCGTGCACAGGGCTCCCATCCATGTCACTGTCCTCCCCGCTGGGGGAGGGGAGCCCCTGTGTGTCCTCAGTGGGGGGGGGTGCTTCGTGGTGCAGCAGCATACGCGGGTCGTAAGCCAGGGCCACCAGCCGTGGCAAGCCACCGTAGCCTGCTGCCAGTGTACCCGCCAGAGGGTGCAGCAGCGCCGCCTGCCGCGCCGCCAGCACCCCCGCCACCCCCGCGTGCTGTGCGGCGCTGCGGCGGGCGGCGGGCAGGGGGGGGGGGAGACCTGA
>Ga0307982_1003761_pt1 | contig 12080 bp, 16 predicted proteins | sample OrgLakmetagen989_FD_201847 | JGI IMG/M metagenome (GOLD analysis project Ga0307982, IMG submission 201847) | Saline water microbial communities from Organic Lake, Antarctica - #989 | ecosystem: Environmental > Aquatic > Non-marine Saline and Alkaline > Saline | place: Antarctica: Organic Lake... | reverse complement strand
TCTCACCAGCTCAGGCGCTTGCTTGGCCAGCACCCGGTACGCCAGCAGGGGGCGGTCAATCTCCTGGGCGCTGGAAGCCTCCTTGCAGATGCGGCTGATCTCGGCCACCATGGTTTGAAAGCTCTGCGCCTGCGCTGCTTGGTTCCCCGATAGCGCATGAAAGCCCGCGAGTTCGCTGCTCAGAAGCTCCGACATGTTGCGGCTGACCTGTTATGCATGTTACCGAAGGGTCTATTTATGTATGCCGCAGAAAAATAGGTATCGAGGGGACACCACGTAAACATGTCAATATTACGAGGATGAGAGTACACGAGTAAGAACTGAATGCGAAGTGTAATGAAATCATTGATCATTGGGACAAACTTTCACCGTGAAGTAAAGAGAGTTGTGGATCGGAGTAGAAAAGAAAGATACAGAACAATGCGGTACAAAAAGAGACTACTACTGCAGAAAGGTGGCTCCGCAGACAAAGTACTTGAAAGTGTGTTTCCTTACTGAAATCGAATATGGAATAGGAAGTATCTACTGTGACGCAATAATTTGTAAGAATCATGCGGTGTTTCTTTACTTATTCATTCTACCGTAACGCGGCCGTGCTTGTAGGCCTTCGCCAGCACACTCTCGTAAGGAGAAGGCACGCGGCCGCGGATCGCATAGAAGGTCAGCAAAAAGGCCGCCTGAGCGAAGCCATCGGGGGAGCACTTGAGCGACTTGATCGTGGTGCCGCCATACTCGTTGAACTCCAGCGTCTCCACGCCACACGACTGCGCGAGGGCCAGGGATTGGTTCACTTGTTGGGCAATGGCGTCTCGCATGGGGGCGTCTAGGCCTGAACCCCAGGGCAACGGTTTGGCAGGGGGGGGAGAAGGCGCTTCGGCCGAGGGCACGATGGCTTCACAGGGCTGGGGGCAGCCAAAGGCCACCTCGTCGAGTCCCCCACCTACGGGGGCGAAAAACTCCATCATGGTGTGGCCGTCCAACAGCGAGTGCTCCCAGTTCATGCCCGCCTGTAAGGAAGAGGGAGAAAGAGTAGGAGTGGACAAAAGGGAAGAAAAGAAGAAGCAAGGATTAAAACAAGTTTTTAAAGTGAACAGAATATAAGCGCCAACCAATTTCAATAGAGATTTCATCGAAGGATACTCGCTCATTCCCATGCTGCCACCCTCTCTGTACGAACACGAAAGCTGCAATCATTGTTGCTTTCCTATGTATATTTATCTCCTCAACTAAAACCCCCTCTCTTTGCACAGTACCTGCCCGTCGGCGGTGACCACAATCACCCACTTGTCCATCCACCTGTTCCCCACCGAGACTTTGTCCACGCCGTACAGCACGTTGCGCTCCATCCCTGCGCCGCTCAACCCCACCTGGCGAGTGCAATTACATGTACAAATAACGGCAACAAACACGTCTAGCTTATACGCACTTGAATTTCTATTGCCTCCCCCCCCTTCTTTGCGACCTCCTTCTCTCTCTCTCTCTCTTTCAACTCTCACCCTCATATACTCACCGCTTCCGGGCTGTCGTCAATCGCTAGCACCAAGAGGGCTTCGTCGATCTCCGCCAAGGTGGCTGCGCCCTCCCCTGTAGACGCCAATTGCGCCCTCGCTTCCTCCCACACTGCTCTCTCGCCACAGGTGAGGGCTCCCACTGGTGGAGGAGGTGGGGCTTCTCCTGCAGCTGCAGTGGCGTTGGCGTGGGCCTGAATGGCGTCCAATTCTGCTTCGATCGCTGATTGGCTGAGCACGCGATAGGCACCCCCCTCCCCGTCGGCCGAGGCCAGAGGCACCTATTTTGATGGCATCAAATGAGGGCAGCGGAGGTATGATAATTAATGATGTTAAGACTACTGCATGTTGTATACATGATATATATAGTATGGAAAAAATTATAGACAGTGATAGACGGAGCTCCTTCGACAATCTCAAAGAAGCCATATTACTGCCATTGCCATCACAAGCACACACGCACACAGCACCATACCATACCTTGTACGGCACCCCTTGGCAGAACACCACCATGTGCTGCTCGGCTTTGTCCACGTGGCACACCAATTGGTCGGGCTGCCCTGCAGTAGCAATCCGGGCCGAGGCGTGAATCCACGGCAGCTGGCGCATGTCCAGAGCGCCGGTCTTTTGGGGAGGTTTGACGGTGGGGAGGGGTACTTAGGCAAAGAAAGGAAAAGAAAATATGCAGGCGTAGAAAGTGACTAGCCGGGGAAAAGAACCCGAATAATCACAAGAAGGATAAGTTGCCAAGCAAACATTTAGGGTAGCATCAAGCCAAAGCACTCTTGTATGCTTGAGATGAGCCGCTGCCGAATAGAAACATCATCATTGTATACATTCGCATCAAAACTACTGCCCCACTAAAAATATCTCTGGGAGCTTCACCTTGGTTTTCAAGGGCGGGTAATGGCCGCTCTGGCAGGCCACGAAATGGCCTAACACGCTGCGCACGATCCTTGCCCCCGCTTTGGAGGCACTGGTGTCCCCCTCCTGGCGGTGCAGCACGAAGTTGGGGTTGGCAGCGTAGTTGGAGTACGGCGCCCCACTGTACATTTCGCGGTACATGTCTTCGAAGTAATTCTCCTGTTTTGACGGAAAGGAAGATAGCAAGAGAGCAACGAAGATCGATAAATTATGACCGAGGAATGAATATAAACAAGCCTTGTGCACTCTCGAACAAAAAATCTGCTGTATTCCTGCTGTATTCACGTAGGGAAAGGCCAAAGGTCGATTGTATTGTTAATGTAGGTGTGACCTCTTTGGCGTGCAGGTCCAGAAGCCGCTGGTGGAGCTCCGGACCGTCACCAGCTAAGAATGCGGCCACCTTTTTATGAATTGGGCATACAAGCAGACACGCAGATTATGAGAAAAAGATAATCTTATTGACCACGCAACTAGGACCCTAGCTTGATGTAAACTCAATCATCGATCGTCATCTTGCATACAAGCCCAGAAAGGAGCGTGAATAACGTGGTTGATTCCTAATACCTTGGCCTTGGTAGCCTCTTGAGCCTCTGGTGACGTCAGCAGAGGCAAAGAGCGCTCGAGGTAACGCGCCATTGTTGCCTCGAGGGTTGGCACAGGCTGCCGTAGCGCGCAAACAAAGAAGCATGCCATGTAAACGCGTGCAATAGGACATGTAGAATATCGAGCTAACCCAAGCAGGTAAAGCGTTCGAGGTAATAGAAGTTGACAAAGTAGGCAAGTTCAACCATAATTGTAGTGCCTCTCAATGATAAGAATAGCTCCAATAGCCTTCTTTATGACCTGTTTAGGAAGCTCGTTTTGGTGCCGAAGAGTGCCCCAGCTCCGGAGCTCTTTTCCTTCCTCGGTGATAGTGCCCGTTACTTCATACGCCAAAGCTCGTCGCACTGGAACCGTGCGGGCTAGCGGCAGACGACTAGCGAGGCGGCAAATAGTGTTCATGCTTAATTGATGGCCTAAAAAGGAAAACACGCAAGCTAGACCACGCCACAAGACTGCTCTAGACGTCGACCGACAATGCGATAATGCGATAGCCTCGTGCTTGATTGCTTGATTGCCACTGCCACCCCAAAAAAAATTTTTGGGACGCAAGAGCTGTTTACTGTGTAATATATTAGTGCAATATTTCAAACATACTTGATCACAAAAAATGTCGTCGATGCCGTCACCTTTGATGAGTAACAACGAAGTGACAACGAAGTGACAACGACTTCCTTGTTCTAGATTGGCATCTTAGAGAGCAGAATTCATCGATGGACTTTCTCAACGATGACTATGATGACATAAGTGGGCCAGTTCTGAAGTCGAAGCCAGCGGTTTTCCGTCCTCGTCAGGGTGGCGGCAACGCTGGACTGAACCCTGCTAGTGGCAGCAGCACTGGCAGCGTGGGCGGACCATTGCGCCGCGCTGCAGCAGCACGAGCACAATCCATGCATGAGGTGGCTATCGATAGCATGTGCTACTAGCTAGATTTAGTTGTGTACTAGTGGTTCATTCTATCATTGGCATCCAGTGCACAAAGCTATTGTTTACGAATTCTCAACCCGTGGCTTGCATCTCAGGTGGCTGGGCTGCAAGTTTCCTTTCCCTTTACACCCTACCCCTGCCAACTTTCGTTCATGGAAACTGCAATCAACGCTTTACAAGTAAGCGTGTAATATTATTCAAATTATTCAACTTTGGCTGCATTCAAGCTAGTTTTCTGCTTCAGCGAGTGATTGTTGTGTCGGTTAATTATCTCAATTACCTGGGTTGATTCCCACTGCTTTCCCCTCCAGCGTGGCGAAAATGCCCTTCTGGAGTCGCCTACGGGTACAGGCAAAACTCTCTGCTTGCTGTGCTCAGCATTAGCCTGGCAGCAAACACAAGGCAATTACTATGGTAGCAGCCTCCTAGGGGCTGGTGCCGTAAAAGGTGAAGATGCTAGGACTACTAGTGCGTGGACTGCCGCTGCTGCCTTACTGGGGCTCCCAGAGAACACGCCTCAACCGATATCCTCAAGCGGCAATGGCGAGATGGGATTAGGAGGAGGAGGCCAGGGCCGGCCGACCATCTTGTATGCTAGCCGCACCCACTCGCAGCTGTCGCAAGTAGTGAAGGAAGTAAGGGCGTCGGCGTATCAACCACATGTAGCGGTGCTAGGGTCGCGCCAGCAGTTGTGCATCCATGAGCACGTGTCAACATTGCCAGGGTGAGTGGCCGGTAACGTATTGCATGTGAAGCTGCCTATCAGCTCTCTCTCTCTCTCTCTCTCTAATTTGTTATTGCTCCCTTTCACACACGCGCTGTCCTCATTTTAGAACAAACAATATATGGTTCACGCTCTCATATCTAATCTGATTACACCCTTGATGTGAACTTTGCCGTTGCCACCGCCACCACCACCATCGTCATTTTTATCCTCGCCTTCCTCCTTCCTTTTAGGTCGGCGATGAACCACGCTTGTTCGTCGCTCACGGCTACTCGACCGGGCCAATGCAAGTACCGCAACGCGGTGCCTGACACTCTGTCCTCGGCCTCTCTGGGGAGCATCGACAGCGGAGAGCACCTGATGAACCACCATAGTAGTGGTGGAAGGAGGACACCCCCGAACGGGAGTAGAACACCCCCGAATGGGTTCACTTCTTCAACTTCGTCGTTGTATTCGTCGTCGTCGTCGTCGTCAACAGCAGGAGCTGGTGATTTAGAAGGAGAAGGAAGCACTGCGATGCCGGGATTCGGCCACGCAGAAGCACTGGACATCGAAGAGTTAGTGGCGGTAGGCCGCAAGCAGTCGCTGTGCCCGTATTACTTGAGTCGAAATGCGGTGCCCGGAGCGGATTTGGTGCTTTTGCCGTACAATTATTTGCTCGACCCCAGTGCTCGCGCTGCCCTCAAGGTATCCGTGAGTGATGGTGGCATTCGATTGGGGGAATAGTTGAAAGCTTTAAATGGGGGCGAAATGCATGTCCTGTTTGCATGCCCTTTCATCAAGTTTTTTTTTGTTTTGTTTTTCCCCGTTATAAATATGTACCGTAGACAAGGATGCGAAGACGGAAGGGTCTTTCTACGGCATATAATGACATCCATTCGATGCATGACCCAATGCTTTGCTGATCTGCTTGATCTTGCATGCTCTGCACCCAAAATTAGATCAACTGGAATGGTGCCGTGGTCATCTTTGACGAAGCGCACAACTTAGAAGGCATTGCCTCCGACGCGGCTTCAGCCGAGCTCAGCAGTTTCGACATCGCCGGGGCGCTAGGGGAGTTGGACGACTGCGTGCGCATCGTACAGGGGAACGCTGGTGGCAGCGGTGGTGGTGGCAGTGGCGGTGCACCTCCCCCTGTAGATTTGGCGTCCGTGCTCATTTTGAAGCAATTGCTTCTAGCGCTTGAGATCGAGGTAGACGCCGTGCCTTTAACCAATCCAAACAGTCGAAGCCATAGCAGCAGCAGCAGCAATAGTAATGGAGTAGGGCGCAGTGGGCAGTGGTTGTTGGATTTGCTAGCCAAGCACGGCGTTACATGTGCCACTTCGGAGCTGATTGTGCGGGAATTAGAGCGGTGCAGTGACCTATTGATGGACGGCAAGTCTCTGGGAGGCAGCAGCGCGAGTCTGAAGCTTGAAGCTGTGGTGAAGTTCCTGAGAGCGGTGTTCCGAGCCAAGGTATGGTGGTCGTTGTTGTTATGATTGAAGCTGAACATGCAGTATATGGTGAGTGTACAGAGACTACTACTGGTGTGTGCTACAGAACGATACCCTCTTCTCGATTTCTTACTTCATTTTTGGAATCGGTGCCTCTTTTCACTTCCTCTACGATGCTTCCAAGTCACTTCTCTGAACCTCCTTTCTCGCCATTCTCCATACCATATTAGGTCCCCGAAGCGGTCAAAGCGCTCTCGGACCGGTACCGCTGCTTCATCGCGCCCATCACACCTAAAAGGAGCGGGAAAGGAGGCAAGGGCAACAGTGGAGGAGGAGGAGGAGGAGGAGGAGGAGGCGGCAGTAGTGGCGTGGGAGCACAAGCAGCTGCGATGAACGGCCGTCTCCTGTCGTATTGGTGCTTTTCACCGGGAGTAGCCATGGAAGAGCTCAAGTCAATGGGGGTAAATAGCGCCTTTTGTTATTTGTGTTTTTTTTCCTCTGCCACTTCTGTATCGATACGAGACTCCAATTTTCTTTTTAATAAGGACAAATCATTCCTGCTTTGTACGAGTGAGGAAATTTCCTGAACAAGCATGCGATGCGTCACCTCTTTCTACATCTGATACTTCACCTCAACCTCTGTTAGGTGCGGTCTATTTTGCTTGCGTCGGGCACTCTCGCTCCCCTGGCTTCGTTTGCGCAAGAATTGCGGCTGCCTTTCCCACATCGATTGGAGAACCCTCACGTGATCAATGCCAACAAGCAAGTGTTTGCTTGCGTGCTCGGGAAAGGCGTGAGTGGGAAGACTTTGAATTCGTCGTACAGCCAGCGCGACAACGAGTCTTACAAGGTACGTTCGGGCGTATACGCATACGGAACTCCAGCACATAGACGAGTTGTTCTGCAAGTGATGCGAGGAAAGTGATTTGTTTTTGATGACAGACTTCAACAGGGTGTAATTATTATGATTTGTCGAGGTATTGACTTTCATGTATATTCTTTGCTTGTTGCGGGGTGACGTGTACATTATCGTCAGTTGGAGTTAGGGCGCACCGTAGCAACGCTAGCCAAGAAATGCCCCGGTGGGGTCCTGGTGTTTTTCCCGAGTTACACTTCCCTGGAAGCTGCACTGGCCTCCTGGAAAGAAGAGCACGGAGGACAAGTGTGGAAGTCCCTAGAGGCTGCCAAAGGAGCTGTGCTGGTGGAACCACGGTACGAGATTGAGTTATTGAGACTTACTCTACATGTGGTAGGTGAGGGTGGTGGAGTGGGTAATAAAAAAGCTGCCCCAGATAAATGCGGGTGCGTACATGTGGACAGTACACGTGAATACGCGTACATGTGGTGCGCGCGAGTGCGTGTGAACTCATTGCGTCGCTTTATTTTGGTCTCACTACTGATCAACAGGTCAGCTGCGGGTTTGAAACCCTGCCTAGAATCGTTCCAAGCTGCTGTCGCGCGAGACCCGGAGCGAGGAGCCTGCTTCTTTGCGGTGTGTCGGGGAAAAGTGTCGGAAGGGCTGGATTTCGCGGATGCCCAGGCGCGGCTGGTGATTCTTACAGGGATACCCTACGCCCCGGCCATGGACCCCAAGGTGTGCTTCTTTTTTGTTATGAGTAGGACTTGTTTTGGAGTGTGCGTTTCCAACCTGGGTTGTCTTCTTTCGATTTTTAGTTCAAATAAGCGCACAGTCTGCCCATTTGTTTGTTTTTGTGTGTTTCGTTTGGTAGCTTTGATTCCTATCTCTAAATTCACTTCCTATGATGACATAACAATGCCGTTTTCTGCATGCTGTCAGGTGAAGCTGAAGAAAGAGCAACTGGACCTCGAAGTGCAAGCGCAGGCGCAAGCGGCGCGGTTCCTGCACAGCGCGTCATCAGCCGGCAGCAGCACTGCTCCAGGTCATGTAATAGGCTTGAGCGGCCGAGAATGGTATTCGCAACAGGCGCTTCGGGCGGTCAACCAAGCGCTAGGAAGAGTGATCCGGCACCGGTACGAGGGAGTGAAAGATTGGTCATGAATAGAAAGCGTGGCAAAGAAACAATGGTGACGTGTCTTAACTTTCATGGGGACGATAGTTAAATGGATGGATCGTGATGCTGCCATTGCGTTGGTTTTTAACTTCCTAATGCATATTTGCGTATGGCTCAGGTTGGATTGGGGCGCTGTGATGCTCCTTGACGAACGATTTGCCTCAAAAGACCACAAGCAGTGCCTTTCTGCATGGCTGCGCCCTCACATTCAGTCCTTCACCGGCCAGCCATCTCCTTCGAGGTCCAATAGTAATAGTAGTACGAGTCCCCCCGGAGGGGGTGCATTTCGAGAAGCCATGGGAGGCTTGACGCGCTTCTTGCGCGATGTTCAAAATGACACAAACTTGACTCCACCACATTTAATGAGCAAACACGCGCCTCGGGCTCGCAACGGGGGCCTTGCGTACGAGGAAGATGCTGACGGTGGAATGCCTTATGTAGACGCAGACGGTGATTACAACCTCGGCGATAATAAGGGCTTCAATGATGACGACGGCGACGATTTGATTGGTTTGTCACAGGCAGTTACTACCGAAGTGGCCACTGGCTGGACGCACACCGCTCCAGCATTTGCGTCGTCGTCGTCGTATTTTTCAACCACTCTTCTGGGCAATGGCAATAGCAATAGCAGTGGTACTACAGGCGACAGCAGTGAGAAGGCAAGCCATGCAACGAGTGCATCTTGCGACGGCGACAAGAATTCTTTTGCGGCCTGGAAAGCGAGTCGAATCAAAGCTCGAGGTGGCATGGAAGGTGATACATCCCTTTTACTGAAGGAACGTTTGAATTATGCCCCCTCACGAAGCATTGAAAGCGAAGACAGTAGCAATCAGAACACTCAAACGGCATCAGAATTGCCGCGACCCACTCCTTTGTCACAAGACGCGGCCACTGTTGTTGAAGAGAATACTTCCCAAACGACTACTATTCAGTCACAGGACGGCACGATGTCTCAAAGTCGGCGAAAATCGCCATTTGGACTTTTGCCGCCCTCAACTCAATCTCCGCCCTCGTCGTCGTCGTCGTCGTTTGCATCACAGCTCCAATCACAGTCGCAGTCGCAGTCGCAGTCGCAGTCACAACGGCCCCAATTGCACGGTTTGCATCCCCCTGCGAGAGGAGTAGGCCCACCGCTCAAACTGACCAGCGAACCTGTCGAGAAAAGTGGAGAAGACTCGCCTCCGCCCCCGCCTCTGCCTCCTGGGCTAATGCAGTTTCACACGCGAAAGCCCCGCGATCCGTCACCTCCTTTGCCCAAGCCTCGGGCTAAGGGCATCGCCAGTTACTTTGCAGCTCAGGGAAGCAACTCGGCCAAGACTACCAACAGCAATGATGCATCGAAGAGGTCGAAACCAAACGATTCGAGAAGGACTCCGTCACCTCCTTCTTCCTCTTCGGTGCATCCAAAGAAGTCGGGATTTACGTCTTCTTCGTCAATATCTGCTTCGCAACAACCTCGAGCTGATACGTCACCGGAGTCTTCTCTTGCTTCAACATCGTTGTCCTCCACAGAGGCACCGCCACGCAAGAAGCTTAAAGCCATCCCTCTCGCATTACCGAACAGCGGTGTTTCTTCATCTACTTCTTCTTTGGCTTCCAACACCACTTCATTGAGCAAGTCGAAGACAACGGCGTCGAAAGTTGCTGCGTCACTTTCATCATCACAATTGAGTTCAACTTTTGCACCTTCTTCGTTGTCGCAACGCGATTCGGGCTTTTCCTTTTCGTCTTCATCTTTGCCAGCTGCGCCTTCTCTGCCTCCTTCTTCATCCACTCCAGCAGTGCCTTCCGCTGCTCCTGTTCAGAAGTCGAATCAAGCAGCCCCGGAATTTCTGGCCAAAGTGCAGGGAGCTCTGACGTCAGTGAACGGCAGTGTTTCGGCTTTCAGTGTGTTCAAAGGCGCTTTTCGGGTAATGCCAATAGAGAGCTCAAAGGATTTCAACAGCGGCAGCGCTAATTTGTATCATTCGCATGGATATGTCAATAAGTTCACGTTTGCATGTAGTTGTGGCAATGCCTCGAGTAGAGCCTTCTATGATAACGCATCCATCCGAACTCTCCAAATTGCCAACTACAAGTCTCACGCCTTGCAATGTCTATTTAGTACTTATCATTTGCTGATTTCCCTCTACCTCTCATTCACGTGCCTTGCGTTTGTTGTCCATTACCTTGTGTTCCTACCTCACCGCCTCACTCGCCTGTTCACAGGAACTTCGAGCAGCGTGGGCGGATCCTGCCGCTAGCCCTGCGGGGGAGTCCAATCAAACAGCGGTAGCCATCGTGGCGGCAGCAGAATCCGCAGCGATGGAGAAAATTTGCAACTTGTTTGTTAAGAAAGTGCGCCAGCCCGCGAGAGAGCTGGTTCGTATGACACGATATTCGTGCGCTCTGTCCACAGACCATTGGATAAAACAGATTGATTCGTGCATTCTACTAGTATTCCAAGCGCACGAAAAGCTGAAATTTAATCAAGGTCTCTTGAATGCCATGTTTCATACTGTTTTTAATCCTTTCTTTGTTGCATCTTCATGTACCTCGCTATGAGATGGCTGGGCATAACCTGCATATTTACAGGTGGTCGAGTTTGTGTCTCTCTTTGCGCCTCCTTCTCGAGCTCGTGGCTTGAACCGCATCCTCAACTTTTGCTTGCCCGTGCTGCCACCTACATCAAGTGCTCCGCTACGAGTACCGTCCAAGAGTGGAAATCATGGATCTCTATCTCAGTCTCAGTCTCAACTTTCGCAGCCAACTGCTGATGCTAGTGGCAGTGCAAAGCCTTTAAAAAGTCATGTGACCAAGCGCAGTGCCGCGATCGCACTGCTAGGCAAAAAGACCGCTCCAGGAACATTCTCATCATCAAGTCGGCCTCTCAAGCCGCCTGCGAAGACGCCTTTTAAAACAAACCCGCGATCTACTACGCAGCCAGGAGGTCAACAGCATTTGAGAAGCCTATTCTATTATTGTAATGACGTTTTGATACTTGAGCCTTCTACGTAGCAAGGTTACCACACTCACATTCCTGTGTTCCTCATTCCACGTTTTTTCTCTTCGTATGCTGCAGCGGCAGCTCCATCTGCTAGAGAAGCAAGCTCGCAGTCTACTTCTTCATCCGCGTTATCGATGGATGACCTTGAAGCAGCAGAACTGAACCATGATCGCTTTAACTCCGAAGACCCATCGCGGCACAACAAACATCTCAAAAGGCGCCCGACGCCCACTGCTGCAGAGTTAGCAGTGGCCGCGGCAGCAGCTGCAGCTCAGCCAGTGCGAGGATGGAAGTGCATCATTTGCCACGAATCGGGCGATAAGAACGACAACGACAATGAGTCTTCAAAAGCCAGCATCAGCAGCAGCTTAAGTAGCACTTGCGGTGGCAGCGGTGGCAGCGACGGTAACGATCAACTTCATCACCCCCCTGTAGGGCCACGCCAGCCGCTGGTAGCACGCTGCGGCCACGTGGCGTGCAAGGGCTGTTGGGCACAGTGGAAGCGCAGTGACGCGAACCAGCGGCAGGTGAGGGCCAGAGCTGCGGAGTTGGCGGCGGGAGCCCAAAGCCACAGCGCAAATGGTACTTCTGGCAGTAGCAGCAGCAGCGGTAGTGGCAGTAGCCACAACAAGAGCAAGAACAACAACAACGGCGACGAGGATGCCGCGATGCTGTGTCCTGTGTGCCACGCCCCAATTCCGCTCGGATCCTTGCGCTTTCTGGTGGCTTCCAAGAAGCAATGAGGAAGAGGCCCTTCCCATGAAGAAGAGAAGCGCCTGCTTTTTGAGATACCTTCGAGCCACAGAATATTTTTTTTGGAGGAAATCCGCAAGTTACTGCATTGCATTCGCGTTATTGGTTTACAGGACTTTTTCTCTCTGACTAGGTCCACCCCGAGCTCGATAGAGATCTCCGGTAATTAATTTAGCTGTGCCTCTATTC